>Ga0315309_1001136_pt1 | contig 15911 bp, 15 predicted proteins | sample TDP4_MG_FD_203080 | JGI IMG/M metagenome (GOLD analysis project Ga0315309, IMG submission 203080) | Freshwater sediment microbial communities from Lake Towuti, South Sulawesi, Indonesia - TDP4 | ecosystem: Environmental > Aquatic > Freshwater > Lake > Sediment | place: Indonesia: South Sulawesi... | reverse complement strand
TCGAAGTTATGCTGCTCCATTACGCTTAAACTAGATATCATTAGGAAAAGGTCAACTGTAATGATCGAAAGGCTAGATTTCTCGAGCTACTCAACTGTACTCAGCGAAGTCGTTGGAGAGGGCGACAAGATCAAGGTTCACCTCATCAAAGGAAAGCCCAAAACAGGCGGCAAGCTTAAAGCCTCCCTAACATGCTTCGTTGAGTTGACAAGGGAGAACAGTTCTCTCAGGCCTAACAAATTCTGGGTTGAAGAGAAGGATCGCAAGTTCCTTCAGCCGAAGGAATTCATAAGATTACTACGAGAGTGCATCAGGATATGCTATCGCAAGAATTCCGCTCAGCCCTTCCTTAAGAGCCTCAACTCTCTGTTTAAAACGTATCAAATAGCTGCAAAGAAGATTGAGGAATGCGATGTATGTGACTACTGCCTAGCTGACGGGAACGTCACAATGGTTGATCAAGACACCAAGTACACTCTGCACGGCTCCACTCTTTGCCGAGATTGCGCATCTTCCGAGGTTGTAAAGGAGATCGAGTTTGAAGGGGACAAGAAAGCAACAAAGGTGACCAGGAAACAGGTATCACGTATCTTAGATCGAGTAAAGAGCGTCGACAAGGCCATCAAGTTTGCCTTCTACAAGAAAGATCTGGTATCACACCCAGAACTCACTCTTTTCGACCGAATCCCCGCGGAACCAGTCAAGTCTATGATACCGCTTAACAAACTTGATATTCCACCGGAAGTCATGCGGATTCTTTCAAGCGAAGGCGTCAAGTTCCTTCTACCAGTACAGGAGCTAGCGGTCAAAGCTGGTCTCCTCAAGGGAAATAATCTACTAATCGTCTCAGCAACTTCAAGCGGGAAAACCCTGATCGGGGAGCTAGCAGGAACCATCAGGGCGCTGAAAGGAGAGAAGACAGTGTACCTAGCGCCTCTGGTAGCGCTCACCAACCAGAAGTACGAAGAGTTCAGAACGCGATACTCCAAAGTGGGACTAAGAACAGCCATCAAAGTAGGGATGAGCAGAATCGATGTTGGCAATGAGGAACTAGTAGTAGTGGATGGTGACGTAAGAGCTGCTGACATCATTTGCGCGACGTACGAAGGCCTCGACGTACTCCTCAGGTCGGGCAAGGCAATCGACTTTGGAGATGTCGGAGTCGTCATCATCGACGAAGTCCAGATGATAAGTGACCCAGAGCGCGGACCAGAGTTGGATGGTCTCATAACGAGGTTCAAGAAACTCTTCCCCAAAAGCCAGCTGATCTGCCTCTCCTCAACAGTAGGCAACCCAGAGGAACTCGCCCAGGAGCTCGGAGTAGCACCCGTAATCTACCCAGGCAGACCAGTTCCCCTCGAGAGGCACCTAATCGTTTGTTTCTCTGAAGGTGACAAACTCCAAGCACTTGAACAACTTACAAGACTTGAAAAGAGAGTCATGAGTAGTACTGGTTTCCACGGACAAACAATAATCTTCACGAACTCGAGGCGAAGGGCACACGACCTCTCATCTTTTCTTGAAAGTAGGCGGTTAAAGACTGCACCTTATCACGCTGGTATGACCTACAGAATGAGGAAAACCATTGAGGAAGCCTTCGTGAAAGGCATGTACGACGCTGTCGTCACAACCTATGCCCTTGGCGCGGGCTTCAATGCTCCCGCAAGCCAAGTGGTCTTTGAATCATGTAGTATGGGGAACAGGTACCTGACTAACAGTGAATTCGAGCAAATGATGGGTCGAGCAGGAAGGCTCGGAATGCATGACCGAGGCAAGGTAGTTCTGCTCCCTGAACAGGGCAGAGTGAGCCACGGTGAGAAAGAAGAGACAGAAGACAAAATCGCTTTAGAACTTCTGGAAGGAACGCCTGGAGAAGTTAAACCTGAGCACGACGAAGACCAATGCTCGGCGCAACTGCTTAGCGATACCTCAACCTTCGACCTGACGGGAACAACCGTTGAAGAGCTAGGAAAGACGTACAACCTAATGCTCGGCAGAACAACCCCCTTCAACGAGGCTCTCCAAAACTTAGTCAAGGAAGGATTCATAGTGGTGAGAGACCAGAAAGAAGGAATAGGGGAAAGGCTTTGCTTCACGACGGCACTTGGAAAAGCTACCGCATCCTCATTCTTCACGCCAAGGGAAGCGCTCCTTGTAAAGGAGAGCGGCGACAAACTGGACGCATTAGCGATTTCGTTGAAGCTGAATCCCTTCCATCAAGCTTACATCTCCTCCAGAATACAATCCGAACTGGAACGAGCCTTCAACACACGCTTTTCATCAAACCTATTCTCAGGCGCCGTACTCGACGTCATGAGCGTCTCAAAAAGTGGGGGACACAAATCCCTCCCAAGCTGGGTTTTAGATGTGCTCGTCAAGTGGGCGAGAGAATTCTTCAACTGCAACTGCAAGGAAAACCCCTTCTGCGATTGCGGAGCCGAGAAGCTATGCAGAAAGATAGTGTCCTTGAGACTGACCGGGCTTACTCCAAGGGAAATAGCGGAGAAACTAAACGAGGACTACGAATTCCTAATCTACCCAGGAGACGTATTCGACTGGTTCGAACAAGAAATACACAGATTGCACGGGATCGAGAAAATACTGAGAGTACTAGGAAAAGATGAACTAGCCGAACAATGCAGCGATCTCGCCAAGAGAATAGAAACCCCATGTTGAGCATTCACCAATAGACGAATAGAATCAACACAGTAAAGGTTATCAGTCTCGAACAAAAACGTAGAGCATAGGTCTGGTCACCCCCTAAGAAAGAGGCGAAATCACGACATGGCAAGCAAGGGGAAACCCAAGATAATTGCATTTATTGGAAGTCCAAGGAGGGGTGGTAACAGCGAACTCCTAACCAAAGAAGTTCTGGAGGTCGCCAAACAGGAGGGAACTGAAACCGAATTGATTCGGCTCGCTGAGTACGACCTTAAACCATGCGACGCATGCATGACTTGTCGCAAAACGAAGAAATGCCAGATAGACGACGACGGAGAGAAGCTCTTCAAGAAAGTCATGGAAGCCGACGGCATAGTTCTGGCGACACCCGTCTACTTCGGCTCATGTTCACCTCAGATGAAGATCTTCATAGACAGGATGGGATACTTGGCAAAAGCAATAGGGCAACCACTCAATAACAAAGTTGGAAGCGCCATAGTCGTTGCCAGAAGAGCCGGGGCAAACTTCACTTACGCGCAACTCCTTTTCTTCTTCCTCCTCAACGGAATGATAGTCCCAGGAGTATCATACTGGACAATCGCATACGGAAGAGGAGAAGGGGAAGTCATGAACGACAAGGAAGGCGTGGAGACCGCCCGCGAAATGGGAGAGAAGATTGCGTGGCTCACAAAGCTCATCAAAAAAGAAGGCAGTACTACTTAACCGCAGTGAAGACCCCGACGCGACCCTATCATTCCTTTTTGTGTCATATTATCGCTCTAATGTTTATGGGCTCGAATCATCGACATTGAGGAATGTCTTTGAAAACTCTTTCGTTTTCTGAGACCTATAACCTCTTCAAACTCCACGAAGTCTTGGCGTCCGTCAAAGAATGCCTTCTCGAGTTGAGAGTCTCAAAAATGAATACCGCTCCACTGCATAAATTAGTAATAGTCTCCGCTTCAAGAAAAGAAGTTTCAATTACCATAATCGTGAGCGAGGGAAAGATTGTCGACAAGAGCCTGAAATATCTCCAAGGACAACCGAACGTTAGAACTGAAGTGGCATTCAGCTCTAAAGACGATAACGATCTCGCAGAGTTGATTGAGGAATTCAAGAAACGTCTAATCATAAGATTATCAAGGGGTGGAGGTTGATAAGTTAAGCCTCCCTGGCAAAACCACTCATTTTGAAGCTAGAAGTATTGAAACTAGTATCAGAGCCGCGCCCACCATCGCCACTGGCGTGAAGCTTTCGCCCAAGAACCAGAATGACAAGATTAGCGCCCAGATTATTTCGAGGAGAAGAAGTATTGCTGAATGCGTTACGGTTAGCCCCTTCAATGTAACAGTCCAAGTGAAATAGGCAATTACAGAACAGAATACTGCCATGTAGATTGTGGCCCCCCATCCCTCCACACTTATCGCTGCAACATTCATGTTTCCAAGTACAAGCGCGAAGGGCAGCAAGACAATCGCCGTTGAGGAAATGACGCCTGCCGTCATCGCTGTTGGATCAATACCTTTCGAAATCATGCTCTTATTCCATACCATGAAGAAAGCCCATGAGACTCCTGCAAGAAAGACCAGCACATCCCCAAGCAGCTCTCCGCCAGTCAACTCGCTCAGATTCCCTCCCGTTGCTAGTAGTGCAGCGCCCAAGAATCCCATGACGACTGCAAGCTTCATCTGATTCGAGAAATACTCCTTGAAGGTTAGCCAACTCAGTAGTGCAACTATAACCACATCTGAATCTACGAGGAGAACTGTCTTGGATGCGGTTGTGTAATTCATTCCAACATACTGCAGTATGAAGCCTACAGCATTGGACATAGCCAATACCCAGATCAGTCTATTTTTGAATAGACCCAGCGGTAACTTCCTTAGAGGTATCACAACTGCAAGTATCACAATTGAGGCAATCAGGAGACGAAGGAATGCGAAGCTGTACGAATCGACGTACACTAAACCGACCTTAATCACGGGGAAACTCGTGCCCCAAATCAAGCTCGTAAAAACTGTGAGTGCGATGTAGCGGCTGCGTTCCGCATTCGGTCGGATTACTGTGCTGTGATCAGGAGATCTTGCTTTAGGCGTAGGGAGTTTCCTCCAAGTTCTAGTATATCCTGTGCTTCTCGAGGAATCTCATGATCTCCTCCGATAGCTCTTTGGGTTTCTCAATAATAGCTGAATGCCCTGCATCCTTAATGATCTTCAGAGTTGAGCCTACTATTCCCGTGTTCAGGAACTGAGCCATAGGTAGTGGAGTTAGGATGTCATCACTGCCTACCATTATTAAGGTGGGCGCCTTGATCTCGTGTAGTCTTTGTCTCGCATCAAACTTCCCTGTGGCAGCATAATCATTGAGCATGGCTTCCTTCGGGCAATTTATATTGTATACGAGCGCTTTCTCAATAACTTCCTTTGGAGTCTTCTTCGAGTAACCCATACTCGCCGCCAACCTCGTCGTGCCCTCAGGATCATCCTCGAATAACTTAACGATTCGCTCATCAACTGGCATCCTTGCACCGGTCGCCATAAGCACCAAGGCAAGTGCCATTCTGGGATGGTTAAGGCCAAAACTTAGCGTTACCAATCCACCCATTGAACATCCAGCGATGACTGCCTTCTCAACGCCGATCTTCTGGAGCAGATACGAAACGTGGTCTGAGTAGCGCTCTATAGTGATCTCTCCAAGCATATTCTCTGATCCGCTTCGTCCGGGGAGACTGGGAGTGATTACTCTGTACTTCTGTTTCAGCACTGAGACCATTCCTTCCCACCCCTCCACGGTTCCTTGGGCACCATGAATCAAGACTATACTGGTACCCTTGCCGCATTCCTCATAATGCGTCTTTGAACCATCAACAGCCACGATAGGCATGTCGCTTTAGGCACCTCCTTGTTCGCCATTGCATACCAACTCTCACAAGAATGAGAAACTCTCCTATCTTTCCTCTAATGAGGGGACTCCTCTTTATTATCATGCCTATTATGATTCGTGCACTCTACTCGGTCAATTCCGTAACAAGTCGCATAAAAGCTTGTGGCAATCCACCGAAAAGTCACATTGGTCAAAAAGTCAAGTTCGTGGTTCTGCGTGACGGTGACTCCACTTCACTAGCACCGTTGCCAAGAAAACAGCAACCCCAGAGAAAACAACCAGCGGTCCAGCAGGCAGACTCAAGTAACCTGCCAATAGTACTCCAAAAGATGAACTGAGGGCACCAAAGAAGGCACTTAGGATCGAGTACTTGAGTAAGTTAGTGCTCACAGTCCTTGCAGCCGCTGCCGGGACTACCCCTAGAAAACCCACAAGCAGAGTCCCCACTATTCTTAGACCCGCCGCCACAACGAGAGATGAGAAGAAGATACAGGAGGTTCGCTCTGGCGATGTTGACGCCACTCGAAGCCGCAAGATCCTCCGAAATCATCCCCAAAGCAATCCTTCTGTAGATAACCTTCGTCAGAAGAATAGGTACAACAGAGATGACTATCGCCGTCAGTATGTCCGTCAGAGTCACTTATGGTATGTCACCAAACAGGGCTTCGAGTAGGTCCACCTCAGATATGATCAGTATTCCTATTGCCAGCGCTAGGGTGAAAATTGAAGGCTGAAACTCACATTGTCCAGTATGGTCTGGTCCTGCAGCTTCACACTTAGGTTGGATACTTCCAATATGTGGTCTTTAGTGCTCCATATGGCCGACGAACTCACTTCAACCTACCATACCTACTTAATACAGACTTTGCTGACTTAAAATAGGTCTTCATGGTTTGTAAACGTTTAAATGATGGATGTTCGTATTCAAATCTATTATTGGAGAAGATGAGTTTGGGGCAGTCATGTGGTTGTTCAGGAGAGAAGGGCAGTAGTTCAAACAACTGTTGCTCGTCGGTCCCTTCGAGGAAAGTCCTGAGAAATGTGTCGAAGCCACTTTCTGGTGTCCCTCTCGGAGGTATCGGAACGGGCTCAGTCGAGCTGAGAGCTGACGGACGCTTCTACGAATGGCAGATCTTCAACAACCCTCCCTGGAGCGGAGGAGCCGTGCTCGTTCAATGGAGAGGAGAAGAGATTGTTGACCCCGACGACTGCTATTTCGCCCTACGAGTCAAAGCACCAGGTGATGAACCAAAGGTCAGAGTTCTTGCAACCAAGGAGAAGGGTGACATCGATAAACTATATGTCAGATCTTTCTTAAAGCACGTCGATGACGTTGAATATATTGGAGAGTTTCCTTTCATAAAGATCAACTACAAAACTGATCTTCCGGTCGAGGTCCAGCTGGACGCATTCTCACCATTCATTCCACTCGACACTAAGAACTCGGCGCTCCCCGCTGTCGTACTCACTTTTGCAGTAAGAAACGTCTCCCAGCAGAAGCTGGATGTGTCTGTGGTTGGAGGGTTAGCGAACCCAGTCGGGAGAGACGCGCCGAAGAGCGGGCCGATTAACAAGGTTACCGAAAGCGACACTTCCACCTCGATCGAAATGAGTGCGAAAAGCATTCCCGAGGATCACTGTCAGCATCAAGGGTCCCTCGCTCTGACATGCCTGCGGACACGAGACCAAAGAATCTCATACCGTGCAAATCAACCTGTCGTACCTGAACTGACAGGGTCGGGTGATAGCGGAGAAGAATACTGGGATTTGTTCCAAACCCGAGGCGAGCTTGATAACAAAGACAAATCAAACCCGCCTTTTATGGCTATTCTATTGCAAGGTCTGCCTGATCTGGTCAAAGACATGGGTAAGTTTGCGAACGTGTATATGTCGTTTCCAAAGGATTTCCAAAGATTCATCGAAGCCGCCTTGGTTTCCGAATTACCAGGGTTTGAGGAGGCGCTCTCCTCAGACATTAGTCTCCAGAGGGATCCAATAAAAAGATGGCTATTCATCCTTGAATGGATAATGGAGCACAATCCAACGGTGAAGAAAAAATATGAGGAAATCGTCTCGCAGAGACCTGAAGTAGAAGAGGATACTAATGCGAGACGGAAGGTTTTGGAGAAGATAGCGCCACCTCCTAGACCCATAATCACCATTCCCAAGTTGAAAGGACCGCACGGACTACTATGTTCAAGATTCTCATTGAACCCAGGTGCCGAGTCGAAAGTGACTTTTCTCATGACGTGGTTCTTCCCCAACCACATTAGCCCCTACGGACTTGAGAGAATGGGACACATGTATGAAAACTGGTTCTCCAATGCTACAGAAGCTAGCGAATACGTCATTAAGAATCTTGAGAAACTCAGAGAAAGAAGCAAAGCATTCCATGACGCACTCTACGACTCTAACTTCGAATACTGGCTTGTTGACGCGGTAAACGCGCAGCTCACAACCTTTGTAAAAAGCTCTTTCTACGTGAAGGACGGAAGATTCGGAATATGGGAAGGCACAGGCTGTTGTGGCCTCCAAACCTTGGACGTAACATATTATGGTTCACATCCCGTGCTACTGTTTTTCCCTGAGCTACAGAAGTCTCAGATGAGAATGACAGCAAAATTCCAGCTGACTCCAGAATCACGTCGATACCATGAGTATTTCATAGCCTTCCCTAAGAACAAGAAGCTCTTTGAAGAATATGCTAGGAAAGATCCGTCTATACTTACGGACAGAGAGAAGAGAGCAAGAGTCTACCAAGAAATAGTCGCTCAAACAGGACAGGATGCCACTGGAAGAATCCCCCACATGTTTCCCGGAGCATTCAACGCGGTGGATGCCTATCACATGATAGACCTTATGCCAAAATTCGCTCTACTCATTCTAAGAGATTATCTCTGGACAGGAGACAGGAATTATCTCGAAGAAATGTGGACGCATGTCAAGATAGCAATGAACCACAACCTTTCAACGGACGAATATGGCAAACTCCTGCCATATCACTACGATCGCTCAACGACAGACACCTACATAGCCTCACAAACATATGACGCTTGGGACTTCCGAGGATACTCAGCTTATGTTAGCTCAATATGGCTCGCAGCCCTCAAAGCCACGAAGAAAATCGCCAAAATAATGGGTGATGAATCTTACGCGAACAAAATGGACGAAGTATTCGCCAAAGCACAAAGCAACATGGAGAAACTATTGTGGAATGGGGAATACTACAACCTATGGCATGACCCGCCATCCGGACAAACGAACTACTGCTGTATGGCAGATCAGCTCAACGGGCAATGGTATGCGAACTTCCTCAAGTTAGGCGACATCTTGGAGAAAGACCACATCAAATCAGTGTTATCCGCGATCTACAAGTACAACTATCGCCCTGAAGCTGGACTACTGAACGGGGCTACACCGTATAAGTTTCAAGGCAAGAGCGCTGAGGTAGGCACCGGAATTGGAGTCGAATCACGTTGGCACCAAAGAGATAACCCATGGACGGGAACAGAGTATGCCGTCGCCTCACTGCTCATACAAGAGGGGTTCATTAAAGAGGGATTAACCATAGTGAAAAACGTATATGACAGATACCAACAAGCAGGACTCACATGGAACCATATTGAATGTGGTGGACACTACTATCGCGCAATGGACATCTGGGCTGTCCTAACGGAATTGGGTGGGTTTGACTATAATGCAGTTGAGCGAAGACTTGCTTTCGAGCCGAGAATGAACGAGGATGATTTCAAGTCTGTGTACGTGCTACCAACAGCATGGGGAATAGTCACACAGAGCCAGCAACCAACAAGCCAATCAAACATGATCAAAGTAAACGAAGGAAACCTTATGATCAGTAAACTACTGATCGAGACTCCGCTTGGGAAACCTGACGTAAAGGTTCAGAGAGGTTCGACGAAGATCGTTGTGAAACAAGTCAAACAAGAGAGAGGCTTCCTTGAGATAGAACTGAAAGAGACTACGAACATCAAAGCAGGGGAAACACTCCAAATAAAAATCAACTCGCTCTGAAAGAATAATCGAATATGTAAATAGGGCATAATCATATGCCGTTGCAGGAAGGAGGCTGAAAAGAGATTGGAGTCTGATGTCAAGTTCAATGATTACTGCTACCAGATTGACATTAAGCAATGGGGGCTGCCAAAAGTTGGAACAGCCTATTTAGTTCAGGGTGAAAAGACTGCCCTAATAGATGCAGGAACAGGGCACACGGTTCGGGACATCCAGAAATCCCTTGTCAACTTCAAGATCGACATAAGCAGGATCGACTACACGATCATAACCCATGAACACTACGACCACGGAGCAGGCGCTGGCCTACTGCTTGGAAAAATGCCAAAGGCGAAACTGTTTGCATCTGAACCAACCTCCAAGGTACTTAAGAATCCACAGAAGATACACGAAGACACAATGAGATACTATGGAGAAGCCAAAACACTTGTTAGCCCCTACCCACCAGTTAAAGATGTGAATACTATAAAAGAAGGAGATCGATTCGACCTCGGCAAAGGCGTAGTACTTGAAGTCATGGAGTTCAAGGGTCATACCCCCGGCTCAGTAGGACTCCTTGAACGCAAGACCAAGACACTCTTCGCAGGCGACGCCGTCTGCGTTTACAATGAAGAATTCGAATTCTACCTCCCACCATCATACCCGGATCTTTTTGACTACGAACCATATCTAAACTCTCTGAAAAAGATGTCAACCATAGATTTCCAGTACCTCTGTATAGGACACTTCGGAACACTTAGACCACCCAAAGCAAACCAAGTAATCAAGAAAGCGGGCGAACTCGCCCAAGACTGGAAGGAGATCATCAGCAAGACATACCGGGAAACCAAAGACGAGAACAAAGTGTATCAGGCGATTATGGCCAAATACGGGCATAACAAGTATATCGCAAGATTCCCAGAGATGATACAGAGGTCAACATTAGGACAGATAATCAAGGGCTACTTGGTTTCCTTGAAACTCACAAGATAGTTCAAAAGACTGAAAGCAGGAAGGAATGTTGACCAAAACAATCTACCTTTTCGGTGAAGTGCACGCCGTGACATCTGTGGATGAGACAAGCAGTAATAACCTAGAGAACATTGAACCCACAACCGCAGGCAAAATCCTACGGAAGATCAGCAAACTACGAAACATAGTCGACGAAAAACATGTAAGGAGAATCTTTGTTGAAGCAGGAGGCACCTCAGAAAAGCTCATCACCTTTATTTTCCGCGAAGTCGGTGTCGAGGTACTTCAGGCGGATCCTATCATTAAAAGGATCATCAATGTCGCTTATCGGGAAATAGCCGACTCTATTGCAATGAAAGAGGATCTCCTATCTGACTTCGCGAATATTCCAGAAGAACCAATCAACCCGAAGAAGGGATCTCATGAGGAGCAGGCTCAATATGAACGATACGCTCATGTGCTACAGGAGAGGATGAAGGCATTGACTCCAGCAGATGGGCTATTTCACAAGCTTGATGAGGCGACAGCGGATCTTGAGGCCGGTTGGGTTGATCAGATTCACAAAAGGTTTGTTGATCCTTCACTACTTTTCTGTGGCAAGGGACACATATATCCTAGCAAAGAAGACATTCTTGCCGTCGGAAAGTCAGGAAGAATACCCGACCTGCTACAGGAAAAGGGGTACAACGTTGAAGTAGTATTCGTCGAGTCAGATGTTTACTAATCGCGTGGCGCCTATCGCACAAAGAGGCGATAAGGCTCCACAGCAAAGCATAAGTGTGAAACTAGCTAGAACTAAACTCTGTAGCCCCGTGGTCTAGCGTCTCCCACCGACCCAACTGGTTGGAGCTAGATGCCAATGATGGCGGGCTCTGGACCCGTTGACGGGAGTTCGAATCTCCCAGCGAAACCCTATGGGAGCGAGATTCTCCCCGGGGCTACCAACTCACTTATTTCTCAAAGAAGTTTCGGATGGGAGACTCCATTTGGCGTTTTCTGTTTTTTTCACGTGGAGATCTTGCGAACGGTTCCTCAAAAGTCATATCAAGCTATTGCAACCAGCGAAGAAGAAACAATCCAAGAGGCTGAAAGTTGACGGAATCGCCTAAGCCTTTCACGGTCCATCCAAGTCTAAAGGCAGCCTATTTCCACGCTGTCAATACCAAGGAAAAAGCTTACTGGCTAGGATTCCTCTACGCCGATGGATTTATTACCAGGACACAAAGGGCTGTGCAAATCCGACTCAGACTGAGAATAGATGATAAGGACACCATTGATAGATTTTGCAGATGCCTTGGACTCGATAAATCAAAAAAAGAGTGTCGACAACCAAGGTTTTATAAGACCTTGGCGTAGCATGCCCTTCAGGGATTGTTATGAAACGAACAAATATGTTGGCTATCGTCATTGTCGCAGTCGTGATAATAGGTGTGGGCACATTCGTATACTTGAACTATGCTTCCGGAGCACTGCAGATACTGATGACTGACCCACCATCAAACTGGGGCTCGGCAACGCAGATTTACATAAAATACAGCGCCATCGAAGTGCATAGAGCGGACGCGGGCAACGAGTCGGGATGGTTCACTGTCATTGACACAAGCGGCTGGATTAACCTAACCCGAACCCTCGAGGTCAACCAGACTATTGGGTCTAAGAATCTTCAAGCAGGAGTGTACAACCTGATACGATTCAGCATCCTCGAAGCTTTCGTCACGGTCGCCAACGTGAACCACACTGCAACCGTACCCAGCGGAAAACTTCAAATCGCTATCACGCAAGGCGGCATCAGGATAAACGCCGGACAAACAGCGAGCCTCCTTATAGATCTGAACGTAAAGGTGGAAGGCTCCATCGAAAGCGGCTTCACAATAGTGCCAGACGTGAGAGCCACACCGATATAACTTAGGAAGAAACAGGTATTTCTGCGCAACTTTCAAATAAGCTATCACTGATACTTTGAGCACGTGACGCTACTTTGGAAGGCGAATTCAAAAATTCATCCTTGAAGAATTGAAGCTGTACGACGGAAGAGAGGGCGGACGCGCCTACATCGCCTACAAGGACAAAGTGTACGATGTCACAGACGAGTACTTATGGATAGACGGCGACCACCAAGGCGAACACGTGGCCGAAAGGACCTGAGCGAGGAAATTGCCAACGCCCCCCAACGGCGAAGAAGTCTAAAAAGGGATAAGTTTAGATCTCGGTTTAAATTCTTGGGATTTTCGCGTCTGTTAGAATATGGCTAGGATCTGAATCTCACCACGGTAGATCATTTTTTCTGAAAGACGCGTTCGTGTCCATTCTGTCACTTGCTTGTCTAGCTCGATTGGATATGAATAGCCAAGCTTTTCAGTTAGTTTCATAGCTATTTTTCGGAATAAATCCATTGTTGCCAGTAGCCCTCGCTTAATGTCGGCTTCGTCATAGTATGCAAACGTCTTGCACAATCCCTTAAAGCATAAGGGTCTGCCCACTCTTCTGAGAAACGTCCGTTATGCCAAGTATCATAAGTCCAACTCTTCGCGGCACGAGCGTGCCATTCCATCATTCGGTGTATACATCTCGATTTCATGTACGAATCGAGGCAGAATTTGGCAGTCCACAGCGCACCTCGTCGAAGCTTCTTTACCGTCCAGACAACATGATAAAGAAAATCGTAGACGACCTCAAGAAACTCGTGTTCGCTCGGTGGGCGAAGGGATAGGAGTTCAGCAGAGGAAATGTGCACAGGGAATTAAGCTGCAATTCCATCTTTATCTACAAGCACGCGGTTCCCGCGACTAAATACTTCTGCAATTTGTGGTGGGATTCTATTCTGAAGTTGCTCGACAATTCTTTTGGGGATGATGGAGAAATAGACATCCAACATGCCTTCAAAAAGGACTCGACGTTCCATTTGACTGCATGTTGCTGTAGGTTCGAGGAATGTTAGCAGGGGCTTGCCATTTGTGTTTTTGTCATTGCGCTTGCCGTAATTGAACTGGCTCACAGGCACTTACACAGTATGAAGTCTGGTAAGCTGATGACCACCGGGATATACGCACATGTTAGGCACCCGCTTTATCTGGGAACCTTGTTGCTTTATCTTCCGTTCACTTTCTGGACGTTTTCACTGTTGAGCCTTATACCGTGGCTTATCGCTGCGGTTGCCTACAATAAAATGGCCAACCATGAAGAGCGAGTACTTGTGGGGAGATTTGGCAAGGAGTACACTGAGTATAAGAAGAGGGTCCGAAAATGGATCTGAGGCATTACAGGTTATTTCCGTCTTTTCTGATTTCTTACACCAACGTAGAGTATCGGCAGCCAGCTGCGTCTTTCCTCAGGAAGTTTCTTGTATTCTTCTCGTACTCTTTGGAAGAACCATTTAGCATCGTTCTCTTCTAGACCCATTATTCTTGCCGAGAGAAACTCGAATTTCTTCACCGCTTCCTCTGAAACACAGGGCCTTCTATGCAGCACTTGGATTCGCTTAGTGCGGATTTCTCTTAATCCAGAATTGTGCAGTATTCCAGTCAGCTCTGCTTCAACGAAGTCGTGAATGTTCGCTTTTTTCCGGATTTGGACCCAGAAATCGAGGGGCGGCTTCTCCCATTCCACGGATGCTACTTTACCGCCCTGCTTAACAACTCTTGCCATCTCGCTGGCGGCCTCTTGCGGGTCAGACAAGAAGATAAGAGCAAAACAAGATGTAACAACATCGAAGCAATCTGCCGGAAAAAATAGATGATAGGCATCTGCCAAGATAAAATCAGTATTATGATAACTCCGTTCTTTTGCTTTCTTTACCGCTTGTTTTAACATGGGTTTGGAGGAATCGATGCCCAGAACCATGCCATGCTCTCCAACTTTTTCTGCGATCTCTATGCTTACTCTCGCCGTCCCTGTTGCGACATCGAGAACCTTCATGCCTAACTGTATTCCTGTCTCTTGAATTATAGATTCAAGAGAGTATTACTCGGTCAATAGGTAGCGAGACCCAACAAAGAGAAAAGAGTTTCCAATGAAGACGCAGACACAGACGCCGCGCGCCGAGGTAGACGCCGTTGAGAGCGCCGACGGAAAAAACGTAGTGAAAAGTAGCCCGTGCACGGTATTTGAATTAGTCCTTTTATTTTATTATGTGTCCAACACAAACGAATATTCATTTTCGCTGCCTTCGACTTTGCCATTCTCCCAGAAGGTAGAGGAAAGCCCAAATACCGAAGTATCCGAAGGATACCACACCTTCTTAAATTTCTTCCATGTTTTTGGATATGTTCACCTGCTCAACGCTTGAAAGAGTGAAAGGGCTTCAGGGTCTTAGATGCTCGGTGGGATCATGAGAGAGAAGGAATAAGTGCAAGCCTAAACAAAAGATGTTGAAGATTCTATGGTTGAGTGCTGTAAGCCGAGGGAGAGTATTTGTTTTTCAAAACATTTTTAGGAAGAAGGTTCTTGGTGAGATTGGAAGAGGGGAAAGGAAGGCGATGAGTGGCGCGTATTCCTTGTCTAACTGGTTCAATGATAAAGCGCCTATCAGAGATAAGAAGAGGTGGTAGCTGTGACTCTCGTCCTAGCTCTAAAATGGGGATCGCCTGAACAGGAGTCGGTCTTGGTTGCCTTCGATTCGAAGGCCACAACGCCGTTTGGTATAGCATATGAGGTTAAGAAAGTCTATCCGGTCTTCTTAGACGCCAAGCCTGTCGGGATGGCTAGCGGTGCTGGTGATGAGGCTCTAGTGAAGTGGGGGTTTGAGACAGTTGACGATGTCCTGTTAAAGCTAGCTAAGCAGGAATCCCCCGATAGCTTCGAAGCCTTCAGAAAGGGTGTAAGGGAGGTAGAGAGTAGGTTTGTGAAGAGGTCTAGTGAACTCAGAAACCTAGGGGTGACACCTGGATTTCAACTGATACTGTGTGGCTTGGATGCTAAGGGCAAGGCTTCGATCTACTTGTTTGATGAACGGGGTTTGGCTGACCCTAGACATGATAGCCCTGGGTATGCGATCATAGGCTCTGGCTTCGTAACAGGGGGTACCCTGTTGCTGAGGCTGTTAGGTTACAAGTTGGAGTTGGATTTAGGGATCTTGACTGCCTTCATACTGGATAGGGTTAGCGATGTGGATTCCACAGTCGGACCCTTCGTAGGGGAGAGCTACCTAATGAGAATAAGTGAAGAGAAGGAAGGGAGAAAAGAGATACATCTGGGGCCGTTGACGGATGAGGCCCTAATAGAGTACAAGGATAAGTCGAACAGGAGAAAGGAGCTGATACAGCAATTCTGGCAGTTGTGTGATGATGTACGTGAAGAGAAAGTTTGGGGAGCACTGAAGTCCTTGTCAATAGAGGAATCCGAGGAGACAAATTGACAACGGGCGGGGATCTGTGCGACATGTCGAG
>Ga0315309_1001135_pt1 | contig 15913 bp, 15 predicted proteins | sample TDP4_MG_FD_203080 | JGI IMG/M metagenome (GOLD analysis project Ga0315309, IMG submission 203080) | Freshwater sediment microbial communities from Lake Towuti, South Sulawesi, Indonesia - TDP4 | ecosystem: Environmental > Aquatic > Freshwater > Lake > Sediment | place: Indonesia: South Sulawesi... | reverse complement strand
AAAGTACTTTCTAAAAAATGTACTCGAGGATTTCAAGAGGAACGAGGAGAGAATCGGTAGAAAACTTTTGGAGGGTCTGCTGGAAGCCAGAAGGGATGAGAGAAGGCTCGGTGTCTGCCCAGAATGTGGTGGAGAGCTGAGAATTATCAGATCTAAGAGGACAGGGCTCTTTTTCGTCGGATGCTCAAACTACCCAAAATGCACAAACAGCTATCCCTTGCCTCACAATGCGAAAATAGTTAAGACCGGTAGGGTTTGCGAGAAGTGTGGCACCCCGATCATAAGAGTGATCAGAAGGGGTAAGCGACCGTTCAACATGTGTCTGGACTCAAACTGCGAATCAAAAAAGGACTGGAAAAAAGTCAAAGACAGCAGAGCAAAGTAGTTGATGATCAATAAGAATCCTATAACATCGCGCGTGTCCTTGTCTTTCTCGCATGCGCAAGTTTCTTTTCTAGCTTTGCCTAGTGCATGCTCGAATTTGTTTTCCGAGGCAAATATTATATCTGTCGATGTGTATTTTCCCTTATGAGAGGGGATTGGGTTTAGATAAAAAATCTTATGAAGAATTAGAAAAGGTCAAATCAACTTAGGTCAGCAAAATCACTGGCCAAAGAATTGAACTCAAACTGATTCCTGAGACCCAATTCATGTATGCTGCAGATTTGACCTTTTGGAACCGATTTTTTTGTTGGCTGTTTCCCAACCCAAGTTTACCACAATTCTTACGATGGCTTTTTAGGAGGTAGGGATGACCCCCTTCCTGGAACCGTTTCTTTGGAAGAAGAAACGTGTTTTCCTGCCACTCGAAGCAGAGTTCATCGACACAAGTAAAGGAGCTTTCAAAATCGAGACGGAGAAGATCTTCAAGGATCAAATCGGCTTCAACATTAACCCCATTGTCCAGCAGATGAACGATGATAAGGAACTCATCGACCTAGTTCAGAAGATGCCTGAGTCTGCCCATCGCAATCTGGATTGGACCGGAAAGCGTTGGATCTCAATCAAAATAGACGACAGTAAAAAACGACCTTGTAACGGTCTGCCAGATCGTACCGCATAACAAACAAACTATGGTAGCGTTCCAGTTCTTGCCAGATTGGGATAAGAAGAAGCTTGAGAAACTTGACCTGATGGTCAACGTTCCATCTATGGTTGCCGAGTATATTAAGCGCCTTGGTTATACAACAGGGGTCAAGGGATCCGTTGCCCAGCCTTGGGTCAACGAATTTTTGAAGTTCTCGCTGGTTCATCTACAGACGAACAGAGCAGATCTCGCGAGCATGGAGATAGTTCAAAACTTCACCACACGATGCACGTGTGAACTTTAGACATACCGATAATTATGTTTGATGAAAAGGAGCGTGACCTGAGTACATCTGTGGTGGGCCGGGTGGGAATCGGACCCACGACCACTACCTCGTAAGGGTAATGGACTCAGAGCCTCTGACGTATCCTAACCATTAGACCACCGGCCCTTCTACATACATTGTGCTCGTTGAACTTTTTAAGGCTGATTACGGTTCACACCAACAAATCACAGAACAAACGAAAAATCTGTACCTGATTTTTTAGCGGATGGAAGCATGGCGCCGGGTGTGGGATTTGAACCCACGAGGCCCAGAAGGGCCACAGACTCACCACCAGCTGGTTAGCAGGCTTGGGCTCTTACCGACTGCCCCTTAACCAGACTTGGGTAACCCGGCAAAATTTTAGTACTGTTTAGGAAAGAGCGCAACCGAGCCTAAAAAGATTTACCCCTTCGAACAGTACATGTAACCTTTATAAATTTCGCGCTCCTCATAGTCTCTTGGGGTGGTGGATCTAGGCGGGAGCTAGGGGTCCCCTAAGAGGCGGAAGCCTCTGACCGCAAATCCCCTATACGGCGGGCTGAGGCTGAGCTAGGCGCCAAGGCTCACTAGGCTCCTTAGTTCGTCTGACGATGAGTATGCGTCCCCTGGGGCCGATGGTTATGGAACGACATCCGTAGGGATGTCGTACCCATATTCACTGGGTGAACCTGGCCAGGCTCGGGAGAGAGCAACCTAAGCCTAGACGTTTGGCGCTCAGGGGGTAGCGGATAAGAGAACAGGGACTAGGGAATCTCGTGAAAACCGGGCGTTGACTCTCAGTGATCCATCACCCCACCTGCTTTGACGACTTATCTAGCGAAGTTTCTTAAAGGGAGTTTCTGAAAAGATTATTTTAAGTCTCAAACTACCGGGGATTGAAATGGAGCTTCTTATCGACCACAGGGAGAGGAAAGTGGCTCACCTCATCGAGGATGTTTGTAGCGAAACAAGAATCATAGACCTGCCGCTGGGTGACTACTTGATAGCCTCTGAAAAGGGATCCGTGATTGTTGAGAGAAAGAGTATCCACGACTTCATCTCATCCGTTAGATCAAACAGGCTCTGGGACCAGCTGCTTCGATTGATGAAGACTGAGGAAGTCTTGGGCCACAGGATAAGGAGGACGATCCTGTTGATACAGGGAAGCGTTGAAGAATACTTCAGGTCTATTGCAGGATACTCCATCAGAGACACAGATGTCTTCTGGTCCCAGATCATTGGGGCGTTTCTTGAGGTCCTATACGTCTACAACACCCCTATCATATTCATAGAAAAAGAAGAGGAGCTAAGACCCTTCTTTAAGACTCTAATCCGAAGAGAGGAGATGGGGCTGAACGACAAGCAGCCGGAGGCAAAGTGGTACAGGAAGAGAGTGAGAGCGGAGCTACCGACGAAGGACAGAAAGAGGTACATTCTGTCTTCCATACCTTTCATAGGCGAGGTTCTGGCGAGGAACCTCCTAGAACACTTCGGCACGATATCAAATGTTGCAAATGCGTCCGTCGACGAGCTGCAGGAAGTACCGAAAATTGGAAAGAAAAAGTCGGAAATTATCTACGAGATGTTTCATTAGAAATAAGCGCTGAGATCAGCCCGAGATCCTGCAGGCTCTGACAGGCTTTGCAGACTTTGGCTATGGTGGGTTCACCGCAAACTTTACAGTTTTTCAACCCTGCTTTGCCAGCCAACTCTCTCACTGATGGAGCTATTTTCTCCAATGACCTCAAAACTGTGTATTTAATTCCTGGATGGTCTGTTTCAAGCCTGTTCAAGAAGATCCTGATGTCATTTCTGAGCGCCTCCCCTCTGTAAGGGCAGGAGGCTGTTTGAAACTCGATGCCCTTCAGGAAGGCGAAAAGGGCCACTTCTCTCTCCGGCACCTCACACAGCGGTTTTACCCTACTGACAAACCCAGCAAAGTCCCCTTCAAGAACAGGACCAACACGCCCTATACGCGACACGTCCCCATGAATCACGTTCAAGAGCCGCGTTTGAACCTCGTCGTCCAGCGTATGTGCAGTAGCCAGCTTGTCCGACCCTACTTTCTTAGCAACCATATTTAGGGCCTTTCTCCTTAGGACACCACAGTATGAGCATGGGGACAGGTCTCCTTTCTCCTCAGCTATCTTCATGATCTCGTCGAGGTCGTGTCCATAGAGCTCTCTAAAGGATATTACGACATGTTCTATACGCAGTCTCTTGCAGTTTCCACTGGCTAACTCGATGGCTTCCTCCCTGTATCCCGAGATCCCCTCGTTGACTGTGATCGCGACCAGTTCGGAGCGAGGGAACTTCATCTCGATTTTATGCAATATGTGGAGAAGCGATAAGCTGTCCTTGCCACCGGAAACGGCGACGGCTATTCTGCCCTCTGGGTCAAACATATTGTAGCGGGATATCGTGGTCTTGACCCTCTTTTCAATAGACCCAATGTAGCATCCTTTGCACAGCCTCTCGCCTGAGTAACTGCGGAGAAATATGGCTTCTCTTTCACAAACCATGCACTTAGTCAAGGCGCATCGCGACGTCATATAGGGGTTAAACCATATCGGATAAGAGTCAATCCAACGTTTAGGGCCAACAGTGCTAGGCAGATAGCGCTGAGGACTATTCTCGCCGCCTTAGCGCCTCTCTTCATATAGGCCTTGAGGACAGAGAAGACGTAGGCGTCTCCGTCTAAAGGGTAGAGAGGTAGCATGTTAAAGATTGATATGTTGATGATTATGAAGAAGGACCAGTCCAAGGTCAGGTATAGATGATACGATATTGAAGGGTCAAGTAAACCGAGCCTTGGAGGGTAGTAATCGAAGCACCTCACACCCATTATGCCTCTGCTGATGTTCACGGGACTAGCCTCAGCCTCTATAATCTTAGTGCCGCTGGATGTTTCCACAACAAGTGTATCATTGGGCTTCACGTTCGACATGAAGTTGTCTAAGCCGCTGAGACCACTCATCTCGGTGCCGTTGATAGCATAGACTACGTCCCATTGTTTTACGCCGGCATTGTATGCTGGGCCACCCTTAGTCAGATCGACTACCAGTACGCCCGACGCCGGCGCGTAGAGGCCCATTACTAAAAGAGGGATAAGCAGCCCAACAGCTAGGTTTGATAGGCAACCCGCGGAAATGACCCTCAACTTGGAGTATATGTCAGCCCTATCGAGCTCCTTCTCATTGGGCTCCACAAACCCTCCAAATGTGATGAAGGCTATGATTATGCCTGCGGATTTTATTGTAATGTTCTCAACGCACGCGGATATTCCGTGGGCCAACTCGTGTGTTATGATTGCTACGCTGATGGCGATTAGTAAGTACGGGAACCATTTTAGTTGAATCGTGACCCCTGGTATGAGTAGGGACACGGGTCCGGCTTCTTCAGGGGCATACAGGAAGAGGCTGATGTTCCTCGTGAGGGAGTAGATTGCCAAGACCATTAGTCCTAAAGCTGTCGCCACACCTATATTCCACACAACCCGCCAAAGCCGTGGGTTCTTGTCAGCGACACTTTTGATCAGCTTGTTGAGCAGCTTGGTCTTATATGTCAGATACATTATCCCTACCTCAAGACCCCTCTTCTTGATCGGATGCAAACGATTTATCACTGTCAGCAGTATCCAGAAGAGGAGGGACGCCAGGATTATCTCTGTCGGCTCCATATTCACCATTCCACTACCCGTTTCTTTGACTGATTATGGGGACGCGGCTTTGCTTATATTTCTGCCCTTGTTATAAGCGACGTGAACTAGATATTAGGTTAGATGCGCTTCAACGATCAAGAGTTTGTTAGGAATTTTGGTGGATTTGGATCCTTGGGATCTTGGGTAGATTTGATCTAAACTGATCTTGATAGGTGCGGAGGATGAGTAGGAAGCCCATTTTGCGTACCGATCGAGTTGAAGTGGCCTACACAGAAGAGCGTTGGAATCTTCTCAAGGAGATGAGAGAAGAGGCTTGTGCCATTATGAAATGCCTAGGGGGGTCGAACATCGATTCCATCGTTTATGGGAGCATCGCACGAGGAGACGTACTTTCACACAGCGATGTTGACGTATTCATCCCGCGCCCACCAGCCTCATTCATGGTCGAATCTATACTTGAGAGAGCTGGATTTCCAATGCTCAAAAGGGTTCTCGTGCAGGCAACCCCTTCGTACGCTGTAAAGGCTTGCATACAAATGGACGAGAGAACCTCTGTTTCCTTTCCAATCTTAAGGTTGAGGCGGAGAGAAATGGAGTTCTACAAGTTTGGTGGCCAAATATCACTCCCCGAAATGAGGTCCAATCGGAGAGCCTCAGGCATCGACAAACGCTTAATGCTGATTGAGCCCACTCCTAGAGGTCACGTGGAGCATAGCATCGTTGGTCAGGAGGGGGTTGCTGCAAGCGTTCTTGGAATACATGTGGATGTAGTTCTTGAGCGCATCCGCACGCTCACCAGACGAGATGAAGTAGGAAGGACCGGCGTCTTCATTAAGCGCGAGTTGGCGCCCGATGAAAACTTTGAGGCAGTATTGAGCAAACTGGCGGATGAAAACCCGGCTCTAAGGAGAAGGATCAAAGCGCAGGACTTATGAGTGAGTTTAACCTTTTAAGTTATTACACAATTATGAAGTAAGGAGCAGATCTCTATGGTGCGCTGTAGTCAGTGTGGGAATGAGATTCCGGAAGGTGCAAAGTTCTGCCCCCACTGTGGGGCTACTGTCACGGTTATACCTGAGAAGCCTAAACCGGCTGAGCTACCAAAGTACAAAGCGGAAGGCCTAGTCAGCAGAATGATCAGGGCAGCCATGCTCGATGAATCGCTGTACGAGGAGGTTGAAACAGATCCAGCTGCTACGTCGCAAGCGTTGATCGTATTGATCGTCGCCAGTGTTTGTTCAGGAATTGGAAGTGGGCTTAAGCCTCTCATCTTTGGATCATCACCTTTCGAGGTTAGACTACTGCGGTTTGGCATCGATTTGGCGATCGGAGGACTTCTTGCCCTCCTTGTTTGGGGAGTATGGTCTTTCGTCACCTACTTTGTAGGAACCAGCATCTTCGGTGGAACGGCAACATACGAAGAGCTTTTGCGCTGCATCGGTTTCTCCGACTCTCCGGGCATATTAAGTGCTCTGAGCTTCATACCTTTGCTTGGACCTTTGATCTCGTTCATTGCGTCAATTTGGATCCTAATTGCTATGGTTGTTGCGGTTAGGCAGGCTCTTGACTTCTCCACTGGCAGAGCCATACTCACATGCATTATCGGGTTTATAGCATACATAATAGTCTGGATAGTCATAGGGTTCATATTGGTGGCCATCGGGATGCTCATCGCGTTACCTTTCCTACTGTTTTGAGAAAGATGCCTAGCTAAACGGTTAGCGCAAACCGGAGAAGCGTTGCTATCCCGCCTAACCCTGATAGTTTTTTTCCAGCTTCGTGCTCAGTGTTAACAATCAATACTCTGCCACGCTTTTTCTCCACGCTTCTGATGAGATCATCGAGCCTCTTCCTATCTTCTTCCTCCGCACCGCGGAGGAGCTCATCAGAAACCAGTAGCACATCAACCGCCCCGTAACCATCCGCCATCTCGACATCAACAAGCCCGTAGGATACGTCTCTTCTTTGCGATCCGAGCCTAGAAAGCACCTCTTCGACAAGCTTTGTTTCATCTATGATCCTGAGCTTCTTGGCGATCGCATCCAGGATTCCGCAGCGCAGAGCCTCCTTGACCCCTCCTATCCCTCCGATGCTGACGGTCCCGACTTTAGCGATGCTTTTTGCGATTGCAGGTTGCTTCTCTTTGACATAGTTTCTAAAATTGGTCTTGACGAAGCCTGGGCCAACAATTGTTATAAGACATTTGCACTCGTTCCAAGTATAGACGATGCTTTTTAGTGAGGACTCGAAGTATTTGGTCAGAGCTTCGTCCCTTTTCTCCAGATCTAGTTTTCCAGGGAGACGCGACCTGACCTCTGCCTTCACGTCGATCCTGTTTCGCCTCAGAATGGCTACACAGCACTCCTCGTCATCCATCGCAACTACAAGAATAGGAGCAGCCTCAGAAGCACAAGCGGCCTCAATCCTCTCAAGCTGGTATTTAGACCACTCGTCCTTTTTTATAGACACTCCCTTTCCAGGGTATACGCTGATCGTGTGGTAAGAGCCCTTTATCGAAAGCTTCTCCGGAGCCTCAAAAATGACACCTGTGAGCCTCAGTCGGTTTATTTCTTTATGAAAGGCGATCCTCTCAGCCCTAAGACCTACGAAGATCGGTAGCCTCCTACCCTTGGCTGGCCTCCCCCCCGCATCCTCTGCCTTGACCTCACGCGTGGTTCTTGCATAGACCCTGTCCCCTTGCTGGACAATGTTATACAGTTCCCAGAGGTCATCCAAGCTCTCGGGGAGAAGTTTAATTACACCCTTCTTCAAGTCTTTCTTAAGGATTCTCAAGCAATAGGCACACCAAGACTATATTCCGGACGCGTGAGATTTAAGGAGGCGCACACTTTGAAGGGTGCTCAAGAGGAGAGGGAGCTTGCGAAAATGCTGATGGAGGACGGTTTCGCCACGATGAGGTCGCCAGCCTCAGGAAGCAAGGCAAGTTATCCCCTTCCGGATCTGGTGGCTGGGAGTTCTTACAGAGGCCTCTACTACGCTTTCCAAGTAAAGTCGACAAAGAGAAGTAGGGTCTACATCCCCAGGGAGTCGATCGATCAGCTGGTTGAGTTCTCGCAGAGATTCGGCTGTCAGCCCATAGTAGCCTTAAAGTTTAAACGAACGAGGAGACCTTGGATCTTCTTGCGGCCAAACCAGCTGAAGACTACACCGTCCCGCAATTACAAGATAACCCTCAGAGAGGGCCTACAGAGCGGGATTGACCTTAAGACACTCATCGGAGATGGCGAGCAGAAGAAGCTGGTTGAGTAGAAATGACTTCCACTCTTAACCTGGCCATCCGCGCTGTCCAGACGAGGGATCTACCGGCGATCTACGAGATCGAGAAGATATCCTTCAAAGATCCATACCCGCCATCACTTATCTATACTTTGGCGTACCGAAATCCTGAAACTTTTCTGGTAGCACAGGAGAATGGCAAAATCGTTGGATACGTTATCGCCATAATTCAAGGAGAAAGCTTGGGGCACATTGTTTCGATAGGGGTCAGCCCCAAACATAGAAGGCGAGGGGTGGGGTCAGCGTTAACGATCAAGATACTTAAGGCTTTGAAGAGGCTGGGGGCTGAAAGCGTCAGGCTTGAAGTTCGGAGAAGCAATATCGCTGCACAGAGATTTTACGAAAAACTTGGGTTCAGACAAGTCTGTGTGATCAAAAAATACTACAGAGATGAGGATGCCCACGTCTATGTAAACGAGCTTAAGAGTGCCAGAAACAAGAGCTTAGAAAACTTACGGAACAAGCCTGATGCTTTTGGAGTATCGTGCGCGAAGCGGCTCAACTTAAGGCTGACTTAACAGTCTATGTAGCCCTTCTCACTATCTCGGCTATTCTTTCTCCTGCGTTTCCGTCTCCAAAGGGGGATCTTTTGGGCAGGTCCTTCTTCCTCTTCAAGGCTTCTTCGACTTCTTGAAGAACGTTCTTCGGGTCCAATCCAACCACCTTTGCGAAGCCGGCTTCTACGGCTTCAGGCCTCTCCGTCGACTTTCTTAGGACTAGGACTTGTTTCCTGATGTTTGGGGATGTGGCTTCCTCTTGTATTCCTCCTGAGTCTGTGAGGATTATAGCTGACTCCTTCATTAGGAGGAGGAAGTCTAGGTAACCGACTGGTGGAAGTGTTTGTGTGTTTTCGGATGATGAGAGCTTTCTCCAGAGGTTTATTCTTATTAATCTGTTCTTGGTTCTGGGATGGATCGGGAAAACAGATGGAATAGGCAATGATAGGATGATCTCAACCATTTTTTCTAGGCTTTCTGGATCGTCCACGTTCTCGGCTCTGTGAGCTGTTATGAGGGCGAAGTCTCGATGCATGATCTTGTTCATGATCGTTGATCTCCTTTCAGCTATGGGAACATGTTGGATGCATGCGTCGATCACGGTGTTTCCAGTTATGAAGATTTTGCCCCATACGTTTTCTTCTCGTAGGACTTGTGCCGCTTTTTTTGTTGGCGCGAATAGGTAGGTTGAGACATGGTCCACTATTCTTCTGTTATGCTCCTCTGGCATTCTGAGGTCGTAGCTTCTTAGGCCGGACTCCACGTGGCCTATCGGCGTGTGTAATTTGATCGAGGCTAGGGCTGCTGCTAGTGTGGTGTTTGTGTCGCCTTCCACGAGCACGATCTCAGGCTTTTCTTTCATGATCGTCTTTTCTATGGCGACCATGGCTTTCGCCGTCTGTTCTGCGTGTGTGGCGGAGCCGATTTTTAGGTTGTAGTCTGGTTTGGGCAGTTGTAGCTCTTCGATGAACTGTTGGGACAGATTGTAGTCGTAGTGTTGAGCCGTGTGAGCAAGGATGAAGGGAATTCTCAGTCTTTGGAAGGCTTTTACTACGGGTGCCATCTTGATGATCTCTGGTCTCGTCCCAACCACAATCAGGTGCAAGGGGTCTTCTTCCTGTTTCACTACTCATCTTTTACTAGTAATTTTAACAACATAAATTGATTGACCGATTAATTAGTAGCCACCACTATGCAAAGATCTTCTTCGCCTTCTCATAAGACTCAAGATTGCCTATATCCGACCAGTAGCCCTTAAGTACGTGACCGTAGACTTCTTCCATTCTGCAAAGCCATTGCACAAAGTACCCAGGAGCGTCAGGGTTGTTCCCTTCCTCCAAGTATTCGCGAGCACGTTTCAAGCTCCTCTCGGGAAGAACATAGATGCATGTCGCTATGAGCGTGGACTTAGGCCTCTCAGGCTTCTCCTTGAAGCCCATAATTCTTCCATCGGCATCGACCTCCACGCACCCATACCTCTTTGCAGCCTCCAAATCCTTAACGTCGTACAAAGCGACGATGGGAGATTGCCTTGCCCTGTAGTATTCGATCACGTCCTTGAGGTCTGACGTGAACAGGTTATCCCCGGCTATGACGAGGTACTCCGTGCTGTCGAGCCCCATTATCAGCTCTGAGAGAGCCTTCACTGCTCCCAGCTTGTCATCCTCGCTACGGCCCGGCTCAGTAGATATCCCAACTTTCCCATACTTCCTATGGCTTAACCACTCTGAAAACTGACCCAAGAACCTCTCGTTAGTAGACACGACGATCTGAGCGATTTCCTCAAGGTTCAACAGTCTCTCCACGATATGGTCTATGATTGGTCTGCCACCCACCGGCAGCAAGGGCTTAGCGGTATCTCTCGTCAACGGCCTTAAGCGGACGCCGTACCCACCCGCCAGAATTATAGCGATCAAAACCAGCTACTCACTTTTTTAGTAGCGCGCAACCCAATAAATTACTTTATTTAGCCACAATACTTAAATCAAGATTGGAGGCCGCGTGTTGCCGGCAACAAGATTTTGGTTGCTCGACATCAACGAGGAAGTCATAAATGGAAAGCCTGAAATCAGGCTGTGGGGCCTAGACGATGAAGGCCGTCGAACACTCATCATCGACCGAAGTTTCCTCCCATACTTCTACCTGCTCCTCGAGGAGGACGCAAACCCAGAGAAAGTTCTCAAGGAAATAGATGAGACGAAGACCTTAATGCCCGTTATAGTTGCCTTTCAGGTTGTTGACAAGAAATACTTTGGCAAACCGGTTAGGGCGATCAGGGTCACCTGCAAGGACCCAACGCTGGTAACAAAGTATGCCTCTTCACTCGGCACAATCAGTGGAATTAAGGACCATCTTGAAGAGGACATCCGCTACTCCTCACGGTACTTGATAGATAAAGAGATCAACCCATGCGGATGGCATGAGGTTGAAGTCGAAGAGGTTGAGGACGGGGTAGACGCCGAGGTTGAAAAGGTCTATCTCGCAAAGTCCACACCTAAAGCCGTGGACTCAGCCGAACCCCCGCGTCTCCGATTCCTCGCCTTTTCAATAGTCTGCCACAGCGCTAAGGGTTCACCACAACCCGAAAGAGACCCCATAGTCATAATCTCGTCGGCAACAAACGATGGGAATCAACGACAGTTTATCGCCGAAGACCACGAAGACACCCGTGTCATTGAATCCTTCATCAAGCATGTTCAAGACTTCGATCCAGACATCATCGTCGGATACGGAAGCAACAAGCAAGACTGGCCATACCTAATGGAGCGGGCGAAGAGACTTGGCATCAAACTCTTGGTTGACAGGCCTAGGACAGAGCCCCACACCAGCATCTACGGACATGTGTCAGTAACAGGGCGATCAAACATCGACCTCGCCGACTTTGCTGACGAGATACAGGAGGTCAAAGTGAAGACGCTGGAGAACGTATCAGACTACCTTGGGGTCATGAAAAAAGATAAGAGAGTAAAAATTGAAGAAGTCGAGATTTCAAGCTTCTGGGACGATGAGAAAAAACGCCCTGCCTTACAAAGGTACGCCATGGAAAACTCGCAAAGCATCCTAGGGATCTCAAATATGATGCTAAACTTTGCGATGCAGCTATCCAACCTCATAGGACTACCATTAGACCACGTAGGCGCAGCAGCCGTCGGTTTCAGAGTAGAATGGTACCTTATCCGACAAGCGTACAAAATTGATGAGCTCGTGCCTAAAAGAACGGAGAAACCCTACTTCCCATACGCTGGAGCCATTGTACTCAAGCCCAAGCCAGGAATACATGAAAAAGTGGCGGTCCTCGACTTCAGCTCCATGTACCCCAACATCATGATCGCCAACAACCTCTCTCCAGACACTTATGTCAAACCACAAGAACCTGAACCCTCGTGTGGCGTGAACACAGCTCCTGAAGTCAAACACAAATTCAGAAAAGAACCCCTAGGCTTCTACAAGCGGGTACTGTCAAACCTCATTGAGGCTCGAGACGAAATAAAAGCAAAGTTAAAAGATCTCAGTCCAGAGTCCCCCCAATACAAAGTTCTAAACGCGAGGGAGATGGCGGTGAAAACGGTCACAAATGCGTGCTACGGGTACGCAGGTTGGGTCGGGGCGCGCTGGTACATCCGACCTGTCGCCGAGGCCACGGCTGCGTGGGGCAGACACACAATCAAGCACACTATAGATTTGGCAAAGAAAAGCGGTTTAAACGTCATATACGGGGACACCGACAGCGTCTTCGTCGAGTACAAGACTGGGGGCGTTAAGAGGTTCTTGAAGGATGTGAAGGATGAGGTAGGACTCGAAATCAAACCAGACAAGGTGTACGAACCTGTCCTTTTCACTGAAGCCAAGAAGAGGTATGCGGGTCTGCTTCCTGATGGAAGGTTAGACATTGTTGGGTTAGAAGTGGTCAGAGGAGATTGGGCCGAGTCAGCCAAAAAAGTCCAGGAGGGAGTTATTGAAATAATTCTGAAAGAGAAATCTGTAGACGATGCAGTGAAGTTTGTGCAGGAGTACATAAATAGCCTCAAATCAAAAAAAGTTCCGTATACAGATCTAATCATATGGAAAACTTTGACGAAGCCTGTGGAGGAATACAAGGTAAATGCTCCTCACGTAACAGCTGCAAAAACCCTGAGTAAGCTAGGATGGGAGCTAGCGCCTGGTGAGAAAGTCGGCTACGTGATAAAAGCAGGTGAGGGAAAACTATACGAAAGAGCTACGCCACAAAGCCTAGCTACATATGATCAATTAGACCTCGAATATTATGAGGAAAACCAGATAGTCCCTGCGGCTCTAAGAATACTCTCAGTCTTCGGCAAAGACAAGGAAGATCTTAAACCTAGGAATTCCGCGCAACGATCTCTGATGTAAGAATGGATAGGTGAAAGGTTCTTTCATGGAAGAGAGGTTTCAAAGATTCGATCAAGACTTAAAAGAGGCCATTGACGAATTTGAAAGGTGGTCTCCCAAACAAGTTTGTCTAATCCATCATGACGATGCAGATGGCTTGACCTCAGCAGCCATCGCAAAGAGAGCTTTAGAACGCGAAAAAATAAGAACTAGATCAATTTGTATCGAAAAACTCTACCCAGACATCGTTAATAGGTTACACGCCTCATCGGGCAACGTATACTTCTACTTAGACATAGCCGCAGCACACGCCAAGTTTATTTCCGAAAAGAACAAGGGAAAAAATCTCACCCTCATCTTAGATCATCACGACGCGGAGCCGTCAACCGACCCGCTCGTCTACAATCTTGATCCTGAGCTTTATGGGATAAGCGGAGAAAGAGAGGCCAGCGGAAGCTCAACCGCTTATATTTTTTCACGGAGGCTGAATCCTCGAAACGCCGATGTTTCTCACCTAGCTATTATAGGATCAGCCGAAATTCCAGGTGATCTACGAGGAATAAATAGGATGGTTCTAGAGGACGCTGTTAAGGGGGAGCTTGTAAAGGTTGTTACTTCATCTGGGAAGGAGAGCTATCGGATAATTCCATTCCGGGGGAAGACAAGCCGCTCTCTCTCCAGTAGATTGACAGCCCTTGGCTCAGTGGGGTACTATCGTGGCGGCCCTGAGATGGGGGTTGATGCCTGTTTGAAAGGCTTCACCAGCGAAACCGATTCGTTTGTGGACGAACTCGAAGAAGAGAGGAAGAAGGCCAATAAAACATTGCTGGCGCAGCTTTATCAGGGAGGCTTAATGAAATCACCCCACGTCGAGTGGTTCCACGCTAGAGACATCTTTAAAGGGATGGGCGTTAAGGTCGTGGGCTCCTTCTGCTCTCTCATAAGTTATAAACCCATAGTCGACGGAGAAAAGTACATTTTGGGATTCATGAATATGGATCGTGAGATTCCAGGCTTCGGAGTGCTGGAGGAGGAATACGCCAAAGTTTCTGCTAGAGTTCCACCAAGACTTGGAAAGCTCATAGTATCCGGAAAAAGACCTCCCCTATCAAAGGTTCTAGTGGAAGCCTGTAGACAGGTCGGTGGAAACGCTGATGGCCACGCCGTTGCGGCGAGCGGTTGGATACCGAGAGGCAAAGAGGAAGATCTGGTGAGAAAGGTTGACGATTCCATTGGCAAACAATGAGGCGATAGGCGATTCTTCACTGAGAGTGTGGGGGGTTAATCTTCTCCCTTAACTAGATCTGCTGGGGTCAGCAGCTGTATCCCGACTGGTCGCTTTACCACATCTGAAGCCCTATCACCAACTATGCGTTTAACGCCCTTGTCGATAGCGATGTCAACAAGCCTCTGGGTTATGACACCGTCAAAAACAACGGTTTCCGCCCCATCTATTTCCTCAAGTTTCTTATAGAGATCGCTGACTGGTGTCCTCGCGATGGATTTCATGTTCCCATCTAGAATGACTGCTTCTAGAGTGCCCTTTAGGCTGGACATAGTATCAAGGATGGCGCTTGGCACAGCGACCGCGCCTTCAACTCTATTCGCAGGCTTCAACTCAACCTTCTCTGGCTTTCCAACGGGAAGTCTGTTGCGCAAGGCTTCAAGAATCTCTTCCGACGTAAGCTCTTCAACTTCCTTTTTGCGCGGTGCTCTAGCTACATAGTCTATGTCCGCAACCTGTAACAACTCTTTTAGAAGGATGTCCCCTCCTCTATCCCCGTCGAGAAATGCTGTGACTTCCTTTTGCTTGCTGAGTTCAATAATGCTTTCAGGAACCTTTGCTCCCTCAGAAGCTATAACGTTGTCAACGCCACTCTTCAGCAGTTTTGCAACGTCAGCCCTACCTTCCACAAGTATTATAGACTCTGACGCGGAGACAGCCGGTCCCGCCGGTAGCCCCTCTGGCCCAAAGCTACTGATCTCTGCTGGCTTTACTGCTGTGGACAACTCCTTCAAAATCTTATCTGTGCTTGTTGAAGACTCAATGTTCCACCCCTTGAGTATGTCGGAGGCTCTAGCTACGATAGTTGTGCGTTTTTTCTCCCTCTCGTCTTCAATCTTTTCTAGTGTAGCTTTCGCAGCACAGGGTCCCACCCTGTCAACACTCTCGACCGCGGCAGCTATGATGGCAGTTGAAGCCCTATCCAGGGTCGATGGAATGAGTATTGTACCCCGAGTCTTGTTCCTACTTGACTTCATCTCAATTTCTATTCTACCAATCCTCCCCGTTTTTTGCAGTTCACGAAGATCAAGGTCTGAGCCAAACAGCCCCTCGGTCTGACCAAAAATGGCGCCGATCACATCTGACCTTTCGACGATCCCGTCAACCTCGAATTTAACCTTAATATTATACTTTGCAGTAACAGGTTGAGAATCATCCAACTCGAAAACCTCCAATAGAAAACTGTTCAAGAATCTTAATAAACGTCAAATCCTCATTCTCTACACTTTTAAATACTTCAGTCCTCCGTATTAAAGTTGCTTCTTGAGGGTTTCTTTGATCCCTTCTAAGTAAGAAGGCAACCCTTCCAAATCCTTCACATCATGTTTAACCAACAAACCTATTCTTCTCCAAAGCACAGAATTCGCATCTACACCCTTTCTCTGCAAGTATGTAACTATGCGCTCAGCTAGCATTTCTCCAGTCCTATCAAAATCAACCAGAACGATCGCTTCTTTATCTTTGATACTGTCAAGAAGGTCAACTAGCACGC
>Ga0315309_1001134_pt1 | contig 15913 bp, 16 predicted proteins | sample TDP4_MG_FD_203080 | JGI IMG/M metagenome (GOLD analysis project Ga0315309, IMG submission 203080) | Freshwater sediment microbial communities from Lake Towuti, South Sulawesi, Indonesia - TDP4 | ecosystem: Environmental > Aquatic > Freshwater > Lake > Sediment | place: Indonesia: South Sulawesi... | reverse complement strand
ATTTTTGCACTCCAAACATCAAGCGCGAACCCTGGATGAGGAGAGACTATGTCCGCGGAGTATTCGCCTATCCCCTTAAGTCCCATTAGCTTAGCTTTTGCTTCCTCAGCCGACATCTTTTCGAGCTCTTGAAGCGTCGGGAAACCCTTGCATATGGCTTCGGCGATGCCTTTCAGAGGCTTGGCTCTGTAGCCGAGCTTGCACCTCTCCTCAAGTTCTCTCACGTCGGCTTTCGCGATCCTCTCTGGAGAAGGCCAGTACAAGACCTCTTTTTCATCGAACACTATTTTCTCGCCGTACTCCTTGATCAACAGGTTCATCATCTGGTCGCTTCTCCTCATCGGAGCCATCTGCAAAGTCACGGCCAACACTAATCTGGGGAAGATGTCAGGTCTCTTGGTGCTTCTCATCCCGTACAGGTCTTCCACCAATGGTTTAACAAGAGGATCATGCTCAGCAAGAGCGTAAAAATCTCTTATGTCTTCTTTAATGCCGAGCATCCATGACGCCATTTCTGAGAGCTCTTTTCTCTCCTTAATGCTCACTTTTTTGCGAGAAAATGCCGTACAAAATATCTCGGGCCTCTCCACGGTTCCCACAGATCCTAGCTTCAATCCAAACATCTTTCCATAATTCAACCTCATCCCAGTCCAGAGGGTATCGTCTTCAAATATCTCGAAAGGTGTTAAAAACGACCACCCAGCAGGCTTATGAATCGTGAGCGATAAGTCATAAGGTGGGATGGCTTTAAGCCTAAAAGCAGTCGAACACGGCAAATTACTAATCGACATAGCACCCTTCATTTTTGCTGTTTTCATTTTTTAACCTTCTGATCGTAGAATTTGAATAGCAAGAGAAACTAAATTATTATGTTTACCATAACCTTTCCTTCGGTGAAACAGGATCGGCGATCACCAAGAAAGGAGTGAGGACATGAAAAAGATGGTTAAGGGGTTTGTTCACAGACCGGGTTTTCATTGTGGGTCCACGTCGCTGAGGGATGTTTTTGAGTTTCATGGTCACAAGTTTAGCGAGGACATGGTTTTCGGATTAAATTGTGGCTTGGGCTTTGTTTATTGGTCTATGAAAAGGGCTGTGCCCCCGATATTTATTGGCGGACGAGGTGGCAAAGGTATAGAAGACATATGTCGGACACTCGGGGTTAAATGGGAGAAGAAAACCACGACAAGCACCAAAAAGGGTTGGCAAGCTGTCAAGGAGCTGATTGATAACGATGTACCTGTTATACTTCAGGTTGACATGTTCTACCTCGACTACTTCAAAGGTAAGACCGGCCATTTCGGCGGCCACGCGATCGTCCTCGCTGGATACGACGAAGAGAGAGGAGAGGCCTACGTTACAGACATCCATCACGAAAAGATTGAGGAAAAGCGGAGGGAAGACGGACTTTTCGCCACCTCTCTTGAGAGCCTAGCACAAGCAAGAAGCTCCAAGTATAAGCCATTTCCCCCCAGAAACGCTTGGGTCACCTTTGCCTTTCCAAAAGAATTGACGCCGTTGGAGAAAGCCATCAAAACGGCTCTGAAAAGCAATGCAGAGCGTTTTCTCAACCCCTCAATCAAGAACTTGGGCGTAAAGGGAATAAGACACTTTGCGAAGCAGGTTATCAAATGGCCTGACACCATACATGGCACCGTCTACGATCCGATTCAATTTAAGGCCCAAATCCCGATGCTCAAACTAGATCTTTTTCTCGCCTACGCTTTCATAGAAGAAGCCGGCACAGGAGGAGGCCTCTTTAGAAGAATATACTCGCGGTTCTTAACAGAGGCTGGCCACATTCTTCACGCAGAAATTCTAGGAGAAGCAAGCAACTTGATGATGAAATCGGCTGATGTCTGGACAGAGATAGCAAACATTCTTCATACAGCAAGCGAAGCACCGAAAGATAAGGTAAAAGACATTTTGGCTAAAGCCCAACCGAAAATAGCGGAATGCGCTGAAATAGAGGAGAAAGCCTTCAAACTACTCGCATCGGTAGCATAGTTAAGAAATTTATTTCTATCAGAACGCAAGATTAAGAAGACGAGAACAAAAAATGGAGTGCCGGAATGAGAGAAGCTCCGCACTTAGGACAGTATTTAGAACTCTACTCCAGACGATGGTTTCCCCCGGGCTACCATTCCCAAGTTGTAATTTATACCGTTTTAGGCGCTAGCATGGGTGTTTCTGTCAGTTCTTGTTTGAGCTTCTGCTTTATCAGCTGAATCATCTGTAGCGTCCAGAAGGACCATGATTCGATCACCAGCAAAGCCCCTCACTTTTCCGTTCCAATATCTTGCCACACGTACCATTTCATTCAAAAAGCATCGGTGAATTTTCGCAACAGTACTTCTTCGATGGCTCTGAGTCAAATCAGACGAACTTCGCAAGTCAACAAACAGAACAGATGTCTCAATCAACTTTCCCGTGCTCCCAAAGGTTAGGTCACTTACTTCTGGAACTGTGCGTGCATCAGTGATTTCGAAGTCTTCTTGCAGAACTTGGTCGATTCGAGTAAGGGAATCCCTGAAGAACTCAGTCATCGTCATGGTCACATCCCAAATGATCATAACCATCAGAAAAAATAAGCTTTACTTCCTCTCTTTCGTAAAATGTCAACTTTCTTATCTATTTTTACTGGCAAATTCATGCGCGAATTTCACTCCCGCACTCCAATTCGCCCTTAGTTTGAACGTAATTTCGTCAAAGGAGCTCAAGTTACGGATTTATGAGTGGGGGCTAAATTCTCATCACCTGTATAGGTGTAGATTCTCGTTCTAATTCCTATTCTGGGGAAATTGATTTCGAATTAAAGAAGAATAAGAATAATATTGACAACAGAATCCAAAACACGATTCCTTGCAAAAACGCATTGTAGACCGCCAAAAGATTAGAAAGTGAATGCAGCGCGATTGCTAAGAGCAATATAAGTATTTGTTCAGACACTTTCCCTTTGGCAAAACCAAATCCAATTAGCATCGCGGAGCTAATATGAAACGGCACCGACACCATAAGTCGACTTACTGTTGCTTGCAATCCCGCTCCCTCTACTATGTATGAGAATGTTTCAAAAATACCAAATCCCATACCTATTCCCCCGCCTAATCTAATAATTTCGGATTTGGTCATGTGTAGTTTTGAAAAGAAGAAAACTACGAAAAGTAAACCAATCAATTTTGATGTTTCCTCTGCAACTGGCGCAAACAGTAATACGGTATAAGGAAAAAATTGGTCGTAGTGTGTGACTGCTATTAGAATTGTCACAAAAGCACTAACGAGCAAGGAACCAATAAATATCCCTAGAAGCACCAACCCTGAAAGTCTTTTCTGTAGTTTTCTTTCATGAACCCAAAAACTGAGCAAGAAAAAATAAGCAAATGCAGCTATTAATGGTGCAAATAAATTTGTCAGCGAGAAGAGATCTGTGGCAATCAGTTTTAATATGCCAAAGGCAAGAAGCAAATTAAGAGTCTCTACTACGCTTGTCCAAACTAAAGCTATTATTGCAACAATCAAAGCCCACTTTGTATAGATCTCCTCGGGTGTTTTTGAGAAAATTGAATAAAAGCTTTCTTCAGGTGTTCTAATACGTCCAGGAGGCGATTCTATTACAACAGGTCTATTATCACTCGCTTCTATTTTACCCATGAATAGACCATAACCCTCAGCCATTGGAGCGGTTATAAATGGGTCAGTTTTTATTTTTTCATTGGGACTAAGGGCTTTTATTCTAAAATCAGATCGCACAAATTGTCCGTTGGGCCATGATATGACAACTCGCAGAACTCCGCCTGGAAAAATTTGGGATCCAATATTGGTTACTTCATATGAAACTTTGAAATGCTTACCTGTAACGAAACCCAGTCTGCTTTTCGGTTTAGCGAAACCTTGCAGTGCGAGCCTATGGTTGCCCGCAGTCATTTTTTCCACACAACACATAATATTAGCCAATCAGAAAAATGCTTTTACTCCTCTTTCATCATAGGTTCTATCAGATCCATGGATTGATGAAGGTATGCCTGAGCAGAACTTAACGGAGTTGTTAAAGTTTGGGTTTCGACACGTTGGAGATTTTTTCCTTAAAGGAGAGAAAATTCAGTTTTCTTTGACGAATCACAAAGGCGACAGAGGAAGCTACGCATTTGTTGTTGATCAAAACGTCAAATATGTGGGAGTAACTAAGAATACTCTGTATGCTCGAATGAACGGGTATAGAAACCCTGGCCCTTCTCAAGAAACAAATAAACGAATTAACCCAAAAATTGCTGAAGCTGGCAAGGTTCAAATTTACTTTCTTCCGGGATCTGAGATCGCTAAGTTTGTGACCATAATCCGACGTAATGAAATTGGAGAACAGATTCCAACAGATATGAGCACATTTGAGCGCTTCTTAATATCCATGTTTGAACCTGAATGGAATCGGGAATGAAGGCATATCTAAGGCATTTTTTACTGGTAAACTTGTGCGTAAATCCCACCCCCCGCACCAAAGATGAAGCAGTTATAAACTGAGTGTGTTCTTCTTAAACCTCATAAACCACAAAATGGTGCCGGCGTAGGTCATTGGGTCCGGCGTCCCTCACGTTTATTGTGCACCAATCAATTACAATTTTGTTCCTCATCCTCATCGCTTAAAGCTCGTTAGCCGGTGCAATATTTATAATATGTAGTTTACTATAAAAATCTTAGTGTGTAATCACAGCGTATCCAGAAAGCAGAAGCAAGATAGCAACACTCATCGGAACTTCAACTTCCTTTTTCGAATCAGCCAAATCCACTATAATACTATCTATACTTATCCTTGGAGTTCTCTTGACCAACTTAATTTTGATCAAGATATCCGAGGGGAAAACAAGGCTCTTAGATAAATTAAATCTGTCCAATTCATCTTTTGACTCTAAATAAAGCGATAGAAAGCCACTTCCCCCATGGAGAGTGTTAGGTAGTCTCACTATTCTTCTAGTGTCGGTAGTAACTTGAGCATCAATCGTAAATTCTTTATCAATCACCTCTTTTGCAATTTTGGTTCGCAAGTTTTTCTCGATGAGTTCTGTACTTTGTTGACCATATTCATTTCCAAAGTTGCGTGGGTCGAAATCTCTAACGTAGAGGTGAAAACCTCTTTTACCGGAGAAAGCGCAAGCGAAATTGTCAAAACCATATCTCTTGTTTAAGAACTCTTCCAGACTAAATATTGCCGTCACCCCTTTTTCGATTGTCTCGTCTCCATAAATCCCCGTAGTCTTAACGTCGACATCAAAGATCAGCGGTCCGCCTAAACAGTAATTTCCGACTTTTTTTGAACCTAAAGACTTGGGATCAAGCCATTTTAATACAGAATAATAGACATTACGGGGAGGAAAAATCGTTGGCTTTAGGAGGTTTTTTCTGAGGATACTTGCGCTTCGAATCCTTTTGTCCCAAAGTTTCCTCCATTTTCCATCGAAAGTCTCTACACGGTAATGATGCCAATTACTGTCTTTTGGCACCCAAGGCCCCCATTTTGTGCGATACCACGATGAAAACTTGTTAATAACAAACTGAGATGATGGGGTGTCAAGAATAACAGATTGCTTCATTTTATTTATTCACCAAAAACATCGATAATTGATGGGTTGAGAAAAATTAACAGTCAAGCCATGCTTCTCTCTCAAGGAATGAAGCTTTTGAATTTCCCAGACGATATTGGAAGCAAGAAGGGTTGTAACTGGCAGTTTATGGTAACCTCTGGCATGTGCCCAATTTAATTGTGAAAGCTTGTGCACATCTTGAACTTCAGTTAGGAGCTCTTCTTCTTTCAGCCATTCGGCGCTTTCAAGAAAGATAGCCGCGGGGGCTCCCTGGATATTGAAGTCGGGATAACCAGTGGTAGAGAGTATTGCTCTTTTTTCGTCTAATAGAATCACGATGCCCTTCTCAGCCAGATTATCAGTCAAATCTTTATTATACAATCTAAAATAAGGATCATTTGGTCTTTCAACCGAAAGTATAGAATAATCAAATTTTTCCTTGAATTTTTCTTGGAGGACGGCTTCTGCACCCATGAAGCTTCCATGAAAATGAATTGTAATTCGTGAACCGCTCGATAAGGTTTGAGCTAATTTTTCGGCTACTTTCTTAATACACTGAGAGAATTCTTCATCTCTATCCATGAAATCAGTTCTGAAATGCTCATACTTTGGTAGCCCGTAGCTGTCGAATACTGTTATCGTGAAGATGTAGTATGAGGGAAGATAGCCCCAAGCGATGCCAACATAATAAGTTTTCCCCAGCGGTCTAGATAGACTCCAAGGAACTCCACCGCATTTGGCATAAATTTCAACCATTATGTTTCTAAGCATGTTTGAATAATTTCTTTTTTCTTTTTCAGTCAATTGCCTTTTGGAAGAAAATTCCACAATCTTAGAGGTTATTCCTTGAGTCGCGATGCCATGATAATTGAGAACCGCCTTTAATGAATCCTTGTTGGGAGATTTAATCCTGAGAAATGTTAAAGCTATGTTTATGTTCTTGTAGTTCGGGCAAGACTGCTCCAGAGCTTCAGGTCGAAAGTCTTTATTGAGGTCGAGTTTTGGTATATTGCTAAAATTCTCAACTTCAAGTTCGAAGATTCTGCTCATCCCATGATAGCCATTAGTACCAAAGAACAAGTTATTGTACGTTCTTTCTATTTCTTTAGTTAATGGCAGTTCACTTACAATGATAGGGTTTAGACTTTTCCACGAGCGGCTTTCCAAATACGGTTTATGAGAAAGATCAAGTGGTTTCTTAACAAAAATATCTGAACATGACCGTGATGAGCCTTCGCTAAACTGAAAAGTTGGTTGAGATAACTTGTATCCTTTAAACATTTTAACTTCTCACTCTTGAAATTGGAACTTGTACCAGTCTTGGGTCAAAATTCAACGGATTAGTGCCAAAGGTTATTGTCTTGAAGTCCTTGACGAAAAGTTCAGTCCACCAACATCTATCGTCCGATGAGGGCTTGGTTATTCGAGCAAAGTTTTTCTGTGTCTCTTCGACACTGCTTTCAGAACCAGACGTTGCGATGACGAAGTCTTTAATGAGTTCTATTTCAAACGTTTTTCTTAAGCGCTCAAGAGGATAATAATAAATCTTTTTTTGTCGATCTTTAGAAAAGGAGACTTCGGCTACGGCAGATTTATCGTCTAAAAATTCTGTTAATTGTTCACAGCGCCTCACAGCCCTTAAAATCTCCGGTCGATCTCTTACAGCAAACTCTGGGTCGATTCGACTAAGCCAGCAACCACCGGACCACCAACTTAAAGAAGTTCCAGATTTCTCTCTGTATAATTTGCAGTCAGCCTCATAAGGGCTCTTTCTTGCATCCCATTTGCATTTCTCTGGACTAATTGGACAAACGTCAACCACATTAAGGCTATCGAAAGAAATTGTTTTTCCTTCAGCCTTTCCACCCCATTGTATTAGAAAGTTCCGTCTTTTTTGATCTGAATATAAGTCATAAAGCGTTAACCGTGGAAGAAACTTAAACTTAGGGTCAATAACTACCGACATTCTTCTTTCCTTGGGGTATATAAGAACTCTAAAAGTGAAGCCCCTATACACCTCAAAAAACTCACTGCTCAATCCGCTACTGTACATATAGGCTGTCGAAAACAAACAATACTGATAAGCTCCAGGTCTTCCTTCTCTAACCATATATTTCTGCGATCGTAACATTATCTCAATTGACCGAAGCAACAATCTCCTATATGTTTCTTGTTCAATGTATATTTCTTGTACAGGATTATCCCTTGGACGCAGATTCTTTTTGGGAAAACCATGTATCGATGCGCTTTTCAATTCAAATTCTGTGTGTGGTAAGACAACAATTGAATCTTCCAAAACGTCTGCTATTAATGGGCTTTGTTTGTCGGTTCTCAGTTTTTTGGCTAAGTTGCTCAGGTAAACGAGCCTCTCCTCTTTGGAATGGCTGTACTTAAAGTCGTCCGTTGTGGGAAGAAGGCGAACTACCTTGATTTTATCAGGCAGAAGTTCGCTTGTGGTAACGTGATTTGTTTCGTAGGTATATGCTACTGTCAACTCTACATCACCTAAATAAGATTCGCTTGAAATTTCATATCACATATCTTCACGCTTTGTCCATTGTCTGTGATAGAACAACAAAAGAAGAAGACAGGCGACCAGATGGCTGCAAGAACCATAAGTACCCAAGCCGGCACTCCCTGTTTAATTTCATTGCTTTTTTCGCTCCCTTCGGGAAGTAGGCGATAAAAGAATTCAAAGCCTCGTTCCATGTCTTTTATATCCTCTGGATTGTTAAGTGGCAGTACTCGTTGTATGGGAATCGATCCCGTAACGTTTAAAACACCGTCTTCGCGGACTTCAAGAGAAATTTCTGAAGTATTCTCTTGCAGTTTAAAAGACGCACCGCCCTCAACCACGTTCTCCAACATCATACATGGATGCCTTTTCAAAATGTCAATGGCGCCTGAGAAATTCCACTTACCCTTGACCTTGCCTTTAAGAAATACCCTCACCAACGGACCTCTTAATTTCTTTGGAAGTTGTTCTAGGCTTTTGATTAAGCCCCAAATTCGTTTTCCATCTTCTGTAAGTTCATAACCTCTCGCATATGATGACTTTCTGATGAGAGATGCCTCCTCAAGTTTAGAGAGATGGTAGTTCAAAGACCTGTCATTGCTTATTTTCAATATTTGCTTAAACTGGGTATATGAAATTGTGCCTCGCGACTCCAACTCATGTAGAACTGTCCTACGAGTTTCGTTACCTACTGCAATAAACACTTGATCCATATTCATAATAGGGCATCCGTCCCGCTTTTTGAACTTATTCTATAACTCTTGTTACTGTTTTACTATATAAGTTCTTCTGAACAAACTTTTTATTCAGCCTAGCAAAAGGATAGAGCAAGAACAAGTCAAGGGGGTTTGAGATACGTCGATAGATATAAAGGTGGCGGCAACTGGCATAATTGCCCTATGTCTAGTGTTGTCAGCGTTACTCTACCTTTCAAGTATGGCAAATGGTTCGTTAGTAGGCATCGGAGATAAGTTCTTCGGTCTAGCGCTCGTCTTGGTAACAGTAGTCGTTCTTCTGTCGCTTCTCGGGGTCAAAGTCAGGTTCCCATGAAATGCGAGGAGGTGAAAAAATTGGAGTCTGGAATTGGACAAGAAGTTGAAGGCAAGTTCTACACCCTATTCATTGATGGCAAAGAATACCATACAGAAAAGTCAGGGCTCACTGGCGCCGAGATTATGGATATGGGCGGCATACCCTACGAACTGGGTCTACTCCTTATTCTAGAGGATGGCACCCAAGTTCAGGTGAGAGAAGACGAAGTCATCGAGCTCAAACCAGGCCGCCGTTTCAAAAAAGCTCCGCGCTTCATACGAGGGTAAGACTTTGCTAGATAGACGACTTCAAGAAATTGAACTGCTCCGCAAGAAGTATGGTTCGCTAGAGTATGGTGCGAGTCTAGATTGGATACTCTTTAAAGAATTCCCATTGCCGCAAGGATGGAATAGAACAACAACACCGCTACTGGTTCTTGTTCCCTCAGGTTACCCAATGATTCCACCTGACAACTTTTATGTGCCTATAGGCTTCCGTCTTGCATCTGGCGCCACGCCCACTAACTATAGCGAGCCTGTAAGCCATCTCGGTCAGCAATGGGGTCAATTCTCCGTTCACGTTCAAAAAGAACAATGGAATCCTAAGGCGGACATCCTTGAAGGCGACAATCTTCTGACGTTTATGTTAGGTGTAGAGCGTCGACTTAGAGAGGTCAACTAAGTTGAACAAACTTGTCATGAGCAAGTCACATTGGGAAAAAGCCAAAGAACATTTGTTGCAAATAAATGGAGAACATTTTGCCTTCTTCTTATGTGGAGTAGCAGAGTTTGATGATAGTATTTCATTTTTCGTACGAGAGTTTATTCCAATCCAAGACACAGACATACAACTGAGTAAAGGTCTCCAGCTGAAACTAGAAGCATTGCTACGCGTAACTAATAAAGCCAGAAAAGAAGGGCTAGCTCTAGTGGAAGCCCACAGTCACCCATGGTCCAAGACGAGCGTGCGCTTCACTCAGACTGATTTGGATGGTTTAAAAGAATTTGTACCTTTTATTTTGGACGACCTACTACATAAGCCATACGCAGCTACTGTATGGGGTCAAGAATCTATAGACGGATTATGCTGGAGGTCTTCTGCAGAAAACCAGGCTCTGCTTTCGGAAGTTCGAATCGTGGGAGAGAACCTTATGCGCATTATTGTTACATCGGCGCGAAGACGATGGAGAAAAAAACCCAAAGCTGGTCAAGAAGAAAGAACTTCTAGACAGGTCCTTATGATTGGAGCCCAAGGGCAAGAACTTCTAAGACAAACTAGGGTTGGTATTGTTGGTCTCGGCGGATTAGGCTCTCAGGTTACACAGATGCTAGCGTACTTGGGTGTTAGAAATTTTGTACTTGTTGATTTTGATAAGGTCGAAGCCACGAACCTTAACAGACTTGTTGGCGCTGAACCTAAAGATTTGGGCAAATCCAAAGTTCATATAGCAGAAAGGATGATTAAACGAATTGTTGGTAAGAGCGGTCTGCGTATACAAAAATTTGAAACTGACCTTCGTGACGAACGAGTTCTAAATGCCCTGAATAAAGTGGATGTTATATTCGGATGCGTAGACAGAGATGGGCCTCGTCTGATTCTTAACGAGCTTTCCCTCGCTTATATGATACCATACATTGATTGCGCTTTTGGAATTAACTTTGAGAATGGTGTCATTAAAGAAGCTGGCGGCCGTGTCATACTAGTCCAACCCGAGGGTCCATGTTTACTTTGTTGCAAAGAAATTGACATAAAAGCTGCTTCAGATGACTTGGCACCGCAAGAGGAACTAGAAGTTAGAAAGAGCCAAGGCTATGTCTCCGGAGCAGATGTACCATCGCCTTCCGTCATTTCCTTGGACGGAATAGTCGCCTCCTTAGCCGTAACTGAATTTTTTGCTCTGGTAACCGGATTTAGGCCTGCTCGAACCTACACCTTCTACGATATGTTAGAACACGGTATGTTAGAACAACCTATCGTGCATCGTTTAGTTAAGCCAGATCCAAAATGTGTTGCCTGTGCGATAAGAGGGCTAGGAGATAAAGCGAATATTGCTCGCTATGCCCAAACTCATATTCCAAAGGATATTCCACAAATCAAGTCTGTATCAGGAGTAACCAAAACTGATTCCTAAGAAAGCAGTCTTCCTTTTCATCTTCTTGATGCTTATATCAAACCCGGTGACAAGTTCCGTAGCTATGTCGCAGAATGCCTTAGAGAGTATGCATTTCAAGGTGACGTTCACAGAACCAGCTAATGTGACAATAGCTGAGAGAGTGAAAAGTCTGTTACCTTTTCTAGATGAAGCATATGAGTTACTTCTTGAATGGACTCAGTTTACTCCTTATAGCGGAGATAAAATCGAAATAAAGTATGACAAGTCTTTCTTTGCTGATAAGCCAGAGAAAATCATTGGATGGTCGGGAAACCCCATACATATTAAACTTTACCCAAGCGGAAACGTAGAACAGGATTTATACATTTACTTTCATGAATTAAGCCATGATTTCACTCCACTTAGCCTGTCGAAAGCGTGGGATGAAACAAAATCATTGACTGAAGGTCTCGCTGATCTTGGCGCTGTTTTCCTTTACAGCAGTCTCAGCGGTTCTCTTCGAAACCAGAGCGAAATTTTCGCAGACATTTTCTTGGGAATATTAAGACAATACGAAACAAGTGGAAGTCCATTTCAGGTTGTCAAATGGTTAGAAGAACATCCCGACGATGAACATCCGAGCGATCGTTTAGTAGCTGGCATCTTAGTTGCAATTGCTAGAAGATTCGGATGGCAAATGTTTACAAATTTCTTTACACTGGGCAAAGACGGAAAAGGCGAATCAATTTTTGGCGACCTATTGTCCTTTAACGCGAAGATGAACTTTTTCGTTTACCTTTTATCCCTATCAACTGGTGCCGATCTCACCAGTCTTTTCAGATTTTGGAGATTTCCCTTAGACGCAGATTCGGACGGCGACGGAGTAACGGACGCAGGGGAAATAGCATACGGCCTCTCAGCCCCTGATTTCGATCAAGATAAACTTAATGATAAAGAAGAAATTAACCTGAAAACTAACCCAAACAATCGCGACACAGACAATGACGGACTTGAAGACGGGTGGGAAATAGAAATTAGTACAAATCCTCTGGAGCAAGATTCAGATGAAGATGGAGTCAATGACTACGATGAGACCGTTATTTTCCATACCAATCCAACCGCAAAAGACACGGACAAGGATTTATGGAGCGATTATGCAGAAATTTCAATCGTACGTTGGACAGATGAGAACATTCCTTTATTACTGCCCATAGTTAGGTTAATGCCGCTTAACTGGTGGCTACCAAATATTCTATTTCTTACCAGTTTGCTGCTGATTCTCATTGTAATTCTCAAGAGACGATAAGCTTGGAGACTTCAAGGATAAGAAACGTATCGCAGAAAATTAGAAGATGTTTTTCAGATGCTGAAAAAAGGACGTTTTACGCTGCAGGCATTGCTGCAGCTTTGGTGGGTCTTTTGTTCGGTGATCTTATCTTTGGAATGCTTGTGCATGAAAGTAGTCATGCGATGGTTTGTCTTCTCTTTGGACTTCCATATTCATGGTCATGGACCCAAGTTGTTTATTTAAGAAGCGCAAATCCTGTGGTCAATCATTTCGTTGGGCTAGCAGGTGGCATGGCTCAAGCCTTTTTTTCACTGCTTTTCTCCTGGTATATCATAACGTTGGAGGAAGTCATAGTCGGAAGGCTCTCTAATGAAAGAAGATCGCCCAAACAAAGCATACTTTTTGGTTTTGAGCTCGCCTTTTTGACAATAGCCTTTCATGGAGTTATAAACGGAATTTGGGAAGGTTTGTTCTATCAAAGTTACGAGCAAATCCATGACAATTCTCTCTTATGGGGAACGATTATTTTCCTTTGCGGAGTCATTTCGTTCTATATTCTTTACAAGCGCCAATTATGACTTCTGGACTTGAAAATTAAATTCGAGTTATAGCGCTATCCCCCGCATCATCCTTTAAAACGGCTTTTTTACGGCTTTTTTACGGCTTTTTTTGGCGAAAACGTCGTGACACAAGACATTACACACATATTTGGAGTCCGAAGGAGTTCCGATTCTCGTAGTTTTGTCATCATTCTTCAACGACTGCGTCTGAGAGAATTGGAGAAATCTACTATTCTGCGAAGCGATTTTTCTACTTCTTTCTTGATTTTCTCCTTTTCAACACCCAAGATCTCAATCTGCTCGAAGATGCTAAAATCTTCCAGACTGCTATTGCTTATGTCACCAAGTATCCTTTCAGATGTATCCGTCGAGTCGTATATGTAGTCTGACGTTATTACTTTACATTTCGCTTTCAAGCATTCATCAATGTATTTCTGGACTTTTTGTCGAATGTCATTTTCATTTATGATTGAAGATTTAAATCTTTCTTGAATGAGTAAGACAGGAGATGTGGTCTCAAAGTCTTCGGATCCAAAAGGTTTCATAATTAAAAGGACCTCGCTTTTCCTTAGTTTGGAAATCATGTAGAATTCAAAAGTATCGCCACTGTACCAAGGTTTTATCGATTGTTTCTTAATGTGAGTAATCTTCCTAAAAGTCTCTACAAGGTATTCATCGATTAAGCTGCAGCATTCTTTTATTATGCTATCCGCAAGTTTGGAGTATTCTCCAAAGAAGCTAACACATTCCTCAGGTCCTAGGAAATTAGGGAAATACTGAACTATTTTGTCTTTGGCAAGTATCCTATTCTCTTCCTTCAGAAGCTCAGGATTCGGATATGCTTTTACTTTTTCCTGACAAGAGTCTCTATCAACAATCAAAAGGCCAAGTTTAAGCTTAACGCATTCTTCTTCAACATCGGATTTCTCTTTTTCGTCGAGCTCGTTCCAGGACGTTCTCGGGAAGAACATATACACACAGTCTGCGAATCTCTGAAGTGACATTGCCTGACCTTTGCACTCGTCAAAACTTCTACCTCTAAAGCTGCGCTTTCCCTCAGCCATATAGATTTGAAAACTGGTCTTAGTTGGATCGCTAACTCCATAAACGTCTGGATAAATCGACCCTCCGAAAACCCGTAGCATTAAGGGGCTGGAAATAGCGGATCCCACTTTGTGGCATTTTTTGTCCACAGTGAAGAAGTTTTCAACTTGCATGTAAAACTCCGATTCAAGAAGCGACGGCTTTTCTAAATCTTCCTTACCCTTTCTTGGCAACGCTCATCACCACAATTCATCCACGCGTTATGCCCATCAAAATAAAAAAGAGTTTGCGCGCGCGCACAAGACATTTTAGCATTAGGTTCATGGATCTTCCTTTATGACAAAAGACTTTCTTCCAGAACCAGGTGGCTCTATCACATTGCATTCATATGAGTGGGCACGATATAAGCCTAACTCAGCATCTTCCCTATCCGCTTTGTTCTCTATGATTGCATATCTGTAATACCAAACATGCTTTTTTAGGTGGTTTTTCAGGCATTCATTGGGTTCATCATCCCTAAGATGCGCCAAATAAACCGCTTTCAAGTTTTCTGCTTTGCCAACATAAATTCTTCTTTTCCCACCACCTTCTAGGCTAACATAGAATTCGTAAACACCCGGGTCTTCAGGTATCTTGGCTTTTTCCTTTTCTTTCCAATCGGAGAAGTCGGACCATGTTATCTTTATTGTGTATGCCGACAGTGAAATCACCAATTGCATTATCCTTTTCCATTTTAAATACCTTTGTATATTGAACAAGAACAGAGAAAGTCTCCTAAGGTAACACAGCGTCTTTTCTTTTTTCTGAAGATTTTAGCTCGCACGCAATTCCCTATATTTTTCTTCATAAAAACGTGATTTCCGCCATTTAATAGTTTGAAGAAGCTCATAAATACTCTCTTCCTCTTCGGGAGCCTTTCTGTTGTACGTTTCTGGACGAATTGCTTCCCAGCCGGGTTTCCGATAGCGCGCGCTAATAGTTAAGTTTTGATGAGTGGAACAGCTAAGACTTCTTTTTTCATCCGGGGTTGTGAAATCTCTACTACCTTTACCTTTAAATTGTTTTGAATTTTTCATAAGCATGCACTGCCTCTTACTGCGTTTCGTAAGTGCCCTCTAGTTCAATCCATGGAAAGGTCTTATCAATCCATGTTCACTACCATTCACGGGGCCTGTCCTTACTCAACCCGCTTTCCTTCCATCACATACAAATCAAAAACAGACCTATGCCTCCTCTTTCTCGTTCTCGATCATATTTGGATCCAAATAAAGGGGGGCTATAGCGGTCTATAATAGAGAGAATAAAGCAAATAACGTAACAACACTCAAACACGATAGACAGAACAAGTGAGAAGAAAAGGAATATTATGCTTTTCATCTATTATCTTAACGAGGCATAGATTTGTCGTTTCAACTCAAAATGGAACGTTCCGCAAAGAAGGCCAGTTCGAACATCATTTTAGCCCTAGACTTTCCTTTGGATGACCCTCACCGTCTTTTGTCCCGAAGCACTGAGATGCTAGAAATGGTGCAACCATACGTTTGCGCATTAAAGATAAACCGCCAGCTTGTTCTACCCGTCGGCTTATTTGACGGAGTCAAAAAAATATTGAACCTGGCCCACGATCAAGAACTGCCCGTTATCATGGATTGCAAGATCAATGACGTGGGTCACACCAACCGTGTGATCGCCGAGTGCTACTTTAAGGCGGGATTTGACGCCGTGACCGCTAATCCCTTTGTGGGGTGGGATGAGGGGCTTCAGCCGGTTTTTGAGGTGGCCCAGCAGATGCAGCGAGGAGTTATCCTC
>Ga0315309_1001133_pt1 | contig 15925 bp, 16 predicted proteins | sample TDP4_MG_FD_203080 | JGI IMG/M metagenome (GOLD analysis project Ga0315309, IMG submission 203080) | Freshwater sediment microbial communities from Lake Towuti, South Sulawesi, Indonesia - TDP4 | ecosystem: Environmental > Aquatic > Freshwater > Lake > Sediment | place: Indonesia: South Sulawesi... | reverse complement strand
TATTGTCCGGTCGGAATGCTACCAAGTCTTAGCTGCATCTGCACTCTGGGCGCTTCCTCGGAGACCGCGAGGGTGGCAATCGTCGGACCGCCCAGCTACATTGGCTGCCCGAGCTTGCAGGGACTGCCTGCTGCTCGCGCGGAGGCGGAGGCGATCAGGCAGTTGTACGAGGACGAGGGGAAGATCGCGGGCAACAACGTTCTCGTCGGCCCAGCAGCGACGGAACGGGCATTCTGGGAACTCGCAGACCGCGGGGCCGAAGGGGCGATTCTGCACTTTATTTGCCACGGGGTCTTGCAGCCCGACGACCCGATGAACTCGGGCTTGCTGCTGGAAGATGGCAAGGTTGACGCGGCGGAGATCGCCCGGTCTCCACTCCGATATGATGAGGTGATACTCAGTGCGTGCAGCACCGGATGGCGCCCCATGGAGGTTCAGGGGCTTCCACTCTTGGGCGACGACATCCTTGGCCTGCCTGGGGCGTTTCTTGAAGCCGGTGCCAAGTCAGTTCTGGTGAGTATCCCGCCTGCCAATGATGCTGCGGCCTTTCGGTTTATGGTGCTCTACCATGAGTCGCGTCTGAACGGGAACAGGCCGTTGCGGGCACTTCAGAACGCCCAGCAAAGCATGCTCTCGGAATCAAAGCACGCCCCGTGGGCGTGGCTGGGTTTCACCCTCTACGGGTGTTCGTAGAGACGTCCTCGCTCTGGGATGGCGGCCGGGTCAGATCATCTGCGGGCGTCCCGGTGGGCGCGCGGCGCAGGCTGGTGCCCGCAAGATAGTTGCACCTCCTGTCGGCCGCCGGGCTAATGTGTACCGGCCGTGATCGCCCCATGGGTACCACCTGTCGGACGGCAGCACGGAGCAGATGTGCGTCCACAATCTCTGTCTGAACGCCGGCCCGTCGCAGACTCGCTGCGAGGTAGGCAAGGCCGAGATGCTCCACCGGCCAAGTGGCGCGCAGTGGGGGGTGGACCAGCACCACGTCGGCCGGCACTAGTCCCGCCTCGGTATTCAGTGTCGGCGAGCGACGAATGGAGGGGGCACGGCCCGCAGAAGGCGCGCCAGCGACGCAAGCGCTCTTGCACAACGACCTACGGCCGGATCGCGCCAAGAGTAAGAGTATCCCTTGAGGTAGGAGCCGCGGAGTCGCCCCTGCTCGCGCAGCTTCTCGCGCAGTTCGGTGCCGTCGAGTGGGATCACAGTATTCCCGAACCCTGCTGCATTCCTTAGCACACCCGCCGCCGCGACAAAGCGCAACGTGTCCAGACACTCGTCGAGCGTGGAATCTGGATCGAACATGATGAGGGAAACGCGTGCCTCAATCCCAAGGTCACTCAGGATGGAGAGAGCGCGTCTCCCGTCTTCGACAGTTGTGCCTTTGCAGAAACGATCCAGCTGGCGTTGATTGCCGGACTCCAGCCCGATGTAGGTGACACGGAGTCCAGCTTCGCGCAGGTGGAGGAATAGGTCGCGCTCAACATCATTGGCACGACACTCAACGGCAAACTCAACCTTCAGGCCTCGGCCAATCATCTGATCGGCGATACCATGAGCGCGCTCCTTGCCCCTAATGCCGGGGCCAACGAACGTGTCATCCCTGAACGTGAACCTGTTACACCTGTGCCCGCGAGCCAGCCAGGTCATCTCCTCCACCACGTTCTCCGGGCTCCGCGCTCGCCACGCACGGCCTGCCTGGAGACCATAGAACGCGCGGATGGAGCAGAACGTGCACCGCCCGTAGCAGCCGCGGGAACTGCTCATGCTCAACCAACCGCTACGAGCCATCGCAATCCCTGCCGTATCCCGTGCGGGAAACGGCAAGCGATCTAGATCCGTCACCAGCGGTCCCGGCGCGGTCGAGACAACAACTCCGTTTCGGCGGAAGGATACCCCAGGCAGTGCACGCCACTCCTCTCCGGCGAGTACCCGCTGCACCAGGTCCGCGAAGACAATGTCCCCTTCGCCCCGGACTACCGAGTCAATAGCAGGGACATCTTGGAGTAGGCCGCCATGGCAGAAAGTGGCAAAGTGCCCACCGACCGCAATATGCGCTGCGGGAAGTCGCTGCCTCACTCGTCGCGCAATGGCCACCATCGCAGGCGCGTCCGGCTGGGTTGCAGTCACGCCAACCACGCGAGGCGAAGCCTCGGCCACGAGGTCCACGACTCGCCGCACAGGGATCCCCGACAGGTGGGCGTCCACGACCTGGGTTCGCACCGCGGCCTGTCGCAGCCCGGACGCCAGGTAGGCAAGGCCCAGATGCTCAGCACGGTGAATGTCCGCAGACGGCGGCTGGACTAGCACTACGTCAGCGGCCACTGTCTTCACTTCGACGCTCCAGGCGGTGCGAACGCTGATGGACTGCGTAGGGCTCTCATCAGCCGCGCGATCGCCCGAATAGTCGTCGCGCAAACTGTCAAGGCCGGATCACGAAACCTGTAGGAGTATCCATTGCGGTAATGGCCCCGGAGTCGTCCCTGTTGGCGCAGTCCTTCGCACAGTTCGCTGCCGTCAAAAGGATCAGCGAACGCATTGACTAGGTACTCGCGTCTCCTCAGCCTCTCTCTGGCAACAAACCTGAGGGTATCGAGACACTCATCGAGCGTGCAGTCGGGGTCTAGCAGTATCAAGTCTGCCTCAAAGTCCATTCCCAGATCCCGCAGGATAGAGAGCGCACGCTTGCTATCCTCCACGGTTGTGCCCTTGTGGAAGCGATCCAGTTGGCGCTGATTGGCGGACTCGATGCCGATGTCAACTTTACGCAGCCCAGCCTCGCGGAGGTGGCTGAACAACTCTCGGTCAACGTCGTCCGCGCGACTGAAGATGCCGAACCCCACCTTCAGGCCTCGGCGAAGTATTGCATCCGCTATGGCATGAGCACGCTCCCGGCCGGTGGTCGCCCATCCGATGAAGTTATCGTCGTGAAACGAGAAACCGGTGCACCCATAGTCGCGGACGAGAAGTGCCATCTCCTCAACAACATTCTCTGGGCTCCGCGCTCGCCACGCACGGCCTGCCTGGAGACCGTAAAAGGCACGGATGGAACAGAAAGTGCAGCGCCCGTAGCACCCGCGGGAACTGCTCAAGCTCAACCAGCTCTTACGCGCCAAAGCAATGCGCGCCGTGTCCCTTGCTGGAAAAGGCAGTGCATCGAGATCCGCTATCAACGGTCCCGCTGGGTTCGACGCTGTTCCCCCGTCCCGGCGGTAAGACACGCCAGCAACGTCATGCCAGTCCTGCCCGCCCAGTATCCGCTTGACCAGTTCTGAGAACACAAGGTCTCCCTCGCCTCGGACCACGCAGTCAAGCGCAGACACATCTCTGAGCAAGCGATCATGGCAGAAGGTGGGGAAGTGACCACCGGCCGTGATGTGCGCTGCGGGCAGTCTGGCTCTGACGCCTTCAGCAATAGCCACCATGGTGCGGGCTTGTGGCTGGGTGGCGGTGATGCCGATCAGACGAGGGTGAGCCTCCCGGACACGCTCGACCACTTCCCGAACGCTGGCACTAAGCAGGTGCGCGTCTATGATCTCTGTTTGCACACCGGCTCGTCGTAGGCCCGCTGCCACGTATGCCACGCCCAAGTGTTCCAGGGCCGCAGCGCCTGGTCCCGCCGGAGCAACCAGGACGACATCAGCCGCCATTGGGTCTATTCCCGGTCAGGCCGCCGCAAGCGGCGCCAGAGCCAGTAAAAGCCAAGAGCGGCCAGCCCACCCAAGAGAGGAATTTCCCCCGTTGGTCCGCTCCGCTGGTAATAAGGAGGCTCAGACGCGGCAGCCTCCCCACCCACAGCCACCAGTCCTGAGGCACAGGAGAGAAGCAGGATCAGGTGGTCCAGTATCCGTCGCATCCCGGTTCACCTCCTTTCGCTCTGGTAGTCTGCGCAAGGACGCAGGCAGGTGTTGGCTTGACAATGCAACTGCCCACGTTCGCGGCCGCAACGCGGTGCAGACCGAGATGCCGGGCTCCGCCGAGTACGGCACGTGAACGCAAGAGAGGCCCAGGCTGCCTGAGGGGAACTAGGAGGGCATGCGAGCGGATGGGAGGTGAAGACCAGGCGCTGCACGGTGTCGCGTGCGCAGGATCGGCCGTACCCTTCAACCGGCCGCCTCGGCCTCTAGCGAGCTCGCTCCGCGGAGCCATTGACAGCCTCCGATAGTCAGGCCAGGGCAGGCCAAGCCAACGAACCGACCCGGCTCTGCCAACCCTTAATATGGGTTACAACGGACCGTCAGAAACTCCTTGTCATCCGTGGCGGGCGGGAGAGCTTTCTCGGCGCACCTAACCCCGAATACGGTCCGGCCCGACTGCAGGGTTTGGGGAGGAATGAGAGCGCGCAGTGTGCCGCCGATCAGAGCGCCCCACCAAGCAGGATATTCCTCCTTTGTCCCACTCGTCCTACTGCGAACCGCCCTCACTCCCGCTGGGCGCAGGGCGAAGCCACGCTCGTGCCAAGCCCGCGGCGTGATTCGGCCCTTTGCTCGCTGTTGGCCGCACTCTCCTGCCAGCGGCGCAGGCTGGTGCCTGGCTCGTAGCCGCCGTCGATCTCGCCCTCGTAGACGAGCAAGGTGTCCTTCAGCAGCTTGGCGAGGCTCATGCCGTGGCTCTCGGAGAGCGCCCGCATCCTCTCGGCAAAGTGGCCGCGGAGTGAGGTAGGCGTGCGGCGCACCATCGCATCAAGCGACGTGTTTCCGCACGCCCCCTCCCGAACCGTACATGACAGTTTCCCGTCATACGGCTCTCCATTCAGGATTAACCAGGTTGGCTGTCAACCGCCAGGTAGGGGTGAGGAATCCGGCGGAATCGCGGGTAACGTTGCACCCGGATGTCGTGCACTAATACAACCGGGAGCCGTCCTCCCTCTGCACGAGGGACCGCGATTACCTTCCGACCTCCTACACGTTTCACATACTGCCGCCATATCTCCCGCGGTCCGCGTTGGTGCTTCTTGCAGAGCCAGTAAAGAACACGTCCCCACACGAAGCGATCCAACGAGGCGGCCAGTTGGGAGATGGAGCAGTAGCGATAGTAGTAGCCCCAACCTTTGAGATACAGGTTCAGATGAGTGACCAGACTCTCGGCATCCCAGGAGAGCATGGCGCGGTCAGTCAACCCACGCACTCTCTCCTTGAAATGCTCCACGCTCTTCGGGCTGGGCCGGATAATCAACACCGGCCTGCCGTAGTCGTTGCAGCGACGGGCGTGGAATCCGAGGAAGTCGAAGCCCTCATCGGCGTGGGTCACCAGAGTCTTCTCCGCCGAGAGTTCCAGATGCAGTTCGTCCCGCAGGAAGGCGGCAAAGCATTCCTTCAGCGCTTGTGCGCCTTGCTTCGTCCCATTCCACAGCAGCACGAAATCATCGGCATACCGGAGAAGACGCACATTGCCTTCCCCGACCTGACGGCGGCGCCGCTTCTGCTCTGGAGAGAGCCTGCCATACTGCTCCCACCAGAAGCGGTCCATCTCGTGGAGGTAGACGTTGGCCAGTAACGGAGAGAAGATCCCCCCTTGCGGGGTGCCCATCTCTGAGTCTCTGACCTCGCCCTCCTCCATGACCCCGGCTTTGAGGAACATCCCCACCAGATCGAGGATGTCCCGATCTCCCACGCGATGCTTCAGCAGTCCCATCAGCTTGTGATGGCTGATGGTGTCGAAGCATCCCCTGATATCTCCCTCAATGACCCAGTAGAACTTGGGAGCTCTCTGGATGTAAGTCCAGAGCTGGCTGACGGCATCCATCGTCCGCCGGCCAGGCCGAAAGCCGTACGAGCAGTCGAGAAACTCGCTCTCGTAAATCGGCTCCAGCAGCATCTTCAGTTCCATCTGGACCACCCGGTCCCGAAGCGTCGGTATCCCCAGCGGTCGGCGCTTGCCGCTCGCCTTTGGGATATAGACTCGCCGACATGGTTGTGGTCGGTACCGCTTCTCTCGAAGCAGACGCTGGGTCTCCTCGATGAAGGCGGCGCGATAGTCAGGGTCATCGAAACGCCGGACCGTGATTCCGTCCACACCCGCGGTTCGGCTTCCCTGGTTGGAGAGCACTCGGTCAAGTGCTTCTTCAATCCAGGCCCGGGAACAGATGAGAGAGTACAGGTCACAGAACCTGTGCTCCGGTTGATGTACAGCCTTCCGGGCGAAGCTCGTCTGTATCCTCGCGATATTCACCATACAAGTCTCCTGGCATTTCGCCGATACAGGATGAGTCTCTGTCCCGAACTGGGGTCCTTCTCCGCTGTCGGCGGACTTGTCCGCCTCTGGCGGATACTACGACCCCTCCGCCCCGCCGCTCTCACATCAGCCGCAGGTGGCCCAGCCCTTGCGGGCCGAGGGCGGCGGTTCCCATGTTCATGTGTTGCGCCTTTGCGACCAGGTTAGGCCTCCCCTAGTACCCGTACGGTTGACTCACAACCGCCGACGAAGTCCCATAGCTCATTCCCCAAGAGCCAGCGGGGTTCGCCCTCGCCATTTGGGCTTTTCGCGCTACTGGCGATTACTTGCGCTACACTTCGTCTCCGACCATTCCCATCAGTTAGCAGTCGGCTCTCACTAAGGAATACGTCACCGGGGATTCCTATTCGTAGCCATACCGGTCTCAGGCCGGAGGACGCTTAGGAGCCAATGGGATAGACTCCAGGCTCCCCTTGTCTCCCTGGGCTTCAGACGGCTTCTTCCTCCTTGTCTGCCGCCTGCCAGGTTGGCCTCAGGTGATGCGGGGACATCACCTGCTCCTACCGCGTGACCAGCGCGTTCGGAGATTCGCAACACACGCTTCATGGCGCACCGGCGACAGTGAGCATGTCTGCGCGCGCACGTTGCCGCGAACGGCGCGCCACGTGGCGCTGTGTGCGGCTTTCGGCCCTGGCTTGGGGCTGTCCTCGGCTTGCCGCTGTTCGCGGCGTTGTCGCCGCGTTTGGGCGCCGCGTTGGCCGGCTTCACGGCGACGTTCCTGCTGCTCGGCCAGACGGGCGGCGGCCCGCTCTGCTAGAGTGTCTCGTCGGCTTCGTCTCGGCATTTGCTCTCTTCCTCCCAATCTCGTTTCGCTTCTCGGAGCACGTCCTCAACCTTCCGCATCACGTCCGGCGGAGGGGGCCCCAGTACCGCATGGACCGCGTCGAAGATGGCCCGGCGCAGGCGCTCCCAGATCTGCTGGCCCCGGCCAGAGCGTCCATCATTCATCGCGATTGCCTCCGTCGGCTTGTCCGCGCGACATCCTGCGTCTGGATCACCACTTGCCCATCTCGCACCTCCATCCGGTAGACTATGCCCGGCTCCGGCGCGGCGAATAGCGCGTGCAAGCCGACTGCTGCCAGCGCCTGCCGCGCGATCTCCTCCGTCGAAGCCCACCAAAGGCCGGCATTGCCGTCCACTCGGAACCCCACGAGCGGCATCTCGCCATTGGTCCAGGCCAGCATGTGCCGCGTGCCAGCGTTGATGGCGAGCACGGACTGACTACCCTCAAGCGCCAGGCAGACCTCCGGCCCACGCTGCTCGCCGTAGTGAGCGAGGAGACGGGCGAGTACCTCCGAGTCGCATTCCGAAGTCAGGTGCAGCCCGTGGCAGGCGGCGACAGCGCGGTGATATCGGATTGCACCGTTGTGGACGACCAGCCAGTCGCCGGCCAGATGAGGATGGTTGTTACCGTTCACGGCTGGCGCGCCGGTGGTGGCGTGGCGAGCATGGCCGATCACCATTGCGATCTGCCGCCGACACAGCGCCGTGAACTCCGGCCCCTCGAACAGCGCCCGCGCCGGCCCGGGCTGCCGTTGCCACGGCACCTCGCCGCGACTGGTGAGCGCGGCCCATCCTGCTGCATCCTTGCCGCGCACCTCATGCGCGGCCGCCAACTCCACCAGGAGCCGGTGAGCGACGCGCCAATCGCGGCCGGCAGCGCCGATGCACCCGAACACGCCACACATCTCAGCGCGCCTCTCTGGCGGAGACCGATCCGCCTGTGGTAGACTGGCGATCATACTTGCGCGCCAGGCGCCGCAGCTCTCTCATCACCGGCTTGAGGTCAGCCAGGTCTGCAATCCACCCCGCCATCTCGACCTGCGGCTTCCCCACATCTCGGCGGCCCATGGTCCAGCCCATCAGGTAGAAGAACCGGTTGAGTTCACGCAGGCCCCGCCCTCGCACATGATAGGTGCGCTCGCTCGCCAGCGCGTCCCAGTCCATCTTGGCAACCTCGGTGGCCCGCTCGGCGAGGGCGAGGCAGGTGCAGATGTGGCCGACCATCTTTGTCCACTCGACTGTTCCGGCGAAAGCTCTGATATGTTGAGCTCAACATATCCGCGCTTATGTTGAGCCCGGGATTATGTTGAGTAGTCTTCCTGGGCGAAGGCGGCAGGCGGAATTGCGTCGGTGGAGCTGCACATAATTCGGCTGGTAGTCTACCTCCAGGCCATCGGCCAATTCACACACGGAGGTAGACATGCCAAAACCACGAGGGAGGCGTACGCCAATTCCACTTGAGGCTCGCCGCAGCACATTGCTCGAGCCAGCCGTGCAGCGCTACGGCGATTGGCTGCGCGAACGAGCCTGTTCCCGCTTTACCGTCGAGAACTACCAGCGGATGGTACGTCACCTGGGCTGGTGGACGATCCGACGTAGAAGGGGCCGACTGAGCGATGTGAATGAAAAGCTGGTGAGGCGGTTCATCGCTCATCACCTGCCGCAGTGCCGCTGCTATGTGTCACGCTGCGTCCTGCCCAAGCCGCAGTATGACAACGCAGCGGCTGCGCTGCGCGGTTTCCTGGTCATGCTGTGCGAAGAGGGCGTGCTTGCGCCCTTGACGATAGCCGCACAGACTTCCCCCGCGTCCTCGCTGGTGGACAGCTTTGGCGAGTTCCTGCGCCGGCACCGTGGGACGAGCGAGAACACCATTGCTTCCCACCAGCGTTTCGCCCGCGACTTTCTGAGCACCCTGCCCGATGCTGGCCTAGAGCAAGCCCTCGCGGGTGTCAGCCTGGTGGATGTCCGAGAGTTCGCTCTCGCCCGCGGAAAGGGCCTGGGAGCCAGTGCCCGAGACAGACTGAGAGGAGCCTTGGTTGCCTTCTCCGGCTACTTGCGCACAACTGGCTACAGCACATTGGAGGTGGAAGACGTCCTTCCCCGTGTCCGGCGCTATCGCCTGGCCAGCCTGCCGGTGGCTATCAGCCGAGACGAGGTGGAACGCCTCCTGGCGGCGGTGGATCGCTCTACTGCCTGCGGCCGCCGCGACTACGCGATGTTGTTGTTGCTGGTCACCTATGGGCTACGAAGTCGCGAGGTATGTCGTCTGCGGCTGGAGGACATCGATTGGCGGCACCGGCGTCTCCGGATTCGCCCGGGCAAGACCGGTCGGGAGCGCGTGCTGCCGCTGACTGCGAGCGTGGGGGATGCGCTCTATCACTACTTGCGCCAGGGCCGCCGAGAATGCACCCATCGAGAGGTCTTCCTGACGGTGCGGCCCCCGGGAGGTCCATTCCAGGCCAATCCCTACCACATGGTTTGGAAGTATTTCACGCGCGCCGGGATCGACAGCCCGCACCGGGGAGCGCATACCTTGCGTCACTCCCTAGCGGTTCAGGGCGTGCGCGTCGGATTGCCTCTCAAGACGATCGGCGATCTCTTGGGACATCGTAATCCCGACTCCACTGCGATCTACACCAAGTTGCAGATGGAGGATCTGCGTCAGGTGGCGCTGGAGCTGGAGGTGCCGCGATGATCAAAGCGCCGCCTTTTGCCAGCCCATTGGCCCCACACTTTGAGGCCTTCCTCGCCTGGAAACGACTCGCGGGCAACCACTTGCGGGTCACCGAGCTGCGTCTGCGCGCCTGGGATCGCTTCTTGCAGGGCCGTCTTCTGCCTGGCGAACCCCTCACCCGTGAACTGGTGGAAAGATGGCTTGCCGCTCACGCCAACCTTTGCGGCCGAACGCGTCGCCAGCACTTCTACTTGGTCTGCGCCTTCTGCCGCTTCCTGCGACAGACGGACGCGCGCACCTTTGTGCCGGAACCCTGGGCTCGCCCCGGTCAGAGCCAAACCAGGCGGCCCTATCTCTACCGGCCGCAGGAGATCGCCGCCCTCCTGGATGCCGCCAACCATCTGCCGGTCCTGCCCGACTGCCCGTTGCGTGCTGCCAGCTATCACGCCTTGATCTGGCTGCTGGTCAGCACGGGACTGCGGGTGAGCGAGGCCCTGCGGCTCACCCTCGCGGATGTAGACCTGGAAAACGGCGTCCTACGAGTGCGAGAGACCAAGTTTCGCAAGTCGCGGCTCGTTCCTCTGGCCCACGGCACTACCGAGATGCTGTGCGATTACCATCATGCTCGGCTGCGATTCGGGCTGCCATCCCAGCCGGACTCGCCGTTTTTCGTCTCCAGGCGACGCCGAGCCTACAGTTACGGGGTGGTCGTTTCCACCTTCGTCTACTTGCTGCGGCAGACCGGAATCCGCCAGCCCACCGGCCCTGGCCCTCGGCTCCACGACCTGCGTCACACCTTCGCCGTTCGCCGCCTGCTGGAGTGGTACCGCAGCGGCGCCGATGTCAACTCCCGCTTGCCACTGCTCAGCACCTACCTGGGTCATGCCAAGGTGAGCGATACCGCGCTCTACCTCCATGCTACAACCGAATTGCTGGAAGCAGCCAACGGCCGCTTCCGCAACTTTGTGAAGACCGCGCTGCGGGAGGAGGGCCGGGATGAAGACTGACCTGAATCTCGCCAGGCTGATACAGAGCTTCTTCGACGACTATCTGCGCGCGCAAAGAGGAGTGAGTCCCCACACGATGCTCGCCTATAGGGACGCGCTGAAGCTGGGCCTGCAATTCGCTGCTCGACGCCATGGCAAGGAAGTCGCCCGACTCCGCTTTGCCGATTTGGACGCGGCCACGGTGCTTGCCTTCCTGGAGCATCTGGAGAGCGAGCGCGGCAATAGCGCCGGCACGCGCAACCACCGCCTCATCGCGCTACACCGCTTTTTCGCCTACGCCGCCAGCGCCTGTCCAGAGTGGGCGCAGCAGTGCGCCCAGATCCTCGCCATCCCCCTCAAGCGCACCGACCACTCCCTTTTGGGTTACCTGGAGCCAGACGAACTGCGCCACCTCCTCGACCAGGTGAATGTTGCTACCCTGCAGGGGCGCCGCGATCTCGCTCTGCTGCGCCTGCTCTACAACACCGGAGCTCGCGCCCAGGAGGTGATCGATTTGCGCGTTGGCTCGGTGCAGTGGGTGCGTCCCTACCAGGCGCGCTTGCTGGGCAAAGGGCGCAAAGAGCGCATCTGTCCGCTCTGGCCGGAAACAATCACCTCCCTCAGGCAGTATCTGGAGGCAAGGGGCAGCAATGGCGATCCCAGCGCGCCTCTTTTCCTCAATCAGCGCGGCCAGCGGCTAACGCGTTTCGGGCTTCATTACCTGATCCGCAAGTATGCCGCCCGCGCGGCGCAAGGCCGGCCGGACCTCAACGCGAAGCGCATCTCGCCCCATACCTTGCGCCACACCACGGCCATGCATCTGCTCCAGTCTGGAGTGGAGCTGAACGTGATCCGCGCTTGGCTCGGCCACTCTTCCCTCGAAACCACCAGTCAGTACATTGAGGTGGACCTGGCGATGAAACGCCGCGCCATCGAGGCCTGTGAGCCTGACGCGCGGCGATCCCAGCGTCTGCCGCCCTGGCAGCGTCGCCAGGACATCCTCGCCTGGTTGGAGAGCCTGTGAGCAACCCGGATATTATGTGCAGCCGGCCGGTATCCCAAGCGGCAAATCACGCTTCTCGGCCGGCTGCACTCAACATAATCCCGGGCTCAACATAAGCTCTGAACTCGACCGTCGCCTTGGGGGTGAACAGGTTGGTGAGGTTGAGCGTGTGATAGCGAGCCGTCTGGCTCACCACCCAGGACAGCTCTTCGCGCTTGCGTCTAGCAGACTTCGCTTTGCGGACGCGGTCGGCGTCGCTCTTCTGCGCCTTGATGCTGCGAGCGTAGCTGCCGTTCTCTCTGCGATGGGTGCCGGTCGAGGCGTAGAGCGCGGTCTCGTGCATGGCCACGTGGTACAGGAGCTTGGCCACCCACTCGGCCACCGCGGCGGAGTCCCGACCGACGACGCTCTCACAACCCACATGTACATGCAGGCCCGCGCTGACATTGACCGTCGCCCCCAGGCTCTTCAGCGTCTGCGCCACCTGCTTGACCTGCTCGATTCCGGCCCGCCCCTGGAGTATCGGGCTCACTATCTCGACGGGGATGTAGCCGCGGCGGTCGGTGCGGAGGCTTCCGTCTCGCTCAGCCGTCCAGCCCTGCGGGAAGGGCGAGGGGAGCGGATGACCGTGGTGGTAGGAGCCGATGCTGATGCCCAGCTCCCTGACCGCCTGGTCAGGCAGGAAGGTCTCCATCTCACAATTATGTGGAGCTCCACATAATTGCGATTATGCGGAGTTCCGGATTATGCGGAGTTGGTAGCGCTGACTTTGCCATGAGGGGCTAGAGCTGCGCTGGGAGGTGGGCAAAGGAGAAGGCTACTCCGCATAATGTGAGTCCCGCGGGTCAGGGAGACCCGCACCATCTTTCCCGTAAGGAGGGACTCACATGTTGGAGTACTATCACCGATGCCCCAAGCGGCGAGCGGCTTGGGAAAGCAATGTCCTTGCACCGTTCCTGGAGGAAGCTGCTGGTCGCTATCGGGAATGGGGCTACTTCTACAAGTACGCACAGCAGGGCTTGCGATTCATGGCCGACTTCGGCGACTGGCTGCAGAAGAACTGGATTGCCATCGACCGGGTGACCGAGGCGCAGATTCAGCGTTTCCTGGATCAGTTCGTTCCGCAAGCCCCCGCAGATTTCGTTCGCCGCAGAGAGAAGGTCCGCGCCGCCGTTCATTTCGTCCTCACTCTGATCCGAGAGAAGCACCCCTTGCTGCGAGTATCAACTCCCGCGCAGTTCGTGACCGACCTGTATGTCGAGCATCTGCGTGCCAACCGCGGGCTGGTCGAAGGAACCATTGCCCATCATCAACAGTGCTTGGAGGGTTTTCTCACCGCCTGTTTTGGAAAGGGCGCGGTACGGCTGGAGGAGATCACGGCCGCACGCGTGCACGCTTATATAGAAACGATTCCCCGCACCATTTCCAATAGCAGGCGGCGTCGGGTCTGCTCGGCCCTGCGGGGATACTTCCGGTTTCTACAACTGCAAGGCTATCCCACCGAATATCTCCAGAGGATCGTCCCTCAGATTCCCACTCCTCGCGCGGCCCTTTCGCCGCGGATACTGACCCGGGCGGAGGTGGAACAACTGCTGAGCGCGCTCGATCGCACCAAGCCCGTCGGGAAGCGCGACTACGCGGCGATCTTGTGCATGATCGATCTGGGCATGCGCGTCGGGGATGTCGCGCGCCTTTCCCTTGATGATATTGACTGGCGTGCCGGAACCGTATCCGTGGCCAACCACAAACGCGGTCGTCCCTACCGGCTTCCTCTGCCCAAGCGTCTGGGGCAGGCGCTGGCCGACTATCTGACCGAGGGGCGTCCCCCTTCGGAGCACCGCGAGATCTTCGTGCGCCATTTCCCGCCCCACGGTTTTCCTATCGCAACCAGTGTCTTGAAGCTGGCCGTACGGGGCGCTTGGCAACGAGCCGGACTCTATGACCGTTTCTCCGGCACGCATATCCTTCGCCACAGCGCCGCCACGCGGATGAAGCAAGAGGGTATTTCCCTGAAGTCGATTGCCGACGTGCTGGGTCACCATTCGTTGCAGACCACGACGCTCTACACCCAGGTCGATCTGCCTGCGCTGCGGAGCATCGCACAGCCTTGGCCGGAGGTATCACGATGAACGAACAAAACTCGGCCCTATTGGATGCGGAGGGATCTACCACAAGCATAACGGAGAGAGTCACCCCGTATCTCGCTCACCGGCGCGCGCTGGGGTATCGGCTCTACGCCGACGGTTTCCTGCTGCGCTCCTTCGCCCGCTATGCCGAGCGCCACGCTCCCGGCCAACCGCTGACAACGATGCTGGCGCTGGAGTGGGCCACCGAACCGAAGGAGGGAAAGCGACTCTACCATGCCAAACGGCTCGATGTGCTGCGTTCCTTTGCCCGCTACCTGGTAGTCTTCGATCCGCGCACCGAAATCCCACCGACTGGTCTGCTCGGCCCCAGTTTCGCCCGCATCGAACCTCACATCTACACCCAGCAGGAAACGGTCGCCCTGATGCGCGCTGCCCTGCTGAACAAGAGCTGGACCACCGAGCGCCGGATCAACCCGGTGCGGAACGCGACCATCATCGGTCTCTTGGCTTGCACGGGCATGCGGATTGGAGAAGTGCTGGCGCTGAAGAACCGGGAGGTAGACCTAGAGCACGGGATCATCACCGTGCGCCAGAGTAAGAACCTGCCGATGCGCCTGGTGCCGATCACCGATTGCACAGTGCAGCGCCTGCGTGCTTACCTGAAGATACGCGACCGGTATCTGGGTCTATCAGACGAAGAAGATGCCTTCTTCGAATCTGCCTTTGGAGGCCGCCTTACGTACCAGTCTTTCTCCGACGCCTTCGGGAGAATCCGTGAGCGAGCGGGTCTAAATGGCCACAAGCCTTCGGGGCATCTACCTCGGGTTCACGATTTTCGGCACACTTTCGCCTGCAACCATCTGCTGCGAGCCTATCGGGAAAATCGCAACATCGATAACGCGGTGCACGAGCTGTCCGTCTACTTGGGTCACGCGACCGTGCACTCCACCTACTGGTACCTGACCGGCACCCCCGCCCTTTTCGCAGAATGCTTGAAGCGCTTCGAAGCACAAGGGCGAGAAAGCGGAGGTGAGGCATGACTACCTCACAGCCAAATCTCCCCCGCCATCTCAAACGTTTCTTCTTGGAGTATCTGCCCCAGCAGCGCAACTGCAGTCCCCATACGGTGCGCTCTTACCGAGATGCGCTTCGCCTCTTCCTGCTCTATCTCCGGGAGCGCAAGCGGGTGGCGCCTGATAATGTGGCGCTCAAGGATCTCTCCGTCGAAATCATCCTGGACTTCCTCAATGATCTCCAGGAATCGCGTCACAACAGTGTCGACACGCGTAATGCGCGCCTGGCGGCGCTCCGATGCTTCGTCAAGTATTTGCTGTGGGTGGAGCCGACCATCGCGGGTGAACTGCAGAGGGTGCTGGCCATCCCCGTCAAGCGGACCACTCAGTCGGTGCTTGATTTTCTGACGCGCGAGGAAGTAAATGCAGTCTTGGAGGCTCCAGACGCGGAGACATGGAGTGGCAAGCGAGATCGGACCCTCTTCGCCTTGATGTACCACAGCGGGGCGCGCGTGTCGGAGATCATCGGAGCGAAGGTGTCGGATATGACGCTCGCTCCCGAGGGGGCGCTTCGGCTGCATGGCAAAGGGCGAAAAGACCGGTCCGTGCCACTCTTGAAGAAGATCACCAATACCATGAACAAATGGATCGCCGGGAATCAGCTGCAGGAGGGGCAACTGCTTTTCACCAATGCACGCGGCGCGCCACTGACCCGCTCAGGCGTAGCAAAGCGCCTGCGCGAGGCAGTGCAGAGGGCGAGTGAGCAATGTCCTTCGCTGAAGACCAAGCGCATCTCGCCCCACACCCTGCGCCACACCACTGCCATGCACTTCCTGCAGAAGGGGGTGGACATCGCGCTCATCGCCTTGTGGCTGGGTCACGAAAGCACTGAAACGACGCATCGTTACATGACCACTGACCTGGAGATGAAGGAGAAAGCGCTTCAAGCGCTCCAACCTTCCTCAGGCGGCGACTTTCGTTTCCGCCCCAAGGCCGCGGTCCTGGCCTTCCTGGAATCACTGTGAGGGGACGCCGGATTATGCGGAGTCCGAGTGTGAGGCCAGCCTGCTCGGCGAGCAACTGAAGCCGTCGAACGGACATCCTCGTTACCAACTCCGCATAATCCGGAACTCCGCATAATCGACCCC
>Ga0315309_1001132_pt1 | contig 15953 bp, 16 predicted proteins | sample TDP4_MG_FD_203080 | JGI IMG/M metagenome (GOLD analysis project Ga0315309, IMG submission 203080) | Freshwater sediment microbial communities from Lake Towuti, South Sulawesi, Indonesia - TDP4 | ecosystem: Environmental > Aquatic > Freshwater > Lake > Sediment | place: Indonesia: South Sulawesi... | reverse complement strand
CCAAACAACTCCCTCATCAACCGCCTGTGCATCCTCACCTGCTCAACAAACTCGGAGCGGTCAATCCCGAAGAGGCTCGAGAGCGAATGATAATACGTCTGGTCGAGAAACTCAACACAGCCAGTCTCGGCGAGCCTCTGAAAGGACTCGAGGACGCTCGGGTTCCAGCGCTGACACTGCTCAACGAAAACTCCAGAGAGACTGAAGGCTAACTTGAACTGTCTCTGACTCCGCCTAAACCTCTCAATCTCCTCCAAAATGATCCTGTTAGCAGGAAGATAACACTTCTGAGCAGCCCTGTTAAACACGTGCCGGTTCAGAGTGTTGTCAAAGTACAGGTCAAAAAGGTCTTCCCTCGACACACGCCCACGAGTCAACAAGTCGGCGTAGAAGTTGCGGTTCAGCCTCAGAGGCTGATGAACCTCGAAGATCAGGCAGACGTCTGGCATGACCCTATTCGTCCTGAGACTGCTTTAAGAGGTCGGCTTGGGATTTTTAACCTTTGTGAACACTGGCTCCAAACTCATTAAGAGAAAAAACGAAAAAACACCTCAGAAAAAGGGGGAGTCACAAGTGGCTCTTCAGCACTTCTCTCTCGTAGGGCGGTCTCCTAAACAAGACGTCTTCCACGTAGGCTCTCAACGGTTCAGCTACGCTCCAAGCCTGCGAAACACAGCCCTGAGGCGCGTGTGGAGAGTCGCCGTCGAATATCTCGCTCACGGTTCCAAGCCCAGCCCTGAACACCTCTTCTTGAAACAGGGGCTGCAGAAAATTTTGGAAGGCGTGATCTCTCCATTCTTTCTCGTGGTTCCTGAGTTTAAGAAAGGCCGTGGTGAAGGGTCCGAGGAGCCAAGCCCAGACCGTTCCGTTGTGGTAGGCGGTGTCGCGGTGAACCCTGTCTCCCATATAAGTTCCAGTGTAACGTGAGTCGTCTTTTGACAGAGTTCTCAACCCAAAAACGCCCCACAGATTCCTTTGAACAGCCTCCACCACCTTTTCACATCTAGCTCTGTCGAGAATCGGAAAATCAAGAGCCGCAGCGATGATCTGATTCGGTCTCACAGAAGCGTCTTTATGAGCATCATCTACCACGTCGAACAAGCAGTCTGTCTGAGGGTTCCAAAACAATCGGGCAAAGCTCTCCTTAGCCCTCTCAGCCATTGAACAGCAGTTTTTCGCTTCAGCTTCTTTGTTGAACCTTGTTGCGAGGAGTTCCATGATTTTTAGGGCGTTGTACCAGAGTGCCTGAATCTCCACGGCTCTTCCTTGTCTCGGCGTTATGGGTTGGCTGTTGATTGCGGCGTCCATCCAAGTTAGTCGTGGACCGTGCTCTATCAGGCAGTCTTTGTCCACGTGTATGTCGTGGAGGGTTCCTTGTGTGTGACGCTCAATTATCGACTTCAGTGTTTCCCACAACTCGGTCTTGACGAAGTTGAAGTCGCCCGTGTACTTGAGGTATTGGAGAACAGCGTTGAAGTACCACAGAGTGGCGTCCACGGTGTTATATTCAGGCTTGTCGCCAGCGGCGTCTGGAAACCTGTTAGGGACTAAACCTTTTCGGCAGTAGTGCTTGAAGGTCAGCAGGATTTCTCTTGCGTCGTTGAACCTCCCCGTGACGAGAGTCAACCCTGGCAGGGAGATGAGCGCGTCTCTCCCCCAGTCTTCGAACCAGTGGTAGCCCGCAATAACCGATTTGGTTTGGGTTGATTGGCGGTGGACAATGAAGGAGTCGGCTGCCAAAACTAGCCATTTGAGCCATTCTTCCACTACTGTGGGCGCGTGTTGATTCTGGAAGGTTTCTAGTAGCTTTTGCCTCCGCTCCAACTCCGTGTTGAGCAGAGCGTCTATTTCTTTTAAGCCGCCTCGATAAAGCGAGGAGAAAAGGCTCTGTGCGTGGCTCTCGTCTTTCCCAGCCGCCGCTAATAAGCAGAATGGTTTAGATTCGTTTGAAGAGACTTCTACCTCGAAGAACCCTGGCTGATAAACATGGTCTAAACTGTTCTCTCCTCTGGAACTGTCAGCGCGAAAGTGGGTTTCTGTCCACTCGCCCTCGCCCTCAATGTAGCGTCCCTCGGTTGAAGAGAGAATTAAGGCTGAGAGCGGGATAGACGGCTGAACCGTCACGCGGTTCTCGAACGATTTTTGAGTGAAACTCCACCGCAACCCTTCTTTTTCTGTGACGGAGTGAAAGTGTCTTGAATTGAGTGATGGTTTGACGCGGACAATCGCTTTCTCTGTGCCTTGGTTAGTGACTTCGTAGATTACTACGGTGGCGTTCTTCCCATTTGGCATGAACACAGTCTTGCTGAGACGCAGACTGCTGATTACGTATGTGAATGTTGGGAAGGGGCTGAGAAAAAACTTCGAGAGAAATCGATATCCTTTAGGTTCGATGCCGCTTCGGGACTCGTTTGCTCCGAGTTGATAGACTTCTTTTTCAACTTGAACTTCTTCGTCGAGTTTTGAGAGAAGCACCCTTCTGTCTGTTGGGGGGTTGAAGGCGGCAACCAGTAAGCCGTGATACTTTCGGGTGTTGACTCCTAAGACAGTTGAGGAGGCGTATCCGCCCAAACCGTTGGTCACAAGCCACTCTGTCTTGAGAGCCTTATCCACGTCTGAAAGCGCATTTGAGTCAACAGTTATCTTGGGCAGAGTGTTCTCCATAGTCACGTCGTTTAGTTATTCTGGTGGATTGCCTTTAAAGACTTCACACAAGAAATATCCTAAGGGCAGAAGCATCTGAAGAGAGTCAATGAAGTATTCAAAATTGAGTGCCGGTTCGAAAAGATGAGCATTAAACTTGCTTTCAAAAGTTTAAACAAAGACCTGTTTTAGACCAGTTTGTTCTTCAATCCGTAGAGCATCAAGACGAGGGCTCCGTGAATCTGCAGGAAGGACAAGAAGTACGCTTGCCAGGGGCTTAAGACAACCTCTATGGATGTGAAGGGAATCTGGTACAACCAAAGTTCTGTCATCCCATGATAAATTGAGTAGTTCAAGACCCAATCTATACACACCCAGCCTGTGACCCACCAAATCAAACCCACCAAAAAAGCCAACAGAGGCAACGACTTGAACCTGCTTATCCTTTTCATTGCAGACACCTCAAACAGTCATCAGAAAAACTATTTATGATATCTTAATATAGCGGTTATTTCCTCCGGTCACACATTCCCACAGTCGAAATGTCCGAAAACCGAACACCACAAACAACAGCCCATTTGACGCCTAATAGAGGGGCTCTAGCCTTTCTGCACACACATACATATGACGCTCAAAGACAACACTCCTGCAACATGCCTCCCCCTCTAGGTAGAGGTCTCACACACGCACACGCAACAGCAGAAAACAACTCGCCTTTCACCCTCTCCAGAAGACCTGTGAGCTCTTTAGCAAAGGATAAATACGGAAAAAGGTGTGTAATCTAAAAAGAAGGTGCATCTAACATGCCGATAGACCCAGACTTCATGACAAAGTGCCCAGTCACAGGAGAGCACGCGGGACACAAGGTCAGAGGAGAGGTGAAGCCCCCAGAAAAACTAGGCATACACGGCACAAGCGTGGCGGTAGACCATGACATGTGCAACGGAGACGGCGTCTGCATATCCGTCTGCCCAGTCAGCGTCTTCGACTGGACCGACTCTCAGGGGCATCCAACATCGGAGAAAAAGTCAGACCCAGTCAACGAATCCGCCTGTATCTTCTGCAGAGCCTGCGAGGTTCAGTGCCCCACTCAAGCCATAAAGATAACAGAACCGTGACTCAAACGAACCATTCTTTTTGCTTTTGAAAATCCAAAAAGCGCATCTAGAACGCTCTGTGCCTCCAAAATCACTTATAGTTTGGTTTTACTTCCAATTTTGACTAAACATTCATAAACGTTATAATAGAACCCAATCACAGAAAACCGTCAGCGATTAGAAGGGAGCGAAACTAGATGAAGCAGCCTCATCCTCAGATGTTCACGGTTGACATAACCAGAATCGAGGGTAAGGGAGACTTCCCATGCCCCAACTGTGGCATCAACATTTCGCCCGAAGACGAAACCGAAAACATCTACACCATAGTGGAGACCAAGGTGAAGGGCGAATCTCTGGAAGAGTTGGTAATTCTCTGCAACAAGTGCGGAAGCAAGATTCGACTCGTCGGCTTCGTCCCTTCATGATAAGTCCCTAAATCTACACTACGTTCTCTCTTGAAACACAAGATTAAAGCAACCCAACCACCCAATTGAAGTTGTGCAGCCAATGTTGTTATCGAAAGACGAGTGCTCGCTCTGCGGAAGGATACTGCCTTCCTCCTTTCTTAGGCGCTGCTTCCGATGCGGAAAACCATACTGCACAGACTGCACAATATTCACAGACGACGGAAACATCGCATGCCTAAACTGCGCCCGAAGAATAGTCTCGCCGAGGAAGCTCGGCACAAAATACAGTCCACTGAGCAGATATTTATCCCGACGCGCCAGATTCACTAGTCGGGCCACGCTCTCCTTCGCCGAAATCGAGGGAGTAATAGGCGACAATCTGCCCTTTGGCGCTCTGAGAAATCGAGAGTGGTGGACCAACACAAGAGGCAGCGCTCAGGGGCAGGCTTGGATGAACGTCGGCTGGAGGGTGCAAGACGTCAACATGAACGATAGAAACGTGACCTTCATAAGAGTGGCTGGCCCAGAGAAAGCAACCCCTCGGAAAGTTGCGAGGCGAAGAGTCTCAACTGGGGCTACTAAATTCAGCGCTCGTCGACCAATCAGGCGGCGACGACTCCTAGCACCCTCCAAAGGCAGGATAGCGAGGGCTCAGGCGAGGCTTAGAAACGTTGAGCGCGAGAAGTCTTCTGCTCGCAGGTATCGTGGCAGATTGAAGCCCGCACATGCGTATGAGAAACGCTTGTTCAAGCCTGAGGCTAAGCCCAGTGCTCACGAGTAGCTAAACTAGTCAGATTTTCAACACTTTTATAATTCAGCTTCACTCTTATTTTGTAAAACGCTTCATGACTGGTTGAAAGGGGTGAAAATAATTGAGTTGGCTGAACGTTGCAGAAATCTCTGAAAAGGTCTTTTGGGTCGGTGTCAGAGACTGGAACCGCAGGCTGTTTGACGCCTTGATTCCCCTTCCAAAAGGAACAACCTACAACGCCTATTTGATAGTTGGCGGAAGCAAAAAGGCTCTGATCGACACCGTGAACCCTGGCTTTGAAAAAGTGCTGGAAGAGAAAATCAGGCAGATCGTGGATCCCAGCGATGTGGATTATGTGATAATGAACCACGCTGAACCCGACCATGCGGGTTCAATTCCACATGTGATGTCGATAAACGGTAAGGCTGTGCTCGTTACCACCGAAAAGGGCGCCAAGATGGCACAAGTGTTCTATAAGGTGCCTGAGAATAGAATAAAGACAGTTTCGGATCATGAGACCATCGACCTAGGCGGTAAGACGCTTCACTTCGTTGAGGCTCCGATGCTTCACTGGCCCGAAACGATGTTCACCCACCTTCCAGAGAACAGAATCCTGTTTCCGTGCGATTTCTTTGGTTCTCACATCGCGAAGGGGCTGTACGACGACGAAATAGAGGACCTAATCGTTCACGCTCAGAGATACTTCGGCGAGATAATGATGCCGTTCAAAAATATGGCTGAGAGGGCGCTGGAAAAGATAAAGGAACTAGAGATTAGCATGATAGCGCCGAGTCATGGACCCATACACAGAAACACGCAGAGAATACTTGAGGCGTATAGAAAATGGGCGGGCGGGGAAACGAAACGAAAGGCAACTATTATTTACGTGACTATGTGGAACAGCACCGAAAAAATGATTCGCCCAATCGTGGAGACACTAGCCTCTGAGAACGTTGAAATCGCGCTGTATGACTTGACTTCGGCTGACATAGGCGACGTGGCAAAGGACCTGGTTGACTCCAGAGCCATTGTGTTGGGCGCCCCAACGGTGCTAGGAGGTGTGCATCCTCTAGCCCTGTACGCCACTTACTTGGTGAAAGCTCTGCGTCCACCCATAAAGTTTGGAGTTGTCCTAAGTTCGTATGGATGGGGCGGAGTAGCCGTGAAAAGCATCCAAGAAATCTTAGGTCCATCGAGAATCGAAGTTGTCGGAACAATGGAAGTCAATGGCCCGCCGTCCGAAAACGACATTAAGCAGATAACAGAATTAGGAAAGGCTCTCGCTGGGAAAATCAAGGAGGAAGGGTGATGAGTAAGTTGACTGATGATAGGAAGAGAATGTTGAAAGAGGTAATTACGCAGTTACATGCTGGAGCTTCGCCACAGGAAGTCAAAGAGAGATTCAGGCAAGTCTTAGAGGGCGTAAGCCCCGTGGAAATCGCCAAGATTGAGCAAGAACTTGTGACGGAAGGAACGCCCAGAGAAGAGATCAGAAGGTTGTGCGACGTGCACATGGCGGTTTTCAGAGAGCAGCTGGAGAAACAGAAACTCGATGTTCCCGCTGGACATCCGATCAGCATCCTCATGGAAGAGCACAAGATTCTCCTCCAACTCTCAGCTCAACTTAACACTATTGCCAACAAGGCTCAGCAAGAGAGCGACAGGAGTTACCTCGGTGAAGAGATACACCAAATTGAGCACATAGCAGAAGACCTCCTAGACGCAGAAAAACACTATCTGCGAGAAGAAAACGTGCTTTTTCCATATCTAGAAAAACACGGAATCACAGAGCCGCCTGCAATAATGTGGATGGAGCACAACCAGATTAGAGAGAAGAAGAAGCAGCTTCGCAAGCTAGCAGAAGATTACAGCAAGCTAAACTTCCGAGACTTCCAGAAACAACTTGGCGAAACCGCTGAGTCCTTAAACAGCCTCCTTCCAAGTCACATTTTCAAAGAGAACAACATACTTTTCCCAGCGGCTCTGCGAGTTGTTACAGGCGAGGAGTGGAAAGATGCTAGAAAGGAGTTCGACGAGATTGGGTATTGCTGCTTCACGCCAGCGCACGTGACGGCGATGCCGCAAGTGGAAGAAACCAAAGAAATATTGGCGGCGCGTGGAAGGGTGTTGCAGTTTGAGACTGGAAGCCTCACAAGAGAGGAGCTTGAGGCTCTTCTGAACTCGCTTCCTATAGATGTCACTTTTGTGGATAAGGAGGACACTGTCAGGTACTTCAGCATGGGTGAGAAGAGAATCTTTGTTCGGACGAAGGCTGTCATCGGCAGGAAGGTTCAGCAGTGTCACCCTCAAAAAAGCGTCCACATAGTCAATAGGATTCTGGACAGTTTCAGAAGTGGCAAAAAGAATGTGGCGGAGTTCTGGATTCAAAGCGGTGACAGACTGATTTACATTAGATATTTCGCTGTGCGAGACAGAGACGGAAAGTATCTGGGAACTATGGAAGTGACACAAGACATCACTGACATAAAAAAGATTGAGGGAGAAAAGAGACTCCTAGACTGGAAAGACTAAAGCTTTCACACATAAGTGGCTTAACAGAAAATCTGGAGAGCTCTTAGATCTAAGTTTTTTAAAAAAAAGAGGGGGTTTTGGTTTTTGCTGAGTTTATTGGAGAGTGATGTCGCCGATTGATGTTACGGTTGCTCCCTGCCACGTGAAACTTTGCCCGTCTGACGGATTTGCTGTAGTGTAACTGTATTCAGAAGGCCAGCTGGTTGCTTTGACGGTGTAGGTCTCGCCAACGGTCATTACGGATGTGTCGGCGAAATAGTAGAACCCTGTCACATCCGTTATAGCTTGAGCAACTATGTGATTTGCCAAGTCGTAGAGTGTTACGTAGACTTCGGAGACGCCGTTGCCAGTTGAATCTTTGACGTAGCCTATAATGGGGTCACCAGGGGCTTGCAATCGGGTTAGGAGATTTTTGGCCTTAGTCAATAAGATATTGCGTGCTGTCGCAAGGATGTGATTAGGGTTGATGCTTTGAAGGAAATATATCATAGCTTGTATGATGTTTGCCTCAGTGTTGGAGTTTGGCGCACTGCTTGCTGCACCACACTGGGACAAAAGAGCCGTCACAACACCCCCGTTTGATATCCACCCTGTTGAGCCGAACAAGTTGATTTCGGCTTCAATGTCAGCTAAGCTCGCGGCTTTCGGCAAGTCCACTTGGAACACGGCGCCCAAGGCTTGATATACGCTGTCAGTGACGTAGAGGAAATAGTTGATTTTACATGCGTGCGAAGCCCTGATTGGCCAGCCTGCGTAAATGAATGGCGATCCATAGCCAGTTGTAGTTTTCGGAATCTGCCACGCATAGCCTCTCGCCGCCACATAGAGGTTACCTAATCCATCCCTATCTATCCCTTCGGGATAATACGGAATAGTTGCGATTGTTGTCACTGACCCTCCAGGAACGGTAATTGTCATCACAGCTCCATTAACAGCGGTCGCAAATATCACGGTGCCATCCGTAGTGAGGCCCCTAAACTGGTAGCCAGACAGAGAAACAAAGTTGCTGAACGAACCACTTGCAAGATTGATCTTGACAATGCGCTGGCCAAACTGATCGGCAACGTATAGGTCTCCTCCAACAATGGTCATCCACTGTAGGTATCCCCCCGGGTTGCTGAAGAGCGATGCCGTAGTAGAGCCCGAAGGAATCTTGAAAACTTTGCCGTCAGTAGAACTCACGTATAAGTCGCCAGTTGCTCTATCAAAGGCGAGGCCCCAAGGCCACGCATACGTTTGTCCCACTAAACTGGAATAAACCGTTGGTGCTCCAAAAGTAATTGAGCCACTAACTGTATTGACGCTTACGAGACTTCTGAGCACAGCAGGACCGGGGCTGGTTGATCCAGAGGTTCCATACATGTTACCGGCGTAGTCAAAGACAATGTCAGGCCAATTGACGCCTGGCACAACAGGCGTTATCGCAGACCATGCAATGGGTGTGGCTAGAATCGAAAGAGTCACCGTGAGACACGCGACAACCATTAAGGATCGAGCGAAAGGTCTTCTCCTCATTTCTCTCACCAAGAACTATTGTTTTAATAAAAATCGTTTTTAAGACTTATGGAATTAGTTTCTGTAGAGCTCTTTCTTTATTTCGCATGATTTTTTCCGATACAGCATGCTACACAGACCGCAAGAGAGGTGAATGGGCAAAAACTATATCGTTCACTTGTCATCATAATATTTGTTGAGGAACACCGACAAAGCAGCGCGTTCGACATTGGCAGAAGTCTACGTAAACGTGCGCAAACACGGTCAGTTCACCATCCTAGCCACATGCGACTGTGAACTACTAGGCAAAGTTCTGCATCACGGAAAAATCGTCTTCGAGGTGCGCCCAGAGTTCTACAAGGGACACAGAGTAACGCTTGAGGAAGCCATAGAACTAGCCAAGCAATCAACCATCGTCAACATGGTCGGAAAACGCATAGTGAAAAAGGCTATAAAAGAAGGCTTAGTCCACCCAGAAGCAATCTTAAAGATTTCAGGAGTACCCCACGCCCAAATCGTGAAGATGTGACCCCATCGCCTCTCAAGATATTTAAGCAAGATTCCTCTCTTGTAGAGGGAAGAATAGGCTGAGGCGAGTGCTTGGGCAAAAAGAAGGTCATCAGCGAAGAAGAAATCAGAGACATGGTGCTTCCTGTCGCAAACGACGTTTTGTGCGTGACAGTGAGGCTTCTGGGCTTCGACAGACTCATGGTCAAGTGTCAAGACGGGAACGAGCGCCTCTGCCGAATAAGGGGAAAGATGAAGCGCAGGGTTTGGATAAGAGAGGGCGATGTCGTTCTGGTCTCTCCCTGGGACTTCCAATCCGACAAGAGAGGCGACGTCATCTGGCGCTACACAAGGGGACAGGCTGAGTGGCTCCGCAGAAACGGCTACCTCAGCATCTGAACACGGGAGGCTGAAGGTGTCTTTTCGAAGACGCGTGGACAAAAAACTACTCCGCAGAGAAAAGCAATATGAAACCGAGCGGCTGATGAAGGAGAAAAGAAGCGAAGAATACGAAGCGTTGGAAGAGGTCTTCGACCGCTCCACGCTGATGACGGTCTACAAATTCCTGAACCAAGGAAAAATAGACGAAATCTACGGCGCCGTAGGGGCAGGAAAAGAATCCAAACTCTACTGGGGAAAAGACAGAGAGGGAAGAGAACTCGCCATAAAAATCTTCCTAACAGTCTCAGCCGAGTTCAAGAAAGGCATGATCCCCTACATAGAAGGCGACCCCAGATTCGCCCACATAAAGAGAGACACACGCTCCCTCATCTACGCCTGGGCTCAGAAGGAATTCAAGAATCTAACCCAAGCCCAAGAAGCAGGAGTGCGAGTGCCCAAGCCAATCGCTGTTGAGAACAACGTCTTAATCATGGAGTTCGTCGGAGAGAACGGGGTCAGCGCGCCACTGCTTCGTGAGGTTCGGCTGAGAAATCCAGGACGAATTTATGAGCTGCTGTTGAGAAACGTGAGGAAACTGTATGGGAAAGCGGGGCTGGTGCACGGCGACCTCAGCGAGTACAACGTCATGATTTGGAGAGACAAACCCGTCCTGTTCGACGTCTCTCAGGCCGTGCCGCTTAAACATCCCATGGCAGACCAGCTTCTGAGGAGAGACCTTGAGAACCTCAACAGATATTTTAAGAGACTCAACGTTGACGTGTTGCCGACGGAAGAAACGTATCGCATGGTGAAGGGCGGTGTCAAGGGCTAACACGTTTGTCAAGGTTCCCAAAGACCGCATAGGAGCACTCATAGGCCCAGAAGGTCGAGTGAAAGAAACAATCGAGAAGAAGCTCTCGGTCGAACTGGGCGTAGACAGCGAGTCGGGCGACGTCACAATAACACTCACCTCACAGGCGGAAGACCCATCCATTCTCTTCAGAGCCAAAGAGGTCGTGACCGCGGTGGGCAGAGGCTTCTCACCAGAGCGGGCGTTTAGGCTCTTACAAGACGAAGACGCCGTTTTGCAAGTTATGGATTTGCGTGAGTCTGTGGGTAGGTCAGTGTCAGACATTCAACGCCTCAAGGGAAGAATAATAGGCAAGGAGGGCAAAACTCGACGCATAATCGAGGAGCTGACAGAAGTGGACCTTTCAGTGTACGGTCACACGATCTCCATAATAGGAAGCATGGACCAGGTGGAGATAGCGAGAGAAGCCATACAAATGATGCTCAGGGGAAGCCTGCACGCCACTGTCTACCGATTCCTGCACAGGAAAAGAAGGGAACTGAAGAAAAAGAAGCTGGAACTCTGGCAAGAACCATACGAGTCCATAGAGAAATGAAATACGAGCAACTCCGTCCGAGTGATTTTAGCAATTTTGTGTTAAAAGTTAAAAAGTGTGTGAAATGCATATTCTTCAAGATTGACTGACTGAACCAAACTTTAGGTGATTCGAGAGGATACACGTGGCTGAGACGTTTGAGGAAATAAGCGCCGCAGACTTCTTTTACCGCAATAGAGACATAGCGGGCTTCACCAACCCAGCACGCGCCATCTTCTCCTCCATAAGAGAACTAATAGAAAACTCATTAGACGCAGCAGACCGACTTGCAATCCCACGTATCAGAATAAGCACTGCTGAGGCGCGAACGGTAATCAATAACTTCAAAGAAATTTGTGAAGTGTTGAAGCAGGACCCTCAAGGTCTACTAGAATACTTGTCTGGAAAGACTAAAACCGCAGCCAAGCTCGATGAGACAAAAGCTGTCTTCGAAAGAGAGTTGAAAAGCGAAACTCTTGAGCGACTCATCCATCGGTACGCTGAAGACATAGCAGAGTGCCCCGACGTATACGTCAGACTCTCTTATGAAGACGAAGAAAAATTCGAGAGCGGAATTGAAGGAGAAAAGGAAACAGAAGGAAAAGAAACAGAAGAAGAGACCGGCACTTTTGAAACAGGCGTCTATAGACTGCGAGTGGAAGACAACGGCCGAGGCGTGCCAGCCCGCCACGTGCCAGCCGCTTTCGGTCAAGTCTTGTTTGGTTCAAAGTATAAGTTGAGACAGGCACGCGGCACGTTCGGCTTGGGCGGCACTATGGCGCTTCTTTACGGGCAGATAACCACGCACAAGCCCGCTTATGTTGTTTCAAGCACAGGCGGGGCTAACACTTACATGTACAAGTTGATGGTCGACATTCAACGCAATCGTCCCATTATCTTAGACCGCAAGATTTTGCTAAACAAAGATGGGTGGCGTGGAACAATCGTTGAGTTCAGCCTCGAAGGAGATCACAGCAAGGCTATGCCACGCGTTCTGGAATACCTGAAACAGACAGCGTTGGTTAACCCTTACGCCAATATAACTTTCGTCGACCCAAAAGGACGCCTCTACAGGTTCACTCGCGTCACCAAGAAAATGCCTCCTCCACCAACAGAGACCAAGCCTCATCCCTACGGCGTAGACGTGGAAACCATACAACGTCTCATAAGAATTACACCATACCGAAACATGGTTGACTTCATGAAATATCATTTCCACCGAGTGGGCGAAACAACCGCACTACGTTTTCTCTGGTACGCTGGTTTTGCTGAATCAAAGGATCCAAAGAACTTGAAACTGGAGGACATAACTAGGCTTTTGCGATCACTGCGCAAATTTGATGAGAGTTTCAAAAAGATCAAAATCAAGGCTATTGAACGCTTAACTAAGAACACAGATTGCAAGAACATGGTTGACTTCACCAAAACACAATTTCATGTTGCGGATGAAGGTGCCATCCTTCGTTTGCTTTCATTGGCTGGGTTGATTAAAACAAAAGACCCCAGGAAATTATCCTCAGAAGAAATCGTGCGACTTGTTCGAATGATAAAACGTTTTGATGGGTTTCTTCCACCGGAGGCTAGCTGTCTGTCTCCACTGGGTGAAGACCTCTTAAGGGCCGGTATCCTCAAGGAGTTGAAGCCTGAATTTATCGCTGTCAGCCAGCGTCCGCCCGCAACTTATTCGGGGCACCCGTTTATCGTAGAGGCTGCTATCGCCTATGGTGGAGATACTCCTCAAAAAAACGATTTCGTCTTGTATAGATTCGCCAATCGTATTCCACTGTTATATGACGAAGCCAGCGATGTGAGCTGGAAGATAATCAAGGCGATGAACTGGCGTAGATATCATGTTACACCTGAAATCCCTATCGCAATCCTCGTTCACATATGCAGCACCAAAGTGCCATACAAAACCGTGGGCAAGGAGTTCATAGCCGACAGACCCGAAGTGAAAAGAGAGATTTTGAACGGAATCCGAGAAGCCGCTCGCGAACTGCAGCACTTCCTAACCAAACGAGAATACGTGGAAAGGGAGAGAAAGCGCCTATCAACCTTTTCCAAATACTTACCCAAAATCGCCCAGTTCTCAACCGAACTGGCGGGGAAGAAGAAGCCCCCAGACATCACTAAGTTGCTTAGGAGTGTGAGAAAGTATGAAGAGGAAGCGGACTAAGGTTTCAGCCATCGAAAGGAAGAAGGAAGTCATAACCAACCTCGCAAACTTTGGGACAACCCTCTACGGACAGATGGAGGACGGCGTCTTTCCTTGGATAAGGATGCCCAGCCGCTCCATAGAGAACATCTACTACAGCCCAGAGCTTCGCCAATACGTCTTGGGCGACAAGGCAGTGCGCAGGAGCGCCCGCAACATCCGCCACATCCGCCCCTTCACCCAACTGGTCTGGGCTGCATACTTCGCCGACGAGCTTTCAAAGCAGAGGAAGACATCGACGCTTCGAGACGTCTACTACTCGGCTCAAGCCTATGATGTGGCGTTCAAGGACCAGGCTGAATCCAACAACGTCATAACCGACCTCGAAACCGTGGCAAACTTCGCCAGAGAAGACTTCAGCGTCTTTCCAGAGGAGCGCTCAGCCGTCTTCGGCGACCTAACAATCGAGTACACGGTGCCTGGTTACGAGGGAAAACGCCTCAACTTGACGTCTCATCCAGACGGAGTCATGATAGGTCCAGCGCTCACCTCAGCCGAATTTGTCAAGACAAGCGCCAAAATAGTGATAGCCATCGAGAAAGGCGGTCTCTTCACTCGTTTCATAGAGGAGCAGGTGCACAAAAGATTCGATTCTCTACTTGTGTTGACCGCTGGGCAGGCGCCACGCGCCACCCGACACTTCATTCACAGACTCAACAAGGAACTCGACATACCAGTTTACGTTTTCACAGACGGCGACCCATGGGGAATGCACATAGCCATGGTCATCATCTCTGGCTCAGCCAACGCCGCCCACCTAAGAGAGTTGACCACACCCGACGCCAAGTGGAGCGGTGTCTGGGCTACTGACATCGTGAATTATAAGTTGCCGAGCGACCCGCTGACTGACATTGATGTAAAGCGGTTGTATGAGTTGCAGAAGGACCCACGCTACGAGGGTGAGTTGTGGCAGAGAGAGATCAAAACTTTCCTCAAGTTTAAGAGAAAAGCCGAGCAAGAGGCTTTCAGCCGATACGGGCTCACCTACATAGTGGACGAGTATCTGCCCGCCAAACTGAAAGAGCCTTAAAAAGTGAACGCAGGAATCAACAAGCTTAAAATAAGGCTTGACAAACCTATGTAGCCTCAAGCGAGGACAAGAGATGAGCGAAGAAGCGCCCATCGGGCTGACCATAATGGAGAAGCTCATGGGCTTGATCATCATTCTGATAGGGGCGATAACCTTCTACGTCACGTACACAAACATGGCAAGCACGGGACCGCTACTCACGTTCTTTCTGGCCGTGGGCTTGGTCCTCGTCGTGCTCGGCATCGTCATTGTAATAGTCAAGGCTGAGTAAGAGAACGAAGATCAAATTCCGCGGCTTCATCTGGCGTTAGGGAATCATCCGCCCTAGCCAAGCTTTATTTTCATGCTTTCTACTTAAAACAAACAGCATGACTAACAACCGGGTGGATGAGGAATGCTTGTCGCGCTGTTTGAAGACGAGAGCTATGAAGACTTTTTGCCCCTGACTTATACGAGACCTGTCTTCGAGTGCAGAAGCGGAATCTTCACTCTGCTCGAGCGTGTTCAAAAATCATTTCGGGAATCCAGATTTCTCTTGTTTACGAGAGACTACTTGGCGCCAACTCTGAAAAGACGAGTTTCACACCCTGTAAACGAACTTGACTCCATAGACGACGAGGTTCTTTTAATCAACGGAACCTTCGTCATGGGTGAAAAAGCCAAACGAGTGGTTGAGAAAAAACTTGTTAAGAATGTTTTGATAATGCAGAAGGGAAGAGTGGCTCTGGCCCACTTGAGCGAGGATGTCGCCAGAAATTTCGGAGAGGAACTGTGTAAACCCCTAAGCGGTCTCACTTTAAAGAAACTTAGGAAGAGGTGTAAAACGCTTGAAGCCTCAAGCCTGCCTCTGCTGGCTTATCCATGGGATTTGATGGGTAAGAACGCGGAGTTGATTAGGGAAGACTACTCGGCTATGGGGAAAGAAGAGAGTGAAGGAACCATTGACAGCAGAGCCACGGTTTACGGTGACGAAGAAGACATATATGTGGGTGAAGGAGCCTTTGTTGAAGCGCATGTGACGCTGGACGCTCGAGACGGACCAATCTTCATTGGCAATGACGCTGTGGTGCACGCTGGTTCCAGAATCAGCGGTCCCGCGTACATAGGAGACAAGACGATAATCGCTTCTGGGTTGATTAGGGATGGTTGTAGCATTGGGCGTGTCTGCCGCGTGGGCGGTGAGTTGGAAGAGACAATCGTTCAGGGCTTTACGAACAAGTATCACACTGGCTTCATTGGGCACTCTTACATTGGGGAGTGGGTGAACATCGGGGCTGCGACAACCAACTCTGACCTCAAAAACACCTATGGAACGGTGCAGGTTCTGACTAGGGGGAGAAACTTGGACACGGGTTTGACTAGGGTTGGTTGTTTCATAGGCGACCACGCAAAAACTTCTGTTGGAACCCAAATCTACACGGGTAAGAAGATCGGGGTTGCGTCGCACGTTCATGGTTTTGTTACGAGGGATGTGCCTTCGTTTACCATCTGGTCTGAGAGCTTTGGCTCGA
>Ga0315309_1001130_pt1 | contig 15965 bp, 12 predicted proteins | sample TDP4_MG_FD_203080 | JGI IMG/M metagenome (GOLD analysis project Ga0315309, IMG submission 203080) | Freshwater sediment microbial communities from Lake Towuti, South Sulawesi, Indonesia - TDP4 | ecosystem: Environmental > Aquatic > Freshwater > Lake > Sediment | place: Indonesia: South Sulawesi... | reverse complement strand
CAAGAAAAAGCCCTTCGCTCTTCCGAGAGGCGGCACCCTACCTGCTGAGCCGAACCAAGCATCTAAAGGAAGGAACGGGGGGGCGCTTCAGCATCCGCGCCGTACAGGTGGTTTCGGACACGGAGCGGTTATCGAAATCTCAACGTCTGGCGCCCTGCGTGATAGAATGGGTTGAGGAGCGCAGGGAGCAATGCGGAGGTTGGCGCTTCCACACCAGGTTCAGACCTTTGGTTTGAGGTCACAGGGCGATGCCCACGAAACAAAGAAAGACCGCCGAGTTTTCTGAGTTGCCCATTCTGCCGGTCCGCGACACGGTCTTGTTTCCCAACGCCATCCTGCCGCTGACGGTAGGGCGCGAGAGTTCCTTGAAGCTGATTAACGAGCTGAAGGAAGAGGAGAGGTTCATCGGCGTGGTCGCCCAGCGCGACCCGCGCGTGGACAATCCTCAGCCGGTCGATCTCTACCAGATCGGGACCGCGGCCTACATCCACAAGATCATCAAGCTACCCAACCAGAGCTTGTTTGTCTTTGTGGAGGGCTTGCAGCGCATCGCCGTGCAGGAGGTGGTACAGCAGGAGCCTTACCTGCGCGCGCACGTCAAGCAGCTCCAGGACTTGCTGCCCGCCGAGAAAGGGGCGGATTTCGAGGCCCTGGGCCGCAGCGTGATGTCGATGTTCCAGCAAGTGGTGCAGCTCTCGCCCACGCTCTCGGACGACCTCCAGACGGTGGTGATGAACATCGACGATCCCGGCCGCCTGACGGACTTCATCGCCGCCAACCTTCCCTCGCTCTCCTCCACCGAGAAGCAGGAGCTGCTGGAAAGCCTGGAGCTGAAGGGACGCCTGGAGCGGTTGAACCGGATCCTGGCGCGGGAAGTGGAAGTACTCCATTTGCGCTCCAAGATTCAATCCGACGTCCAGGATCAGGTGACGCAGAGCCAGCGCGAGTACTACCTGCGCGAGCAGATGAAGGCCATCCAGAAAGAACTCGGCGAGGCCGACGAGCAGCAGGAGATTGAAGAACTGCGCAAGAAGATCGAGGCCGCCGGCATGAGCGAGGAAGCGCGCAAGGAGGCCCTACGCGAACTGAGCCGGCTGGCGAAGATGTCGCCGGCCGCCGCCGACTACCACGTCACGCGCACTTACCTCGACTGGCTGGTGGTGCTGCCCTGGAACAAAGTCAGCGAGTTCAAGGTGGACCTGCGCAAGGCCAAGGAGATTCTCGACGCCGACCACTACGACCTGGAGAAGGTCAAGGAACGCATCCTCGATTACCTGGCCGTTCTGCAACTGAAGCCGCAACTGAAAGGGCCCATCCTCTGCTTCGTGGGGCCGCCGGGCGTGGGTAAGACTTCGCTGGGAAAGTCTATCGCGCGCGCCCTGGACCGCAAGTTTGTGCGCATGTCGCTGGGCGGCATCCACGACGAAGCGGAAATCCGCGGTCACCGGCGCACTTACATCGGCGCGCTGCCGGGGCAGATCATTCAGGGCATCCGCCGCGCCGAGACCCGTGACCCGATTTTCATGCTCGACGAGGTGGACAAGATCGGGCGCGACTTCCGCGGCGACCCCTCCTCGGCACTGCTGGAGGTTCTCGATCCTGAGCAGAACTCCCATTTCCGCGACAACTACCTCGACGTGCAATTTGACCTTTCCAAGGTGCTGTTCATCACCACCGCCAACATGCTGGACACGATTCCTCCCCCGCTGCTCGACCGCATGGAGGTTCTGGACTTACAGGGATACACCGAAGAAGAAAAGATCGAGATCGCCTTCCGCCACCTCATCCCCAAGCAGACCGACGAACACGGCATCAAAAGCCCGGAGCAGATCGAGTTCACCCGCGAGTCGCTCCAGGATCTGATCCGGCATTACACGCGGGAAGCGGGCGTGCGCAACGTGGAGCGCGAAGTGGCCACCGTCTGCCGCAAGCACGCACGGAAGATCGCAGAAGGCGCTACGGAAAAGCTGAGTGTCACCCCGGAGAACCTGAAGGATTTCCTGGGAATCCCCCGTTTCCGCCTGGAGACGGAGCTTGTCGAGCGCACCCGCCAGCCGGGCGTGGCTGTGGGGCTGGCTTGGACGCCGACCGGCGGCGACGTGCTCTTTGTAGAAGCCAATGTGATGAAAGGTGGCAAGGGCTTCACCATGACCGGTCACGTCGGCCAGGTGATGCAAGAGTCCATGCAGGCGGCGCTGGCTTGGGTGCGTGCCCACGCTGGCGATTACGACATCGACCCGGACTTCTTCCAAGCGCAGGACATTCACATCCACGTGCCTGCCGGCTCCATCCCCAAGGACGGCCCCTCGGCCGGCGTCACTATGGTGGTGGCCCTGGTTTCGGCACTGACGCGGCGGCGACTGCGCGAATGCGTGGCCATGACGGGAGAGATCACGCTCAGCGGCCAGGTGCTCCCCGTGGGTGGCATCAAGGAAAAAGTTCTGGCTGCCAAGCGCGCCGGCGTGCGCGAAATCATGCTGCCGGCCGACAATGAAGCGAACATCCACGAAGACTTGAACAAGGACATGCTCGAGGGCCTGAGCCTGCACTACGTCAAGGCAATTCGGGAGGTCGTGGGCCTAGCCCTGGAAAAAGAACCCGTGCCCGTGCAGCCGAGCAAGCCCACCACAGAGGTTGCCTTTGTCCAGCCCGCCGCCGGCCCGCCGAATTGACCGGCGGCTGCTTCCCCATCGGCCTGCTGCTTGAACATATCTCCCTCACGCTGTGCCGTGAATTGCTGTCTGCGCAAATCCGGTTGACATTTGCCTTCCCTGCCCTTATAGATACCGCCATCTGAGCTGGTCACATCCTGCTCTGTGGGGAGTCTCCCATGTATTGTCGAAACTGCGCTCGCCAACTCGCTGATAACGCCGAATTCTGCGTTTCCTGTGGGCAGCGCCCGCTAACAGGGACGCGCTACTGCTGGTCATGCGGGGCGGAAACCGCGCCAGCGGCCGAAGTCTGCGTGAAATGCGGCGTGAGGCTCGTACGGGCCGGCCAAAAGGAGTGGATGGTCGCGCTCCTGCTGTCTATCTTCTTGGGTAGTTTGGGCATTGACCGTTTCTATCTGGGGTATGTGGGGCTTGGGATTCTCAAGCTTGTTACGCTCGGCGGCTGCGGAATCTGGTGGTTAATCGACCTCATCCTCATCGCCATGAACAAGCTCCCTGATGCCCAGGGCAATCGTCTGCGGCAGAGGTAGACGATGCCGGGTTCTACCGGAAGAATCCCGCACCTGGGTATTCTGCTGGCAGTGACGGGAACGCTCTGGCTTGTGCCGCCGGAAATCCTGGCGCGGGGCCCTGATCTCTGCCTGTGGAGACACCTGTTTCATCTCGCGGCCTGCCCGGCCTGCGGGAGCACCCGCGCCTTGGCAGCGTTCTTCCACGGCCAGTTCGCGCAGGCTCTGGCCTTCAACCTGAACGTGCTAATAACCGGGCCGGGCTTACTGGTGCTGCTCGCTCTCGATGCGCTGCGGATGCTCAGGCAGGCGCGTGGCGCTTTGCCTTCCCGCTTGAATTCCCACCGCAAGTTGACTACAGTTCTGAAACCTGAGTGATTAGCTTTCCTGCTTTTCTCGCATCGGCGCGCGCAGAACTTCCCGGAGCGATATTCGCCCGCTGGGCGTCCATCTTCTTCAGCCTGTCGGTTTTGACGTTTCTCCTTTCTCTGACCGCAGCCCAGGCGTTCCTGGCCCTGGCCGCAGCCTGCTACGCGATCCATCTTCTGCGCGAGCGGCCCGCTATACACTTTCCGCCGGTGAAGCTGCCGCTGGCACTGTTCTCGCTGGGTACTGTCGTCTCCATTTTTTGGGCAGCCAACCCTGCGGTTGGCTGGTTTGCGGTGCGCAAGCTGGTGCTTTTCGTGATTCTGCTGCTCGGCGTGAATTTGGTGGCCAGCCGCAAGCATCTGGAATTCCTCTATCGGGGCTTGTTCGTGGAGTCGGCTCTGGCGGGGCTGGTGGCGATTGGCCAGTTTGTATCGCAGTACCGGCAGGTTCGCGCGCTTCATCCCGATCGCGTCTATGTTTCCATGACCTCGGAGCGCATCAGCGGCTTCCTGGGCCACTGGATGAATTTCGGCGGGCAGCAGATGCTGATCTTCGCGGCGCTGCTCGCCTTCCTGCTCCTGGCGCCGAAAGCAGAAGCGAGAGCCATCGGAATTCGGGGTTCGGGATCCGGGGTTCGCCGGGCGAATGCTGGGCCTCGCGCTGGCTGGGCGATTGGGTGGCTGTTGTGGGGCGTGGTTGTGGCCTCCATTGTGCTGAACTTCACGCGCGGGGTCTGGCTCGGCTGCTTCGTCGCCTCCTTATACTTGGTGGCGCGCTGGAAACCACGCTGGCTCTGGGCTCTACCGGTTTTGCTCCTGGCGAGCTACTTCGCGGGACCCTCGCTGGTGCGCCAGCGCATCGAAGTTCTCCGGCACCCGTCGCGCGACCCGGCACTCTCGATTCGCTTTGAAATGTGGCAAGTCGCCTGGCGGATGATTCAGAAGCACCCTCTGGCGGGCGTGGGGCCGAACAACATCGAGCAGGTATATGCGCTCTACCTGCCTCCCGGAAAGAGTCCGGAGCCTGGCTACCACGGGCACCTTCATAACAACTTCTTTCAGTTCGGCGCCGAGCGCGGCTTGGCGGTCCTGGCGGCGTGGGTGTGGTTCATGGGCGCCCTGGGCTGGCATTTCTGGCGGATGTGCCGCCGGCTGGCGCGCGGGCGTTGGATTGCGGAGGCCGCGCTTGCCGGCTGGCTGGCCATGCTGGTGGAAGGTTGCTTTGAGTTCAACTTCGGCACTTCGCCGGTGCTGATGCTCTTTTTGTTTATTGTCTCCACTCCGTTCGTGGCCGAGCGGAGCCATGTGCCGGCGGGGAGCGAGGTAAGGGTGGAAAGTTGAAGGTTGAAAGTTGACAGTCCAGAGTCGAGAGTCAGTAGTCGGGAGCAGGAAGTTGCGGAAGCATCTCCCTTTCAACTTTCAACTTTGAACTTTCAACTGGTTTCCCATGCCCACAAGGCGCCACATCTTCCAGAGCTCGCTGGTGGTGGGATTCTTCTCCCTCCTGGGTGGCCTCACGGGCATCCTGGTGGACACGAGTATTGCTGCTAAGTTGGGCCTGTCGCGGAGTTCCGACACGTTCTACGTCGCCATCACTGTTCCCTACATCATCACCAACCTGATTTCGGCCACGGGCCAGTTCTCCCTGGTTCCCTTTTTCGCTTCCCTGGAGGCTCGCGATGCCGCGGAGGAACTCTGGCGCGGCTTCAGCTACACCGTCAGCATCGTCTTCCTGGGCCTGGGTGGAATCGCCCTAGTGGGCGCGGCTGCGACTCCCTGGCTGGCCCGGGGCATCGCCCCCGGTCTGACCACTCCGCAAATCGAGTTCGCCTCGCAACTCGGTCGCTGGCTCTTCATCATCATTGTTCCCGCCGGCGTGTCGGAGGTCTTCCGCTCCTTTCTCCTGAGCCAGCGCCGCTTTGCCTTTCCCTCGGCCGCCGGTTTCCTTCGCAACGTGGCCGTGATTGCGAGCATTGTTCTCACCTTCCCGCAGTACCGTGAGTACAGCATCGTCCTGGGCTACTTCGCGGGCTATTTGCTGCAGTTTGTCGTGCTCGGCGGGCAGATTCTCCTTTCGTTCCCCGTCCGTTACTCCCTGACCCTGAAGGGCAGCGGCGCGGCCTTCCGGAACCTCCGCGGGGCTGGCACAGTGCAAATCACCACGGCCATGGCTTGGCAGGGCGTAGTAGTCGCGGAGAGAATCATCGCTTCTTTCCTGCCGCCCGGGACACTCACCGCGTTGAATTGGGGGTTCAAGATTATGTCCACGTTGGCCGAGTTGCTGGCGGGCAGCGTAGGCACCGCCGCTCTCCCGGCGCTGGCGAAAGCCTTCGCCCGCCAGGCCAAAACCGAGGAGCGAAAAACCTTCCAGGAAACGCTCAAAATCAGCCTGGCGCTGATATGCCCGGCGATGGTTTTCTGCCTGCTTTTGGACCGGCACATCATCCGCCTGGTTTTCGAGCGCGGCAACTTCACGCCTGCGGCCACCACGCTGATGTCAACCGTCTTTTTCTATTACAGCCTCAGCCTGCTACTCTACTCATTTGTGCGGGTTCTGGCCTTTTATCTTTTCGCGCGTCATGACGCCCCGGTCTTCTTTCGCCTGACCATTTTTCAGTACGCGCTCAACGTTGCCTTTGACCTTCTCTATGTCGGGGTCCTGCGTCTGGGGGCCGTCAGTATCCCGCTGGGCCTGTTCACCAGCCTGATCTTGACCTGCGGGCTCGCCTTCTATCGAAACCTGGCCGAGGTCAGAAACGTTGTCGACCAGCAACTGGGCCTCTTCAGCCTCAAAACCCTGCTGGGTTCTGGCCTGGCGGCGCTCGCCGTGTGGGGACTGGGCTTTTGGCTTGAGTCGCCGGTTGGGGGCTTCGGCAACTTCCTTTATCTTTGCCTCGTGTGCGGCGCCGGCAGTCTGGTCTTTTTCGCCACCCTGGCGGCCTCAAGAGCGGTGGTGCTTTCGCAGCTCGAGGGAATCTGGAAGCCCTCGGAGGAATGAAGAAAAGCCGGCGGTGACGCCGCGCCACCTCGGCGCTAAGCTCGGCAAGAAATGCAAGAGGGAGCAAACTCGCCAACACTCGACCGCGCTGCCCCGGCGAACCGCGCGCCACACCGGCCGCGCAGCGTCTTCATCCTCGCGGGGATTCTGCTTTTGGCCGGCTGCCTGGAGATGCTTTTTCTGGGCGAGCAAAGCTTCAACCTGGACGAGGCTTACCGAGTCGCCCTAGCCCGCCTTGAATGGCCGGCGTTTTGGTGGTTCCTCTGCCACCGCGAAGCGAATATGTCCTTGTACTGCTGTCTCCTCCGATCTTGGCTCGACCTGGGCGACAGCGAGGCGCTGATTCGAGCCCTTTCGGTCATACCCGCACTGGCGACGGTCCCCACACTTTATGTTCTCGGTAAGCGTCTTTTCGGGCTGCGGGTAGGCCTCATTAGCGCCTTCCTGCTGGCCTGCAACGCCTTTCACGTCCATTACGCCCAGGACGCACGCGGCTACAGCCTATTGGCGTTCCTCGTTGTTCTTTCGTCTTTGTATTTCCTGAAGGCCATTGAGCAGCCCTCGGGCCGCAACTGGATCGTTTACATCTTGACGAGCGTGCTGGCGCTTTACACCCATTTCTTTGCCGCGCTGGTCTTGGCTGCGCATGATGTCTCCCTTCTCGCTTTGCCACGCCGGCTCATTTCTTGGCGCAAGCTGGTGTTGAGCACGCTGCTCGTCGGCTTTCTTGCATTGCCTCTGCTCTTTTTCGTCTTCACCAGGGACGTGGGCCAGATTGCCTGGCTCACGCGACCGGGGTTGCGCGACATCCCGAGATTTTTCTCCGCTCTGGCTGGGGGAGGTGGAAATCCTCTCCTGGCTGCTTATCTGCTTGCTTGCCTTCTGGCTTTCGTCCAGGCCGGAAAGCTCAGCTTTGGCTCCGGCCCGCATTTCGATGCCTGGCACTTCCAGTTCGTCGTAGCCTGGCTGTTTGTGCCGGTGATTCTCGCTCTAGGGATCTCCCTCACCAAGCCCGTCTTTCTCGACCGCTACTTGATCGTATGCCTTCCGGCCTTCGTGCTTCTTGTGGCTCTGGGGATATCTCAGATTCAGCGTCGATGGGTTCTTGGGGTAGCCTTGGCTGTCATCGCCATCCTGGCGCTGCGTGGGGACTATTTCAACTACAAGCGCATAGGACGCTACCAGCGCTTTGACGTCGAAAACTGGCGAGAAGCGACGCGTTTCCTCCTGTCCGAGGCGAAACCTCGGGATGCGGTGCTCTTCTACCACGCTTATGGCGTGTTGCCATTCGAGTATTACCGCAGCAGATTCAACGGCTCGACGGAAAAACCAGAGGTGGTCTTTCATCCTGGCGGAGCCTTGCTTTCACATGTCAATATTGACCCTATCCCGGATCCAGGTTTCGTTGAGAATCTTTCGGCCCACTACGACCGCGTCTGGCTGGTGTTGTATCCTGACAATGACATCGTTGCGCGGACTCCGATCCGCCTGTCCTTGGCGGCGCATTATTGTCTCGTCGACGCGCGAAGATTTCCCGGAGTAGGGATATTGCTGTTCAGGAAGAGGGCCGGGCATGAAGGTCAGTAAGGAGGGTCTAACGGTTCGTAAGCCCTTGGGCGAGGCAAGGTGGCGCAAGACGTATCGATTCTCATGGCTCACTTTCGCGTTCTAGCAGTTACCAATCTTTGGCCCACTGAAGCCGATCCTGGCTACGGCAGCTTCATCCAGGCCCAGATGGAATCGCTCCGACCGTTGGGCGTCGCATATGACGTCCTGTTCATAGATGGCCGTGCGTCGCGCTGGAATTACGTGCGCGCCGTGCGCGAGCTGCGGGCGAAACTGAAAACTAACTCTTATGATCTCATCCACGCCCACTTCGGATTGTCGGGCTGGGTGGCGCGTTGCCAGGGGAAGGTGCCGGTCGTCGTCTCGTTCATGGGCGACGACGTTCTGGGCCGGTTCAAGCGGAGCGGCCGCATCACACTCTACGGGCGGCTCCTTCAGGCATCGAGTTATGTTCTAGCGCGCCTGGCTGCGGCCGTCATCGTTAAGAGCCGCGAGATGAAGTCCAAGCTGAGACTGGATTCAGCCCACGTCATTCCCAACGGAGTCGATCTTAATCTCTTTCGCCCCGGCGACTCCGCCGAGGCCCGGCGCACGCTGGGACTGGACCCGCAGAAGAAGTTTGTTCTCTTCCCCTACAACCCAGCCGAGGAACGGAAACGCTACGACTTAATCGAGGCCGCGGTAACTCGCGCCCGCCAGAGCATCCCCGAGCTCGAAATCCTTCACGCGCGGGGCGTTCCCGGCGCGCGCATGCCGCTCTACATGAACGCCGCTGACGTGCTGGTGCTGGCGTCGCTGGCTGAAGGTTCTCCGAACGCCGTGAAGGAAGCCATGGCCACGAATCTGCCAGTGATTGGTGTTGCTGTCGGCGACGTGGCTGACTTAATCGGGCCCACCGAGGGATGCTATTTGGTCCCGCGAGAGGTGGAAGCCATTGCGGCCAAGATCGTCGAGGTCTGTCGCCGCGGCACGCGCACCCGCGGCCGCGAGTGGATCGCGCGGCTGGCAACGGAAAACGCCGGCAAGCAGGTTGTGGAGGTTTACGCGGCCGTGGCGCAACCCTAAGATTCCCGCGCCGCGGTACCCATCCGGCAGGGAATGAACCCCACAAAATTCCTTCCTCTCGGCCTAGTCAAACCTACCCAAAGAGGCTAGAATCAGCGCGTTCAGTAAGCCTTGAAGTGCTTAGGCTAGCCCGGAAGCTTAGCTTCTGGAGGGCCAAATATGCGCGCCTCAGGGATGTTCAACTTCTCATCCCTCCTGTTCTTTGCGCTCACCCTTATTTGCGTCATAGCCCCCCGCGTCGCAGCTGTGACGATCCTTCCACGCGTGGGCGCGAGCCCAGTCGCCCCCAATCAGATCGCCTGGAACAAGGTCCCGGAAGCCAGCCAAGCCTGCCTGAAGTGCCACGTCGCCAAGGCCATCACCGGAAGCGCCCTGCGCGACTGGCAACTCAGCAAGCACTACGCAAACGGTGTCGGCTGTGCTGATTGTCATCTGCCCGCGCCGGACGCCGCTGCCGCCATTACCGGCGCCTCTACGGCCTGCGAAGACAAACGAGTGCGGCGCGGGGTCTCGCCGAAAAACTGCGTGCCTTGCCATGCCGAGCAGTTCCAACAGTTCTCCGGCGGGAAGCACGCTGCGGCCTGGGTGGCGATGACCGCCATGCCCACCACGGCCGAGCAGCCGCGCGCCCTCATCGAGGGCGAGAAAGGTTGCGGCGGCTGCCATCGCATCGGGCGGGACGAGGGCAAGTGCGATTCCTGCCATACCCGGCACCTCTTCGCCACCGCCGAGGCGCGGCGGCCGGAAGCCTGCATGACCTGCCATATGGGTTTCGACCACCCGCAGTGGGAAATGTACTCCACCTCCAAGCACGGTTCGATTTACGCCATGCAGGGCGCACGCTGGGACTGGAACGTCAAGTTGGCCGACTGGTTCAATCAACCTGCTAAAGCTTCTCTCCAGCGTCCCCGCTCGCCTGTCTGCTCGACCTGCCACATGCCCAAGGGAGATCACACCGTGCGGACGGCCTGGGGATTCCTCGCGTTGCGGCTACCGGAAAAAGATGCGGAATGGATGCAGTACCGGCAGAAAATCCTCATCGGCCTGGGCGTGCTCACGCCGGAAGGACAACCGACGGCACGCCTGGACGTGGTCAAAGTGGGGAAAGTCGCACGCCTCACGGCGGAAGAGTGGCAGGCGGAGCGCGACCGCATGGTGGCCGTCTGCGCCAACTGCCACGCACGCGCTTTCGCGCAGCAGAACCTCGAAGCGGCAGATTCCATCATCAAGGAATCCGACAAGCTGATGGCCGAGGCTATCGACATCGTGGAAGGACTCTACCGCGACGGCATCCTGGAGCGGCCCCAGGATCGCCCGCCCCATCCGGACCTGCTGCGCTTCTATGAAGTAAAATACCCCATCGAGCAGACACTTTACACGATGTTTCTCGAACACCGTATGCGCAGCTTCCAGGGGGCGTTTCACATGAACCCTGACTACCAGCACTGGTACGGCTGGGCAGAGATGAAACGCGACCTTTACGAAATTCGCCAGGCGGCCAGCGAGCTCCGTGCCGCGCGGACGAAATCTTCCGGTGGCCGGTAGATGGTGGGGGTGGCCACGCGAGCTGCCCCCGCACGTCAACTCCCGCCCCAGACACGGCGGCTTGGAGGTAGACTCACCAAGCCCGATGCCCACACGTGAGGACCTCTTCAGCGCTGCCGAACGTTTACACGCGCATCTCCTGCGCCGTCATTATGACCGTGGGTCGGTGCACGGGCCCGACGCGGGAGTCCGCTTCAACCTGCGGGTTTGGCGATTTCTGAAGAGCGCCTGGGATTTTCTCCCCTGGCGCGACGACTACGTTTTCATGCAGACGCAGGGTTACTGGATTCTGGCCAACTGGATGCTCCACGACGCGACGGGCGAGCCACGCTATCGGGACCTGGCACTGGAAAGCACCGAAGCTACGCTGCGACTCCAACAGCCGGAGGGCTTCTGGCACTATCCTCTCCCCGAACGCCGGCATCTGATTGCCACCGTGGAGGGCGACTGGGGGGCAATTGGGTTGCTGGCCAGCCATGCCCGCGCGCCGCGCGCGGAGTTCCTGGCCGGCGCCCTGCGCTGGTACGAGTTCCTGGTGAAGCGCATCGGCTTTCTCGAACACAGGCGCGGCAAGGCCATCAACTACTTTGACCGGCCGCGGCGCAAGGTGCCGAACAATTCCGTCGAGGCGGCGTGGTTCTTTCTGCGCCTGTGGAAAGCCACGGGCGAGGAACGTTTTCTCGACCATGTGGCGGGCCTGCTGGAGTTTGTCGCCACCGTCCAACTTCCCTCGGGCGAACTCCCCTACGTGATCGCGAGCCCCTACGAGCGCGGCCGGGAGCATTACCTCTGCTTTCAATACAACGCGTTCCAGTTCTTGAAGCTGGCCTGGTCCGCCCGGCTCAAACCCGACACGCAGGCCGAGGCCATTCTTCGCAGGCTCTCCCGGTTTCTGGCCCAAGGAGTCACCGCCAGCGGGGCGAGTGCTGCGGATTGTTCGCACTCCGAACCGGAAGTGGATTACTACACGGCGGCACTGGCGGCCGCCTTAGGGGAGACTGCCGAACTGGGTCTGGTGCCCGCGCACGACTTGAGCGCGCGCTGCTACGCGCGTGTCCTGGAGCGCCAGCGGCCTGACGGCAGCTTCATATATTCAACCGGGGACTATGGATTCTTGCGGGACACTCGTTCCTATCCCCGCCCACAGGCGATGACGTTGTTTCATTTGCTATACGGCTGCGGGCTGGGAGAAGGTTTTCCGGATCGAATCAAAAGCTGAAAGTCCAAAGTTAAGAGTGAGGCCTTACTTTCAACTTCTGACTTTCGACTTTCGTCACATGTGCGGGATTTGCGGAATCTACAATTTCGGAACGTATGCGCCGGCGGACCAGACAGCGCTGAAGCGTGCCGCGGACGCCATGGTGCATCGCGGCCCTGACGATGAGGGTTTCTATCTCAGCGGCGAGTTAGGGCTGGGCAATCGCCGGCTGAGCATCATCGACCTGCCGGGCGGTCACCAGCCGCTCGCGAACGAGGACGAGACCGTCTGGATCACCTTCAACGGCGAGATCTACAACTACCAGGAGCTCCGGCCCGAACTCGAGAGCCGGGGCCACCGGTTTCGCACCGCCAGCGATACGGAAACCATCGTCCACCTCTACGAAGACTACGGCCTTGGCTGCCTGGAGCCCTTGCGGGGCATGTTTGCCTTTGCCCTGTGGGATGCCCGCCAGCGGCGCTTGCTCGTGGCTCGCGACCGCTTGGGCGTCAAGCCGCTTTTCTACTGCGAAGAGCCGGGACGGTTATGCTTCGCCTCGGAGCTGCGGGCCCTGCGCGAACTGGTCGGGCGTCCGCTCGAAATTGAGCCCCAGGCGGTCTACGACTTCTTTGGCTTCCGCTATATCCCCGCACCGCACACTTTCTATCGCGGGGTCCAGAAGCTTCTCCCCGGCCACTACCTGCTGGCGGACGCCCGCGGCGTGCGCGCCGAACCCTACTGGGATGTTCCCCCGGAAGAGGAAACCTCCCGCACCGTAGCGGACTTCGCCGAGGAGGTGATCGAGCAGCTTCGCGAGTCTATTCGCTTGCGGCTGATTGCCGACGTGCCCCTCGGTGTGTTTTTGAGCGGCGGGACAGACTCCAGCGCCGTCGTGGCCTTCATGGCTGCGCTGGGAGCACAACCCCTGCGCACCTTTTCCGTGGGTTTTGAGGAGCCGGAATACAGCGAGCTGCCCTTCGCCCGGCGGGTGGCTCAGCGTTATCACACCCAACACCACGAGCTGGTGGTGCGCCCCCAGGACCTCTCTGAGGAGTTGGGGCGGCTGGTGGCCTTCCGCGACGAACCTGTGGCCGAGCCCACTGACGTGGCTCTTTATCGCATGGCGCGCCTGGCCTCCGAGAGGGTGAAGGTGGTTTTGGCGGGAGAGGGCGGCGATGAACTCTTCGCGGGCTATCCCAAGTACGCCGCTGACCGCCTGGCCGGATTGGTTTCGGCGTTGCCCCAGGAGGTCACGCGCGCCCTGGTGCGCTGGCTCCCCTATCGCCAAAGACGCGCGCAACTGGCCCTAGAGGCGTTGTCCATCCGCGACGAGGCCGAGCGCTCGGCAACGTGGTTTGCTTCTTTTTCGCGCGAGGAACGCGAAGCCCTCTTTGCCCCCGAATTCCTCGCCCAGGTGGATGTTGCACATCCCGCGCGCCTCTTCGAGCAGCATCTGGAGAAAGTCCGCGACCGCTCGCCGCTGAAACGGATGCTCTACGCGGATCTGAAGATCTGGTTGCCCGACAATCTCCTCCTGCGCGGCGACCAGATGACGATGGCGGCGAGCATCGAGGAGCGGGTCCCTTTCCTCGACCACAAACTGGTCGAGGTGGCGGCGCGCCTCCCCAGCCGGATGCTCGCCCACGGCTTCCGGACCAAGGTTCTGCTCAAGCAGGCGCTCCGGCCGTATCTCCCGGCGGAAACCTTGCGCCGTCGCAAGGTGGGATTCACCGTGCCCATCGGCCCCTGGTTCAGGAAAGCACTCAAATCGCTGGTGGCGGATCTGGTGCTGGCTCCCGAGGCGCAAGCGCGCGGGTACTTCAACCGCGAAGCCATGCAGCGTTTTGTGCGCGAGCATTTCGATGGCGTCCGCGACCGCCAGAAACAGTTGTGGGCGCTGGTGAACTTTGAACTGTGGCGTGGGCAAGCAAGAAAGGGGGAGTAGGAAGTAGGGGGTAGGGAGCAGGGAAGGAACAGGAAGGCTGTATGGAGAGTTCCCTTGTTCGGTCTTACAGGGACCTGAAGGTCTGGGAACAGACGATGGATCTTGCCGAGGCTTGCGACAGGCTCACGAAGCAATTCCCGAGAGACGAACTCTGTGGTATGACATCCCAGATTCGTCGGGCAGCAGCTTCAGTGCCCGTGAATATCGCGGAAGGGCACGGTCGTAACAGCCGGGGCGAGTATATCCAATTCCCACGGGTGGCTCAGGGTTCGCTCAAGGAGCTGGAAACTCACCTGCTACTTGCTTAACGCGTCGGCTTGACCGATGAAAACGCCGTAGTGCCGACCCTCACCAAGAGCGAGACCCTTGGTAAGATGCTCAGGGCTTTAATCCGCTCCCTGGAAGGTGGGCGCGAATGAGTACAAGCAGACAAACTAAGCTCCGGTTCTGCCTACTCCCTATTTCCTACTTCCTACTTCCACTCTTGGAGGCTTAAGCAGAAGGATGACCCGAACACTATCCGCCGTCCTCATCATCGTGGAGAACCTGCCCGTGCCTTTGGACCGGCGGGTCTGGCAGGAAGCCCGCACGCTGCGCGAGGCCGGCTACCGCGTTTCCGTCATCTGTCCCAAGGGCTGCGGCTTCGAGCAAAGCCGCGACACGCGCGAGGGAATCGAGATCTATCGGCACCGGGTTTGGGAAGGTGCCGGATTGCTTGGATACTTGCTCGAATACGCTGGCGCACTTGCGGCGGAGTTTTATCTGGCGCTGAAGGTGTACGCGCGGACTCGCTTCCACATCCTGCACGCCTGCAACCCGCCCGACACGATCTTTCTCATCGGCCTGTTCTTCAAACTCCTGGGCGTGCGATTCATCTTTGACCACCACGACCTGAATCCGGAATTGTACGAGGCCAAGTTCGGCCAGCGCGGTTTGATCCATCGGCTGGTCTGTCTGGCCGAGCGCCTCACGTTTCGCGCCGCTGACGTCTCCATTGCCACGAACGAGTCTTACCGCGAGATCGCCCTCACCCGCGGCAGGATGCCGCCTGAGCGGGTCTTTGTGGTGCGCAGTTGTCCCGAACTCAGCAGGATTCCTCGCGGCCCGGCGCGACCCGAACTCAAGGAAGGCAAATCGTATCTGGTGGTCTATTTGGGGGTGATGGGATCCCAGGACGGGGTAGACCTGCTGCTGGAATCAATCGCGTATGTTGTCAAACAGAGGAATCGGCAAGATGTCTTCTGGGCTTTGATCGGAAGTGGAACAGAACTCCCCCGCCTCAAAACCCTGGCCACGCGAGAGGGCTTGGATGCTCTAGTGAAGTTCACGGGGCGCATCCCCGACGAGGAGCTGGCCACGTACCTTTCGACCGCCGATGTCTGCGTCGCGCCTGACCCTATGAACCCCATGAACGACAAGTCCACGATGAACAAGATTCTCGAGTACATGGCCTACGGCCGGCCCGTCGTGCTGTTCGATTTGACCGAAGGCCGCCGCTCCGCCGGCGACGCCGCCCTCTACGCCCGGCCTAACGACCCACTGGATTTCGCCGAGCAAATCCTCAAGCTGCTCGATTCCGAATCGTTGCGTCGCCAGCTTGGGGAGATTGGCCGCAAACGCATCCAGGAAAACCTGAATTGGGAAAGTGAAAAGAAAGCGCTGCTTGCCGCATACGAGGCGGTCCTGATTGAATAGCGCCAAGTTGCCGTTCAGTTCTGCGGTACTTCTCCTACTCGCTCACGAAGCGGCCTTGGAGACCCGCGTCACTCATGACGATCCTGGGTCGGGTAGTATTTCTCCTGCAAGTAGTCTGGATTATGCTTCGCTGAAGAACCACTTTCGCAGAGTCGCCTTGAGCTTAAGGAAGGCGGGATCGACGCAACGCTCCAAACCGACTCTTTCGGCAAGTTGCCGGTACAGTGAGGACGACTTAGGTCTGTGGGCTACCCTCAATGCGCGCTCGAACGCCTCCTTGGGCTTGTGCGGCTTGCCTTGGGGGCTTTCTGCGAATCTCTCGCGCACCAACCAGGATCGCAAGTCGGGCTGACGGCCAGACCATCCCAGCACAGAATCGACATGCGGTGAATCGCTCCAGATCC
>Ga0315309_1001126_pt1 | contig 15981 bp, 13 predicted proteins | sample TDP4_MG_FD_203080 | JGI IMG/M metagenome (GOLD analysis project Ga0315309, IMG submission 203080) | Freshwater sediment microbial communities from Lake Towuti, South Sulawesi, Indonesia - TDP4 | ecosystem: Environmental > Aquatic > Freshwater > Lake > Sediment | place: Indonesia: South Sulawesi... | reverse complement strand
ACAATCCAAAAATGCTTCCGAAGGATCCGAGGAAGATTTCGCTGTAGGCGTAGGCGGGGTCCACGCCATACTCCCAAAAAACAAGGGCGATGACAAGTAGCGCCAACGCTATCGATGATACGGAGGCTAAGAGCATCACTCGTTTTGATGTTACTAGCCTCTTTTCTATTTTCAGTCTCGGTCTCACCAGCTGCCCTCCGTGACTTCGGTCATTCTTTTGGCGCCAGCCATCATCAACCCTATCTCCTCAACTTCTGCACTCTCCGCTGGAACTATCCCCATGAACCCTCCCTCGAACATGACTGCGATACGGTCGCTCAAGGACATGATCTCCTCCAAGTCCTCGGAGACCAGTAAGACGGCTGCGCCCTCTTCCCTCTGCCTCAATAATAAAGTACGGATGTACTCTGTCGCCCCAACATCAAGCCCGTAGGTTGGATGCGCCGCCACGATGAGACGGGGCTCTTCACAAAGTTCCCTCGCCAGAATGAGCCTCTGAATGTTGCCGCCAGATAGAAGCTTGGCTTGGGTTTTCTTGCTCGGGGTAACGATGTTGTACTCAGAGATGAGTTTTTCAGCCTTCTGGTCTATGACAGTGAGATTCAAGAACAGTTTGTTGGAAAAGGGGGATTCACGGTAGTTCTTCAATATGAGGTTTTCGGCGACGCTCATGTTGGGAATCAGTCCCATCCGTATTCGCTCCTCCGGAATATGCGCCACCCTCATCTCTATAACCTCTTTGGGCGAGCGGTTCGTTCTGTCTTGTCCCAGTATCAGTACCTTGCCTTCTGTGGCCTTACGCAAGCCAGTGATAACCTCCACAAGCTCCCGCTGGCCGTTGCCAGCCACACCGGCTATGCCTAAAATCTCGCCTTGGCTCACGGTGAAGGAGATGCCCTTTATGGCCGGTAATCCCTTGTCGTTTAAGGCGTGGAGGTTCTTCACTTCCAGTACAACTTCACCCCTTTTAACGGGTTTCTTCTCTAAGCGGAACAGCACCTCGCGGCCTACCATCATCCTAGCCAACTCCCGTTTGTTGGTCTCAGAAGCTCTAACGGTTGCCACCACTTTGCCTTGTCTAAGCACGGTGATGCGGTCGCTGATTTCCATTGCCTCATCAAGCTTGTGGGTGATGAATATGATCGAACGCCCCTCCTCTGCTATGCGTCGAAGCGTTTTAAATAGGTCTCTAGTTTCGCTAGGAGTTAGCACGGACGTGGGCTCGTCAAGAATAAGCACTTGTGCGCCCCGATAGAGCGCCTTGATAATCTCAACCCGCTGTTGCTCCCCGACGGACAACTGCCATATCTTCGCCTTAGAATCTATTTTTAAGCCGTATCTTTCGGAGAGCTCTGCAACCCCTTTCTCAACTTCCCGAACGGGAAACAGAAATTTGGAGGAGGAAAGCCCTAGGGCGATGTTTTCAGCAACGGTGTGCGGGTGGACTAGCATGAAATGCTGGTGAACCATCCCCAGTCCTAAGTCAATGGCATCTCTTGGCGATTTTACTTCAGCCCTTTCGCCCCTGACGTATATTTTTCCCTCATCCGGGCGATATATCCCATATAGGATGTTCATTAGGGTAGTCTTTCCAGCGCCGTTCTCCCCTAACAAGGCGTGAATCTCGCCTGCCTTCACTTCAAAGTCTATATGGTCGTTGGCAACCACGTCGGGGAACCGCTTCACTATCCCCTCCATCCTTATGACAACTTCTCTTCTCTTTGATGTTTCATTTAAGCTAGATTTTGTCTTGTCCACTTTATGCCGTCTTCCAGTCAGTTTGAAGATTTTCATCGTTCTCTTGCCCACAGCGGACAACACACTAATCGTACTCCATGGCTTTAAGCCTAGACCTTTAACATCACCTCTAATCTCTCTAAACTTTAAATGTTTTCTGACACCCACCACAAAGCCTACAATCACCTGAACGCCCTATTTTTTTTAAAAAAATAGGGGGTTTGTGGTGGTTACCCAACGGTTCCGACTACGTTGTCTACGAACCAGTCCATTAGCCAGAGTTCGTCGTGGCTTGCCCGTCGGCCTGCCTCTATTCTTGTTTTGCCTGCTTGGTCTTTGATCGGTCCTGTGAATGGGTCAAAGAGCACAGTCTCTTCGCTCATCTGCTTCACTCTGGTCATGACCAAGTCGTACACGCTAATCTTGCCCAGCAACGGGTCCGTTACCTCTATTCCCTTTAGAATCGGGACAAACTTCGGGTTGACGGGAGTACCGAACTCTGCTCCTAGCTCCGCTGCTCCCTCTTTCAACATCCACCAATAATCCACATTCCCTAGGTTGGTGTTAGTGTAAACGCCCACACGAATCTTCGCTAATATGTCCTCGTAGATCTTCTCCCAACGCACGAGTTGGCCGCTTACACACGAGTCGGCGCCGAATTTCTGCATGGGGCTGTAGTGGCTGAAGGTGTAAACGGGCTTTCCCTTTTCGCAGTATTCTTGACCTACTTGTATCACGGTGGGAGAATCCTCTGTGAAGGCGAGGACGTCGCATCCATCAGCTATTAGGGCTTCGGCTGCTAGCCTTGCCTTCGTGGGGTCGTACCAAGCGTATAGCCAGTTTACATGCACCTTCGCGTTGGGATTAACTTCCTTGACCCCTAATGCGAAGGCGTTGATGTGCCTAACCACCTCCGGTATGGGATGAGCACCGACATAACCGACCTTGTTGGTCTTGGTTAGGGCTCCAGCCATGAGTCCGTTCAAGTAGTATAGTTGATAAAACTCAGCGAAGTACGTGCCCACGTTCGCTCTTCTCTTGTATCCGGAGCAGTGGAACAATATTTTGTCGGGATACTTTGCTCCAGCATCTATAGTGGCATCCATGAACCCAAAACTCGTGGTGAAGACTATGTCACATTTTTCTTCCGCGATGAACCTGTCTATATAGCGGGGGCAATCAGCTTCCGCAACTGCCTCAGCGTAAACAGTGTCTAGCCAAGGAAACAGATTTTCGACATATCGGCGGCCCACATCATGCGCGTGAGTCCATCCGTAGTCTCCAATGGGCCCCACGTATATGAAAGCAGCTTTTAGGGGTCTCTTTAATGCCTCGAGCTCCGCAGATACCTTTTTAAAGTCTGCGCTGAGCTTGTCAAAATCCGCTTTCAGTTTATCAAACTCTGCTTTGCTAACCGATTCTGCTTTTAGCTTATCGTAGTCGGCTTTTAGCTTGTCGTAGTCGGCTTTGGGAACTACACCGACAGGTTCTGGCTTTGCAACCCAGCCAATGCCGGCTCCAATCACTAAACCTATAATTAGGGCAGCGACCACGAAACCAGATAATTTTTGCAAGACCACTCCCTTCCTCGGTTGAATTTTAAATTATCTCGTTATTAAAATTTTTTAACATATTTACATGCCTCATGAAATGTGATTATTGAAAGTTAAAAGCAAGATAGAGTCTGTAGATCCACTAGAAACTCAAAAAGAGCCTGATGATTTGAAGGTTTTTTCCCATTCTGATCGAATCATTATTTTTTTCTTGTCTTTCATTCGATCTGTGGCAAGGATACCATCAAGATGATCTATTTCATGTTGCAAAAGTTCAGACAATTTATCTTCCGCCTCTATCACATGTTTAGTTCCTTCTTGATCAAAGTATTCGACCTTTACGCTGTAATACCTGTCAACTAGCACAAAAAATGCTAAGTTAAAACTGAAACAGCTGTCCCACACTTCGAATTTTCTATCAGCCGCCCACACTATTCTGGGGTTTATCAACGGCGATTTAAACTCCGGCGTATCGATGAAAATTACTCTTTTCAACTCGCCTATTTGTGGAGCTGCAATACCACGACCATAATGAAACTTTCTTTGAGCTTCATGTAGGGTATCCGATAGATCTTCTAGGAGGCTTTCTAGATATCTACTATAAAAGTCTTTAACAAGCAAAGACTTTTTTCTAAGAGTCTTATTTCCCAGTTGAAGGATTGGCTTTATCATAAGTAGTATTATTCTCTAAGTTAGAATTTAAGATTCTTCAGATAGACATTCTCCATAAGCACTTCTGCGAACATTCTGGATATACATTTCATTTTTTCTGGTGCTGGTCTGGTATCGCAATTGACGCTCTGTTTTTGGGAGGTAGAGTAAGGGAAACGTGAGGACGCTCTATTTAATGAACAGGTTAACGAACTGGAATTTTTGTGTATCTACCAACCCCTTGTCTGTGATTCTTAGTTCTGGGAGTACTGGCAACGCAAGAAGCGACATAGTCATGAAAGGTGAAGCCATGGTGCATCCCAACGCAACCCAAGCTTTATACAGTTTTTCCACGTGCTCACTAACCTTCTCCACCGGCTCATCAGACATTAGACCTGCGATGGGCAATTCCACCATCCCCGTTGTTTCACCCTTTTTAACAGCGGTCATTCCGCCTCCAACTTCGGCTAGCTTGTTGACGGCAACAGCCATGTCATGGTCATTCATGCCTAGCACGAGCAGGTTGTGGCTGTCGTGAGCCACGCTTGAGGCTACGGCGCCCTCCTTAAACCCGAATCCACTGACAAAGCCGAGGCCAATGTTTCCTGTGAGCTTATGCCTTTCTACTACAGCCACCTTTGCTATGTCCTTCCCTACGCTGAGCTGAACTTTTCCTTTCTCCACGGGCAATTCCTCTTGTAGATGTTTTGTGAAAACCTTAGCCTCGACCACGCCTATCACATGAACCTTAACTTTTCCTTCCTCTATCGGAGCCTTGACTACGAAGTCTTCTGCTGTTAGTTGGCGCTTCAGGTGGATGGACCGTTTAACAAAATCGGGATACTTCGGAGGCGCGAGGTCAACCAGCATCCTTCCCTGTTTGGCAACCACTACCCCGTCCGCTATCACCGTGTCTACGCTGACTTTCGAAAGGCTGTCGAGAATAAGGATGTCGGCGCACTTGCTTGGGGCGACGCTACCTATGTCTCGGCTCACCTTAAAGTGCTCTGCTGTGTTCAAGGTTGCCATCTGCACAGCGGTAATCGGGTCCACACCCTCCTCGATAGCCCGCCTGACAACATCGTCTACATGCCCCTGTGTCGTCAGAGTCTCCGGGTGCCGATCATCCGTGACCAGAATCGCATGACGCGTATCCAGCCTCTGCTCTGTTACACACTTGATTACCTCGGCAACATCACGCCATGCAGAACCCTCCCGCATCATCGTGTACAAGCCGAGCCTCAGCCTCTGGACTCCATCGATTTTTCTAGTTGACTCATGACATGAGGTTATACCCGCCGCGGCGTAGGCTGCCAGCTCGGTGTCTAAAAGCCCGTCGGAATGTCCCTCCACCACCTTGTTCGCACGAAGGGTTATCCGAATTTCTTCATGCATCTTCTCGTCGCAGTGCAACACGCCCGGGTAGTTCATAACTTCCCCCAAACCCACAACTTCCTCCCATTTAATCGCCTCCCCCACGTCGGCGGGATTTATTTCCGAGCCCGAGGCTTCAAAGTTAGGGGCAGCGGGAACACATGAAGGAACGCAAACGAACACCTTAAGGGGTAAGTTCCTTGCCTCGTCGAGCATCAGCTTGACGCCCTTTAAGCCAAATACGTTGGCGATTTCATGTGGGTCTATGAACACGCCCGTGGTTCCATGGGGTAGCACCGCCTTAGCGAACTGAGTTGCCGTGACCATGCTGCTCTCTATATGAACGTGCCCATCCAAAAAACCAGGGGCGAGGTACTTGTCAGTCGCGTCTATGACGGTTGTCTTGTTCCCTATCGTATGGTCTGCCCTTCCTATCAGCGCGATACGATCCTTCTTGACTGCCACATCCACGTTCTCTAGGAGCTCGCCGGAGTTCACGTTTACCAAGTTGCCGCCTCTAACCACCAAATCGGCTTTCTCCATCCCCAGGGCAGTGCTCACCAGAAGTTTCGTAACCTCCTCCAGCTTCGTTCTCTTGACTAAAACGGGCATTCTCTAGCCTCCTTAAAACGCGAAGTCATCCCATCTCACCATTAACGAAAATATCGTGAGAAACTATTTAGTGATATCCTTAACAGCTTTGGAAACCCGTCTTAAACACTCCAGCGCACACTCGTAGGTTGGAAAACCCCTCAGTCCACATTCGGGTCCTGCGTAGGGAACCCTCTCCACGCCAAACCGTTCCACGATCTTGGTCAACCGTTCTTTCATCGATTCAACGCTCTCAAGAAAGACCGTTGGGTCTATTTTTCCACCAGCTATTTCTTTCCAAACTTCAGCGACCCTCTGACCCACGGTTAGTTCACCCATTTTCTGCTGAGAAGCAGCGACGACATGGTCTTTAATCAACCTGTCAAAGTCTACGACGCAGATGCTCGCCTTCAAAAACTTGTCCGTGGACTCCAAGAGGTCCTTCGTTTTCTTCGATTGATAGAGGGGATCATCCAAATGCGACTCAATTATGCTGAGCGACCTCACTTCCCAAAATAGCTGGTCCGCTGTGTTGTGAAGATGCAAGCAGGTTTCCGCACCCTTAGATTTAGCTTTGTCGAAGATGAATTCCCAAGACTTTCGTAGGTTTTCCCTTCCCTCAGACCCGCGGTCCATCAACGGATCGTCCAGCAGCCCAAAAACCGGCTCATCCACCGAGACTAACCCCACGCTGACGTGTTTCTCGCTAAAAATGTTGTTTTCCACGATTTGTGAAATCACGTTTCCTATCCGGCTGAAGACCTCGTTGTCTTTGTAGAGGAAGAGCGAGGAAAGCGTGTATGGACCCGTGACGCATACTTTCAATCTAAGGGGCGAGCCTATCTTTTCATAAATTTCTTGAGAAAACCTCCGTATCGCTAAAACCTCGGGTAGGTGTTCCTTTCCCTCTTTTACAGACAGAACATCGGTTTCTAGGTACCCGCCCTTAACCTTCTCCACGCCGTCGATTAGCCCTAAAAACATCTCGCTCATGTCCCTGAACTGTGGGTAGTTGGGAACGTCGATGCCCGTCCTAACCTTATCTAAAAGTCCCTCGACCACTTTTCCTTCAAAATACTTGACGGAATCGTTAAGGGAAGACCCGTAGCGTTTTGCACCTTCCAAGAATTTCTTAACATCACCTGCGAAAGGTAGACTTCCCGCGTCGTAGGATTCAACCATAAGAAAGCTCACCACTGGTCCATCATGTTTTGACCCGCGCCGTTTTAAAGTGTTCCCATCCCCGAGCCTCCACAGGAATTGTTTTTTCCTCTATTTTGAGAAGGATGTTTCTTTCTTTTGTGGCAAGCCCGATTTTTGTTAAAGTCGCCCCAACTTGTTCTACGGCTCGTTTTGCCTTCTCCCAAAGCCTAGGCTTGATCGTCACTACGAGTTCGTATTCCTCCCCACCATACAAGCTCAGCTCTGTTGGGTCTAGACCATGAGCCCTTGCGAACTCCCCTGCTTCCTCAGCCACTGGAAGTTCGTCGAGGAGGAATCCTACGTTGCTTGCTCGTGAGATTTCATGAAGGCTCCAAGCCAGCCCGTCGCTGGAGTCGATGGAAGCGGTGACCGTGCGAGTTTGGGCAAGAGCTAAGCCCTCCTTCAGTCGAGCGCGGGGCATAAGAACAGCGTCGACGAGCTCCCTCTTTATTTTTGGAGGGGCTGAGAGCTTTTCCAGTAAAATCTTTAAGCCAGACGCGGTTTTGCCGAAGGAGCCTGTCACTGCCACTACGTCGCCGGGCTTCGCTCCGCTGCGCTTCATGAGGTAGCGTTTCTCGCAAATCCCAAACGCGGCGCAACTAATCACTAAGTCGGAGGCTTCGTTGGTGTCTCCGCCCAGAATGTAGGCGTTGTATTCACGAGCTCCCTCATTTAGTCCCTTTCCAACCTGCTCGATGTCTTTATCGTTTAGTCCTCGTGGAACTCCAATAGAGGCGAGGACGGCTATGGGCTGCACTCCCTTGGCGGCTAAGTCGCTGATGTTCATGACCACGGCCTTGCGGGCGGCTTGCCGAAGGCTCATTCCAGGCGGAACATCCGTCTTTCCGACCAGCATGTCGGTTTTGATCACCGCCAGCCTTCCACGTCCAATGTCTACGGCTGAAACGTCGTCCCCAAAGGGAACCGGCATGTTAGGCATGGAGTCTAGGCATCCTAAAACGATGTCGATGATCTTCCGCTCGCCCAGCTCCTCCACCAAGCTCAAGTAAAGTCCTCCAGTCAATGGTATTACATCCGAATGTCTTAAAAACATAGTTAACATAGAAGATTTCGAGTTATTCTGTAAGGTAGACAAACAACTGTCAAGGATTACCATAAAGGATTACAGAGAAAGAATCGATGTTTTCATGAAATTCTTGAGGATTTAAGCCTCAGAATAGCAGCTGTTAGCGTTACTAGTATGGCAAAGACGGATAAAAGAAAGAAACTCATCTGGTATGATCCTGTTCTGTCTCTGACCAGCCCAGCCAAAGATGGACCGAAAGATACTCCTATGCCCATACACGTAGAAATGATCCCGAATCCCAAACCTAGACTTGTCGGCTTTAGAATCTTCGATGGAAAAGAGAAAATGGGTGCTGGAACAAGTGCCACCGCTATCGCCATAATGATCATGGGAAAGATGAAGTTTGTTGAACTAGGAATTAGATAAATTGCGACAGACAACGTAGCTCCGCCTATTCCAATGAAGATTTCCCTACCCCCAATCCTATCTATCAGATGCCCAACTACCGGACTTATGCACAAGGAACCCCACATTAGTAAACTGGTAAGAAATCCAGCTAAACCAATTTCGTATCCCTTTGATACGAAGAAATCTGGGGCAAATGTTGTGAATGAAATCACTGCTGCATTGAACCACATCCAAGAAAATCCCACCAGCCATATTGAAATGCCGGTCATTCGCAGGTTAGAAAGTATGTCTCTCCACTGTTTTCCATTGTTTTCTTTCCTTTCACTTCTATCATCTGATGCGGATCGATACAGCAACAGAAAAACTATCAAGACCATCGTGCTTACGGTCGTAGTTACAAAGATCGGCACTCGCCAACCCAGATTCTCGCCTAAAATACCAAATGTGCTGAAACATATGATTGTACCAACTGGCATGGCAGTGTTATAAATACCCATCGCTGTTGCTATTTCCCGACCTACAAACCATTGTGAAAGCAGTTGCGAAGCTAATATGGAAAGAATTACAGCTCCCACTCCAGAAAGAAGCCGTCCTATACTGACTTTAAGGAAAGTATCACTCAAGGCAACAATTAATGTGCCAACGATCATAAGAACTAGAGAAACGATGCCAATCTTCCGAATCCCATAGTAATCAGAAAGTAATCCGCCTGGAATAGATAAAAATATGGCAGGTAGGGCAAAAAGACTCATGAGTAAACCAGCTTGAGAATGTGTTAATTTCAATTCCTTAACAATCAATGTGAGAATTGGTGGAAGGGATTGGAAAACAAAGGCAAATCCCAGCATGCAAATGTATGTCAAGATTAAAATAATCCAGCGATATTCTTTCATTGGCATTTTCTACGACCTATTGAGCTCACTGAAGATATATTCTTCAATTTTCAATTATTTCTCTTTCTATCCCATAGTATTTTCATAAATTATGTCCTTAGCTTTACATCTCCATCTTTGAGTTTTAAACAGTCTACCTTCTTTAGAGTATCCAGAATATGCTTTCAATAAGTGTTTACATTTGATACATTCTGCTTAGAAGAAGTTTCCAGAGATCAAAAGTGCCTACCTTGTATGTTATAGATTCGTCTACGCCGACCGTAGATTATGCTTTATGAACTTAAGTTTAATATTCTGAGAACTCCAGTACGATACGCGGAAATAAAAACGTTCTTTTAAGAAAAGGTCTATATGACTCAAAAACGATGTAACCTATTCCTTCTTTTCTGCTTTTTGGGGCGCTTCCTCTGCTGGGTATATTCTTTGGCTCATTTTTCCGTGGGGAAAAGTAGGTAACGTGTATGCGTCGGTGACGCCAGAGATTTTTCTTATTTTTCTTTGCACAAAGTCTAGGGCTTGACTAGTGTTCTCGGCATCAAACCAGACACCTATGTCCCAAGTTCCGAAGATGTTCAAAGTGTAGCATAGGTCTACACCTGGACTAGGCTTATCAGGAAGCCTTCTCAACTCGTCTAATACGTCGAGTGTTTTCCCTAGGTTTAATTTCAGGAGAACTAGATATTCCGTCATTTCAACACATCCTCCTTATGTAGGTATTTTCAGCTAGAAATATTTTTAACCCTTATGAATTCCAAATCATGATCACTAGTACTTGTTAACGTCTTTTCTCATGAGTAGGTGAAAAGTGACACTGTCCGACACTGGACACTTATTTCAGAATAAAGGAGAAAGCGCGCTTCTTTGCGTCGAGGATATTTTGTTTTTAAATAACGAGATTTACATGCTAGAATTTGTCGATAAACTCATTAATTTCATAAAATTCTACTTCAGACCAATTAACGTATCCTTTACGAATATTCGTTCTCGTATTTTCTTCATATGCTCTGCAACTTGCTTAGTTGGGAATACTAAGACCTTGACTGGTGCTTTGCTTTTTAAAGAATACTCCTTCTTCTTGAAATGTAGTTTATTTTTGAGGTACTCATGATACTCTAATTTTATATGAAAGTCCTTCCTTCCCTCCAGTCAATAGTATTACATCCGAATGTCTTAAAAATGTGCGTTCCCTTCCATATTAGGAGGCCCCGGTGGCTCAGCCTGGTAGAGCAGTAGATTTCAAAAGAAGCTGAACCTCGTAAGCTACGGGTCCCGGGATCGAAGCCCGGCCGGGGCTCCATCCTATAAGTTTAAATCCCTTCTTTTAGCTAGATTAACGTGGTTCATGTTAACTTTGGGGTTCTGTTTTGGATAAGTTCCACATGCACAACCATAAACGCCACCTTCAACTTGCAATAGAGACCGTTAAAAACGATTACAGAAGAGGGAGGAAAGTGTGCTTTTAAGGGTTCTTTGGTACTGTTATGAGTTTTCGAGGAATCAGTGGCTTAAGCCTGCCGAATTGAAGAGGCTTCAAGAGAAGAGGTTAAAGACTATTCTCAAGCATGTCTATGAAAATGTTCCGCTCTACCATCAAAAGTTTGAGTCCGTAGGCGTCAAGCCAGCTGACATTAAATCAATAGAAGACTTGCCGAAGCTGCCGTTCACAACAAAACAGGAGGTCCAGAGCGGCATACCGGATCAAAGCATCGCAAAAGGCTACGATATCAATAAGTGCGTAGAAATGTCCACCTCAGGAACTACCGGTGGACCCATGCCGGTCTTTTACGATAAGAGGTTTTTAGATTATTGTATGGCCAATTGGTATTACAGAAGAATAGGGGCTATAGGGATCAACCCTTGGGACAAGATTATGCTCGTAGAGTACGGTATGCCTCAACCCAATATTCTTCACGATGATCAGGGCGAAAGGGGCTATGAGTCAAAGCGTAAGTCCATGGGAAGAATCGCTCTAGGACCCATCGTCTCTTTATTAAGACGCCGACGAAAAAGGGTTTATATTACGTATACCGCGGACCATGCGCTCGCGGAAATGTTTAAGTTTCAGCCGAAGTTAGTCGATGGCAACGTGTCATGCCTAAGGCTCATCGCAGAAGCAATAGTTGATAGAGGGATAGAAGACATCCGTCCTAAAGTCGTGAGGACAGATGGGGAGGTTGTAGACGAATTCACGCGAAGATTTCTGGAATCCTCGTTTAAATGTAAAGTTTTTGATGAATACTCCACATGGGATTTTGGACATGGTGCTTGGGAGTGTACGCGAAGAGAGGGATACCATATAGATGCTGACCTTCTCATTCTGGAGATCACACGAAACAATGAACAAGTTGCACCAGGTGAACGAGGAGAAATCGTTGTAACCGGGCTGCTAAACTATGCAATGCCTTTGATAAGGTATAGAGTAGGTGATGTAGGCGTCTTCGATAATGAAATGTGCTCCTGTGGAAGAGGCTTCCCGCTTCTAAAGTCGATCGAAGGAAGGATCGTTGACTGTTTCACGCTGCCCAGTGGCCGGATAGTTCCTCCTAAGGTTATAATGTCTGCAGTTCAGGGCACGCCTGGAGTGTCAAGATACCAAGTGGTTCAGGAGAGCAGGAACAAGGTTACAATAGAACTTATGAGACGAAAGAACGATCCAGAGGTTTCGGTTGATGTTCTCAAAGCTAGATGCCACGAGGTTCTTGGCGACAATGTGGAAATCGAGGTTTTCGTCGGCGACAGAAAAAATCTCAAAGCCAAGTTTAGGCCAGTGATCTCGAAGCTCACGGTCAGCGGCGAACCTCGATGGACAAAACCCCGTGCGCGCCGACGCAGTTGATTAAGTAATTCAACAACGAACCGCATGAAAGAGTCATTATTATCTTCTTTTTATGTTTAGTATCGAAACTTTTAATTACGGAGAATCTAAACCGATATGATTGGAGGGTGCGTTGCATGTCTTTGCCTTTTTCTTTGGATTTGATCTTGCTCTTGTTTCTTTTGTTCATCGGGTTCATCATCATCGTGTTTATCGCGAAGGTTTTGTTCTTCTTCCTACCAGCCGGCGTCATCGCCTTCGTAGTGTGGCTTCTCACGGGGAATTTGTCCTGGGCCGGCATCGCCTTTCTCGTCATAGCCGTCCTATCTATCTTAAAACGCTGATGATACAGCAGAAGAGTAGATAAGCCACATTTAGACCCCCTGTTCCTTCAAGAAGATTTATATAAGACATACGTCATATTATAACTGGACTACATAAAGTCGTTGTGAAGCCCGAGACTGTTGAGGAAACGTAACAATCCATTGCCAAGGCGCTTTCAAGCCTTCCTCAGTCACTCTTCGCCCAGCCTCAACAGCGGGAAACCCTCACGGGTTTATAGCCACAGTATCACCACAATCAATGGTGAAATAGATAAGAGGGTGGGCGTGTTTAATTGTGGAAGGATAAATGAGTGGAAACGGTCCATGCTCTTCGTGAAGAAGCCCAGCGTCGTCTACTGGCTCGGAGAAAACTTATACCTCAACATAACGAATCGCTGTCCCAACCACTGCTACTTCTGCTTTAGAAGGTTCAGGGACGGAATAGAGGGGTTCAACCTAAAACTTCACGAGGAGCCCTCTCCCGAAGAGGTCATCGACGAGCTTCAAGAAGTTGTAAACAAAAAACACTGGAGGGAAGTGGTTTTCTGCGGGTTTGGAGAGCCGCTAGAGAGGCTGGACTGTGTTCTAGAAGTCACGGATTGGGTCAAGAGGCACTCTGGAAGGGTGGTCAGAATCGACACCAACGGTCAAGGATGCTTGTTGAACAAGGGAAGGGATGTGATGAAGCAACTGAAAAAGGCGGGAGTGGACAAGGTCAGCGTAAGCTTGAACGCTCATGATCAAGAAACCTACAATCAGGTGTGTAGGCCAGAGTTTAAAAAAGCCTTTGAAGAAGTTTTAGAGTTTATCGAAAAAGCCCGGGGAGAGCTGGACACAGAAATCACGACGGTGACCATCCCCGAAGTGGATATTCTAAAAGTGGAGGAAATTGCGAGAAAGATGGGAGTGCGGTTCAGGGTGCGGGAGTACATACCTTGTATCTGGTAGGATGCACTAAGCACTCAGCCGCCCTGCTTACGCGTTCGTCGTCGATGGTAAAATGATTCGGGATCAAACTTTGGGCGGAACGTATAATAGGTATGATGGCAATGGTTGAGCCTAGGAGTTGAAGTCCTTATGAAGTATGAGATACGCTATAAGCCGTCGTATTCAATGTTGGTTGTTCAACTGGACGCTGGAGAAAGCATAACCGCTGAGTCCGGTGCCATGACTTACATGAGCCCCAACGTAGAAGTAAAGACGAGGATGAGAGAAAGGAGCCTCCTCGGCACCCTCGGGCTGAAGTTCCTCGGTAGACAGTCCCTGTTCGTCAACGACTATACTGCCCAATTTGGGGAAGGAGAGGTTGGATTCGTTTCTGCGCCCGTGGGAGACATCGAAATCTTGGAAGTAACCCCCAGCCAGGGATATATTATCCAAAAGGCAGCCTACATCGCCTCCACTGAGAACGTGGACTTGGATGTTCAGTGGCAAGGGTTTACAAAGGGGCTCTTCGGACAAGGGCTGTTCATGATCAAGGTTACGGGAAAGGGTCTGCTGTTCATCAACACCTTCGGCGCCATCGACAAACATGTCTTGGAAGCAGGACAAAAAATCGTTGTGGACAACTTCCATCTAGTCGCTTTCAGCGACACTTGCCAGTACAAGGTAGCCAAGTTTGGTGGGTTAAAAGAGACGATTTTAGGTGGAGAAGGCTTGGTAACGGAAATAACAGGTCCGGGCGAAGTCTACATTCAAACGAAGAATTTGAGGGAGTTCGTGGAGTGGCTTTGGACCCTGATAGAGCCGAGGGTTAGAGCCAGAGCCCGCTAAAACACTAAGACAGAAGACTTCAGTGAGATTACTGTTTCATTGTGGAATCAGCCTTTTATAGAATTATAGGATGAGTAGGTCTTCTGTGGGGATGTATGTGACTAGGATTTTTTTGTCTGGGTGCTTTTTTTCTAGTTCTTCGATTTTTTGGTAGAGGTTTTTTCCAGATGCCACTACTTTTCCGTCCATGACGGCTACGTATTGACCCGCGTATTTCCTCATGGCTTATTTGATAAGACTCTGAGGTTTCCATGATTGGTTTCCCCAATGGTTACTTAACTAATATTATTCTATTATGTATTATCCTTGCATGAGGGTTTGTGGGTTGCTGGATTTCATTAGCCAAAGCACGACAAAGATAATCTATTTACTTGTGTTCTTCCGGTGTCCCTATTAGGAGCCTATTTGGATCCTATACAAGACCCAGGGGGAGAGAGTTGTGAGAGAAGAAGAGAGCCAAAAGCACATACTAGTTGAACCACCAACCTAAGCCAGCGCCCAACCCCGCCCAGCCACCAGAGCCCAACCCCTACCACAGACCCCCGGGTATATAGGGGTCAAAAATTTTCACACACTAATCGATGGACTATGCTAAACACTCTTTGAGGTAGTCGTCCAGAGTCTTTCCGGGCACAACCTCTACCTTGTAGTCGTCCACATCTATAGAATGATCGAAGTTCTTTTGAGGTATCACGACTTTCTTGAACCCCCATGCTTCCGCAGCCTTGATCTTCTCGTAGAGACCCCCCACCGCCGTGACCAGCATGGAATCGTCTACTCCAAGGTTGATTTCGCCAGTGACTGCCACATCTTGTCGGATGGGTTTACCTTCCAGCAGAGAACACAACAATATAGCCATCGTAACCCCGGCGGAAGGTCCGTCAACTCCGTAGGCTTGGGAGAAGTCGATGTGGGTTAAGTAGTCTTGTGCAATGTCGACGCCATACTTTTGAAGTATCACGCTTCGAACCTTCGCCACGCTGTCGGACATGAACTTCTCCGTACTTCCCTTAGCGATACCCGTGACCTTGTAGTATCCCCTCAACGGATAATTTCGGGCAATCGTACTTCTTCTAACCATCTGCGCCTTGACACACAACACGTTGCCCGTCATCTCCCCACTGTAGGGGTCGGACACCACTGCTAAGCCATAGATCTGCCCCAGCTTGCTGCCTTCAGGCTTGATCTCCAGTAGTTTGCCCCTCTCGCTAAGTTGGTGCTCCAGTATCTGCATCTGGATCGTTTTACAGTGTTTTTCGATGGCTTCTTTAACGTGTCTCTTCTCCACAACCTTCATCCCCTCGTTCATAGCCAGCGTAGCCGCGGTCTTGATGATGGAGATAAGGGGTCTAAATTTGGTGGTCAACGCATCTTTCTTATTACTTCTACGCCTTCCCTCGTCGACAATTTCTTCGCAAGCTCCTCGGCTAAAGGGGATCAAGTGGAAACGTTGCACTTCTTGAGCAATAAACTGCACGTACCTTCTTCGGTTCTCCACCGTGTTCGGCATATCGTTGTTCATCCTAACCACCTTGCCGTAGCCGTATATCCTGTCCATCAACGCTGGATGTATTTGGCTGATGGAGTCAAAGTTGCCTGCCCCGATGAGGAAACACATGGAAGGAATGGGTTC
>Ga0315309_1001125_pt1 | contig 15994 bp, 17 predicted proteins | sample TDP4_MG_FD_203080 | JGI IMG/M metagenome (GOLD analysis project Ga0315309, IMG submission 203080) | Freshwater sediment microbial communities from Lake Towuti, South Sulawesi, Indonesia - TDP4 | ecosystem: Environmental > Aquatic > Freshwater > Lake > Sediment | place: Indonesia: South Sulawesi... | reverse complement strand
ATGAGGCATCGGAAAAGTTGATTGACATCGTTCTGAACTCGCCAAATGCGAGCAAAATGCCCAGCGACCTTGCAAAAACAATACTTTACTATTGGCAACGGGATCAGCTTGCTACAGAAGTTGGATTGCACCGTCTTCTTGAGGCTTCTATGACCTTGGAGCCAGAGAAAGCCGTCAGCTTAATGGAAGAGCTGGGGCTGCCAGAAATCGTGGCTATGCTAAGGGAAACGTCAAAACATTAAAAGGCAAAATCGCTAATTTCCCGTTTTCTTTTGTTGTAAGATTTTTAAGGGAATAGATCATTACTCTTTGCGATAGAGGAAGTATTTCATATGGTTGAATTTGGGATAGAGTTTGTTCCAAGAGACCTTTACTGGAAAACCACCTTCTATGCAATTCAGGCAGAGAAAATAGGATTCGATTATCTATGGATTACTGATCACTTCAACAACAGAAACGTGTACGTTTCCTTAGCCATAGTGTCCGCGTATACTGAAAGGATAAAATTTGGACCAGGAGTGACAAATCCATATCTAGTTCATCCAGTGGTTACCGCTCAAGCTGTTGCCACACTTAATGAAATAGCTCCGGGCAGGGTTATCTGTGGACTTGGTGTAGGGGACAAGACAACTTTACAAATGGTTAACACAGAACAGACAAAACCCTTAGCTACAATACAAGAGTCTGTGCGTATCATTCGGGAAATCAGTTCCGGAAGAAATTTGGAGATGCTAGGCGAAGTCTTCAAGATTTCAGGAGCAAAACTCAACTTTAAGGTAGCCAATCCGGTTCCCATATTCATAGGTGCTCAAGGCCCGAAAATGTTAGCCTTGGCAGCGGAAGTAGGCGATGGTGTTTTGATTAACGCCTCTCATCCAAGAGACGTTGAAAATGCCATGAAATTTATCCATGAAGGTGTGGAGAGAACTGGCAAAAAACTTGATGAATTAAGCATCAGCGCCTACACATCTTTCTCCATAGCATCCGATTATGACAAGGCGTTTAAGGCTGTCGTTCCTGTTGTGGCTTACATTGTTGCTGGTTCTCCTGAAATAATATTGGAACGGCATGGAATTTCAGTGGAACTTGCAGGTAAGATTAGGGAAGTCATAGTGCATGGCCAGTGGAAGGAAGCCTTCTCTTACGTGGATAATAATATGGTGGAGGCATTCTCGATCTGTGGCGCTCCTGAAACATGCGTAAAGAAAATTGATGAGCTTGTGAAAGTTGGAGTAGGTCAGATAGTCGCGGGTTCGCCTATAGGTCCAAATATGCGGAAATCAATTAACCTGATATCTACACAAGTATTTCCGCATTTCAGAAAATAAATGGAGAAGAGAAAGATGATCGCTGCCTATGTTTTAATGAGAATTAAGCCAGGAATGGACAGAAATGTGCTACATGATGTTAGAAAGCTTACTCAGGTGAAGAACCTGGAAACCCTTTATGGCGAATACGATATGCTCGTTAAGGTGGAAGTAGAAACATTAGATGAGCTAGATTCTTTCATTTTTGATACCATTAGAACCATAAAAGGGGTGGAAGCCTCAACTACGCTTATTGTCATGAAGGTTCTAGGCGAGTAGTATGTTAGAAGATAAAGAGCCACCTTCGATTGTGAAAAACGTAATGACAAAACCAGTTATAACCATTGACAAGGATAACTCTGCTTTCGAAGCAGCCAAAGCTATGAGTAAAAAGGGCATAGGTTCTATTGTAGTTACAGACAATGGAAAGCCAGTTGGCATAACAACTGAGAGAGATATACTTCAAGGGGTCGTAGCTAAAGGGTTGGATGCGTCAAAGGTTAAGATGGACGATATTATGAGCAAGCCGTTAATGACCATTAACGGGAACATGCCTATAATCAATGCGATAAGAATCATGGAAAAGAACAAAGTAAGGCGTCTACTCGTCATAGAGAAAGGAAAGATTGTGGGGATAGTCACCCAACGAGATTTACTGCGTGCTTTGGCCTTTCATGTAATGATTTCTTTTAGGCCATTGCTTTAACCACGGAGGGAGAATTCGCTATGGTAGTTTCGGCATACACACTCATGCGAGTAGAACACTCCAAACTTGAAAAACTAGCCGCTAATATGAAGAAAATGCGATTCGTGAAAGAAGTTACACCAGTATACGGAGAATACGATATAATAGTGAAAACAGAAACTAACTCAATTGAGGAACTGAACTTATTCATCTACAATGAACTACGCAAGATACGTGGCCTCACAGCGACAACAACAATGATAACATTACGACAAAAATAAACAAAAATGATCGTGTGTCAATAGGCTCCACCGAAACTTAAATAGTTGTATATCAAAATTGCGAGACAGGAGTCGCTTCTTATGAATAATGTTCAGATAATTGGAATTGAAGGTTTGCCCATCATAAAAACAGGCGACAACTTGGCTGAACTTATCTGCAAAGCAGCCGAGAAGCAGGGAGCTCCCCTCCAAGAGGGGGATATAATCGTGGTTACACATGTTATTGTTTCGCGTGCTGAAGGAAAAATTGTAAACCTCGATGAGGTCGTGCCATCTGAATTTGCAAAAAACATAGGTGCGCAGTATGAAAAGGATCCAGCTTTAGTTGAGGTGGTACTTCGGGAATCAAAAAGCATTAAACGTATGGGCGACGGCAAACTCATAACAGAAACCAAGCATGGATTTGTTTGTGCAAATTCCGGTGTTGACAAATCCAATGTTCTTGGAGAGAAAATCGTTGCTTTGCTGCCAGATGACCCTGACCGCTCGGCCGAAAAGATTAGGCGGGATATAAAGAGGTTGACGGACTGCGATGTTGCGGTCATTATTTCTGATACGCATGGTCGTCCACTAAGAGAGGGTGAAATAAACGTAGCAATAGGTGTTGCTGGCATAAAGCCAATTAGAGACAGGCGAGGCGAGAAAGACTTGTTCGGCTATGTTCTAAGGGTGAAACAAACAGCAGTGGCCGATGAGCTATCTTCCGCCGCTGAACTAGTGATAGGGCAAGCAGACGAGGGAGTTCCAGTAGCCATAATCCGAGGGTACAAATATCCAAAATCTGAAAATTCAAAGGCAATTGAACTGATAAGGCCTAAAGAGAAGGACTTGTTTCTATAGAAATTCCTGTATCAAGGCATCATGAGAAGTGTTTAGCTAAGAGAAGTATCATTGAATGTGCAATTATCATGAAAACCTTTTCAGAAAGTTATTGATAATGTATTAGTGGGTTATTGGCTTATTAGAGGCGTTAAGCGTGGAGAATATCCTTGGTCGTGCAAGAGAGCAAGAAAAAGATTATGATTGGTTGGGAGCAGCTGGGTCTTATAAGAAAACCTCAATCGCGCGCGCTATTCCTGAAGGTTTTGAGTTTACAGAAAAGCCTGAAATCTATCGCGTTGAGGACAGTTACCCAAACATGAAAGGCAAAAGACTTGACCCACTGAAGACAGAAGAAGTAAGACTGGTTCTCAAGCCTAAGGTTCAAGGTGTATTTCCTCTAAAACCCAGGATACATTATCTCCACGAAAACGGCAAATACAAGTCCCACGAACCCGAACCGATAAACATAACCGTAAAAGAACTTGGAATCAAAGGCTGGCTAAAAGGAGAGAAATGATCAACCTCTCGGCATAGCTGGAATGAATCTGCACAGGATTATGCTTCATTGGGTCTTTTGCTTGGTTTTTGTGACTTATGAACCAGAAAATCTTTGTATTATATGACTATGAATAGCTATAGTGTGAAGGCGGGTTTCTAGCGCGCTGTGCTATCCCTATCTTTTTCGCACTAATGATAGCGAAACCTAGGTGTCCGCGCATTTGGTCCTCGATTTTTGAGTGGGGGCGCACGCACTCTTCGTCCATGAATATGATGATTTTGACATCCTTGAATCCTGAGTTTTCAAGCAATTTCACATAATCCTTAACTGTTGCCGCTTGAAACACGCAGGCAAAGTTTTGGCGGAATTGTTGAACTTGACTTTTCGTAAAGGGTTTTCGTAATATACAATCGGCAATGACAAGCTTTCCTCCGGCCTTTAATACCCTTGCCATTTCCTTGATCAAGGTTGACTTGTGCTTCAGTAAAGATGTTGTTCTGTCGCTTACGACGATGTCAAAGGAGTTTGGGTCGAATGGGAGTTTCTCCACTTTTGCTTCCGTGACTTCGACAATATTGTGGGCCTTGTGTCTTTCTATGTTCCTCTTTGCATCTGCGGTTATCATCTCATCAAGCTCAGCTAATACTACTTTGCCCTTATCTCCCACAATTTTTGAAAGGTAAACCGCCAAGTATGCGGGGTTAATGCCTATTTCGAGAACTTTTTCCCCGCGCGATATTTCTGCTTCCCTTAAGAAGTCTTCGAGGTACGGAAGCTTTTCAGTTGAAATCCTCTTGCCTATGAGTATTTTGAAGGGCTCATATTTTTTCATTAGAGACTCCTTGCTAAAGAATGCTGACTCTGCTTCGCCTAGAGGGCGGCAACAACCTTCATCCACATTAATCCTCAGCTTGCAGATCGTCGAAGGCCTAATATTTCGCCGTATTGCTTCCAACATTTTTTGATCTTTCGAAATCCTCTTTTGACTGACCGTTTATTGATATTATTTCTGAGTCCTGGATTTTCTGCAATCCATTCATCGGCGTGTTTCTTTGAACAGAAGAAGTTTACCAAGGGGCAACAAGTTTCCGCTGCAGGACTGACTTGGCTCTTGGGGCCGCAAATGGTTATGTTACGATTGGACATGGATGCAATTTCGTCATTTCTAATTTCGATGATTATCTCTTTTTTGCACTTTTCACATTGGGAAAATATCTTTGCGTTTTTGTGGAACATGATAGGTGCTCCCAGAGCATCAACTGCACACATCCCGAAGAGCTTAGTTCCGTCTTCCAAAATTATCTGGTGCTCTGTAGGTGTTAAGGAAAGTGGATAGATGCTAACGATTTCTTGAGTCCCCCTTTTTCTTAAAAGAACATCCTTTTTCTCGAGAGCATCCAGTATACGGACAATTTCTTCATTGGATTTATTGAGGGAAAATCGCAGTTCTTCTATAGCTGGAGATCGGCTATTTTTCAATGCAAATCTAAAAATACTTCTCAAAACCGATATTTCGTCTGGATTTAATTCGCACTCGCATTCCATTCTAGGTCTCACCTCAAATCAAAGCTTCCTAAGCACATTTTCGAAAGATTTAATTGGAGAGGCTCCTTTTAAATTTTCATCTAAAAGGACCCCTCAACCATGCCCATCCAAGTAATAGATGATCCTGACAAAGTCAAAATCCTTGTCGACGAAACGAGGCAGAAAATAATCTGTATGCTCGGGAAGCATTCGATGTCAATAAGCCAGCTTGCACAGAAGTTAGGTAAAACTCCGCCCACTGTCTTTTACCACATCAGGAAGCTCGAATCAGCCAATTTTATTCGACTCGAAAAAACCAGGGTTGTTAATAACAACTTGGTTGAGAAATATTATTCCTTAGCCATTCCTTCTTCATGTTTGATTAGTTTAAGGGTATTTGGACCCGAAAGAGCACCCGTTCCGCCAAAGAAATTAAGCAAAATTGAATCAAAAGGCACTAAGATCTGCCCCGACATATGCTGGGATGACATATTTGCAACCCTAGAACTGAAATGTGAAGGCAACCGCAAACAAAATATCATAGACATGGCGAACAAGATTTTTGAAAGAGCAGCCTTCGAAGCCGGTGAAGCCTTCAAGGAGGCTACACAACAACTTAACCTCAATCTTTCTTCACAGTCCCAACGAAAACTTCAACAATTGGCAAGTGCCATACCCCTATTGACATTTTGCAAAATGCTGGAAAAACCTGAAAACCTGAATGTCCTAAAAAGACTAAGCCACATGCTTCAGCCTTGAAGTTTGTCCAAAATCCGCGAAGAGACCGAACATATCCCAGATTCGGTTGCATCTAGTTAACTTTCTCTCAAAACATCATCTTCATAAAGCTTTGAGCATGTTACCAAAGTATTTGGGCCAAGGTTTTTGGAAAACGCAAATAAGTTTGCAAGGGTTAACCAAAACAGGGAAAACTGTGAAAATTGCGGTTTCTGGCAAGGGTGGCGTAGGTAAAACTCTAATTGCTGGGAGTCTTGCATACTTCTTCGCTAGCAAACGACTGAAAACCATAGCCATTGATGCTGACCCTTCACCAAATCTTGCCTTGACTTTGGGCTTGTCACCTGACGAGGCACGCAAAATATTACCAATATCTGAGAACAAAAAGTTGGTTGAGTCCAAAACGGGCACGGGGTACTCAGGCGTTTTCCGTTTATCCTTCACGGTTGATGATGTTGTCCGTGAGTATTCTGTTAGAACTCCGCTGGGTGTAAACTTAATTGTTATGGGCACCGTGAGATCGATGGGTTCAGGCTGCACCTGTCCAGCAAATGCTCTTATTCGGGCTCTCCTTCATCACTTAGTGGTGGAACGAAACGAGGTGGTAGTTCTTGACATGGAAGCTGGCGTTGAGCATGTTGGGAGAGGAACAGCACGGCGTGTCGATACAATGCTCATTGTCGTAGATGCAAATCTGAAGTCCCTTGAAACCGCCAGACACATCCATGAGTTGGGCACTAAGGCTGGTATGAAGCAAATTTTACTAATAGGAAACAAAATTGAAAACACTACTCAAGAAGAAACCATCGAGAATTTCGCTGAAAAGAATGGTTTGAGGGTTCTGGACTTCATACCTTTTGACCAAAAAGTTGTAGAGGCAGAAATGCATGGAATAACTCCTCTCGAATACAAGGAGTCCAAGGCTGTACAAACCATAGAAAAATTGTCTGAAAGACTCATTGCGAAAAATACCTAATAAGTTGGAAGTAAACCTACTACGCAAGGAAACAGGAGAACACATGAGAACCCTTGTCACGATAGGCCGAGGAGGAACAGGAAAAACAAGTTTTGTGGCTTTGATGACCAAGTACTTTATTGAGATTGGAGACACACCTCTATTATTGGTTGACGCTGACCCAGACCAAAACCTCGGGGAAATGGTCGGCGTGGACTTGAAAGAAGCAGGGAAAAGGACAATTTCAGAACTGCTAGTGGAGACTTTCCTAGAGGAAGGTGGAACAACGGTTGGTGTTCCGCCCACCGAACGAATCGAAAGCAGAATATGGGCATACGGAATGTTTGAGAGTGACCATTTCGATTTTATCGGCCTAGGAACAAAATGGGTTGAAGGATGCTATTGCCTTCCAAACGCAGCCTTGAAGGGAGCCTTGGAATCATTAACTAAAAACTACAAGTACGTGTTAATCGATTCACCAGCAGGTTTAGAACATCTAAATCGTAGAATCACGTCAAAAGTGGATGACATCTTTGACATTATTGACCTTTCCAAAAAATCCTTTGACCATGTTAAGCGAGCGTATCGCATAGCCAAGGAAGTCAAGATAGACTTCAAAAATTTCTACGTTGTCGGCGGTTATAGGTTTCCGGAAAATTTGAGGAATCAGGTCGAAAAAACCTTAGAATTTGAATATCTGGGTAAAATAGCTTCCGATGAGAAAGTCGAGGAATATGTGCTTACCGGAAAATCTCTGCTAAACCTGCCGTCAGATTCTCCGGCATATGTTTCTGCGAAGGAAATAATGGAAAACGCTGTCCACATCAAAGAGTAGTTTGCATAGCCTTTTCGATATTCTGCGAATCATATTCTCAATGACAAGTCGTAGCTCTGTTATGTCTAAAGTTTTCTTTACAAAAAATGAAATTTCGAAAAACTTAAAATAAAACTATGAGAACCTTACATTTTCTAAACCTTTTGGTTGTGTCCGTGTTTGAATAGAAAAAACGTACGTGTCAAAATTGATGAACTGAAGACTGATGTTGGGCTTGTTAAAAATCTTGAGCTTTCAATCGGCAGAATAGTTGAGGAAGCGTGGGCTGAACCAATGGGTCCCACGCCTTTTCCTTCGCTGACAGCCTTAAGAGAATGGGACATGAAGCTCCTTCAGCGCTATAGACCGTTCTACTTGCCTTTGTGTGATGTGTGTTGCCTGTGCACTTTCGGGAAATGTGATTTGACAGGAAATAAGCGTGGAGCATGCGGAATAGACATGGCGGGGCAACAATCAAGAATCGTGCTTTTAGCCTGCTGCATTGGAACAGCAACTCATATTGGACACGCCCGACACATGGTTGAACATTTAATCGAAAAATTCGGTCGCAGACATCCCCTCGATGTAGGCGGATTGAACATTAAGGTTGAGGCGCCAATCACACGCCTTGTCTGCGGGGTAAAACCAGAAACACTTGGCGACTTGGAGGAAGTTTTAGACTATGCTGAAACTCAGCTTACCCATCTTCTATCGGTTACGCACACAGGACAGGAAGGAAGCAATATCGACTTTGAGTCAAAGGTTTTCCATGCTGGCATGATAGATCATATCGGTTTGGAAGTTGCGGACATCACTCAGATAGCGGCTTATGGCTTTCCAAAGGCAGACCCGGAAGCTCCGCTTGTCAATTTAGGCTTTGGAACAATAAATGTGGAAAAACCCGTAATCCTCTGTATCGGGCACAATGTTGTACCTTCCATAGGAATAATAGACTATATAAAAGAAAATGGGTTTGACGGCGAAATTGAGGTTTGTGGACTCTGTTGTACAGCCCATGACATAACGAGATACTATAAGCGAGGCAAAATTATTGGCCCTATTTCATGGCAATTGCGCTTCATAAGAACTGGCGTTCCAGATGTGGTTGTATTGGACGAGCAGTGTATCAGGGCAGATTCCTTTTATGAAGCTCAGAACGTTAAAGCACCGGTTATTGTTGCGTCAGAAAAGAATTGCATGGGCTTGCCAAACCGCACCAATGATGTGGCAGACGTAATAGTGGAAGATTTGGTGAGCGGAAAAACACCCGGAGCATTGATTCTTGATCCTGAAAAAGTCGGAGAAGTCGCTGTGAAGGTGGCCCTGAAAATTGCTCCTCTTCGGAAGAAGTTTAAGGCAATCCCAGACGTTGATGAGGTCATTCGAAGAGCGAAAGAATGTAAGCAGTGTAGCGACTGTCGGAGGGCCTGTCCCCAAGACCTGCATATTCCCGAGGCTATGAAAGCCGTAGCGCAAGGGGAATTGGCAAAGCTTGCAGACTTGTATGAATTATGCGTTGGTTGTGGGCGATGCGAACACGCATGTACGGTTGGCTTATCAGTCCACAGTTTCATTGTTAAAGCTGGGGAGAAGAAGCTGAAGGAGGAGACCTACAAGGTGAGGGCTGGAAGAGGAGCCATACAAGATGTGGAAATAAGAAATGTTGGCAGCCCGATTGTTCTTGGTGAAATCCCCGGCGTAGTTGCCGTCGTAGGATGCGCCAACTATCCTAAGGGCGGAGCAGAAGTTGCTGAAATCTGCACAGAATTCGCTAACAGACGCTACATAGTTGTAACCTCAGGATGCTCGGCAATGTCCGCTGCGATGTATAAAAACGAAGAGGGAAAAACTCCCTATGAGTTTTTGACGGGTGAGTTCACGTCTGGATGTCTTGTTAATGTCGGTTCATGTGTTGCCAATTCACACATTGCTGGAGCTGCAATAAAAATCGCCAACATATTTGCTAAACGGAATTTAAGGGCTAACTATGAAGAGATAGCCGATTATATAATGAATCGTGTAGGGGCAGTTGGCATTGCATGGGGCGCTTATTCCCAAAAGGCTGCAGCAATTGCAAGCGGCTTTTGGAGACTAGGTGTGCCTGTCGTCGTTGGCCCCCATGGAATCAAGTATCGACGTATGCTACTTGGAAGGGCTGATCGCGAGGAGGACTGGTATGTTTATGACGCGCGGACGGGCGAAAAAGTGTATGTTGGGCCGTCTCCTGAGCATCTGTTCTATACAGCTGAAACAAAAGAGGAGGCAATGGTTATGATAGCTAAGCTTTGCATGAGGCCCAACGACACAATGAAGGGAAGGGCTATAAAACTTACTCACTACATTGATTTGCACAAAAGACTCTTTGGTATAATGCCGGAAGATATACACTTGTTTGTCCGTACAATCGCCGATGTGCCAGTGACGATGAAGGATGAAATCATCAAGATTCTTGAGGAGAAGAAATGGAAGGAGACAGTGATTCCTGACCCGACGCTTCTTCCACGGATGATCAGGAAGAGGAAGGAGTGAGTAGAAGATGGCGATAGCTGAGCCTTGGCAAACAGCCGAGATTCCTGGGCCAAAAAAGGCTTTGGTCATAACAAAACCAGAAGTCGTTGCGGCAATGATTAAGCGGTCTAAGCATCCGATTCTCATTGTTGGTCATAAGGCTACTGAAGTAGAGTTGGGAGACAAGAAACTGATCGACTATTTGATTGATTTTGCAAAAAAGGCTGACATTCCAGTTGTGGCCACAGCCCACATTATTGGTGAGTTTTCGGAGAGAGGCTATAAGCCAGCTGGTTGGATGCCTGCAGTTGACATTGGGAACAGGCTCGTAGACGCTGAATGGGTAGGAATTAACGGTAAAGGAGTGCATGACTTGGCCTTATTTGTCGGTCTTCCGTATTATATGGAGTGGGCTATCCTTTCTGGGCTAAAGCATTTTGCCCCAAATCTTAAAACCATAACATTAGACAATGTTTATCATCCACATGCAAACTGGTCGTTCCCAAATATATCCGTGAAAGATTGGATGGAAAACCTTAGACTAATAATGGAAAAGCTTGGAGAAGGAGGCAAATAGAAATGTCCATGTTTAAAGACATACCCGTCGACGTTGGCGTAATCTACGAAGGCGAAAGGATCCGCAGAAAAGACATGTACGTCGAACTCGGCGGACCAGACGTCAAAGAAAAATTCGAACTGGCAAGGGTCAAAAAACCTGAAGGAGTTGAGGATGGAAAAGTAACCATCATAGGGCTAGACCTAAAAGACATGGAAGAAGAGAAAACCTATCCGTTTGGCATCCTCATTGAGGTTGCTGGCGCCAAACTTGAACCAGAACTTGAAGGGGTCATCGAGAGGCGCATACATGCCTACTGCAACTTCATTGAAGGCTTTATGCACCTCAACCAGCGCTACGACATCTGGTTAAGGCTAAACAAAAAATCGTTCCAGAAAGGCTTAGACTCCTTCGACTACATCGGCAAAGTCTTGCACAGACTTTTCAAAAGCGAACTACCAATAATTGAAAAGATGCAAGTGACGTTCATCACCGACGCAGAGAAGGTAAAGGAGTTGTACTCTGAGGCTCTGCAAATCTACGACGCAAGGGATGCCAGAGCCAGGGGACTCAAGGACGAGGAGGTTGACAAATTCTACGGATGTGTCTTATGCCAGTCTTTCGCTCCAACCCACGTTTGTGTGATTACCCCTCAACGGTATTCAAACTGTGGAGCAATAAGCTGGTTTGACGGAAGGGCTGCAGCAAGCATAGATCCGAAAGGGCCTGTATTCACAATTGAAGGAGGCGAGTTGCTTGACCCGGTCAAGGGAGAATACTCAGGCGTGAACGAAGCCGCGAAAAAGAAAACCTTGGGAGAAATCACTCGGGTCTGGCTTTATACTGCTTTCGGCTATCCCCATACCTCATGCGGCTGCTTCGAAGGCACAGCTTTCTACATTCCAGAGGTCGACGGCTTTGGCATTGTTCACCGAGGTTACAAGGACGTGACCGTGAACGGATTACCATTCTCAACTCTCGCGGATTCCACTGCAGGCGGACGACAAGTGGATGGTTTTCATGGGATATCCGTCGAGTATATGCGGTCTCCAAAGTTTTTGCAGGCTGATGGCGGATGGAACCGAGTTGTGTGGATGCCCAAAGAAGTCAAAGAAAGGGTGAAGAATTTCATTCCGGCCGAACTTGGTGACAAGGTTGCCACTGAAGAGGAAGCGAAGACAATTGACGAGTTGAAGACCTTTCTAAAGGACCGTAACCATCCGGTTGTTGCGATCTGGAAAGAAGAAGTCGTAGCAGTTGAAGAAGCTGTACCGGCCGAAGCTAGAGAAGAAGCCCCACTGATGCCTGTTGCCACAGCAACGACTCTACCAATAACCGCTGGTGGATTCAGAATAATCTTAAAGGATGCGAAAATCTACGCGAAGAAGGTCATTATTCGTTCGATGAAAAGCGAAAAACCTGAGAAAAGGTGAAAACAGCTTGCCTGAAAAAGAGAAGGAAAAGAACGCTTTAGGACTGAAGCTTAGCCCACGGTTACTCGAGCTTATTGCAAAACTTGAGGAAATAGAGCTCGAGGATTTCGAAATGGATGTGGGCGATCTGGAGATATGGCTTCAACCAGGTGCGGTTGCGGCTCCTGTTATTGCTCCGCCAAGGATTGCTCCGCCAGTAAAGGTTAAACCTACAGAGATTGTTGAAGTGGAGTTTCTTCCACCAGTTGAAACCTATCCGGGTCAGGTTGTTGAGGTCAAGCTTGGGGCTACAAAAAGTGAAGGCGGGTCCCGCGGCAAATCCATAGTTATCGGTGGCGAAACGACGCCCGCCTTCTACACTTTTGAGAGGCCTATACAGCATCCTCCAGTGGTGACGTTGGACGTTTTTGACATGGAGGTTCCTCTTGCAAAGGCTGTGAAGATACATGTGAAAGATGTTTTGGGAGATCCTGCTGCTTGGGCTAAGCTTGCGGTTGAAAAGTTTGGCGCTGATCTTGTCACTGTTCATTTGATTAGTGTTGATCCGCTTCTTAAGGATGCTTCGCCTAAAGAGGCTGTGAAAACAGTGGAAGCTGTTGCTCAAGCCGTGGATGTGCCTCTTGTAATTGGGGGTTGCGGGGACCCGGTTAAAGATGCGTCTGTCTTCGCGGAGGTTGCCAAGGCCTTCACTGGGGAGAGATTTTTGATGAGTTCGATAACGAGGGACATGGATGTTGAGCGCTGTGCAAAGTTCATTAAGAAGAATGGGCATGTTGCGTTATCCTTCACTCCAATGGACCTAAACCTAGCAAGAGAACTTAACCGCAGGCTCTATGATTTTCTGCCGAAACAGGACATAGTTATGGATTTGACGACGGCCGCGCTGGGTTACGGTCTTGACTATGCTTTCACTAACATGGAGAGGGCTAGGCTTGCAGGCTTGATGGGTGATCCGGAATTGGCACATCCTATGTCTTCTGGAACGACAAACGCTTGGGCAGCGAGGGAGGCATGGCTGAAGATGGCTCCGGAATGGGAGCCTCGCGAGTTGAGGGGTCCCCTTTGGGAGGTAGTGACTGCTTTGACGTTGTTACTTGCTGGTGTGGACTTGTTTATGATGATGCATCCGGCGGCCGTGAAAACTCTCAAAGACATAACTCACCAGCTCTTAGGTGGGGGTTCAAGTAACGCTGACAAACTTGTTGAATGGGTTTCGATGAAGATTTAGCCTTTGGAGCGTTGTGCGTATGAGTGAAAGAGAAGGTAAAGGAAAAGTTGGCATAAGAGAGCTAAGCCCAATAGATGTTTACAAGCTTCTTCCGAGAACGAACTGCAAGGAGTGCGGCGAAGAAAACTGCATGGCTTTCGCAACGAAAGTCGTGAACCGCGAAGTCTCAATTGAGAAGTGTCCCCCACTCTTAACCAAAGAGCATGAGAAAGCCTACAAGCAATTGAAGGAGATGCTAAAACCAGCCATAAAAGAGGTTGTCGTAGGCACTGGAGATAAAGCCGTCAAAGTCGGCGGAAAACTCGTTATGTACCGCCACGAATTCACATATTTCAACCCATCGGCAATCGCTATTGACGTAACCGATGAAATGCTTGAAGAAGAAATATTGGATAGGATAAAGAGAACTGAAAAATTCAGCTTTGAATACATTGGACAAACACTGAAACTTGACATGATTGCTGTTCGCTCCACGTCAAATGACCCAGAAAAATTTAGGGCAATAGTTAGAAAAGTGGTTGAAAACACGAATCTGCCACTGATTTTGTGCTCCCTAAACGCGAATGTCTTGGAAGCTGGGTTGACGGCTGTTCCAAAAGCGAGACCACTCTTGTACGCGGCGACAAAGGACAACTGGAAGGAAATGGCAGAACTCGCCCTAATGTATAACTGTCCACTAACGGTTTTTGCCCCGAATAATCTGAAACTGCTTAAATCTTTGGCAAAGACCCTGCTTGCCTATGGAGTTGAAGACCTCGTTTTTGACCCTGGCACTTTCCCGAGCGAAAGTTTAGCTGATACGCTGAACAACCTCACAATGATTCGCAGGGCTGCATCCAAGAGAGGAGATGAGCTTTTAGGTTTTCCATTGATAGGCGTGCCGATGACTGCTTGGATGGAGAAAGGCGAGGCTCCTGAGGAGATAGTAAAGTGGCGAGAAGCCTATTTGGCGGCATTGCTTATTGTTCGCTTCGCAGACATTTTAGTATTGCACAGTGTTGACGGCTGGTCGCTTCTTCCAAACGTCATATTGCGGCAAAACATTTACACAGATCCAAGGAAACCTGTAGCCGTTGAGTCAGGCTTAAAGGTGTTTGGAACTCCTGACGAAAATTCGCCTGTGATGTTCACAACAAATTTCGCCCTCACCTATTACACGGTCGCTTCAGACATCGAGTCCGCAAAAGTAAACGCGTACTTACTGGTTGTTGACACGGAAGGCATAGCTGTGGACAGTGCTGTTGCCGGAAGAAAACTAACAGCAGAAAAAGTTGCAGATTTCATAAAGGCGTCTGGAATAGAAAACAGAGTTAAACACAAAAAACTCATAATCCCAGGGAAAGCAGCACGCCTAAGTGGTGAAATTGAAGAACTAAGCGGCTGGCAAGTGCTCGTTGGACCAAGAGACTCCTCAGATATTCCAAAGTTTCTACAAGAAAAATGGCAAACCAACACATAATTCCATTCTTATTATACTAATCATAGAAGCACTATTAGCTTTTATTGATAAAGGTGGGTCTTCTTACAATGACTCAAAACCGCAGGTTCGAATCTCCCCCCGCACTTTTCATGAAACCTAAGCACATGCGTTGATTTCTTGCGGAGACTCGTGATGGATAGGACTAGTCCTGCTGGCGTCAATATCAGCAGGCCTATAAAACCCAGTATCAGTAAAAGAATATTCGTCGACTTTTCTTTCAATGTAAATTTGACTAAACTTTGAATATTGTTGCTGGTATTTTCAAAGGTAAACGTATACAGGTCATCAGCAGGGTCTATAACCAAGCTGTAATTTTGGTCAATGAAGATATTCTTTAAGTGTTATGTGTTGTAGCCGTTTGCTGTAAAGTAGATGCCTCCGCCTACGACTAACACTTCGCCCATTAAAGTCGATTGACTGATAACCCTAGTATGGTGGTAAGTTCCGTTCTTATAGGATCCACACATCTCATTAGGATTCAATACAAAAGAAGTATCAATCACAGTATCAGTTTTTGTCATACTTAAAAATGGCAAAAGAAATAAAGATACTTCAAGTGATAACAAAACTAAACCTACAACCATCTTCATCTCATTAGGCCTCCTGACTTCGTTTTCATATTTCGGGTCTTTTATTCCTTAACAATGACAATCTATATTGCAAGCTTCTTTTCCACCATTAGCCAGAAAGGCATTGCACGAGAAGCGAAATCTAGAGAATTTAAACCGAGATTTATAAAAATAATCATAGCGCGCACTTTAAATCGTTAGTGGTTATGCACACACGAGGTTAGCTCAGCCCAGAAGGATGGGTTCAACTATGTTTTTTACGACTAAACCAGCTATGTAGTTGATGTTGCTAAGGGTGTCCGTCCCCAAGTATGGAAAGCCTTTCAGAATTATGTTAAGCAACGGGATAGAAGACTCTCTGGATAGAAAAGAAAAGCTTTCAGCCAGAAGTTCCCGCATCTGTTCACCATATATTTTGTTAGATAAAAAAGGTGCAGCACAGCCTGCCGTTTTCAAATATGAAACTAAGCATAGAATCTCGGCGAATGGTTTGCCCCTTGCCATCTGCCAGGAGAGTTTGTCGCTTTCAGATACTGTGAGCAGATGTTTTGCGTAAGCTATTTGGTCTTCAACGTAGCCACACTTATTGAGAAGG
>Ga0315309_1001120_pt1 | contig 16017 bp, 18 predicted proteins | sample TDP4_MG_FD_203080 | JGI IMG/M metagenome (GOLD analysis project Ga0315309, IMG submission 203080) | Freshwater sediment microbial communities from Lake Towuti, South Sulawesi, Indonesia - TDP4 | ecosystem: Environmental > Aquatic > Freshwater > Lake > Sediment | place: Indonesia: South Sulawesi... | reverse complement strand
GTGGCGGAGCGGTTAACGCGCTGGCCTCGAGATCGACGGCTAAAATGTAAGGGGCTTAGAACATGAAAGAGACAAGTAAGCCAGTGGGCCTTCGGGCTCGCAGGGGTTCGAATCCCTTCCCCGGCGCCAAAATTCCTGATAAACCTTTTACAACCAAGAAGCAATTAAGTTAGATGAGGTGCCGGTATGTCCGACTACAAAGTGAGAAAAATTTTATACTTCGAGAAACCCGGTCCGCACAACACAGACAATGTTATTCGTATAACAAAGGAGAGAATCAAAGAAGGTGACATTAAATTCGCTGTGGTGGCTTCTATTAGCGGAAAAACCGCGCTAAAACTTGCGCAAAAACTTAAAGGTCTGGATGTTTCCGTTGTGTGCGTTTCTGGTTTTCCAGGGTGGCTTACCATCCACAAGATTAAACATCCCTTTGTAAGGGGGAAAATTAGAGAAAGACTGGAAAAACTCAAAGTGCCTATAGTTGAGACAACACCGTCCACTCTGAGTGGCGACACGATAGATTATAGTTTAGCCAGATACGGTTATATTCCGGCGAGCTGGGTCATGGCTGAAACATTGGAGGCGTTGGGTGGGTACGGCTTGAAAACAGCTGTAGAAGTTATACTGATGGCCACTGATTGCGGAATTGTGCATCCCTCCGTGAATGTGCTTTCAATAGCGGGCACCGATAAGGGTGCGGATACAGCTATCGTGGCAAAATCCACGTTTTCTTCATGGACGTTTAGCGAAGACTCTAGCCGAAGGTTCCAAGTATTAGAAATAATTGCCATGCCGCACACAAAGAAGTGGTACAAAAGAATCGGCGTCGGAGGTCTCTCATTTCAAGAGATCGAGAAAGGAGAAACAATTGGCACAGGTGCCGAAACTCTGTAACCATATTGCAATTGAGTGTTAAAGAACATGAAGGCAACGGCAATTGCCCATCCAATCCAAGGCTTAATCAAGTATCACGGGCTAAGGGACGCAAAGCTTAGACTTCCGTTTCACGACAGCATATCCGTTTGTGTTGATGCTCTACACACTACCACAACGGTTGAAACAACCGAGCCATTAAAGAAAGATTTAGTGATAATCAACGGAAGAAAGGCTTTAGGCAATGATTTTGAAAGGGTTAAAGTTGTTCTTGAGAAGCTAAGAAGTAAAACTGGCTATTCTGGGTGCTTCAAGATTGTCTCCGAAAATAAGGTAACTGGTGGAAAAGGCCTTGGCTTTTCTGCTTCTGGTTTTGCAGCCCTCGGCATCGCAGCCTGCGCTGCCTTAGATCTTGATATTGATTACATATCCCTTTCCGAATTGGTTAGGTTGGGTGCTGGATCCGCTACTAGAAGTCTCTCAGGTAGTTTCGCAATTTGGTATGCCGACAAAAATGGGAAGTCTTATGCAGAACCGATAGTGAAGCCGGAAGCCGTTGATTTCGGTATGGTTATCGTGCCTATTGCTTCGGTAATCAAAACGGATGAGGCTCATAGGGAGGTTCTAAGTTCGCCACTCTTTAAGGCTAGGCTGAAATACGTGGCAAAAATCGTCAAGGCGATGGAGACAGCAATAAAAACTGGAGATGTGGCAACTATAGGAAGACTCGCCGAGGAAGACAGCCTTAACCTTCATGCAAGCACGATGACTGGAAAAGCCCACATGGTTCTTTGGGAACCGGAGACAGTCCTCGTAATAAAAGAGGTTCAGAAAATGCGACGTGAAGGTATACCCGCGTGGTTTTCCATCGATACAGGTCCCTCCGTTTTTGTTAACACTTACAAGGATTACATGGAAACTGTGGCTGATAAACTCCGCGGAATAGGCTGCTCCAACATCATAACAAGCAAGGTTGGCGGCAAACCTTTCTTAAGCAGCGAACATCTATTTTAGGCGCCACTTTAACCAATTCACTTTGTCTGTAGATTCGTAAAGTAGTTTTCAAACTGTTCTGCGTATTTATATCCAGTGTCAGGGAAGATAAGAACGTATACACCATGGCCTTTAGCCAGCTTATTGAATGCGTGAACTACAGCGCCAGCACTCAACCCCACTAGAAGGCCTTCTCTCCTTGCGATGCTGATGGAGCCTTCAATAGCCTCCGCCTGTTTGACGTCTACAACCTTATCAAAACGCATCCAGTGATACCACTTCATTCCTGTTTCTATCCTTCTTATGCCAGAAATAACTTCGTTTGGGGCGGGCTGGACTCCGACTATTTCAATGTCATTGTTGTGCTTGTTCTTAAAGTAAAATGATATTGCGCTCATGTGCCCCGAAGTTCCTAAACCTCCAATTATGCACGAAGGCTTTAAGCCTAAACTTCTTAATTGCTCGTCAAGTTCTCTTGCGGTGTGTTTTAAGTGAACTTTGAAGTTTGCATCGTTTTCAAACTGGTTTAGGTGCGTAGACTTGTTGACTCTTGCTTCAGTATCCACTTGACCGATTGCCTCAACGGTTAAGCCCACTGGAAGCCTTACGACTTCGGCGCCCAGAACCTTAAGGTACGTGTCACTTACCTTCTGTATAGTCTTGGGCATGTAGAGCTTCACCTTCACTTCCAATATGTTTGCAATGGATGTTAGGGCTATTCCAGTGTTAGTTGATGTGGCTTCGTAAATCACTTCTTTAAGCTCCCCCTTCTCCAAAGCCTCCATAAGCATTGACCAACCTATTCTGTCCTTGACACTGTTGCTAAACGGGTTATACCCTTCTAGCTTAGCCCAAACGCTTCTATCACCGGTTGATAGAGAGCCAAGCTTAACCAGTGGTGTGGGCCATCCCTCATGGAGTAATTCAAGACTGCTGCTGTAAACATTGAGGCTTCTCCTATCTTTATCTTCGGGTAATAACAACTCTTCTAGGGGAATGCTTATTTTAACAGGCTCCACCAGTACCAAGAAACTTTTAGGTGGCAATTTAGGTCCTTTAAGACCAGCCTCTGTTATGGCTTCTTTCGTCACCGGTTTGAGACCCAGCTGGAGAGATTTTATTTCCAGCTTTCGAATGTCAACTCTTAGGGTTGGTGCCTTTCTGGCCGACAATAAATCGAGGGCTTGATAGACCTCATGGCCTTGCAAGAGAACGTGGGTCTCTTCATCGATGATTAGCGGATTATCCACGATGCCCGATTTTAAAAAACTGGCATAAAGTGATAGTGTTTCCCTGATGTCCGTACGCGTTGATGGCTTAACACTTTTTATATCTACGAGTTCAACTTCGCTTTTCAACACATCTAATGGGATGTCAACTCTCTTCTCAATTGCAGATATGTGCAATGCCTGAGTGCCAACTTTTATCGTGTGCTTTGAAGTTTTTGGTGGAAATCTTCTCCCGCTTAATCCCGCTTCTATCACATCTTTCTTTGTCAAACGCGGGTTTATTCTCCAACTTTGAACTTGGATATCGGGCGAGTTGTAATCGACGTGGACCACGGGAATATTTTTGCATCCCAACTCTTTAAGGGCGTTGAATCGATGTTCGCCATCAAGAATAACGTTCGTGTTTTTGTCGACAACTATTGCAAACTTTAAGATGCTGTCGGACTTTATTTCCGCTTTCAACTCCTTTAGGTGAGATGGATCAGCTTCTTCGTGCTGTTTTAGCTCATTCAGTTTGACTAGTCGTGCTTCCGTGACACGGTGTGGGTTCATCCAAATCCCGTTTAACGCTGTTAAACTGAATTTAACGCCGTTAAATATATAAACTTGACTCCGCAAATAATCTAGTGAGTGAAAATGAAACCACCTTGCATGATTATAGTTAAGCATATTCTCCCGGCAATCAGGGTATTAGTGATGAAGGAGCTCATCGAAAAGTACGACATGCGCAAGGTTGACGCATCTGCAAGAATGGAGTTGACTCCGGCCGCAATAACCCAGTATTTAAAGGGAGAGAGGGGAACTGTGTTTCTCAATGAGATATCGCAATCTGAAGAGACGATGAAAAGGGTTTTGAAGCTTGCAGAAACTTTGGCAGAAAACGATGCCCCCGTAGAGAGTGTAATAGGGCAATTATGCGGGATATGTGTTACAATCAGGTCTGAAGAAATACTTTGCGAGATGCACCGAAAAGACTTCCCAGCCTTGAAAGATTGTAAGTGTACTATATGCGAGTCTTCCGCTTAGACAATGGCTTTGAATTTAGCGTATAGCTTTCGTTATTGCTAGCGCCCTTAAACGCTTTCTCCTTTCCGACACCTTCACAATTTTTATTTTTACACTGTTTAGAATTTCGCTCGCTGTCTTTTTTGCCACCCTTTTCGTTTGATATTCTCCTATTAGTTCAATCCATGGTAAGGTTTCATCAATTCTCATCCATACAGCATACAAGTTTTTCACCACTGTTGGAACGAGCAAAAGGGTTAGAGCTTGAGTGATTAAAACTGTTATGAATTTTGGATATGGATTTTGTTAAGCTTCTTTTTGGAAACTTATTTAAGGAGTTCTTCATCTCTTTTTAGGGCTTAGGAGCAAACATGAAGGTGGAACCTGAGGGTTCGCTTAGAGAAGCTCTCTTGAAGGGGTGCCTATGGATGGTCGAGAGTGCTGGAAGCTCGGAAGGTGGCCAAAATGAATCTGGCCAACAGTCTACACTACTTCATCAACGATGTCCATCCGCACACCCTTGCGCTGAAGAGCTCTCAAAATCCAATTTCTCATGAATCGCTTGGTTTTACTTCGCTTCTATGGGAGGCACCCCGCCGATGAACCATGTTATAAACTCAAGAGCATTCTTTAAGACGTTTAAAGAAACTTTAATAGCGTATTCTTTCGATATTGGTGGGTTATTCGCCGGTTTCGTGGTCGCCTCTCAACTCGGCGTTTTTCAGCTTTCTACCTGGGCTATAGCCATATATCCTGCCATAGTGAGTGCGAAAGGCGTCATAGGCGGTTTGCTCAGCGGGCGCTTGAGCACAGCGCTACACATCGGTACGATTTACCCTAGGCTCTTCAGGAACACAAAAAGCTTCTACAGGTTGTATGCAGCCTTAATTGTAGTAACTTTGGCAACAAGCATAATAATGAGCCTGGCTTCTTTGGTCTTTGGTTTTCTGTTCTGGGGTATAACTCTCGAAGACTTTCCAGCTATTTTAGTGGTTGTTGTTGCCACCATGGCTTTGGGACTAGTTCTCACCTTAGTCACGGCAAATGTAGCCTTTGTAACGTTTAAGAAGGGTTTAGACCCGGATATTGTTGTATACCCAATAATGTCCACTACGGCGGACATATTCATAACATTATGTTACGTTCTAATGCTTAACTTGCTATTTCTTTTTGATTTTGGCATATACATCTTGGCCTTTGTCATTTTACTGCATGTAATTCTAATAATTTACATTCTGCCAGATAATATTCATGAAGAAGAATTTGTTAAAACTGTAAAAGAATCTTTACTAACCATGATATTTGTGGCGTTCATTGTTAATGTTACTGGAACTGTTTTGAAAAGGATAAGCGTGATTGTAGAAGGGAGGAAGGAAATATACACGGTTTATCCGGCTTTGATTGATATGGTTGGAGATGTTGGTTCTGTTGTTGGCTCCACAGCCACAACAAAGCTTGCATTAGGCTTGCTTAGACCTTCTTTTCATGCCATAAAAGATCATGCTGTACAAATTTTTAGTGCTTGGACAGCGTCAATAGTGATGTTCGTTCTCTTAGCAGCTTTATCTTTGGTAATGAACGCCATGTTTAAACTTTATTCATTTTTAGACTTTGCTTCTCTTTTATTGATAGCAAACATAATTGCAGTTGCCGTAATTGTTCTAGTAACTCATGCCGTTTCAATCTTAACTTTTAATAAGGGTTTAGACCCTGACAACTTCGTAATTCCAATTGAAAGCTCTCTTGCAGACAGCATGACATCTATAGCTTTGCTTGTAGCCTTGTTTTTGGTAGGCTGACTTCAGGGGATAGAGTTAAAATGTTCTTTGTTATAAATTGTCCTAGTCGGAGCGACTCTAACAGTATGCCCCGCTTAGAAAAGATAGAATATAAACCCATTCCAGCCAGAGAACTGCTTTTAGAGATGAAAAACCTCTCCGAATTAATGATTGATTTAGCGTACTCCGCTGCTTTATTCAGTGACAAAGACCTTGCTGAAGATGTGCTGGAGCTTGAAAACCGCGTTGACACGTTGGCTTACTTACTGGAAATGGCAATAATGATAGCAGCGAGAGACGCCAAAGACGCTGAAGCATTATTGGGAGTCTCTACCGTGGCTTCTGCGACCGACAAAATTTCAGACGCTGCTGGGGATATAGCAGCAATAGTTACGCAAAACATAGGCGTACACCCAATAGTAGCTGAAATTTTCGAGAAGGTCGAAGAGAGATTAATGCAAGCTCAAGTGCATGAAGAATCGATACTTGTGGGAAAGCAAATAAGCGAACTGGATTTAGCGGCTAGAATGGGTGTTGACATCATAGCCATTCGACGAGATAAAGACTGGATAATAAACCCGCAAGAAACCGAGCAGATCAGAAGCGGCGACTTTCTTATAGCCCGAGGAGCCCCATCAGGCATCAAGGAGTTTAAAGAACTCGCTGAGGGAAAGCGTAAGAGTTCGGAGGGTTAAGATGCCGCAACAATACCAGGAAAAGTTCAAGGAAATTGTTGAGAGGTTCGTTGAGCTTAAAGATACTTCGGAACTGATGATGGATTTGGCTTATTCTTCGCTGTTGTTGAATAGCGGAGAATTGGCTGAAGAAGTCCAAAAACTTGAGGAGTACGTGGATAAACTGCACACAGATTTTGAGCTGCTTGTTTTGTCAAGCAAGTTTAAAAAAGAGGAAGCTAGAGGCTTCCTTGGGCTGATTAGGCTAGGCGTTGTCGCTGAAAAGATAGCTGATGCTGCAGCTGAGATAGCTGAAGTTGTTCTAAGGGGCATAGAGCCACACCCAGTATTAAAAATTACAATAGCAGAAGCGGAAGAAACTGTAACCCACGTAGGCGTGGCTGAAAAATCTTCGCTAGTAAACAAGACCTTACGTGAAGCTCGGATTCCAGAAGAAACCGGCATGTGGATTCTCGCAATAAAAAGAGGAGATAAATGTATGAGACCCAAACCAGACTCGAAAATAGAAACTGGCGACATTTTAATCGCCTCCGGTTACGCAGAGGGGGTGGAAGACCTAAAAAAGTTGGCTTCCCAATAATTCGTTGCTGTACTAATAAGTAGTCAGAAACCTACATTATGAAGATTATTGCATCAATAAACCTTATTGTCCCTTAACGTAAAGTGTGAATGAAAAAACGCTTCTAAATGAGATGAAACTTAGAAAATCTTGTTACTTTTCGCTTCTTCTCTTTCTAACTGGTTTTTCCTGCTCTTCGGCTTCAGGAGCTGCTTCTTCTGGTGGTTTTTCTTCTATTTTCTCCTCTTCCTTTTTCTCTTCGATTTCGCTCGTGATTTCTTCAATCGGTTTTGGTGGAGGTGTTGTAGCCATAGTCCAGCCTATCCATGCGCCTATGCCCATTACGGCGATGAACGCTAAGAATACTGGTATTGCAACTATCCAGAATTGGACTGAAGACATCCAGGATGTGTCTACTTGTATTCCGATTGATGAAAGCCATTGTGGATAGAACAGCGTTATCAAATAGAAGACGGCAATCACCACACACACAATAAATATTATTCCGCCAATCGCTTGGTCTTTACTAACCATTTATGCATCACCACACATGTAAGGCATGTTTACTCGCTTACGCCTTTTAAAGTTTACCATGGTTTTAGACGTTTTGCTATACTGTTCCCGTTTCCCATGTTGCTAAATACCTCTTCTGTTCGTCTGTAAGTTTGTCTATTTTTATTTTCAGCGCATCTAGTTTCAGTTTTGCCACAGTTTCATCTACTTCTTTTGGCACTTGGTAAACTTTCGGCGGCATTTTTTCAGTTTTGGCTAGGTATTCTACGCAGAGGGCTTGATTTGCGAACGACATGTCCATAACCTCTGATGGGTGTCCTTCTGCTGCTGCCAGATTAACAAGTCTTCCCTCTGCCAAAAGGTATAGTTTTCTTCCGTCCTTAAGTGTGTACTCGTCTAGGTTTAGTCTGATATTTCGCTTTGAAGCTGCGAGTTCTTCTAGGTCTTTTATGTTTATCTCCACGTTGAAGTGGCCGCTGTTAGCTATTATCGCGCCATCTTTCATTTTTTGCATATGCTCTTTTCTTATGACGTTTATGTCGCCTGTTGTTGTTATGAATATGTCGCCTATTGTTGATGCTTCAGCTATTGGCATAACGCGGAGCCCGTTCATTACCGCTTCGAGGGCCCTCAGAGGGTTGACTTCCGTGATTATAACGTTGGCTCCCATTCCCTGCGCCCTCATAGCTATTCCTCTTCCGCACCATCCGTAACCGCAGACCACTAGGTTTTTGCCGGCTAAAAGAACGTTTGTGGCTCTTAGGATGCCGTCTATTGTGCTTTGTCCTGTTCCGTATCGATTGTCGAACAAGTATTTTGTGTAAGCGTCATTGACGGCTACTATCGCATATTTGAGCGACCCAGCCTTCTCCATGGCTCGAAGTCTTAGAACGCCTGTTGTGGTTTCTTCTGTTCCGCCTTTGATGGCTGAGAGTACTTCTGTCCTTTTGCTGTGGATTGTGCCAACAAGGTCTGCCCCATCATCGAGCGTTATCAGTGGCTTTTGGTCTATCGCTCTTTCAATACACCAGTAGTATTCTTCTGTTGTTTGTCCTCTCCACGCAAAGACGTGAACGCCCTTTTCTGCTAGGGCAGCTGCCACATCGTCTTGTGTGGAAAGCGGATTAGAACCGCATAACGTAACTCTCGCCCCGCCAGAGAGGAAAGCGTCCACAAGAACGGCGGTTTCTTTTGTCACGTGCAAGCAGGCGCCTAAGGTTAGTCCTTTTAGGGGTTTTTCTTTGGCGAACCTATTTTTGATTTGGTTTAAGACTGGCATGTGCGTTGAAGCCCATTCAACTTGCAAGTGTCCCTTAGAAGCTAGTGTAGCGTCTTTAACTTTGAAGTCTTCCATTACGGTTTCACCTCTATTATGCTCATTTTAAACTTAACTATTTAATGTTGGGGTTTAGCCTGCTAAGGAGTGTGGTTTTGTCTTCTGTGGTGATGGCACATTCACGAATCACTCCACTGTTGTGCATTGTTAGTACGCTCCGTTTCGGATGAGTTTCATCTTTAACAGCCATGAGAATGTTAGGGAATGCTATGGTGTGCTCCTTAGAACTTTTTAAGCTTTCCTTTCTATCTGTTTATTCAGGGCACAGAGGAAAAATGTTTGGATAGAGTTGACAAAGTTATTTGGGTTTTACCCTTCTTAGGAGTTTTAGATATCTCTTCCACACTGTATGCGGAAAGTTTAGGGTATCCCTTAGCTTTATATGAGGCTGGGTCATTCGCGAGATTTTTTGCTAGCGCTAGATTGACTTATGTTTACATAGTTATTTATCTGCTAAGTATGAGCGCCTTTGCCTATGTTTTGTGGTTTATCAAAAATAAGAAGTTGGATTCTTCCCTCTTGTTTGACAAGGTTATCTTTCTTTTACTTGTTGGGGTTGCGTGCTATATCTATATGAGATTAACCGCGGCGTTCATTGGAAATTTCTCTCTTTCATATTTCGTCACTGGTAGAGTCTCTTGGTTTTCGGTCAGCGTGCTCACATATTTAAGTACCGCCTTCAGCTTAACTCTTTATCTTTGGCGAGACGTTGGTATGTGGGTGAAAGCGAGTGATAACAAAAAGAAGTAGTGGTTTGCCAGAGCTTTCGGAAGATATTCTTCGTGAGTATCTCTCCTCTCTGTACAATGCAGATGTGAAGATTTGTGGAGTTTGGAGACTAGGTGGTGAGAAAGCCGAGGCTTCGAAGGATTTGAAGGGCTTCGGTTACGGCGTTCCGTATGTTATTGAGCTTCGTGTTAAGGGTGAAGTTAAAAGGGTTGTTTTGGAGACCATGCGTCCCGAAGATTTTGGGCATGACCATTTCTCTGATCGTGCGCAGATTCTGCTTTGGCAACACTCGGCGTTTAACAAGTTGCCTCGTCATGTGCGTTCTGTAGATGTGGGGGCTTTTACCGCGGATGGAGAAAGTATGAAAGCTTTAGGTGGCTGCTGCGAGTTTTTCATCGTGACCGAGTATGTGGATGGTAGGCTTTACCATTCTGATTTAGACCGCATTAAGGAAACTGGGCGCTTGAGGGAGCTGGACGAGCAGCGTTGTTTAGCCCTGTCCAATTACATTGTTGAAGTTCATAAGGTTAAGCGTGAGGCGCCCTGGCTTTATGTCAGACGCGCCCGGGAGCTTGTTGGACACGGCGAATGTATCATGGGCTTGCTGGATAGTTATCAGCCCCAACTTGATTTTGTCAACGAATCAGATTTGATCGACATTGAAAGGAACTGTGTCATTTGGCGGTGGCGTCTTAAGCGAAAAGCCCACAGGCTTAGTCAAGTGCACGGCGACTTTCACCCTTGGAACGTGATGTTTCGCGAAGGGACGGATTTCACGGTTTTGGACCGCAGTAGGGGCGAGTGGGGCGAACCAGCTGATGATGTTACAGCCATGACGATTAATTATGTCTTTTATTCTCTGCAGAAATATGGTGAATTGGCTGGAGTTTTTGAACACTTGTTCCGTTTGTTCTGGGAGAATTATCTAAGGAAGACCGACGACTTGGAGATTTTGGAGGTTGTTCAGCCCTTTTATGCTTGGCGTGGTTTGGTTGTGGCTTCACCTATCTGGTATCCTAACCTCAGCAAGAATGTGCGCACAAAACTTCTCAATTTCGTGAAGAATGTTTTGCAGTTTGAACGATTTGATCTGAGCAACGTTAACTCATACATTGTAGAAGCTTAGGTTTTCCATGGATAGCGTATGTCCGCGTATACCACGCCGCGTTTGACTCTTTCATCTTGTTCCGCAACCCATTTTTCTAAGCCGATTTTTTGCAGGCGCTTTCCGTCTTGGATTAGCGTTGGGTAGTGCTCAGCAAGAGCGTGGATGTGCTGGCATGGATATTCTCCGCACTGTGGGCAGATTTCTATGCCCTTTTGTTTGGCGCACAGGCGGATTTTGCAGTCTGGTGGTCCGCCGCCTGTTCTGCATGTGCAGACAAATTTTGCCAGTTCTTGCAAAAACCGCCAAAACGGGGGAAACGTCTCCTTCATCTCCGGCACGTATTGATAGAAATCGTCGAAGCCTTCTTCGTGGAGACTTTTTTGTAGTTGCCTTGCTTGTTGGGGTATGCGGCTTCTCTGGGCGCACAAACCGCAATATAGACCACAATAGGTTACATAGCGAAGTATGTTTTGGTTGGACATGGATTGAGCACCTTGGAGTAGGCTAAAGGATAAATAGTTTTTAATAAACCTTGTTTTGTGGTGCTTGTGTTTGGATGCTGAATCCGTTGATGATTTGAAGAGAATGCTGAAGGAGATGGATTATTCTGACAGGGTTATTAAGGAAATTTTGAAATGGTATAAACAAGACAATTCCTAAGTAGATGATTATGGTCAAGGGCGTCTATGTTTTAGTTATTTCGGTTAGCAAGGATATAAAAATTAATGTTGGTGCTTTGGGGAGCGTGAATTTTGAGAAGGGCTTATATGCCTATGTAGGTTCCGCCCAAAATGGTCTGGAAAAGCGTGTAGAGCGGCACGTTAGAAAGGCTAGGCGGAAGTTTTGGCACTTGGACTATCTGCTTGATAATGATGCTGCAAAAGTTTCCAAAGTTTTCCATAAAGAAGCGGGGAAAACCGAAGAGTGCAAGATTGCATTGAAAATAAGCGAAAAGGCTATTCCGACAGAAGGATTTGGTTCGTCGGATTGCATGTGCGTAAGCCATCTGTTCAAGTTGAAGGACTGTCAATTTCTAAGAGAATTTATGCGTGAAACAACATTATGATTTAGTAGGAAGAGGCGCTTATGGCTCAAAACGGTTGGTGCGTTTGGATCACTGGGCTTCCGGGTAGCGGTAAGTCTGTTGTTTCTGAGGCTTTGCTTAGGCTTCTCAAAAAGAAGGGCATTAATGCCCAACTATTAGCCTCTGATGCTCTACGCAAAGTTCTAACTCCTAAGCCTACTTATTCGCTTGCAGAACGTGACATAGTCTATGCCACGCTTGCTTACATTGCTAAGTTATTAACTCAAAACAATGTAAACGTTATAATCGATGCGACTGGCAACCTGAGGCGTTACAGAGAGAACGCGAGAAAGCAAATCCCCCACTTCATAGAAGCCTACTTGGAATGTCCCTTAGAGGTTTGCATCCAACGCGAAAACACGCGAGGAAAAACCTACCAAGCTCCGAAACAAATCTACACCAAAGCTCTCAGAGGCAAAGCCCCAACTGTACCAGGCATAGGACAGCCCTATGAACTGCCCCTAAACCCAGAATTAACCATAAACACCACGAAACACACGCCAGAAGAGACGGCTCAAAAAATCCTCAAGAAGGTGCTAGAAAGTTACTACTAGTCTTTTAGGGTTCAACGTCGTGTTTTCGCATTATGAGAAATGCTATGTCCCGCTCTTTGGAAAAGCCCAACTTCCGGTACATGTGAATTGCGGGCGCGTTGTCTGTTCTCACAAATAAACTTATAATTCTGCCCTTGGAAGCCAGATGCGCCGCTAAGGCACTGGTACATGCCGTCGCAAAGCCCCGATTTCGATAAGCCTCGTGTGTGATTATGTTGCCGAGTTGAGCAATCTGGGGTGCGACTAGGTGAACTCCGGCGGCGCTGACTATTTTCCCGTTTTGTTTTACGCAGTAGTATGGTCCTGCTTTAAACTGTATTGGAGTCCATGCTTCGGCATGATGTTCGATGTAAAAATTGTTTAACAGTTCCAGCTCATTCTTCCTAACTTTCTTCACTTTGATATTGACGTATTCGACCTGTTTAGGAGGATTCGCGACCATTTGTTGCTCAAGATGAAAATGCAAAATGGCTGAATACTCTTTGAACAAGTCGGCTTCATCTGGTTGACAAAGCGAGATGAATTCGGTTGAAACTTCATTGAGCGCTACATTAACGAGAGCCTGACTAACCTCTTGCGTGGCAACTCCGAAAACAATGCTTGGCGTTGAGAAGGCGCGGTAAATACTACACACGCCAACAACTCGGCTGCCCTTAACTGCACAGTAGACGTCGCTTACTTTGAGGAGGGGTGAATAGAGGTCGCCAAGTGGCAAAACGTTACTAACAGGGTCTTGTGCCAAGAATCTTCTACATGCTCTTAGTAAACTCATCGAGGCAACCTTTTTTACCCGCATCATTCCATCACCAGAGAAAGCACACTAGTTACTTGGCATATAGCCCTGGAACCACCTTCCATGGGTTAGTTCAAATTTCTAATTTATAAATTAGCTTGAATCAACGAGCTCTCGAGTCTTCTCTCCTAACATAGACAAAGCTTAACTACAACCTTAACGGTTAGTAGCCAACCCAAAAGGTGTTGACTATTGAAAGAAAATCCTAGAAATTTGATGGGCTATTGTGGTTTATACTGTGGTGCTTGTGGAATATACCAAGGAAGGATAAAGCAAGCGGTCGAAAACTTGCGGAAGGTCATAGGTTGCTACGGCTTTGACAAAATTATGCCAGAATTGGCAAAATGGGAACCATCATTCCGACACTACACAGAATTCGAAAGCGTCATGGAAGGACTTGTCAAAATGTTTGGCGAATGTCCAGGATGCGTAAAAGATGGCGGCGACCCGAACTGTGCAGTTCGCGAGTGCGCTAAACAAAAAGCCTACATTGTATGTGCAGAGTGTACTGAAATGAAAACGTGCGAAAAGTTAAAACGGTATGGGCCTCACGCGTCAGAGGGACTGCAGAAAATCAAGACTGTGGGCATTGATAAATTGGCTCAGGAGATGCAGAAGAAAGTGGATTCGGGCTATTGCTACTTGGATGAGAGAGCCTAACCCAGCTTTTTGTTTGGCAAAGTGTTCCCGAACAATATCTACATGACCCACACCAGTAGAAAAATCAAAAAGGGAAGCGCTTTCTTTTATATCTGCCCAAAATGTCAACAATAAAATAACTCCATCCGATTGTCGCTTCACGTCAATGGCTAAGACTTTTAACGTAGTTCGACACAGCGTCTCTTTGTTCTCGTGAAATATGCCCTAATCGAAAGAGACAATTAACCAGTTCAGAAACCTTTGATAGGGCGTGAACCTTGTAGCCTAGTTTTTCAAGGTTTTCTCTGCCGCCTTGCTCCCTGTCCACTATAACTAACAAGTTTTCAACATGAGCTCCTAATTCTTCAAGAAGCTTTATTCCCTCAAGCTTGGATGCTCCATCAGTGACAACGTCATCCAAAAACAGTATGTGCTCTCCCTTGACAACTTCTCCTCCGGCGATTCTTCCCGTCGCACCGTACGCTTTCTCTGCTTTTCTCACCACAACACAGGGTAAATTCGCTCGGCAAGCTATGCTTGGCAGAAGTAGAGCGCCTTTCAACTCGATTGAGGCTAGCTTATCGATTTTATCAAAACTCATAATCCTCTTGACCTCGTCTGCGACCGCATCCACAACGCAGCAAAAGTCTGTGGGAGAAGAAAGCAAACATGCAACGTCAATATAATATGGACTTATGGCTCCAGACTTAATCCTAAAACTACCAAACTTCAAACAGCTAGAACGGAAAAGAGCATCAGCAACCTCAGAGGCAATATTCGACACGCCAAATCCCAAAAATGATCATACACTCCGAAATTTAACACTTACCAGAGATTCAACCTATATATAAGGGGGTCTAGTCACATAGCACACAACAGAGCACTCCAAATATGAGCCTTAACGGTAACGTTTATAACTCAATGTTCTCATTCCTAAAAGACGCAAAGCGGAGAAACAATGGGTCACAGAAAAAAACATGCCCCAAGACACGGTTCCCTCGCTTATTTGCCTAGGAAACGCGCTCAACGTTTATTGGCTAGAGTACGCTACTGGCCAAAAACAGAGGCAAACACGCCTAGGCTTCTCGGTTTTATGGGTTATAAGGCCGGCATGACCCACGTGTTCGCAGTGGAAGACAGGAAACGCTCGCCCAATTATGGCAAAGAAACACTTCGCTCAGCAACTGTTATAGAAACTCCGCCCATGCTCGTATGCGCCATAAGAGCCCTCACAAAAAATCCCTACGGCTTGCAGACGCTAACAGAAGCCTGGATGAAAGACCCGCCAAGAGAACTAGAACGAGTATTCACGCTTCCGGAAAACTTCAACACGGAAGAAAGCCTCAAAAAAGTGGAAGAAAACATTGAAAAAGTGGCAAAAATCCGTGTTATAGCTGTAACCCAGCCAAAACAGGCAAGCGTTCCAAAGAAAAAACCAGATATGGCGGAAATAGAGATAGGCGGAGGCACAATTCAACAACAATTTGAATACGCAAAAAGCCTACTGGGAAAAACACTAACCTCGGCAGAGATGTTCAGGGAGGGCCAATACGTAGACGTAACAGCCGTGTCCACCGGAAAAGGCTTCCAAGGACCGGTAAAACGCTGGGGAGTGAGAATACTACAGCACAAAGGGAGAAAAACAAAAAGGGGTATAGCAACACTAGGACCGTGGAATCCCCATCACGTGATGTACAGCGTCCCAAGAGCCGGACAAATGGGCTTTCACCAAAGGACAGAGTATAACAAACGGATTTTTAAAATAGGCAAAGACGGAAAAGAAATAACACCAAAGGGTGGCTTCATAAGATACGGTGTAATCCGTGGTCCCTACATACTGCTAGAAGGAAGCATACCAGGACCAGAAAAGCGCCCAATACGACTACGCTATCCAGCACGCCCACCCAAGCCCATCGTCGAAGAACCACCACAAATCACATACACATCCCTCGAATCCCCGCAAGGAAAATAAACGGTGAAGACAACAATGGCCAAGAAAACAGCAAAGATCTTCAGCCTACAAGGGAGGCTTGTCAGAAAAATAAAACTTCCGCCAATTTTCGGGACACCATTAAGACCAGACGTTATAAAACGAGCCGTTCTAGCAATACAATCCGGTAGGTTTCAGT
>Ga0315309_1001119_pt1 | contig 16024 bp, 12 predicted proteins | sample TDP4_MG_FD_203080 | JGI IMG/M metagenome (GOLD analysis project Ga0315309, IMG submission 203080) | Freshwater sediment microbial communities from Lake Towuti, South Sulawesi, Indonesia - TDP4 | ecosystem: Environmental > Aquatic > Freshwater > Lake > Sediment | place: Indonesia: South Sulawesi... | reverse complement strand
GCTATGAGGCTCGCCGGTGGCAATTACGTAATCATCCGGCTCCTTCTGCTGGAGCATCAGCCACATGGATTCAACGTACTCCGGGGCGTAACCCCAATCCCGTTTAGCATTTAAGTTACCAAGTCTGAGTTCTTTACTTAAACCAAGAGATATCTTAGCTAATTCATTTGCAACTTTTCTGGTAATGAATTCTAAACCACGCAAGGGAGATTCGTGGTTAAAAAGTATGCCGTTTACAGCGAATATTCCATATCCCTCTCGGTATGTTCTAGTGATCCAATAGCCATAAAGCTTGGCTGCGGCGTAGGGGCTCATTGGACGAAAGAAATCCTTCTCACGGAGTGGCCTGTCGTGGTACAAACCAGTTTTACCGAACATCTCACTTGTAGCAGCAAAGTAAAACTTGGCATCATTACAGTTCTGACGAATAGCTTCAAGGATTCTGGTTACAGCCAAGCCAGTTATGTCTCCGGTTGTGACGGGGGTCTCGAAGCTGGTTTCAACGAAGCTTTGGGCAGCGAGGTGATAAACCTCGTCTGGCTCAGAGATCTTTAAAGCTTCGATGAGTGAGCCAGTATCGCTTAGCTCTACTGGAATAAGATATATTTTATCAAAAACATCGAGATATTCTAAACGCCAGAAGTTTGGTGTGCTGATCCTGCGGTAAGTACCATAGACCTCATAGCCTTTATTTAAGAGAAACTTAGCTAGATAAGCGCCATCTTGACCAGTAACGCCGGTAATTAGAGCCTTTTTAACCATAAATTCTTCAGGCCTGGACCTGCTACAACAATTATTGCTTTCCTATTAGCTCTTCGTACATCTTAATTGCTTTTTTTGCAATTATTCCCCAATCGTAACTTTTTATTATTTCTTTTGACTTTATCCCCATCGCTCTAATCAAGCCTCCTCGGTATATCTTAAAAACAGCATCTACGATAGCTTTCTCATCTCTTGGCGGCACTATAATTCCATTTCCCTTTATAACACTGGGGACGTCGGCAACGTTTGTTGCAACTATTGGCTTTCCAGCAGCCATGGCCTCTAGTACCACTAAAGGTAGTCCTTCCCAGAGGGTTGGAGTCACAGAGATGTCCGCTAAGGTATATAGTTGGAACATGTTCTTGTCTGATATATTTTTAAAGTGAACAACCTTCTTTCTAAGCTTTAGTCTTTCTATTTGTCTGTTTATTCTTGTTTCTTCTGGACCCGCTCCGACCATAATTAATTTCGCATTTATTTTCCGATTAAGGATGCCCAACGCATCAATTAAGTAGGAAATCCCTTTATTTCTGTCTAGGCGATTTACATTCACTAATACTAAGTCTGCATCCTGAAGTCCCAAATCTTCCCTTTTCATTCTTGAATTTGATGTATAAGTCTGGATCAGGTCTAGCTCAACACCGTCCGGAAGAATAAAAATTTTTTCCGTTGGAACTTTAAACTGACTCGCTAGTTCTTGTAGCTGTAGCCTACCATCAGCCGCAATCGCGTCTGCATGAGTCATACAATACGCCAGTGGTCTCTTGAGGAGAATTTCTCGGAATATCATTTCTATACTATTTAGTTTTGCAAAACACAATTGACCTAATCCAAACGGTTCGATGATGACCGGCGCACACGTGTGATGTAGATAAAAATAAGCAGTTATATGGTATGAGTGAAGCACATTAAATTTTTCCTCTTTCAAACGCCTTGCTAAATTTATGTTGAAAAGGTATAGAAAAGGCCAAAATCTTTTTCCATATGGAGGGAGCGCTTTACTTATGAATTCGTATTCGATTCCATCACAAATTGTGTTTCTGCCCTTGTTCTGAGGACCTGAAGTAATTATCTTAACGTCAATTCCTTCCTTTACCAAGTATTTACTTAGGAAATAAACGTATCTCTCCGTACCGCCAAAGATCGAAAAAGGATAAGCCCATGGCGTCGACATTATTACCTTCATTCTAGATTCCATCACCTAGCACATTTTTCATATTCTTCTGATGTTCTGAGGATGATATCAATTTTTAACATCCAATACGGAATTTTCTGTAAGGTCTATATACAATAATTTGGATAAGTGCGTAACTTCATCGCTAACCCCTCCCGGATGGGTAGCAGAGACATGAAATCATGCTGTTTTTATCTGTCTTGTATCTCAAGCCACGTGTGCATGTGCCAAGAGAGTCGTTTGCGAACTTATCTTCTTGGTTGGTCTATTTTTTCTATCCATATAATCGATGATTTTAGAAATCGATCTGGGTGGGTGAATTATCTTCCTGATCTTTCTTTGAAGGACTACATATAAATTCCAGATTAATGGTTGGAAAGGCAGGAACAAATTGTTCAGCCCAAAGATGTCGACAACTTGAAATCCTGCTAAATTAAGCACTTTTTTTAATTCATCGCTTCTGTATAACCTTTTGTGGTCAAACCATATACCCCCGAACAGGCCATTGTAGATAGGACGAGTCCTGAGCAGTCGGGTCAAAATTGCGTTGATTGGGTCCCATAAGAAGGGATATTCCAAATTTGGGACAGTAATTACGAGTATCCCTCCCCGCACAAGTACACGCTTTATCTCACGAAGCGCTTCTATGTCGTCATGTAGATGTTCTAAAACCTCCATGCAAAGCGCTTTATTGAAAGTTCCTGCACGGAAAGGAAGATGCGCGATATCCGCTAAGATAAATGCTACATTCCCCTTGAATCTATTTGTTGCCCTTATATTAAAATAATAGAGATCTATACCTATTACTCCGCTACACTTCTTCTCTATAATGGGGTCTAGGACGGCGTCACCACATCCGCAATCCAAAACAAAATCGTCATCCTTCAATTTTAAAGCTTCAAGTACTGCCTTTACACGTATGCGGAAGGAGATATCAGCGATGAATTGGGGATAATCCTTAAATAAGCTGCACAATAGGTTGGCTCCATTTAACTTAAGATAAGAAATAAGTTCTAGGCATAATCATGGTCATCAAAGCGGTCCTTTAACTGTCTAAAACAGTTTGAATCGCCCTTCAGCTACTAGCCTTTACTTTTTTTAGCACTTGGACTAGCAATAAGATAAGTGCAATTGTATTGATGAACGACCATACAAAGACAAAGGTTCCTAAGAGCTTGAGAAGCGTCGCAAAGAACAATAGAGGCATTACTAAGCCAGAGGTGCTGATGAGCGTGATCCCGATTTTTCGTAGGGTTGTAGACAGGGCTTTCCCCTCTTCTTTTATGGAGATGAAATGCAAAACGTTTTGCAAAAAAATTCTTTCAAAGCTGTAACCAATGTTCAGCGATAGGATAAAACAGGTAGAGGCCCATCCCCCTAAGACCAGGTACATGCTTTTGTTAAGCTCTACCCCTAAAACCATATGAATTAGAGAGTTCATGAAATAATCAGGATAATGGAAGGCCCCTACACCAGCACTTATAAAAAGCAAGGAGGCTATGGCTTGGTCGCAAATGGAGTCTAGGAGCTTTCCATATCTACTGCTAGAGCCGCTACACCTTGCCATGTTCCCATCCACGTAGTCGAACAAGGCCCATAGGTTCAGTAGCAAAGCACCTATGATAACCTCTATGCCTTCACCAATGGCCAAAAGCAAGCAACCAACGCATCCAATCGCAAAAGCACCAAGCGTAACGGAGTTGGCCGAGGCCCCAAGCCTTAGAAGCAACCAGCTTGGGTAGTACGAAATTCTCCTTAGCACAATATGACCCCAAAGGTTGTAGTAGTTTAGGTTTGTCCCCTCAGTCCTTCCCTTGGTTAGGTGCTTCTCGTATTCTTGGCGAATATCCAAGATGCTAAGCTTTTTCTTTACCAAGAATTGTTACCTTCCTGGGCGTCTCTTCTCTGACACTATCAAAGCGCGATGTCAAAAGTTTTTTCTCTGAGAGGAAGGTGGCGAATGTCGCAGAGAATGAAATCGTCCTTAGGAAGACATCTCTTGGCTTGGGCCAGATAGGGACGGAATATGTCAAGATAGCTGAAGTTGCGTCTTTCCGCAAGTAGCATGCTTTCTACGCCTGCTCCGCAGCCAACATCTAAGAGACTATCAGATTGTGTGTCAATTACATTGCAGATATAGTAAGTTCGTGTTAACCAAGGGGCAAATAGAGAAGCTACTTTGCGTAAGCTATCTAGCACTTCGTCATCGGCTCCTAAGCCCCTTGACACTCGCTATAGCGACGAGACAATTAGGGTTACTCAGCCTTCCATAGGTTTTTACGCGATACTTGCTATCAAGTTCCAGTCCGAGCTTGTGTCGAGTGCCTTTAGCATTTTTATGAGGGGATTTGCTTCAACATAGATCGAATTCTTTTCCTGCAATCGATAGGGATAAGTAGTAGAATTCTATCCACGACAAATGATGCATATCTAATCAACCTGTTTCGGAACTCTTAACCGTAAAGGTTTATGTCAAAGAAATAGTGCTTAAGCACCATTCGAAATTCCTCCTTGTAGAACTCCTTAACATGAAATGGATTGGATCCGCCATGCGTTAAGGAGATTAATTTATTCGGGGTGGAGCATATGAAATTTCCTTCTTCTTTCAAGATCCTTTTCGCTTCGGATAGAAAAATTAAGGGACTTTTCAAATGCTCGATCGTTTCAAAAGAGTCCACTACGTTAATCCCTTGCTCGACTAAGCGTTTACTCAAGAAATAAACGTATCTCTCAGTACCTTCAAACAACGAAAAAGGATAAGTCGATGGCGTCGACATTATGATCTTCAATTATCTAAGCGTCCCGTTAGAGTAGCTTGGGGAGACTCAACTCTTTGAGGCTTGCACTTAAGTTCTGCTTTAAGTTCTCTTAGTGCGCTGTTTAAGTTAAGGGATTTGTTCCGTTCTCCTATGTGCGTAAATATTTTCAAAGTAAAATTAATGCCTCTCTGCAATTTGACCAATAAGTTCACGACAGGCCAATCTAACGGATTTTTTACTGTCTAAAGAAGGTTTCCATCCTATATTTGTAAGCTTTGATATAGAAAGCAGCATAGTCTTCACATCTCCTTTCCATCCACGCCCTCCTTCGACACCTTCTGTCAGCTTAAAGTTGACACTTTTAATCCCCATATCCTCAACTACAATTTTTGAAATTTCCATAACACTTAATGAATCGTAGTTACCAATGTTGTATATTTTTAAATCGAGAGCATTTTCTCTAAAATGCTGATAGCTTTGCATCGTCGCGTTTACGAAATCCGATATGTGAAGATAGCTTTTACGTTGAGTCCCATCTCCTAATATTTCCAACTGTGCTGGATTTGCTCTTAATTTCTGGATAAAATCAAATATAACGCCATGTGTACTATTTGCTCCAATTATATTAGCCGGTCTCAGGATTAGAGCTTTTATGCCAAAGACCTTGGCATACCCGCTAATCAATTCTTCGCATGCCAATTTTGTTGCACCGTAAATTGAAATAGGATTTAAGGCATGATCTTCAGGGGTGGGCATAACTTCTGCTTCCCCATAAACTACTGAAGAAGAAGTAAATATAACGCACTTTATATTATTTAATCTCATTGCTTCAAGAACATTAAAGGTAGCTTGCACGTTGTTCTCATAATGAGATTTAGGATTAGTTGTGCTAGTCCTAACTTCTGGATCTGCAGCAAGATGAAAGACCACATCAGCACCTTTTAATTCGTCCATTGTTTCAGAAAAATCCTTCAAGTCCATTTTCTTTATTATCATTCTGCTTTTGTTGCATTGACCAAGATTTTCAAGCTTACCGGAAGAAAAGTTGTCAAGAACTTTAACTTGATAACCTTCATGAATAAGGTGCTTGGTTAAATGGCTTCCTATGAAACCTGCTCCTCCTGTAACTACGGCATAAGGCATTTTCATACTTCCTTTTTGCCTTTTTCTACCATCATGCTTATCCAGCTGTAAGTCCTCTCCAAGCCTTCTTCCAATTTTACCTTAGGCTCCCACCCCAATACCTTTTTAACCAAAGAAAGGTCAGCGTTTCGACCCCTGACGCCTTCAGGTGCAGATAGATTATAGGTTTTAGTTATGCTCTTCCCTGAAATTTTTATCACGATGCCAGCCAGCTCGTCTATCGTCACTAGCCTATCCGAGCCAATGTTTAATGGCTTATCATAGTCGGATTCCATTAGCATTGCTGTTCCTCTAACACAGTCGTCGATATAACAAAATGAACGTGTAGCTTCCCCATCTCCCCATATTTCAATAACTCCAGGATCAGATGCCTCCGCCACTTTCCGGCATAGAGCCGCTGGAGCCTTCTCTCTTCCACCTTTGTAAGTTCCCTCAGGGCCATAGATGTTGTGATACCTCGCAATTCTAACATCGAGTCCATAATCTTTCTGGTAGGCCTTCACCATCTCCTCGGTGAACAACTTCTCCCAGCCATAGGCTTCGTTTGGGTCTGCGGGATAGACGTCTTCCTCTTTTATACCTTCTACATTTGGCTTTGTCTGCTTATAGTTTGGGTAGACGCAGGCACTCGAGCTGAAGAGAAATCTCTTCACTTTATTTCGCACAGATGCTTCGAGCATGTAAGTATTTACCAGTACATTATCATGCATTACATCAGCAAATACGGAAGTGATAAAGCCTATTCCTCCCATATTAGCAGCAAGATTATAAACCTTATCAATTCCTTCTGTGGCCTTAAGGCAATTTTCCGGTATTCGGAGGTCTAATTGAAGTCTTTCGGTATAGTATTTCTCTTGAATGTAATCATCGAACTTTATGTCCACAACTCTCACAAAGTGCCCCTGTTGATGTAAATACCTCGCCAGATGACTACCAATAAACCCTCCACCGCCAGTAACCAGTATTCGTTCTATATTAAACATATACGTAAAAGTTTTAATTTTTGGTAGAAAGCGCTAAAACTAGCTAACCCTCATAAAACGAGCTACTTGTCGTGGAGGTAATCTTTGAAAGCTTTGGCGGAAAGGATTACTTCTTGCCTGAATTGTCTCCCTTAAATGCTTAAGATTCCAAATTAGAGCGCATAATAAGACCTCAAATATTTCAAACCTGTTGTATAATATAAGTCTGGGGAATGCGGCAAGGAAGAAAACGAGGTTAAAGGGCATAGCTATAAGCAAGGCATGCACAGGAAAGTTCTTCATAATAAACCGAATCTGGTTTCTGTAAGAGTAATAAACGCGGCGTGGTGAAATCAGAGGTGTCGTACCACCTAATTTGTGCCAAAAGATGGCGTTAGGAACATATACTACCTTATACCCAGCTTTCTTCACCCTTAAACAGAAATCCGTATCATCATACATGAGGAAATAATCCGGATCCCATAGACCAACCCTAGAGAGAACCTCTCTCTTGACCATGGGCACGGGGGTAAAGTCGGTTTCTCTGATTTCATTGTATTTCCTACAGTCGTTTCTACCTAACCCTAACACACTTCCAAGCCCAGTTATTAGGCTAATTTTTCCTCCAGCGGAAACTATCCTATTTTTGGTTCCGTAAAAGTACACTTTACCGCCCACAACTCCTATCTTCTTTGAAGACGAAATTACGTTAACCAGCTCATTTAACCAGTTTGGGTGCACCTTGTAGTCGTCGCATATAGAGATTATGTATTCTCCGTGCGCCCTAATCATACCGTGATTATTGGCTTCTCCGTATCCGATATCTCCTACCCTGAACACTTTCACATTAGGGAAATCTCTCTTTACCATATCATAAGTGCCATCAGTGCTATCTGCGTCCACAACTAAAACTTCGTATTTAGGGTACTTCGTTTTTTCGATGGAAGTTAAACATTCTTTCAAATTATTTCGGCTGTTATGGGTTGGAATAGTGACTGAGACCAGAGGTAAAGATGACCTTTTATCCAACTTTCAGCACCACATCTCTTTTAACAATAAGCATACAAAATCATACTGATTTATGCTCTCTCAGCGGAGTTAGTGTTTGCCACAGCAAAAACGTCCTCTTAATGACTCTTGTTGTCACACGATTGTATATTTTTTAATGTTCGTATTAATCGTCTCTTTCACTTTTATCCGCTCTTACGTCAAACAACTATTTTACACAGTTTTTTCGTTTAACTTCTTATTTTAGGGTTAAAGTCCTTTTTTCTTAGGTCTTCCAAGCAAGTAACCCATGGGAACAATGTTGAGGAGCCTCAGTCTTTTAGCTATTTTCAAGAAGGGTCTTGTAAGATTACTGGCGGCTTCTTCTGGATAACTAAATTCATATGACTTTATGTTAGCGAACATCTTGTTCAATTGATGGACTAAAGTGCTTCTTGTTAAACTCCAGTTCACATATGCACCAGGAAAAGCATTCTTCAAGATTCTATCCTTTATTGCACATGGTAGAAAAGATGGAAAAGGTACGCCTGCATCAAGCTCTACAAGGAAGTTGGGGTTAGGAATCTGTGCTATCAATAGACCCTTCTCCTTTAAGACTCTTAAAGCCTCGCAGAGGAATCTTTCTGGCTGGCTCAGATGTTCTATAAGTGAAAAAGCATGTAGTTGGCTGAAGGCGCTGTCCCTAAATGGAAGGTAGTGAGCGTCTGCACACACACACCAAGAATTCGGCAACATTGATTTCGCCTTCTTTAACTGTTCTCTACTTATATCCAACAACACCATCTCCCCGAAAATAGGAGAAAAATACCTTGGAAGCTCTCTAGTACAAGATCCAACATCTAATAAAAGTTGATGCTGAGCATTAACATTACTGGTAATAACTAGCTCGTCTACTATTCGAAATATAGTGCGGTTCCTCTCCTCTATCGAATCTTTGTCCCTAGAGCTTACAAAAAGCCAGAATTTCCTGATGAGGTTGGAGAACATCTTTCACTTTACCCTGAAGTACGCTGTGCTTAGGGAGAGGAGTAGGAAGACTAGAATAAAGTTCAAGGCCATGTCGAAAGTTTCATGTTGGAATGAGACTTGGTGTGGTAAGACTTGCAGGCAGCCGTACGCTTGGATGACCACTAAGGTTACTGTGGTACATACATAAGCGTCTTTTTATCTTTAGCTCGACCCAATGATTTGAGGACCGTTGTCATATATCTTATTCGAGACCCCAGCGATCTCCCTGAATGTCGAATATTTCGGGTAGCATACTAGCATTCCTTCGTGTAAATCATTCCGTTCTATTAACCTAACACTGGATGAAAAAAATTCTTCGTATTGAAAATAAAGGGTATAAATGCCCTGTAGCTGCAACCTTTGCTCGTAAACGAGAACGGCTACAGGTGTCATGATGCATGTATAGTTCGCATGATCTTTGTAGGCAACTATGAAAGAATAGACTCCGTATATCTGATTTTCATGGCGGTCGTCCCAGTCACCGGGGCCCAAAATCGGGTCCTTGACTGACTTGGGGTACACCTTGTAGACATACTTCGCACATGACACTATCACCATTAACAAGAGAAATAATGCAAATAGTTTCGTCAATGAATTCCAAGGTGTCTTCTTGCTTTTCAATAAGGCTTTTTGCACAAACAGCGTAACCGGGATAATAGTTACTGGCAACGTCATTTCAGCAAATTGGAAAGAAATATTTCCCATATCATTCATGAACATACTAGGCCGGGTAGATACCCTACAAGCAATGAGGGAACCTACAGCAAGAAGCGAAAGCACCAAGTACATCGAACAAATAGCCTGGATCTCGGGTGTGACTCTCGATCTTTTCGCCTTCTGCAAGAACAAGAAGAAGAGATAAAGCCAAATAATGCCCAGAACGATAAGATAACTCAAGTAGAACACATAATTCCCGATTGTATCATAGATCGGCGTTGCCTCAGGATGAAAACCCGCCCTTCCTAAGTTAGCCTCGCCCTCTAGAATCTTAACCCATTCGTACAGCACATCAAACAAATCGCTCACATACTTGGAGAGATAATCCCAAGTGATGTATAAGGTATATACTAGCGGAGGCAATGAGAAATAAGCTTCCTTCCAATTTTTCTTAGTTATCGATAGTACAAGGGACAAGAGAATTAGATTTAAAGAAGCCATCAGAGATGATACTGAAATGCCTATGTCAAGCAGCCATAGTGCGATTTGTGTCTTTCTCTTTTCAAAATATGGCTTCATATGAGCAATCAAGTAGATGAATAACAGAAAGAGAACAACCCCATGATATTTGTCGTCGAATATCCAAACCGAAATGGAGGAGAAGCTAAAAAGAATGAGTGCGGATGAAAAAGCATAAGCTACTCTGAAAGAGGTAACCTGACGTAGGGCGCGGAAATACAGTGCGGAAAGAAGGAACAGAAGGAATGTATTAAACGAAAAGTAACAGGCGATTGTTGCGGGATAGTTCCAACGACAAATGTACGAGACAAGATATGCCATCAGGTGATATTCGAAGTATAGACTATAAACATCCCATATTGTGATCCTTTTTGCGGCTCGGTATAGTTCTAGGTACTGGTCGAAACGCTTTACCGGAAGCGCATTGTGTTGGAACACGATGATCTGGGAACTTAGGAAGAAAAGAACGGCCCAAGATATCACCATCAGAATGTAGGCTAAGGGGACGTGCTTCTCCTGTCGTGTGATCAACGGTACGGAGAATGCAACGAAGAATAAAGTGATATAGATCAACCTTGCCTCAACAGGATTTGCTCCGAAAAAAGCCCCAGCGCTCGCCGCCACGTAGGCGAAGGGTGCCGCTATCATCGCGAATTGTAACAAACCCTTTCCACCAAAAGCTTTTGTTATCAATTTCTAGCAACCTGACTAAAATGTTTCATGAACAATCAGTCACGACATCCTGATATTAACCCGGATCTTCTTAGCAATGTAAGCAAGATGTGTGGCAGAAGTTGTTTCGGGACTTGGATAGAGTCCCCTACCAGCTGGTCGTCTTTCACTTTTCTGATAATGTGATGTACTCTTATTCTTCCTCTCCAGATCTGTCTAACGTTCATTGCGATGTATAAGATTCCATAAATATATCCAAGAGCGCTTTTGAGGTAGCTTTTCTCCTTCTTAATGTAATAGAACACAAGATTAGCCACGACCCATACTAAGTAGCTTAACACTACCCAAGACTCAAATGCGAACATATTCCTAATGTTGTAGCTTAGAACAGCATATACAACCTATTCTTTGAATTATGGTATATCACTGCTCTCCGAATATGCTTCGTGGTTGCGCCTCCTTTGTGAAAGCGCGCGCGTGACTATTGCGTTGCTGGAGCCATCGAAGGGAGAAACAGAAACTGTTCTTCCAACTTTCTTTAGAGCCATCTACCTTCTCACAAAGAGCCAAACAGAGTTGTGCAAACCCCTACTTCCGAAGAACAATTACAATGGCTCTCTTAAGGAGTTCTTCTTCCGGATACTCGGTCAGTTCAGATCGGATAGAAGGAGATAAGAAATGTTTTGGCTCTTGGCATTGTGTGTACCATTCCAGTATGTCAAAATCCTTGAACAATTGCTTATAGTCTTTCTCTCGTAGGCGATTGAGGCCGCTGGGAACATAGCCTCCTCTAAGGTGATCCCAGGGTCGCGTCGGGCCTAATGCTACAAAATCAGTTCCGGGTACTGAGTATGTCACTGTGTGGCCTCCTGTGAGAGATGCAAAGAGGTGGATCACATTTCGGGAAACAGCACCCTTCTTCATGACACGATGCATCTCGGAAATTACTTCGTCAACATGAGTGACGTGCTCAAATACAGCGTTGGAAGTAACAAAGTCGAATGTTTCATCTGCGAAATTCATCTGACAGGCATCCATCTGTCGCAGGTCCAGACCTCCAAATTTAAGAGGGAATTCAGCGATGTTCTGCAGTTCTCGGTAGTAAATATGATGCCTATAGAACCTCTTGATCTCCCTGGGAAAGGACTTTATGGTGAGATCATGAATCGCCCTGGTGGACCTAAGAGATGATATGAGAGGCTTCAAGTCAATACCAATAATATTACACAAATTTAGACTGTGAAAAAGCAAAGTCACCGGAAAAAGTTCTCCACAGCCGAGGTCTAGCATCCGTTTGCCAGCGATACTACCCAAATACCTCTTGGCCGCCGTCAGCGTGTATTTGAAAACGTAATAGTCGTTCCTCGCTTGCCACCGGATCGCTGCTGGGTTCATGCTCCACAAAAACGAATAGACAACTAAAGGTAATGGGGCTCTATTCGCAAGGTTCGTAGTTTTTCAGCTTTGACTTCAGATAGTTAAAGGGGAAAACTATAAAAAAGAATAGTTATTGAATCTAGTTTCCGGATGATCATATAGCAGTTAAGCATGTAGTAGAAGCCTTCAAGATCTTCAGCCCATTCGTTATCCATCGACAACTTGACGGTACATTTTTACATACTCCGCGGCAGCTGTTTTCCAAGTAAAGTGTTCTCTTGACATCAAATATGCTGATCTCCCCATGTTTCTTCTGAGAGTTGTATCTTCAATCAAAAGTGTCAGCTTATCAGCTAGATCTTGCGGTTTTCCTTTTTGAAAAATCAAGCCCTTTCCATTCAATACCTCCAATGAAGCTTCTTGATCAGACACTACAACAGCCTTACCACACGCCATGGCCTCAAGAACTGATAACCCGAAAGTCTCAAGTAGAGATGTACTGACGAAGATGTCAGCTGCGGCATATATAAATGGCATTGAAGCGTATGCCGCATGCCCAACAAATAGAATGTTTCTAGAATAAGGTCCATCATGTACTCTCGCTAAAACTAATCGGTCAAGTTGGCCCTTACGCTTACAGACCATAACGAACTTCACCTTCTTATGTTTTTCCAAAACTGCTGGTATGGCTCGAATCAGTGTTAGTGGATCCTTCAATGGATCAAGGTACCCAACCCAAAGTATGCACGTAAAGTCTTGAGGTATGTTGAGTAATCGTCGCATCTTCTCTCTCGGAACTGCCGGATTGAAAAGGTTCGAGTCCACTCCGTGATGGATGACTTTGGAAGCAATCCCATATTTTGTCAGCAACATCCTTCTCATGAACTTACTGACTGTGGCTACCGGAATATTGCTCGAATACATTCGCCTCAATACGTGTTTCTGCTTCCATTCGAATATCTTTCGAGACGGTAGTAGTTCATATTCGGGGTGAGGGAGATTATGAACAGTAACAATAAAAGGTTTCCCGGCGCATTTTCGCAGGAGCCACATGAAGGTATAAGAACTGCAGCCATTAAGATGTATGAGATCGCATTTCCCCATAATAGAACGCAATTGCAAGTAGTTGGCGACATGTCGGACGCTCCCGAACACATCCCCGGCAAAGAACTTGTAGATCTCTTCTGCACCTTCTCTGACAGCAACTTGAGACGCTACCTTCAGTATCCTAGGCTGCTCTAGGATGGGCTTGCTATAGATCGCATGCACAAGGCTCGGTCTTAGTCGGCCGAATGGGATGACCTCTACACCATAGCCACGAATCAATTCCTTAATCAGTCCACAAGTATATCCGACGACTCCATGTTGATCGAAGAGTGTCTTCACGGAATGTACCGCCTATGGTTATATTCCATAAGTTCTATGCATACATGGAAAGTTAGTGGCACTTCGGGAAGAGTCTTGTCGCGTCCAGTAAGCGACTAAGGCGGCTAGCATACCAAGAACGCAATTAATCCTGCCAATTTCGTTCTACTGCGAAGTAGCCGCACACGCGCATCAATCTACTATAGATACTTATGCCTGCTATCATTAAGTATTCAACAAGACTCTGATGATTTCCCTAGCAGCACCATTTACACGCGTGCGCGCGATGGCTCCTCCCCGTAAATGGCTAGCGTGACTCTGCGGCTTTCGTCTTTGAGTAAACTTATTGCTTTTAAAAGATTACTAAAGGAGTAGAACTTGTTAAGTCCCCCGAAATACACCAGTCTTATGTTTCTCAAGAGAGGCTGAACCACGGAAGCCCTAGTTTCAAAAAACGGTTCAGGTATAACGTAAGGGACGAAGAACACCTTCCGCTCAAGATGGGCATAATGCAACTGAGGTACGCTTGCATGCCCGGAGAAGAAACTGTGATTGCATTTGCAAATCTAAACGAGTCGAAATCCAAAAAACCCAATTCAACGCCTTCAAGATCCTCTCTAACAGCTTTCGAAACCCGTATACGGAGATTTCTTCTGAGAGAAGTGGATTCCCCACTGCGCGGTACACTATGGGGATACCTAGTGTCTTTGAGAACAGTCTGACGAAGAAACACGCTACATTGTCTCTTGTCAGCACAGCTTTGTTTCTTCCCTTCCTTGCCCTAAGATACGCAAGTAAAACCGCACACAAAACGGAGAACAGAACTTTGCCTGGCAAAGCGGTGAGCTTCATGGTCAGACGAGGTAACGCCCATACTTCCCGATTAGCGATCTTTGGGAATGTATTCCTGATGTAGAAATTGCGTCTCAGATATTCCTACGATGGCGCATACGCGGTACCTCGTCGCCAATAGGCCGGTTAGTGTTTGTTCATTTCGAATCGGCCCGAGTAAACAGTGTGAGATGTCCATCGGGCCTACAGTCACGATAGCCTCACGATTCATCGTTACTTGTTCGCCTCCCTTGTAGTAGATCGTCTATCAAACCGTATACGTATCCAATCAGATTATTGGTGCCTGAACACAAGAATGAACATTATCCCAAAGGCGAAACGAAAACTTTTAGTCATCTTGAAAGAAGCCGAGTGATTACGAACATGATTCTTCTTGACATCGTGACGGAAATAACTGAGCTCGCGCACTAACTCACTTTAGATTCGACAAAACCCTAAGAGTTTCCTTGACGGCGTTCCTCGCACCATAGTGTTTGATTATATGTTGACGACCTCTACGACCTAGTTTGTTCGCAAGACTTTGGTCCGTGAGTAGCTTAAGTATAAAGTCGGCTATTTGCTGCTCATTCAGGCTTTTTGCAAGTAGGCCGGTCTTTCTGTCAACGACTATCTCATCGACGCCGCCGATACCAGCTCTGCCCACTATAGGCAATCCCATAGAGCTTGCTTCTAGTATAGTATTTGGTACATCGTCTGCCCAGAAAGTTTGTTCAATGCCAAGGCTGCGGTGAAACGCCTCACCCTCAAGTCGGTTTCTAAATGCCGTGACAAATACGTCGACCATAGAATAAATAATTGGTATTTCCTCCTGGGCCACAAAACCTAGATTAATCACTTTATTCCTCAAATGTAGATCATCCTCTAGTTTCCTAAGGTAGACCTCGTAGGGTTGAGGTGCTTTCCCTGTGACCATTACCAATCGAGCCCTTGGCAACTCAGACAGAACAGCTCTAAAAGCCTTTAATATGATGTCAACGCCCTTCATTGGAAGACATCTACCTATGAAAAGGATGAGTCTGTCGTCAAGCGTAAAACCATATTTCTCTCTGCTTTTCTCTTTTTCATAATTTTTCGGATTGAATAGATCTGTGTTGATACTAACCCCTATACCCCTGCCCGTCCGAGCGATTTTTCTTGGGTTGATGCCCTTTGATAGGAGGAATATCAAAGCTTTTCGCGATTCAGGTATGAAGTAATCAACTTCTCTGCTCAAATCCCACATTTTCTGAATACACTTTTCTGCCGCTCGTCCTCTGAAAGTTGGTGAAGATCGACAGCCTGTCTGAGAAACAACAAGCTTAGCGTCACGTACCTTCTTTAAAAGCAACGCCGACAATGTTGGACAGGAAAATAGTTCCCACGATATAACAACCTTCACTTTGTCTTTCATAAAGTTCAAGAGATAGGAAGGACTAATCGGCCAACCTCCAATGCCGATGACGTATCGGATCTCTCGTACCGTTACATGTTTAAACTCGGAGAGGGCCCTCAAACACCAAGGATCAGCTCTTCGAGGAAAATTAGAATAGTATAGCAGCAGGCGCTTATTTTTAGCCGACAAGGCTTCACCAAGTTGTTCTATATAACCGAGCTGGGTTGGGTGGTGAATATCTACAGGTAAAACGGCTACAGATCTTGCTTCAGAAATCTTTCTTCACCTCAAAATCCGGTTTCAATAACAGATATATTCATTGTAAAACAATGCTTTGTGATAAAGATTGGTTGATTGGCATAATGACGTTTTTGCACTTTGTGTTTTGATTGTG
>Ga0315309_1001117_pt1 | contig 16033 bp, 11 predicted proteins | sample TDP4_MG_FD_203080 | JGI IMG/M metagenome (GOLD analysis project Ga0315309, IMG submission 203080) | Freshwater sediment microbial communities from Lake Towuti, South Sulawesi, Indonesia - TDP4 | ecosystem: Environmental > Aquatic > Freshwater > Lake > Sediment | place: Indonesia: South Sulawesi... | reverse complement strand
CCGTCAGCCAGCGCCTGGCTGAGGGTCTTCATCTCTCGCTGCAGGAGGCGGAAACTCTGAAGTTGTCTTACAGCCGCAGCCAGATCAACGAAACGCCCCCAGTTTCCGTGGGCGAGATTTTGAGTGGGGCGGTCGGGACCTGGTTGGCAGAGGTGGAGCAGCAATTGATGGTCCTGGCTGGTGGGGGAAACCTCCCTCACCGTATACACCTCTGGGGTGGGGGAAGTGAGCTGCCTGAATTGGTGGAAGCGGCGAAGACTTTCCCCTGGATGAGGGAACTGCCCTTCGCCCGCTGTCCAGAGGTGAAGGTGCTGAACCCTGCAAAGGTGCCTGGCCTGCTGGACAGAACCGGGCTATCTTTGGGACGCGGAGGGCTGACTGTTATGGGTCTGGCCCGTTGGGCCTGTGCCGCTGAGATGAAGAGCGGAGCCAGTTTGCCCGACCAGTTGTTGGCAAAGGTTATGAGAAAAGATTTCGACACATTTCTTGGAGGGATGTAGGCCTGGTGGAGCAGATCATTTACCTGGAGGTTGACGACGACATCGCTGCTATTCGCGACCGCCTGGAATGGGCGCAGGCCAGGCGGGTCCTTCTCGTCATACCACCCAGATGCCACACTCTGAGCAATCTGGTCAATCTCAGGCTGCTACAACGTCACGTCCACAATTTGGCCATGGAAGCAGCCCTGGTGACCAGAGATGGGACCACACAGGAGTTAGCCCAGGAGGTTGGCTTGCCTGTTTTCTCCTCGTTGGGGAGGGCTCAGCGGGCCAGGTGGTACGGGCGACGGGTGGTAGAGAAGGCACCTCCTCAGCCGAGGGAATACAAAGGGCCGCGCCCTCGCGAGCCGATGTTGCCGGCCTGGTCGGAGTCGCCTGGGCGTGGCCAGCAGATACTGGCTGTCGCCTTCTTCAGCATATTATTTCTCTTCCTGGCGGCGGCTGTCTTGTTGTTGGTGCCCAGTGCCACGGTGACGTTGAGGCCCGTCAGTGAGGCGGTCAGTGAGACCTTGCTGGTGCAGGCTAACCCGGAGATAGAGCGCATTGACTACCAGACGGGTGAGATCCCGGCCCGCGTGGTAGAGGTGGAAGTCGAGGCCACGGATCACATTTCTACTATGACCAAGCGCGATGCCGCTGATGCCCGGGCCACCGGTACGGTGATCTTTGTCAACAAGATCAATGAGCCCGTTGAAATTCCTCTGGGGACTGTGGTCGGAACCTCGGCTGGGACTAACATCAGGTTCACCACGATAGAGACGGCCACCTTGCCAGCGGCCATAGGAGGGACGGCCGAGACGGGGGTAGTGGCTGTTGAACCCGGCCCCAGTGGCAATGTGGACGCTTTCATGATCAACGCTATCGAAGGACCTTTGGCCTTGCAGGTCAGGGTGGTCAACGACAAACCCACCGGCGGCGGCAACATGAAGCAGGTGGGGGTGGTGACCCAGGGTGACAAGGACCGCCTGAAGGCTTCCCTCCTGCAAAAATTGCAGCAAGAAGCCTACAACAGGATTCTGGAAGAATTGAAGGAGCAGGAGTTCGTGCCCCCTGAATCGTTGATAGTGGAAGTGGTCTCTGAGACCTACGACAAGTTCGTGGATGAGGAAGCTGACGTTTTGGGTATGAAGATGGTGGTCAGCGCCAGCGGGACGGCCATCGGCGGCCAGGACGCCAACGCCCTGGTCTATCGCCTTCTGGAAGCCAGAGTGAGGGAGGGCTATCAGTTGACAACCGAAGGGTTGCGCTTTGAGCTTGGCCAGATCGTAGCCGTGGAAGGCCGAAATGTATCTTTCACAATGCAGGCCTTCGGTCTCATCGTGCCCGTGATTGACCTCAACGCGGTCGTCAACGACATTCGCGGTCGGCCCGTTGAGGAGGCCGAAAACCTGTTGAGCCAGCGTTTTCCTCTCAAAGAAAGACCGGTCATCAAAGTTGCCCCTGACTGGTTGGGGCGGGTGCCTTTGCTCCCCTTCAACATTGATGTCTCGATTGAGCTGGGAGAAGAAAGCACCGCTGGCCCTGCTCCTGGAGGTTGACCTGATGCGTATAATGGCTCTGGATGTCGGTCACAGGCGCATCGGCGTGGCCCTCAGCGACCCGGGACAGGTTCTGGCCAGCAGCTTGCAGGTGATCGAGAGAAAGGGGCCGCAGCGAGACCTGGCGACTGTGGTTCAGTTGGTGCGGAAACACGGGGTCGGGAAAATCATCGTCGGCTACCCGCGTAGCTTGGATGGGACAGCGGGACAGCAGGCCAAGGTTGTGGAACGCTACGCGGCGGTTCTGGAGGAAAAGCTCAGGGATTCGTCATTGGACGTGCCGGTAATCCTCTGGGATGAGCGCCTCTCTACCGTGGTGGCCGACAGGCTGATGGCCGAAGCCGGTCGCAAAGGTCGGGAGAGGCGGGAGAGGATTGACGCTGTAGCGGCGGCTGTGATCTTGCAGGATTACCTGGATACAAGTGAGCAAGTAGGGCAAGTTGTCAACTTGCCTTGCAAATAGCAAGACTGGGGAGGGTAGCTTGGTAAAGAACATCTTGCGATTCCTGGTGTTTCTGATTGCTCTGCTGGCCGTGGGGGTCATCGTGATAGGAAGTGGTTGGTACGTCCTCAACCAGGGTCTGGGCAGCGGTGGCACCGAGGTCAGCCGTACAGGCGAGGGCGGGGAAGCTCCTTCAATAAAGGATATTTTCATGGGGCTGTACCTCCAGTATCGGCAAGGTGACCTGGACCGGCCGGCCAGTTACGACGACACGCCGGTGACCTTTGTCGTCGAGCCGGGTGAGAGTGCGGCCACCATCGCTGCTCGCCTGGAGGAATTGGGACTGGTCACTGATGGCGAGTTGTTCCGCATGTTCATTCGCTATCACGGGATTGATGCCAATCTGGAGGCTGGCGAGTACGTGCTGCGGCCCAACATGACTATGGCCGAAATCGCTGAGACCTTGCAACACGCCCGCATAGAAGAGGTGACGGTGACCATCCCTGAAGGCTGGCGGGCTGAGCAGGTAGCCCAGATGTTGGCCAAAGAGAACATCGTTGACGGCGATGAATTCCTGGCTCTGGTGCGCGGGGGGAAATTCGATTACAGCTTGCTGCGGGACCGTCCCGAGGAGAGTTCCCTGGAGGGCTTCTTGTTCCCTGAGACTTACCGCATCCCGGCTCAGGCTGAGGCAAAGGACCTCATTGAGCGGATGCTTTCCACCCTGGACGAGCGCTTCACGCCCGAGATGCGACGGTTGGCAGTGGAACGGGGAATGACTGTCTACGAGGTGATCACCCTGGCTTCTATCGTGGAGCGGGAAGCGGCGATAGCTGAGGAACGGCCCCTTATCGCCGACGTGTTCTTGAACAGGTTGGAGCAGGACATGTACCTGCGAGCTGACCCCACGGTGCAGTATGCCAAGGGTTATGACGCCACGACGGGCCAGTGGTGGGCCCCCGTGACTCCTGAGGATTGGGAAGCGGTGGATTCACCCTACAGCACTTATTTGTACCCGGGTTTGCCGCCAGGCCCTATATGCAGCCCTGGGCTCTCTGCCATCCAGGCCGTCCTGGAGCCAGCGGATACTGAATACCTGTTCTTCTTGGCCAAGGGTGACGGCTCTCACGCCTTTGCCACCACTTACGAGGAGCATCTGCAAAACCAGGAACTTTATCAAAGGTAGGGTGGATCTTATGCCCCCTTTTTTTTGTGGCACCGTTTTGCTCGGAGCCAGGGCGAATGCAACGGGTATAACAGCCACGACCCAGGCATGACTGTGCTTTAGCGTTTGGGCCTAGGTTGAGCACCCAGAGGTATAGAGCTTCCCATTCAAGAGAAAAGCCACCTGCGTCAACCGCACAGGTGGCTTTTGCTATTGCCGAGGTACTTGACAAATCACTCAATCTGTAGTATTATATTAATATGATATTATAATGACTTTGGACCAAACACCCGTTTTCGCATCTTTGCGATCCGAGGGCAACTTGGCTACCATATCTTGCGGCATATTAGCGCCTGACCACAATATGTATTGGCCAAAAAGGAGACGTAAACTTTCCAAAGTCCAAAATGTCATTTCCATAGTTGAACAGAAAGTGGTTGATTTGGTGTCTTGTCACTAAAGCTATCATTGTGAGGAGGGTGGTGTGTCTATTGGAGACGAAGTCCCAGTTCCGCTCTACTATCGAATCAGAGAGGATTTACGAGAATTGATAAATTCGGGCCAAGTCAAGCCCGGTGATCGACTCAGTTCCGAACGGGAACTTTGCAAGCAGTATGGGGTGAGCAGTATAACGGTGAAGCGAGCCGTCCTAGATTTGGTTCGAGACGGACTGTTATACCGTGTGCCGGGCAAGGGTACTTTTGTCTCCCAAGCGAAGATGGAGCGAGACCTTTCGCGACTTACCAGTTTCACAGAAGAAATGCTGCATCACGGGCTCAAGCCAAATAGTAGGGTCTTAGAGGCAAGAGTATTACCTGCGAGTGGTAGCGTTGCCAAGAACTTGGATCTCTCCCCGGGCGAAAAGGTAATCGCTTTGGAGCGAGTGAGGTTTGCCAATAGTGAGCCGTTGATGCTCGAAAAGACGTTTCTGCCTCACAGATTGTTTCCTGACCTTCTTTCGGAGGATTTAACCACTCAGTCACTCTACCATTTCATCACGGCGAAGTACGGGGTCTCGCTCGCTAGAGCTAGGGAAACCCTTGAGCCAGTGATCATAAACGACAAGGAGGCACACAATCTCGCCGTTGAAACCGGCTCCCCAGGGCTTCTCTTGGAGTTGATTGCCTACGATGAGGCCGGACAGCCTGTAGAATTTACTAAAGCGATAGTCCGTGGTGATAGGTGCAAGTACTACATAGAGATGGCCGGTTTTCACCGGGAGAGGGGTCGCTCGGCAAGGTAGGAACCGATAGTTTGGGCTAGGTTCCTCTTCGTAGAAACACGAAGGGAACGCCTGAGAGAGAACTGGTAGGAGGATAGACTTGGGGATTCAGCAAGCGTCCGAGAAGGGGCTCATCGCCTTGGTCAAACCAACGAGGGCAGATTTCGTTGGCGATCAAAACGCGCTTTATGAGCAAGCTATTTGGGCAGTGACCATGGTTAGCGCAAAGATCTCTTTTGCTTTTCTTAGCGAAGAAGACCTCACAGAGAAGGCAGAACGGTATCCCCTGTTGATCCTCCCTCGCGTGGCCTGGCTCGATGACGAAGAGATTCAAGCCGTCAAACGAATGATCCATGCCGGTGGTCACTTGCTAATTACCGGAGATTCTGGATGCTGTTACGGTCCCCTCGGTCAGTTCTCGAGGCGGAACGGCAATGCCTTGGAGAAGTTTGCAGGTGTCAAAAGTCAAATTTCTCAAAAAGGTCGATCAGACTATTGGCAATGGGCCTTTCTCAGGTTGACTGGAGAGCACCCTCTAACTCGAACACCTTACACAAGTGAGGGAACTATTATTCCTCTCCAGGGCGAACAGTATGCTATTCGAGCTACTGAAGCGGAGTCTCTCGCTCAGTTCGTATCCAGCGATGAGAGGCAGGAAGTCCTCTCCGATGCTCTGACTGTGATGGAAACTAACGGGGGACGAGTTGTTTGGTTCCTCCCCTCGGTGGCTGAGCACTTCTCATACGACAACTCGTATGTCCTAAGAGAGCTCATGCTCCGTACCCTATTCTGCACCATGAAGGGTGGATTGGCCGGCATCTGGTACTGGAAGGATGCGGCTCGCTCGCCTCTTGTTATCGATGGCGACGTTGACCACCCACCGGGGGTAGATCCGGAGTGCACCAAGTATGTGCCAGCGGCCATCGCCACCCTTTTGGAAGCCTCGTTCGACAAGTACGGCATCTACGTTAGTGCTCGCAACTTAGAAGAGTTCCCATCCTATTTTCCGCTCGACCACCAGCATTATTACAACCATTCCTATTCCCACCCTTATAGTCATTGGGACGAGCGACCGTGGGCAGGGCTTGACAAGGACGAAATCACGGGCCAAATCCGGCGTTGCAGCGAGACGTTTCTTCGCTTCTTGGGCCAGAATGATCAAGGCATCTTTCGACTGCCACACTTTCAACTCGAAAGAAGTACCCTGACCTTCCAGGTCCTTGACGATCTGGGCTACCTCCAGGAATCCTCCGTAGGATCAAACTACACGGTGACTGCTGGCTTCCCCTTCCACCCTTCTAAAGAACCTTGGACAGGGATAGATGATGGAGAGTCACATTTCAAGTCCTGGCCGGAGCCTGATAAGAACTTTGCAGTTCTTGAAGTACCTATCAGTTTCGATCCCTCTGCCCCTGATTTTCCCAACGGTTTTTGTAGTTACAATACCTTACGGGAGGGAGTTAGGAATCGCACGGCATCCCCCGATGACTATCTGGCTATGATCAAGGAGGTAATCGACCGAGAATACCGTCGAGGTGGTCTAATTCATATCTTCGCTGACCCTCCTGACGTGGGCTACGGAGTCTTTCAGGACGATAAGGTCAACTACTCCCAGGCGATGCAGCAAGCTGTCGCCTACGCCGCGAGTTTTGACGATATCGTCTCTATGTCGCCGCGAGAACTCGGCGATTGGTGGTTGGCGAGGGAGAAGGTGGACATCTACGAACAGTGCGTCACAGGTAACGTATGGGATGTGAGACTGAGGAATGCGGTACCTGGTACCACCCTCTGTTTGAAACCACCAGAGGGAAAGGTGGTGCGGGAGGCTCGGACCGGTAGTCGCTTCATTAATCCTAAGCCTTTTGATGACTTCCTTGCCCTGCTTCCCCTTGGGACGGTGGAGGGTAGAGTTGACGTTCTGATAACCTTGGAGGATAAGTAGGTGACGAACTCTTGTGTCGAGAGGTTGCCGAATCTGTCAGAGCGAGAAGTGGTTCCGGCGACGGGCGATCCGTAGAAAGGAGGTGAGGAAAGGCTTTGACACCCTGGCATGGTAGCGGTAACAATTTCAGACATAAAATGAGAAGGAGGATAAGGAACAATGCTTAGGAAGATGCGATGGTTTACTATCGCCAGCGTGCTTGTGATAGTGGCTCTTGCACTAGGGGCCTGCGGGGCGCCCGCACCGCCACCAACACCGACGAGCCCGCCAAGTGTTACCCCTGCGCCGCCAACGCCGACGCCCCCTCCACCGCCGCCAGAGGTGACGACTATAACTTTCTGGGATTACTACGGGGTCGCCACCCCCTTCCAGCCTGAGATGATCGCGGCTTTTGAGGCGGAGAACCCGGACATCAAGGTTCAGTACGAATCGCTGGACTGGGATGCCATGTTCGAGAAACTGAGCGTAGCCATGACGACGGGCACGCCGCCGGACGTGGCGACCGTAGACATGACTTGGGTACCCACTTGGGCAGCGTTGGGTGGCTTTTCAGATCTAGGGTCTCTCTCTGGGGGTAAGGTCAATGGAGTGCCCTTCAATGAGGCTTTCACTGAGGGCGCGGTGGGGGCCATGACGTACGAGGGCCAGATAGTCACCGTGCTGGAGGACTTCGATGTCTACTGCCTCTACTACCGGGCCGACCTCTTCGAGGAGAAGGGGTTGGAGGTACCCACCACCTGGGATGAGCTAGTGGGGGTTGGACAGCAGCTAGTCGAGGATACAGATGGCGACGGGACGCCCGACAAATATCTCTACGGCATCTATCCTGATGCCTTCCGCTGGGCTCAGTTCCTCTACGAGAACGGCGCCGATATCCTCAACCCCGACAACAGTGAGGCCGTCTTCAACAGTCCTGAGGGGGTGGAGGCGACCCAGTTCTTGGTCGACATGGTCAACAAGTATCACATCGCCTTCGACATCGGTGAGGAAGAGGCTATCACGCCTATTAAGGATGGCCGGATGGCCATGTTCTCTGATGGCCCCTACATGATGGGGGTGATTAAAGACGGCGCTCCCGAAATGGAAGGGATGTGGAAGGTGGCGCCTCACCCTTACAGCAAGCAACGGGGCTCCTACCTGGGTGGGACGGGCTTGGTGATCCCCGCCAGGGCCGCCAACAAGGAAGCTGCTTGGCGGTTCATCGAGTTTGCGATGCGGCTGGACAACGCCATCGGTGTCTACAAGTACTCTGGCGCCGCACCAGGGCTCAAGGCTGCCCTAGAGAGCCCTGAGGTGAGTGTTCCCGACCCATACTTTGGTGGTCAGGTAACCTTGCCCCTGTTCTTGGAGGCCACAGAGACCGCACACCACTTCCCTTACGTCCGTCAATGGAACGAGATGTATGACATCATCGAGGACGCGGTGACCTCGGCCCTGTTGGAGGAGAAGACGGTACAGCAGGCTCTAGATGATGCCGTCGCCGAGATCAACGCGCTCCTGGCAGAATAACAACGGGCGAGACGGTGTTTCAGGTCAAGGGGGCGGAATGCCCCCTTGACCTTCACCTACACCGGCAATAATCAGTCTTACGACCATTGGAGACAAAGGCAAATGGAGACCTCGATAGGGCGACGAATTGGCGTGGCCGTAAGGAAATATTATGTGGCCTATCTCTTCATCCTGGGTCCGGTGATATGTACGACGATTTTCCTCTTCATCCCCATGATCAGTTCTTTCGCCTTTAGTTTGACCGAGTGGAGCGGCATCCAACCGCCCGAATTTGTCGGCTTGGCCAACTATCAAAGACTCATATTACACGACCGCAAGTTCATAAAATCGCTTGTCAATACCACCATCTTTGTGATACTGGGGCAGGGTAGTGGCCCTGTCTTCGGCTTGGTCTCCGCTCTGGCACTGAACCAGAAGGTGAAGTTTCGGGCCGCCTTCCGGACCGCCTATTTTCTGCCTGTGACGACGAGTCTGGTGGTGGTGGCCACTGTCTGGAAAATGCTCTACAACGAGAATGGGCTGATCAATGCCTTGTTAAGGAGCGTCGACTTGCCGACGACACGGTGGCTCATGAACCCTAGAACTGCCCTTCTCTCCATTATCGTTACCAGCGTGTGGCAGGGGTTCGGCTTTGAGACGGTGATCTTTCTGGCTGCCTTACAAGCGATCCCCAAAGAGCTTTACGAGGCTGCGATGATAGATGGGGCGAATGCTTGGAACAGGTTCTGGCACGTTACCTTGCCTGGCCTGCGGCCGGTTATCGTAATGATATACATTATCGGCATCATAGGCAGTTATCAGGTGTTTGACCAGATTTACGTGATGACTGAAGGCGGACCTGTTAATAGCACCCTATCCGTCGTGTATTACCTCTACGACAATTTCCACTATATGAAGTTTGGATACGCGTCTGCTGTAGCGTATATTCTCTTCGCGATATTAGCTTTGTTCTCCTACCTGCAAATGAGGTTTTTTGGCCAGGAAGAGTGAAGTGGCGCATCTTCGGATCGCCTCAGGGCAGCTACGTATAGTTGAAACCGCAGTGATGGGTGACAGACAATGGGGATGAGTCGCACGAGGGTCCTCAAGTTAGTAGGGCGAACAGGTCTCTATCTGGCTTTGATCGCTAGTTCGATCGCCATGCTTGTGCCCTTCTACTGGATGCTTAGCACCTCCCTTAAGCTAGAGGCCGATGTATTCGCCTATCCACCAGAATGGATTCCACAACCTGCCACTTTCATTCACTACGTGGAGGTTTGGACTCGTTTGCCCTTCGCCAGGTTCCTCTTCAACAGCCTGTTGGTGGCATCGATGGTCACCTTGAGCAATGTGTTCTTTTGCACCTTGGCTGGCTATGCTTTTGCCAAACTAAGTTTCCCAGGCCGTGACAAGATATTCTTCGTCCTGTTGATGACACTCATGGTGCCCTTCCAGGTCAATCTGATACCTCTATACAAGTTGATGGACTTATTCAAGTGGATAGATACCTACTGGGCACTCATCGTTCCGAGCGCCACAAGCGTCTTCGGTATCTACCTGATGCGTCAATATATATTGTCCATACCCGATGAACTCCTGGACTCAGCGCGGGTAGATGGCTGTTCAGAGTTCGGGATCTTTTGGTGGATCGTGGCACCTTTATCCCTGCCCGGGGTAGCCACCCTGGCCATCTTTACCTTCATGGGAGCCTGGACCAACTTTCTCTGGCCTATGATCGTCACCAGTTCCATGGATATGCGTACTCTGCCGGTGGGAATCGCCCTGCTGCAAGAGTATCACACCACGAACTGGTCTCAGACCATGGCCGGCTCTGCCATCGCTGCCTTGCCCATGATCATCGTTTTCCTCTTCATGCAACGGCAGTTCATAGAGGGGATGACCGCGGGGGCGGTTAAACGGTAGTGACTGCTTGTCTTTCCACCGTTTAGATTGTCCAGTTTGGATCTTGATTTTCGTTCGGAGGATGAATATGGTCGGTGGGTACATGGGTCGCATCCTTTTCGTGGATCTTTCCCGCGGAGCGATGAAAGAGGAGCGTACGGATGAGGAATTGTGTCGCCAATTCTTGGGCGGCTATGGCCTCGGTGTCAGGCTCATTTGGGATCGACAATGTCCAGGGGTGGCCCCCCTAAGCCCTCAAAACATATTAGGGTTCATTACTGGGCCTCTCACTGGCACCCCGGCCCTCATCGCTTCGCGCTATATGGTCGTGGGCAAGTCGCCTCTGACTCAAACCTGGGGAGATGCAAATTCCGGAGGCTTCTTCGGGCCGCACATGAAGTTTGCAGGCTATGACGCTGTCTTCTTCACCGGAGAGTCAAAGAAGCCGGTCTATTTGTTCCTTCACGAGGGAGACGCCGAGCTCCGGGATGCCCAAGAGCTGTGGGGCCTAGACACCGTTGAGACCGAGGATCTCCTCAAGGCAGAGTTAGGAGTGAAGACTGAAGTGGCGTGTATCGGCCCTGCAGGTGAGAAATTGGCCTTAATCTCCTGTATCATCAACAACAAGGGCCGGGCCGCTGCCAGGTCAGGGCTGGGAGCGGTTATGGGGTCAAAGAAGTTGAAAGCGGTTGCCGTAAGGGGCGATATGGAAGTGCCGCTTGTGGACAGGGAGAGGGTTCTGGGGCTTCGAAAGCAGTATTTGGCCAGCCTGAAAGGCCCCTTGGTCGACTACTACCGCGACTACGGTACGTGCGGAGGGCTGGAAGGAGCATCGGTTAGCGGCGACGCACCGGTCAAGAACTGGAAAGGGGTAGGTCCCATTGACTTCCCCGGGGCAGAGGTCATAAGCGACGATAACATCATCAAATATCAGGAGAGACGTTTCGCTTGTTGGCATTGCCCCTTAGGGTGCGGCGGACATGTGAGAGTGAAGGAAGGATCCCATGCCGTTGAAGGGCATAAGCCCGAGTATGAGACCCTGGCAGCTTTCGGCACCATGACCCTGGTGGACGACGTGGAAGCGATCATAAAAGCCAATGACCTGTGCAACCGATATGGGCTCGATACCATCTCTACGGGCGCCACCCTAGCATTTGCTATGGAATGTTACGAGAGGGGGTTGCTCTCGCCGAAGGATACTGATGGGCTGGAGCTGCGATGGGGGAATGCCCCGGCTATGATCGCCATAATCGAGAAAATGGCTGAGAGGGAGGGATTAGGCGATCTGTTGGCTGATGGGGTGCAGAGGGCGGCGGAGAGAATTGGGGGAGGGGCTAAGGAATTGGCTGTTCATATCCAGGGTCAAGAGGTCCCCATGCATGACCCTCGTTATCTGCCTACTTTAGCCCTCAGTTATTGGCTGGATGCCACCCCGGCCCGGCACATGCAAGGCGGACACTGGGCCTACGACCTGCCCCCTATCTCCCGGGAGCGATTGCGGATACCCGATTTTGAAGAGAAATACTCCTATACGGGCAAGGCGGAGATCTATAAGATGGTAACGGACATCATACACGTGGTCAACGCAGCCGGGCTTTGCCAATTTGGTTACGAGTGTACCGACATTCAGTACGTGCCTGATTTTCTATCTGCGGTGACTGGCTGGGATCTCACCCTTGAAGAGTGCTTGAAGATAGGAGAGCGCATATCCAACTTGCGTCATCTTTTCAACCTGCGGGAGGGGTTGAACCCTCTAAGGTTCAAGTTGCCAGGTCGAATCATCGGAAAACCTCCTCTCAAAGCCGGGAATCTGGCGGGCGTTGAGGTAGATGTGGAGACTTTAGCGAGCGAATATCTCGCGACCAGGAGTTGGGATCCAATTACTGCCGTGCCCAGCAGGGAAAAACTGACCGAGCTGGGTCTGGAAGAGTTGCTGAAGAGGTGGTCAGGGAAGGGATGCGCCAAGTGGCGCCAGGTTTGGTAATAGGTGATTTCCGGAACAGGAGAGACCTCGTGGCATGAGAAAGCCGTTGGTCTTCGTTGCGTTGCCTCCGCGACTTTATGGGCTCTTCTTCAGCCCGGAAGTAGAGGGGCGTCTTCATTCATTTGCCGAGGTCACGAGAAATGAGACCGACCGCGATCTGAGTGAGGAAGAGATGTCAGAAAGGGTACGGGAGGTCGACGGTGCTATCTTCGGTTGGGGGGGAGGAGGCCTTACCAAACGAAACATCGCCCAGGCAAGGAACCTCAAGATCATCGGTCAGGTAGGAGGGACGGTTAAGCATATCGATACTGAAGCCGCGCTCACCCGAGGTATCGTCATCGTCAATTCGGCTCCGGCGATGAGTACCAGCGTCGCAGAGTTTGCGTTGGCTCTGATCTTGGATTGCATTCACGACATAACGTTCTATGACCGGTTGATGAGGGGTCATCAGGAGAGCGAAGCGGTCCCTCTGGGACGGGAGCTGACGGCCAAAAGGGTGGGGCTTATCGGCTTCGGCCTGATCGGTCAAGAACTAGCCGCCTTGCTCCAGCCTTTCGATGTGGAGATTGTAGTCTATGACCCTTACGTGTCAGAGGACGTGATAGTCGACTTAGGCACTAACCCTGCCTCTCTGGAGGAGGTTCTGACCACCTCTGATGTGGTGAGTGTACATGCTGGGCTAACCTCTGAGACATATCACCTATTGGATCGGCAAAGGCTTGATCTCTTGCGGCCAGGAGCGATTCTGGTTAATACCGCGCGAGGGGATATCGTAGATCAGGAAGCTCTGGTGGAAAAGTTGAAAGAGGGAAGGCTGAAAGCAGCCCTTGATGTCTTTTCTGAGGAGCCCCTGCCGGTTTCTCACGAGTTGCGCGACCTGGATAATGTCATCCTGACCCCTCATCGTGCAGCGCATACAGAAGAAGCATATGACCTCTTGGGTAGGCTAGTGGTGGAGGATTTGGCGCGATTTTTCTCGGGTCAAACCCCAGTCCATGTATTAACGAAAGAGCGGCTGCTGAGAATGACCTAGAAGTCAACTTCTCTTGAGCTGAGGAGGTTGCAATGGACTCGAAGCAAGTGAAATTGGAAGGCAACTACTTTTCCGTGGATGGGAAAGCCCTCTTCGTTCTGGGAACCCATTACGTGCCAGCGCGCGAGGCCTTGCAATGGCCTTACGAATGGAATCTTAAGATGTGGGATTCCGATTTTCGCTTGATGCAAGAGATGGGGCTGAACTTCGTGCGCTTCGATCTGTTCTGGGCTTGGTTCGAGCCGAGACCCGGACAATACAATGAAGAGGCCTTTACTCAGTTGGATGAGATCATCAGGCTGGCTAAGAAATATAATCTCTACCTGAACCCCACTTTCTTTATCGGTGGGGAGGTGGGAGACGCCTATTGGGATGTCCCCTGGCGGGCTGGCCGCCACCCCCATGCCGATCCGGAGATGCTTCGCTTGCAGGTCGAGCACGTCAAGGAGTTTGCTCAGCGTTATAAGGATGAGCTCAATATCCTGGCTTGGGACCTCACTGATGAGCCCCCTTACTGGATCGTGGCTCAGGAGACCTCGGATGCCATGGCCGCCAATTGGACGAATGCCCTGGCTGCGGCCATCCGTCAGCTTGACCCCCAGCACGCCATCCTGGTGGGCACGAGCAGCCAGGAGATCGGGCACGGCCCTTTCCGAGCTGACATCATTGCTGAAGCCGTGGATTTCCTCAGTGTGCACCCTTACCCGTTCTATCAACCCGAATACTATCCCGACCCCTTGCTTTCCGTGCGGGTCACCTATGCCGGGGCTTTCGAGACAATGTTGGCCCGAGGGGCCGGCAAACCGGTAATGGTGCAAGAATTCGGAGCGTCTCGTGCTCAATTTAGTTCTGAGCGTATCGCCCGATACTACAATACGATGATGTACAGTTCGGTTGGCAGTGGTGCTCATGGCTTGGTCGCTTGGTGTTTTACTGATGCTGAGGAAGCCACCTGGGATCGCGTGCCCTATCTTCGCTGTCCTCATGAGACCCAGTTCGGTGTTACCAATGCTCAAAAGCAGCTCCGGCCTGCAGGGGAGGAATTGCGAAAATTCGGTAGAGTGCTTAGCCAGATGGAATTTGATGGCATCGGGTTGCCTCAGTTGCAAGCGGGGATCATCGTGCCTCATGAGTTCGCTCGCGGTCCCGACCACTCTCGGTACGGCATCAGCGAGCCCCATCTCTCCCTGTATATGTCCGCCGAAGAAGCCTGGGTAGAAAAAAGGGAGAGGCGAAGCGGGGTGGTGTTACCAGTTTCCTCTTGGTTGAGCGCTTTCATATTGTCCAAGGAGGCGCATCTGGAGGTTGGCTTTCCTCGCGAGTACGATTCTTGGGAGAACGTGCCCCTAGTTCTCCTTCCCTCGCCTCTCACCTCCACTTCCCTGAGCTTCAATCATGTGCACACCACCTTTTGGCGTCGGGCCCAAAAGTATGTCGAGGCGGGCGGCACACTCTATGCTTCTCTTTCCGGGGATGCGGCCATACCAGAGATGGAAGACCTTTTTGGCGCCTCTTTGGAAGATCGGATCATTCCGCGGGGCTGGGTGGAAATAGAGATGGTGGAAGATTTCCACGGCTTGAAGAAGGGGCAAAGATTTCGCTATCAGGTGGGCCTCTCGCCAGCCGATATGGGTTATCTCTTACGCGTTAGCACGGGTCAGATCATAGCGGTCGACCAAGAAGGCAACCCAGCTATCGTCGCTCATTCTCTAGGCCGTGGGCGAACCTTGCTCTCGGCTTACCCTTTAGAGCACTATCTGGCACAGACCCCCAGTGCCTTCGAGGGCGAGGAGCCTACTTGGAGGCTTTATCGTGCCCTTAGGAGCTATGCTGGCTTGACATCACTCTTTGAGTGTGACAACCCAAGGGTGGAACTGGGGCTGCTGCCGCGCTCCAACGATGGATACCTTATGGTGGTTAATCATGGGGCGGAGCCGATTAGAACCTCAATCACTACTACCGTGTCGTTGGAAGAGGTGAGGGAACTTGTCCCTGAAGGAGCCCGAAGGTTGGCGCATGATGAGCACGGCTGGGATGTAGATCTGGATGGATTCTGCGGGACAATCTACCATTGGAGCGCAATAACTTCAGGATGATCAAGGGAGTTTAGAGATGGATTATTTCTTGGAGGAGATACTGTCACAGCCCCGAGTTCTCCGAACAACTCTAGATAGCTACTTAAAAGATGAATCTTTGCTTCGATCAGTGGCTAGAGTGATGGAGCGAGGAGGGTATCGCTTGGTCTTGCTGACAGGCATGGGCAGCTCTTATTTCGCCCATTATCCTGCTTGCATCTATTTGAACGAGCATGGCTTATCCGCCATCATGGTTGAGGCTTCGGAGCTGCTGCATTACTACAAAGATCTGATCTCGGATCAAGTCCTGGTAGTGATCGTTTCCCAATCCGGGGAAACGGTCGAGGTGAAGAAACTTCTCGGTGAAGTTCGGGGCAGCACATCTATCGTGAGCCTTACCAATGATGCCGAGAATTATCTTGCCACAAATAGCGATCTGCCTCTATTCCTGTATGCCGGACAAGAATGTGCGCCAGCCTCAAAGACTCACACCGCAACCATTGCAGTTCTCCTCCTCTTGGCTATGTATCTCACCTCTGGCATGGACGAACAAGGGGTGGAAGGGCTCTATACGGCTGTGGAAGCCATAGAGAGTTTCCTTGCGCGGTGGAGGGAGAAGATCGATACAGTGTTTGACTTCTTAGGCAAGGTGGATTATCTCTCCCTTCTAGGGCGAGGCCCCTCAGTAGCCTCGGCAATGGCTGGAGCGCTGATCTTGAAGGAAGCGGCGAAGATGCGGGCT
>Ga0315309_1001116_pt1 | contig 16044 bp, 12 predicted proteins | sample TDP4_MG_FD_203080 | JGI IMG/M metagenome (GOLD analysis project Ga0315309, IMG submission 203080) | Freshwater sediment microbial communities from Lake Towuti, South Sulawesi, Indonesia - TDP4 | ecosystem: Environmental > Aquatic > Freshwater > Lake > Sediment | place: Indonesia: South Sulawesi... | reverse complement strand
ATCGCCGCCAGGTATCCCAAACCCAGGGGGATATGCTTGCGCGAGCTCCAGACTTTGGAGATGGGGCTTACTAAAAGGATTCTCATGGGGTAACCACCTCAACTGTTCACCTCACCCCATCCCCCTTCCCCTCTCCGAATCGGAGAGGGGAAGGGGGATGGGGGGTAGGGGAGAGGTCAGAAAGCGAAGACAAAAGCCAGGTCGTTGACGTTAGTGTTGGTGGGGCCGGTGACGATCAACTCTCCCAAGGCTTCAAAGAAGTGATAAGAGTCGTTGTTCGCCAGGTACTCCTCAGGGTCAAGGCCAAGCTCTCTGGCCCAGGCTACGGTCTCCCCGGTGGCCACGGCCCCCGCTGCGTCCGTCGGTCCATCGGTGCCATCGGTGGCCAGGGGGACAACCATCACGTCTTCCCAGCCCTTAATGGCCAAAGCCGCTGCCAGGGCCATCTCCTGATTGCGCCCTCCCTTCCCCTCGCCCCTGATGGTCACCGTAGTCTCGCCGCCGGCCACCAGGCAGGCCGGTCGGGGGATGGGCTGTCCCGATTTGGCCATCTCTTTAACCACGGCAGCCAGGACCTTGGCCACCTCCCTGGCCTCGCCCTCGACGTAGGTGGAGAGCAGTTGGGTATTAAAGCCCAACTCCCGAGCCCGATTCAAGGCTGCCCGGGCCGCGATTTCGTTGCTGCCCACGATCAGGTTGTAGACTGTGGCAAAGACTGCATCTCCCTCTTTGGGCGTCTCCGCTATCTTCCCCACCACCCCGGCCGCCAGGTGCTCGACGATGGAGGCCGGCACCTTGTCCAGCAGGTCGTACTTCTCCAGCACGCCGTAGGCCTGAGCGAAAGTGGTGGTGTCGGGCACGGTGGGGCCGGAAGCAATGACGTCCAGGGGGTTGCCCACCACGTCCGAAAGGATCAGGGAGACCACCTGGGCCGGATGGATCAGCCGCGCCAGTTGGCCGCCCTTGATGCGGGAGGTGTGCTTGCGCACGGCGTTGATTTCGTTGATGGTCGCCCCGCAGCGTAGCAAGGCCCCGGTGAGGGCCTGGGCGTCGGCCAGACTGATGCCAGGTTGGGGCAGGGTCATGAGGGCCGAGCCACCACCGGAGATGAGGCAGATGATCAGGTCCTTCTCCGTCAGGCCGGAGAGCATCTCCACCATCCGCCCGGCACCTCGCCGCCCGGCCTCGTCGGGGGTCGGATGGCCGGCTTCGACGATTTCCACCCGCTGGACGTCGGCCGCTTCAGGGGGGAGGTAACCGTGCTTGACGTTGACCAGACCGGCGGTTACCCGCTGGCCCAGGATCTCCTCGATGGCGGCGACCATAGGGGAGCCAGCCTTACCGCCGCCAGCGACGAAAATGCGCTCGTAACCGGATAAATCGTAGCTCCGCTGCCCGATCCGCAGGCTGTCTCCTTCCAGGCTCACGTTTCGCTTGATGGCCTGAGCCGGGTCAACGGCGGCCAGAGCTGCGGACAGGATGTCCCAGACCTGGCCGCGCCTTTTTCGTTCGGTATCCGAAAGTTGTCTTTTGGGTTGTAGCATCTCATACCTCACTTTCCAATAGATTCAATGACCGCTTTAGCGGCCTCCTGGGGTGTGGCTTGGCCGGTCATGACCTTCTCAACACCTTGTTGCAGGACTCTGGCCACCTCGGAGTAGACTGCTCCCGCCAGCCTGGGATGGGCTCCCGCCAACTGTCTGCTTAAAAAGGGATAGTAGCTGTCCTCAGTACCCAGGACCTCAAAAGCTGCCCTCCGCGTAGGCAAATGCCCGGCGGCCAGATTCCATTGGACGCTGTTCTCGGGCTCCATCAGCCACTCGATCAATTGGACCGCCAGGGCCTGCCGCGCCGGATCCGAGGTGACGATGGCCCAGGCCCAGCCCTGGCTCAGGGTTGCTGCGTTGCCGTCTCGGGTCGGGATGGAGGCGAAACGGGTGTACATGAGCAGTTTCCGGTCGGCCAGATAGCGCCCGGAGCTAACGTTGGTCATGGCTACCTCGGCTGACAGGTAGACAGGCCAGCAGTCGTCCAGGGTTTTAAACTCCAGCACTGAAGGGGGGATAACACCCATTTCATAGCCATCTCTGTAGAATTGCAAGACCTGGGTTACCAACTCTGCATTGAGGGCTGGCTGCCCAGTCTCATCCACCAGTTGACCACCCAGCGCCAGGTACTGGATGATAAAGGCATCGTTGACCAGGCCCTCGCGACCGCCAGCGGGGAAGACATAGCTGACCTTGTCGGTGAGCACCTCGGTCCAGGTCAGGGGTGGCTTCTCCAGTTTGTTGGTATTGTAGATGAGGTGTTCGATGTCGGTCTCAAATTGGAGGCCAACCAACTGGCCTTCGAAGCGCCCGGCTTGCTGGGCAAAGGGGAAAAGATCTTCCTGGAGTTCGGCAGAGATCAACTCGTCCAGCGGCTGCAGCAGGCCAGCCTGGGCTGCCTCCTTTAGTTCGATGGTGTCAATGGCCACCAGGTCTGGCATGGCCGTAGGGACGGCCTCGCTGGTAGTGAGAAGAAAGTTCAGGATGCCTCCTTTGCCGTAGGGCTTTTTGAGGACATACTCAACGACCACATCGGGATGAGCAGCGGCAAAAGCTTCAATCTGTTGGCCCAGGATCTGACCGCTGGCATCGGCTTGAGCCGGAGAGAAGGGTTCGGCCGTCCAAAGGGTCAGGGTGACGACTGAAGGGACTGCTGGTAGGGTTGTGGTGATGGGAGTGGTCGTCAGTGTTTCGGTCACGGTCGCGGTGATGGGGACTGTCGTCGGCGTTTCGGCAGTCACGGTCACGGCTGTTGGCACTGGCTGCGGTGGTGGTGCGGTGGGCACCTCGAAGGGGCTGCAACCCGAAAGGTTTAATAGTATGGTGAGACAAGCGATTATAGTGACGTTTTTAACCATGTGTCATTATCTATTCTGGTGGGTGCCATCCGGCTTCAACCCAGATAGCGCGGGCGCGCACCTGTAACTCACTGTTGAGGGACAAAGCGACTATCGTGGCTCGGCCTATCGGCGTCTGCCCGATGACACGCGTACCGTCCTCGCTCCAGATAAAATGCTCTGCCCAGATTTGTGTTCGGGGATTGAAAAGCGACACAGGGTCGCCTGTCTGTGGATCAACGGCCTCCGTCAGAACACCTTTGGCCTCGTTGCATAAGCGGCAAGAGAGCCATAGGTTCTCTTCTACATCCTGTCCGCCTTTTGTTTTGGGGATGATGTGTTCCAGGGTCAGTGGTATTCCGCTAACGGCTTCCAGTGTCAGGCAATAACCACACCGATGGCGTGCCTGTTCTGTGATGCGTTTGCGCAATTCTTTGGCAGAGGGTTTCACCTGGATTTTTCCAGTTCCTGAAGCGTCGGTAGGCGATAGCCATGTCTTTTGAGCAGAACGGCCGCATAGCCCTTGCGAAACATGAGCACATCCGCTTCGCGGCGGAGAGTGTCGAGGCGAGTCTGTTCCTCAACGGTTAAAGGCGTTATCTTTTTTTTGTTAAGCAGCGCTTCATACTCGGCCCAGCGCTCTGCAGGAAAAACACGATTTGCTTCTTGTTGCAGGTCGGCGTCACTCATTTGCAGAAGCGGGTAGACGTCCGGTTGGTATTCGGCGGGAATCTCTTCCAACAAGGGGGGCAAACTATGGGCCAGGCTTTGTACCACAATGGCTTCAGTTGGCTGGCGAGACAATTCGGCTGCTCGCTCCAACTGCCTGTACAGCTTGTCAGGTAAATCAATCGTGATCGTCCGGGGCATGACGCACCTCGCTTCCCACAGGTCCAATGTACTTTGCGCAAAAAAGTATACCCTAAAGGGTAGGAAACGTCAAAACGCGGATTGGCAGCATGAACAGATTGAGCGAGCCATGAGCCCGACCACTCTGTCAATCTCACTCTACCTGAACCGCACTCTCCAAAAGCTCAAAAGCAGGCTCCAGCCCATCCACGCCCGCCGCGCGGATCATCTCCAGGTCACGGAGGGCATCGCGGACGACGCCCGGTGCGGCGCAGTTCTCCAGCGCCTGCCGATATTCATCCAGCGCTGGGGCGAGCAACCCGGCCCGCTCGCCCTCCTCCGCCCAGCGCGGGTCGCAGACCGCCTGCCCCACCAGCGCCGCCGCCAGCGTGTAACGCGGCTCGTACAGACCTGCCGTCTTGTCCAGCATGGCCTGGCAACGGGCAGCCGCCTCCGCGAAGGTCTCTCTGGCGGCCTGATCGCGTTGATAAAGGAACACGATCCCCAGCACTAGCATAGCCTGGTGAATGTTCCTTGGCACGTTCAAATTAAGGGACTCCGTGCAAAGCTGTCTAGCTTCAGCGAATTCCTTGGTAGCCAGTCGAGCCTTGCTCAGCAATAGCAGGCGGTAACTTTCCGCATAGCGGTGATCAATCTCGCGAGCGATGGCCAAGGCCTCTTCATAGAGCTTAATAGCTTTCTCGACCTGCCCCAGAATGAGATGGATATTACCTAGATTTTCTAAGCGATTACCCTCTCCCCGGTGATCACCGATCTCGCGGGCGATGGCTAGGGCCTCTTCGTAGAAATTGATGGCCTGCTCAACCTGTCCCAGTGCGCGGTGGGCGTTGCCTAAGCTGTCAAGCCTGCCACCTTCCCTCCGGCGGTCACCGCACTCACGGGCAATAGTCAGCGCCTCCTCGTAGAGCCTGACGGCCCGTTCAACCTGCCCCAGAAGGAAGTAGGCAGTACCCATGTGGCCGAGTTGGATGCCTGCCATCTGGCGGTCACCGATCTCACGCGCGATGGTCAGGGCCTTTTCATAGGACTTGATGGCCTGCTCGACCTGTCCCGAGGCGCGGTAGATGAGACCTAGGCCACCAAGCGTTCTCCCTTCCACTTGATGGTCACCAATCTCACAGGCGACAGCCAGGCTTTGCTCATAGTAACGAATGGCCTGTTCGAAATGCCCTAGGGTTCTGTGAGTAGCGCCCAAGTAACGTAGGTTGACCGCCTGCAAGCCCAGATCCGCCAGTCGCCCGAGGAGCTTCTCCCGCAATTCGATCAGCCGGGTGTAGTAGCCCCACAGGTACAAATAGGAACCAATCGGCTCCAGCACCCGGCAGGCGCCGTCGTAATCCCCAGCGCGGACGCGGTGCTCGAACTCGGCCAGTTGGGGGGCCAGATCGTCTATCGTTTTCCACTCACTTTCCGGCTTGCGGAGGCCGGCGTAGAAATCGGCGGCGCGTAGTTCCAGGTTGCGCTGGTTGTAAGCATCTGGCTCTTCGTCCTCGGGCAACTGGTGGTAGGCGTACTCCCGGTCGAGGGGATGGAGGCTGTATTCGCCGGTGATGCGACTGGCGCTCACAAAGTAGCCGCTGACCAGGCGGCGCAGGCCGGTCCGCACTTCCAGACCAGGGAACCAGGGGTACAACAGGTAGGCAATGGCCGTCTCGTCCACCGGACGGTCAAAGACGGCCAGGGCTTCTATAATCCGCCGCTCGTCCTCTCCCAGACGACGATAGCCTTCGGCCACCAATTGTGCCTCCACCTCCTCGCTGAAAAGTCGCTCGTCGGCCAACAATTGGGGCAGGCTGGCGGCCGGGTCCCGGTGCAATATACCGGCCAGGATTTCCAGGGCGCGGGGGATGCCTCCTGTGAGCTGGGCGGCGCGGCGCAGGTCGTCTTCCGGCGCATCGCGCAGGCCCAGCGTCCCCTGCGGGTCCAGGTCACGCAGCAGGGCGACCGCGTCCTCGTCAGGCAGACCCTCGCGCAGAAAGATGCGGCGCGCCCTGTGCAACCCGGCGACGGGCAGCCGGGCCTCCTCCCGCGAGGTGGCAATCAGTCGCACCCCATCGGGTTGGGTCAGGCAGCGTTCGATAAAGAGGCGCAACCCCTCTTCGGTGATGTCGCCTTCTTCGGTCAGTGCGTCTTCCAAGTTGTCCAGGAGGATGAGGTACAGGCCGTCCCGCATGGCTTCCAACAGGTATTCGACCTTGGCCGCCAGAGGCGTGTCCCTGTCGGCCCAGCGGGCGGCTAACCGGCTGGCGGCCGGTTAGCCCAGCATCCGCCCCACGTCGGCGTAGATGCGCTCCAGGCCCAGGCCGGTGCTCCGCGCGCTGAGGTAGAGGATGCCGTCTACCTGCCAGCCTTCCGAAGGCTCCAAGCCTTCGGAAGGCTTTACCCCCCGTTCCAGGTCAGCCAGGACTTTGCTGACCAGGGCCGTCTTGCCCATCCCGCCCCGCCCGACCACGCTGACCAGGCGCACGCTGGCGTCGGCCAGGTGGTCGCAGAGGGCCTGTATCTCGCGAAGGCGGTCTTTGAAATGGGTCACGTCCAACGGACGGAGGTTGACCACGCGCTGGCGCTCACGCATCTCACGGCGCTCCCTGTCGGCCTGGTCTCGCCGGGCCCGCAGGGATTCCATCTCGGCTTCCAATTGTGCCCGTGCCCACTGGGCGACGGACGTGGCCACCTGCCCGGCCAGTTCTTCGGGGTCCTTGAAGAATTGCACCAGGTGAGCGGCCATGAGTTCACCCCGCAGGGTTTCGATCCTCTCCCCGCCCGCGCCTTTCTCCATCTTACTGCGCGGCCAGGGTGCATCTTCGTCCAGCAGGAAGATCAGGCGCTCCAGGCCAGACTCGCCCGCCTGCCGGTACTCCAGTTCAGTGATGGATCGCTCCTGGCCGGACGGGACGTAGCCGTAGCGCCAGGCGAAAATCCCGACGTAGATGTGGCAGGAGGCCACATCGGCCAGGCATTTATCCAGCGGGCGCTTGTCGGTAGCCACGTAATCTTCCATGGCCATCACGTCGTACCGCATCTTGCGCAAGACATCATAGACCCGCTGGCGGTGCTCTACCAGGTCGCTGTAGGTTGAGGAGATGTAGATTTTGGCCATTCCTCCCCGCCTACCATTTGCCCTCTCCCTTCCCCTGGCCCCCTCCCTCTCCCAACCCTTCGGCTTCGCTCAGGGCAAGCCTTGGGAGAGGGAGGGGGTTGGGGGTGGGTGAGGGGCTCTAACTCTGCTCTTCCAGCGCCGCAGCGATGGTTTCGCCGAACTGGCGGCTTGCGCCAGGGCCGTTGGCGGTGATGATCAGCCCATCGCGCACCACGCTTTCACCGGTGCAGGTCGCCCCACCCGCCGCCACCTCGCCGGTAGCCGATTCGAACACCGTGGCTCGCTTGCCCTGCAACACACCCGCTCTGGCCAACGTCACCGGGGCGATGCAAATGGCACCCAACACCTTGCCCTGGGCAACCGCCTCCTGGGCAATGCGGTGCGCCGTGGGGTCATCCCAGTACTCCGCTGCCCCGGCGCCCCCTACAAAGACGATGGCCGCATAGTCGCTCACCACGATGTCACTCACCAGGATGTCGGGCTGCACTGTCGCGCCCAACATCCCCGTGGCCGTTTCCAGAGACGAAGAAGCCACGGCGACCTGGAACCCTCGACCCTCCAGCACGGCGCGTGGTTCGCTATACTCCTCGTCCCGAAAGCCTTCGTGGGCGATGATCAGCACAACCCGCCTGACAGCGGGAGTTGGCGGCTGGGTGGGCTCAGGCTGCGGTGTGTCCGTAGGCGGGGGTACTGCTTCCGTCGGAACCTGGGTAGGCTCAGGCTGCGGTGTGTCCGTAGGCGGAGGTGCCGCTTCCGTCGGGGCCTGGGTGGGCTCAGGCTGTGGAGTGTCTGTCGGCAGGGGTACCTCAGTAGGTGTCGGGGGTGGTGTGACCTCCGTCGGCGGAGCAGCCACCTCTGTTGCAGAGGGGCCGCATCCCACCAGGAGCACTAAAAGCGTGATGATGGTTGTCCAAAAGAGAGTTTTCTTTACCATGGTTGCCTCCTTTAAAAGTCTGACCCCCATCCCCGGCCCTTCCCCCTACGAGGGTGAAGGGAGTTGGTTCCCCTCTCCGCGTCGGGGAGGGGCCGGGGGAGGGGTCAGACACTCTTTGGTAGCCACCACAAAGGCCACGGCGTATGCCTGAGAGTGAGCAAGGCTGATGGCAAACTCTTTCAGGCCGAGGCTCTCGGCCCGGTCTTGAGCTCGCCCGTGCAGGTGAACCAACGGCTTGCCCCGGGCGTCGGGCAACACTTCCACCTCTTGCCAGGAGATGCCCCCCCGACCGACGATGCCCGTGCCCAGAGCCTTGGACACGGCCTCCTTGGCGGCGAAACGGGCCGCCAGCTCAGGCACTCGTCCACGACAGTAGGCAATTTCCGCTGCTGTGTAAACGCGCCGCAGGAAACGCTCACCATGTCGTTGGAAGACCTGCCTGATGCGTTCGATCTCGATGATGTCTACGCCGACAGAAATAGAACCGCCGACGATAGAAGTAGCGGTCATCTCTTCAGATGCAACGGGATTCTTCGCTCGCTCCGCTCGCTCAGAATGACACATCAGTACCCTCGTCCCATCCCCCGGTAGGTGAAGCCCAGGTTTTGCATCTCTTCCACATCGTACATGTTGCGGCCGTCAATAAAGATCGGTTGGCGCATGGCTTTTTTGATGCGGGCCATGTCCAGGTGCTTGAATTCGTTCCATTCTGTTATGATGACCAGGGCGTCGCTGCCTTCGGCCACCTCGTAGGGATTGGCGCAGTAGGTGACGTTGTTCAAAACGCCCTTGGCAACCTCCATGGCCACGGGATCGTAGGCTTTGATACGCGCCCTCTCATTTTGTAGCAGGTGGATGATCTCCACGGCCGGAGCATCACGCATGTCGTCGGTGTTGGGCTTGAAGGCCAGGCCCAGGATGCCGATGATCTTCTCGTTCAGAGTACCCAGCAGGTCCCGCAGCTTTTGCACCACCAGGCGGCGCTGGTCGCGGTTGATCTCCATCACCGCCCGCAGCAGTTGAGGGTGACAGCCGTGAATGGAGGCCATGTGCTCCAGAGCCTTGACGTCTTTGGGGAAGCAGGAGCCGCCGTAGCCGATCCCGGCGTCGAGATAGGAGGCGCCGATGCGCTTATCGTAACCCATGCCGATGGCCACCTCTTTGACATCGGCCCCCAGGGCCTCACAAACGGAGGCGATTTCGTTGATGAAAGAGATGCGGTTGGCCAGGTAGGCATTGGAGGCATACTTGATCATCTCCGCCGTGCGCAGATCGGTGACCATGATGGGCGCTCGCAGGGAGAGATACAACTGAGCCACTTTCTCCGCCGCCTCCTGGTTCAGAGAGCCCAACACAATGCGATCGGGGTTCATAAAATCCTGAACGGCCGAGCCTTCGCGCAGGAACTCCGGGTTGCTGACCACAGCCAAGTCCACATTGTTGACCTTGTGCTTTTCTACGATGTCGGCCACCCAGTCACCGGTGCCCACGGGCACGGTGCTTTTATTGACGATGGTCAGAGGGTGGTCCATAACGGCGGCAATGCTCTCGGCGGCCATACGCACGTATTGGAGATCGGCCTCACCGTCCACTCCTGAAGGAGTCCCTACGGCGATGAAGACAAATTCGGCATCTTGGACACTTTCCTCGTAGGAGGTGGTGAAGCGCAGGCGGCCCATCTGCACGTTGCGCCGCACCATCTCCTCCAGTCCCGGCTCGTAGATGGGCATCCCCCCGGCCTTCAGCTTCTCGATCTTGGCTTCGTCAATGTCAATGCAGGTCACCTGATTGCCCAGATCGGCGAAACAGGTGCCGGTCACCAGGCCCACGTAGCCTACCCCGATCACACAAATCTTTCTCACTCTATCTCTCTCCCTTCGATCTGCAAAGTGTAGACACGATGTTTCCGGCCTCTTCGAGAGAAGCCCAGTTTGTTTACCAGGGTGCTGTCCATCTTCCGAGCCGAGATGGGCATGGTTCAGCACCTCTCAGAAAGAGCAAAGACCCGGCGAAGAAGCTCTAACTGCTCTCGCAAGTGCTTGGCCAGACGATCAGCGTCTTCCTCAAGTGTGTCATAGTACTCCACCAAAGCAGAGCGATAATCATCCATTGCTTCTTCAACTGTGGGCCCCACTCCGTACATGGGAATGATTTCATCAGTCACCAGGTAGTTTTCACCATCACGGTCTATATCTGGAGCCAGGTATTGAGCAATAGCCTTATCCAGAGAAGCCACATACTCCTCGGCCTGCCTCAAAAGAGAGCGCCGTCGTTGACGCGGTAGACTGCCGTAAAGGGTAGAAAGCCTTTGTTCCTCCAGTTTATGCGAGATGACCATTTCACTCCCTCCACTCAAAGTAACTATATCACAAAATTCGCGCCTTTTCAAACGTTTTCGTGCAATGCAACACTGACCGTCCGCCCCAACTCCACTGCGTAATTGGTGCCTCGATCCCAGGGGTAGACCTGGCTCATGCTGGCCCAGAAAAGGCCGGGGATGGGGGTTCGCAGGGCAGGTATCTTTTGCGAGTGGTTCAGCAGGGGCACAGGCTGGGCATACTCCTCGCGGAAGAGCCAGCTCTGACGCACCCAGGCCGGATCAAAGTCCGGGTTGAAACGGGGCAGATGGGGCAGGAATCTCTCCAGCAGTTCCTCTTTGCTCAGGCGAAAGTACTCGTGCCCCGGCGGAGGGTAATCGCCCAGGTAGACCAGGTGGTCGCCGCCGTAATGGGCCGGGTCAATATAGTTGGTGTGCTCCACCAGAGCCAGGAAGGGGAACTCGGCCTTGGGCAAGTTGATCCAGTAGTGACCCTGGGTCAGGGGCCGGTCCAGGGCCAGGATGAGGGCTAAAGCTCCCAGGGAGCGCAACTCCCGCAGTTGGGCCTGGTAGTCTGTGGGCAGATCGGGAGCCAGCCGAAGCATGGCCTGGGGGGAGACGGTGGACACCACCCGGTCGAAAACAACCTCGCCCTCTGCTGTCCGCAGGCGAAGCCCGCCCCTGGTGGCGGGCCTGATCTCATGCACCGGAGAGTTCAAATAAACGGTCCCCCCTTGCACGCGTACCCGTTCCAGTAGGGCGTCGGCCAGGGCCTGGAAGCCGCCCACGATGTAGCCCAGGGAGGGGCTGCGCTTGTAGAGGCGAGCCCACATCCAAGCCATGTTCACTTCCTGGTAATACTCGCCCATCTTGCCGACCAGCAACGGCTCAAACAAGATCTGGTAGCCACGCTGGCCCAGCCAGCGGGTGAGCCACTCGTGGGCTGTAACCTTTTCGAGTGGTTGCCAGTTGCGCGTGAGGCGCAGGCAGATCGCTACCGGCGCCGCGCGGATTTTGTCCATCAACGACAGGTGAGGAAAGAGGGCCGCCCGCAGGTAATTGTCAAAGGGGTAGGCTTTGCCCTTATACCAGATGGAGGTGGTGGGCCGAGGGAAGAAGAGTTTATCCTTCAAGCCCAGCTCTGCGATGAGGCCAATGACGTCCGCATCGGAGGCGAACCAATGGTGGTAGAAGCGCTCCGGGGCCCATTCCCATCGTTTATCTTTGAAGCCGGAGGCCAGTCCGCCCACCACGGCGTCCTTTTCGTAGAGCGTCACTTCGTGGTCGCCTTTGGTCAGTTCGTAGGCTGCCGTCAGGCCGGCAAAGCCCGCGCCAATGATGCCGATTTTCAATGGCTACTCCTTTCTCTCTCAATCTTGGTCGCTATCCCAAAATCCTCCCACGAGACGCTCTCCCGTCCCATGTAGTAGAAGCCCAGCAGGGTGATGGGTAGCCACAGGGCAGCGTGGAGGACCAGGGTGTAGCTGGTGGCCAACGCGCGGGCTACCCCATACTGCTCCAACACCTCGATGCCCGGCGCGTCGAAGGTGCCCACGTAGCCCGGGGCCGAGGGGATGGTGGTGGCCAGGTTGACCACGCCGTTCATCAGCATCAGGACGTAGAAGGGCACGCTGAAGTCAAAGCTGTGCATCACAAACCAGTACTTGACCGTCTCGGCCAGCCAGATGACCAGCGAGGTAACAAAGATCATCAGCACGTCCTTGCCGCTGCGCAGACAGTGTAGCCCGTCCATGAAGCGGTCCAGCAAGCCGCGGGCCAAATCCTGAAAGCGCGGTGGCACTAGCCTGGCGATGAACCAGTTGTAGACGGCCTGCGAGCGGGCCGGGCGGGCGGCGATGACGAAGAAGACAGCCAGGGTCCCGAAGAAGAGCAGGCTGAAAAGGACCACCACCTGCCGCAGTCCCTCCGGCATGGGGGTGAGGGGCAGGGAGACGAAGACGAAGAGAAGCATAATCACCCCGTCGAAGATGCGCTCCACGATGATGGTAGCCAGGGAGGCGCTGATGCTGACTGCTTCCTTTTTGCGCAGCACGTAGGCGCGGATGAGCTCACCGGCGCGGGCCGGGTAGACGTTGTTGCCCATGTAGCCGATGACCACTATCGGAAAGAGGCGGACCAAAGACACGGCTTTGATGGGCCGCAGCATGTAATGCCAGCGCCAGGTGCGGGCCCACACGCCAAAGAAGTAGACTACCACGCCGGGGATGATCCACCAATAGTTGGCCGTCCTCATGGCCAGCCAGGCCTCGTCCAGTTTCAGGCCCCGGAGGGCGAGGTACAAGAAAACGGCGCTGACCACCACGCCGAGCCAAAACTGCCACCTTTTCAGCATCGTTGCTCCATTTCGCTTTTCAGTTTCGTGTTGATGATGCTATTTTACCATACCCCTGGAAAAGCACAAGTAAGCGTGCAGCCATCAGCAGTCAGCTTTCAGTCTAATCACTGACGGCTGATTGCTTATGACTGGACGCTTACAAGCACGAAAAGAGTATCGGCCAGAGAGCGGACCTTTCTCCACCCGACCGCTCTCTTATGGTGGTTTAGCCCCCTGACTGTCTTGCTATTCTTGCGTGTTGGTAGCCCGAACCAGGCCACAGAAAGCCGCCAGAAGGGCCTATGTGCTTCGGCCTCTCGGCACGCTGCCTGGCGGCAGGCCAACTATGGCACCACCTTCTCGGCGACCATCAGAAAGAGGCAACCCAAAATCACGACGTTGAGGAAGAGCAAGATCGAAAGAATCAACCAATGCCTGATGTTCAACCCTCTCATGATTGTGACCTCCTTCCTGGACTGCCCATAGCATAGCGCGAAATCCAGCAAAAGTCAAATGTCATACATCACTCACCCCCCTCACCTTTTGCACAGCGTCACATCGCCAGCCAGAACCCGTTGGCGCTCACCACAGTTGGTGCGCAGGATGAGAGCCCCATCGGCATCCACGCTCTCGGCCCAACCTTCCACTACTCCCTGAGGAGTATCCACTACTATGTGATTATGCAAAGTTACCAAACGGGAGGCCCATTCGTCGTGAGGCACCTCTCCAACCCCCAGACGCTGGTAGCGGCCCTCGACATTCTCCAGTATCCTCCACAGTAACGCCAGCCGCGACACCTCTCGCCCCAGTTCCTGGGACAGGCTGGTGGCCGTGGCAGCCAGTTCCCCCATGGCTTCCCCTGCCCCAAAATCCAGGCTAACGTTCAGCCCCAGGCCCACAACGGCATAGTCCAGGCGCTTGCCAGTGGCTCCCAGTTCGGTCAGGATGCCCCCCGCCTTTCTGCCCTGCACCACGATGTCGTTGGGCCATTTGATGGCTGCTAGAAGGCCAGTCACCTCGTTGATAGCATCAACGACAGCCAGGGAGCAGATCATGGTCAGGCGTTGGGCCTGATAGGGAGCCAGGAAATGGGGACGGAACAGCAGCGACATCAGCAGGCTCGTACCCGGTGGGGCCAGCCAGCGGCGTCCCAGCCGCCCCTTGCCCGCTGTCTGCTCGTCGGCGATGACCAGCGTCCCTTCGGGCGCACCCTGAGCAGCCAACTCCTTGACTACGTCGTTGGTTGAGCCGATGGAACGGTAATAGATGACCCTGCGCCCCATGAAGGCCGTCGTCAGTCCTTTTTCGATGCTTGCGACCGAAAGCCCCTCCACGGCTACCCTCCCCCGGCGATGCTGCCTCAAGATTACTACAGAAAGGCCCGGAAGTCAAGCCACATTGACGGGAGGGCCATTTTCTGGTAAACTTATCGGCATTGCCCCCCCAATGAGCCAACGCTGACCCATCATCACTATGGCCGTGTGCAGGCCAACGAAAGGAGCATCCAATGGCTACAGCAACCGACAAAGAGATCGTAGCGCGATACGAAGAACTGACCCCCCATTTCCCCAAGTGGGAGAAAATCAAGGACCTGATTGACCAGCTCATTGACCTCATGCTCAACTATCGCCAGAGCGGCCACCCCGGCGGATCGCGGTCCAAGGTCCACGCCCTGGTGGTCACCCTGCTCAGCGGGGTGATGAGGTGGGACATCCGCCATCCCGAGAAACGGTTCGGCGACCGCTTCATCCTGATTGCCGGCCACACCATCCCCCTCGTCTACGCTGCTCTGGCTGTGCTCAACGAGGCCCTGCGGATCAAGTACCAGCAGACAGGAGACGACAGGTACCTGGTTCCCAATCCCGAAGAGCGGGCTCTCTACTGGGAAGACTTGCTGGAGTTCCGGCACAACAAAGGGCTCTCCGGCCACGCCGAGATGGAGGGCAAGACCCTCTTTCTGAAATTCAACACCGGCCCCTCGGGCCACGGTTCGCCGCCAGCCGTGGGGGAGGCCTTTGCCCTCAAGAGGGCCGGCGCTGGCGAGGTCAGGGTTTTTGCACTCGAGGGCGACGCCGGCCTCACCCCTGGCGGTGCGCACGAGGCCAAGAACTCGGCCTGGGGCCTGGCCCTGGACAACCTCTACTACGTGGTGGACTGGAACGACTTTGGCATTGACGACCACCCCTTGAGCACCGTGGTCCACGGCACCCCCACCGACTGGTTCGCCCCCTACGGCTGGCGGGTCTTTAGCGCCGAGCAGGGCCACGATTGGGGCACAGTCACGCGGACCATTCTGGAGATGGTCTACACTCCCAACCCTGACCGGGCGCCCAGCGTCACCTGGGTCAAGACGCTGAAGGGGCGGGAGTATCTGAAATACGATAACCTTTCCCACGGCAGCCCCCACGAACGGAATTGCGAGCTCTTCTGGGAGACCAAGCGGCCCTTCGCTGAGAAATACGGGGTGACCTTCCAGGGCTTTGGAGAGTGTGCCCCCGACAGTCCAGAGGCGTGGCGGGCTGAGTACCAGGCCAACCTGAAGGCGGTCATGGACGTGCTGCACCGCGACCAGGAGCTGATTGATTATATCGCCGACACTCTGGTGGCCCTGGGCGATTCGGTGCTGGAGGAGATCCCCACCTTCAAGCTGGGCGCAAAGAACCCCTTCAAAGACGAGCGGCTGTACGATTTCGTGAACTATCCGCCAGAGATGTACGTGGCCCCGGGCGGCAAGGTAGCTAACCGCGCCGCCCTGGCCAAGTGGGGAGGCTGGGTCAACGCCTTCGGCCACGAGCATTACGGGCGGCCCTTGTTCATCGCCTGTTCGGCCGACCTGGCCGACTCGACCCAGATCTCCGGCTTTGCCAAGCCCTGGGGTGACTTCCCCGGCTACGGCTGGTACGAACGCTACGGCGGTCCCGAGGGGGTGCTCCTGCCCCAGGAGATCACCGAGTTCGCCAACGCGGGCATCCTGGTGGGCATGGCCTCGGTCAACTTTGCCCAGGACCCCGAAGCCGAGTTCAACGGCTTCTACGGGGCCTGCTCCACCTATGGCTCCTTCGTTTACCTCAAGTATGGCCTCTTCCGCCTCTTCAGCCAGATAGCCCAGGATTGCCAGCTCAAGATGGGCAAGGTCATCTGGGTGGCTGGTCACTCCGGCCCGGAGACGGCCGACGACTCTCGCACTCACTTTGGCATCTTCTCGCCAGGGGTCACACAGTGTTTCCCTGAGGGGCACATCATCAACCTGCATCCCTGGGAGCACAACGAGGTGCCTGTGGTGTTGGGCGCGGCTCTGAAACAGGACGTGCCCATCATCGCCCTGCACCTGACCCGCCCGCCCATCGAGGTGCCCGACCGCGAGGCGGTGGGCATGGCCTCCCATTTCGAGGCGGCCAAAGGGGCCTACCTGGTGCGTGACTACAAGCCGGACCAGAAGCGGATGGGCACCCTGATCGTGCAGGGCACCAGCGCCATGGCCAACATGGTCAAAATCCTGCCAGAGCTGGACAGCTCGGGACCAAACGTCAAAATCGTGGCCGCCATCAGCCCGGAGCTTTTCCACTGGCAGCCCAAGGAATACCAGGAGCGCATCCTCTCCCCG
>Ga0315309_1001115_pt1 | contig 16045 bp, 17 predicted proteins | sample TDP4_MG_FD_203080 | JGI IMG/M metagenome (GOLD analysis project Ga0315309, IMG submission 203080) | Freshwater sediment microbial communities from Lake Towuti, South Sulawesi, Indonesia - TDP4 | ecosystem: Environmental > Aquatic > Freshwater > Lake > Sediment | place: Indonesia: South Sulawesi... | reverse complement strand
CATACGCGCCATGGACCTGCGCCAGATCAAGGTTTCTGACGACGACTTTGGTCTGATGAGCTACGATCCCGCCTTCACCAACACTGCCTCCTGTGCCAGCAAGATCACCTTTATTGACGGCGACAAGGGCATCCTGCGCTACCGCGGCTACCCCATCCAGCAGATTGCCGAGCAGAGCAATTATTTGGAAACCGCCTACTTGGTGCTCTACAGCGAACTGCCCACCAAAGCCCAACGCGACAACTGGACGCGGAATATCATTCAGCACACCCCAGTCCCCGAGGGCATGAAGAAGTTTATGGAGGGTTTCGCGCGTGACGCCCATCCTATGGGGATGCTGCAGGCGACGATAGCGGCGCTGGGCACTTTCTATCCCGAAGCTAGGAATGTTCACGATCCGGAGATTCGCCAGAAGCAGATCTACCGGCTGATTGGCCAAGTGCTCACCTTGGCCGCCTATGGCTACCGCCTCCGCCGCGGCTTGCCCTTCGTCAATCCTGACCCCGACCTCAGTTATCCCGGCAACTTCCTCAATATGCTCTGGAAGACCACCGAGGCCAAATACAAGCCTAATCCGGTGCTGGAACGCGCCCTTGACCTGCTCTTTATCTTACACGCCGACCACGAACAAAATTGCAGTGCCAGTGCCATGCGCACCGTGGGCAGCTCGCACGCCGACCCTTACGCCGCCACCGCCGGGGCCATCGGCGCCCTCTACGGCCCCTTGCACGGTGGTGCCAACGAGCAAGTGCTACACATGCTGGGGGAGATCGGCTCGAAGGACAAGGTCCCGGCTTACATCGAGCGGGTGAAGAAGGGTGAGTTCTTGCTGATGGGCTTCGGCCACCGCATCTACAAGTACTACGACCCGCGCGCCGAGATCATCAAACGCACAGCCGATGCAGTCTTCGAGGTCACCGGACGCAACCCCCTGCTCGACATCGCCTTGGAACTCGAACGCATTGCCTTGCAGGATGATTACTTCATCAAGCGCAGACTCTACCCCAACGTGGACTTCTACTCCGGGATCATTTACCAAGCCATGGGCTTCCCCACGGAGATGTTCACCGTGCTCTTCGCCATCCCGCGTACTTCGGGCTGGCTGGCGCAGTGGCTGGAGATGCTGACGGAGCCCGGGCAGAAGATTGCGCGGCCACGGCAGGTCTTCGAGGGTTATGGCGAACGCCCCTTTGTGCCCTTGGAGAAACGATAAAGACACCCGTACGAGCGAAGAGAACAGGGAGCTAGCTGGCTGCCGACTACTGCCGCAGGTGGGAGAGGGCGATTTCTAAGCTGACCAAGGTGTTGAAAATCATCAGCACCTGGCGCCGATAACTGAGCAGGTGGCGAAGCACCTGGCGCATGTGCGGTTCACGCCCCCAGAGCTGCTCCCAGGCGCACAGCACACGCGGCGGCACATCAATGTCGCGCCGTAACTCTTCCAGCGAATGGCCGCGCAGGAAGAGTCCGTAGAAAAAGGCCGCTTCCCGCTGGGGAGTTCCCAGTGCGTGTTGGAGCGCGTGTATCATTGCTGCTCACTTCTTCGCGCAGGTTTCCTCTTCCCTAGCCAGGGAAACCTTACATATAGCTGAAGCCTGGCTAAGATGCAAGCCTGAGGTGAAGGCCACACCGCTTCTGCCAACATAACCTCCACCGCTCGCCCCACCTCGTGTCTTATCTCAGTTGATTGAGGGCTGAGACCAGCTCCGCGATGTCAGGTACCTGGAAGATGTCGTACACCTTGACGAAGCGAATCACGCCCGCCTTGTCCACAATCACCACCGCCCGGTTCGCGATTCCCTTGTCCTCCAAATAGAGCCCAAACTTCTTGGCCACTTCCCCTTTGGGATGAAAGTCAGCCAGCAGCGGATAGCTGAGCTTGAGCTGATTGGCGAAAGCCTTGTGTGCCCAGACGTGATCCACGCTCAGCCCCACTACCTGCGCCTGCAAGCCCTCAAATTGTTTGAGTTCATTGAGGAAACACGCATGCTCCTGGCTGCACACAGGGCTAAAATCTGCTGGATAGAATACCAGCACGACGTTCTGGCCGCGAAACTGGCTCAGGCGAATGTCTTGCTGGTTTTGATCCTTCAAGGTAAAGTCCGGAGCCACCTGACCAACGGCGATAGGAAGAGCCATTTTTCCTTCTCCACGTTCGCTAGGGATATCTGGCGAAGCCTCTGAACTTATTTATTCACCGGCTTGCCCAGCTTCTCTTCTACTGATGCCACTGCGCCGGTCAATCGCCCGCGGCGTTGCCCGTAGTCGTCCACCTTCATCAAGGTAATCACGCGTTCGGTCTTGGTGCGCATATGAGCGTGACACTTCTTAGCCAATTCCAGCAACCCATCCCAGTCGCCTTCGATAATCGTGCCCGTCGGTGTCAAGCGGTAGTCGAGCCCGCTGGCATCAATGATCTTGACCAGCTCGGCAACGTCAGCACTTACGCTCGGTCCGCGCGCTACAGGAATGACACTCAATTCCAACAGCATAGAACCCTCCTGCTGAAATGCCCTAGATTGTGGGAATTATAGCCAAGCAAGTATAAGCGGACAACTATTCCACCACGCGGTAGAAAGTAAGCGCGGAGTCTCCTTGGCGCAGGCGGCGCGCGCATACCAGGCAGCCGATGCGTTCGGGCAAAACCGTGCGCCGCGTGTGCTCCGCAATGATTTCTGCATCGCATGCCAAGAGCTTGCCGTTGCCCAGGTAGGTGAGTGTGCGTTCGTACTCCTCCACCGCCGTGTAGGGTGGATCGAGAAAAGCGAAATTGAGCACGACGTTACGGCGGACTAGTCGTTCCAAGCTGCGTAGTACATCGGTGGGTAGAATTTCAAAGCCGTCGTGAATACCCAGGCTGCTGAGATTGCCGCGAATGAGTGCGGCTGCCGGCCCATAGCTCTCCAGGAAGTAAACCTTGGCGGCGCCACGGCTCAAGGCTTCGATACCCACCGCACCACTGCCGGCGTAGCAATCGGCGAACACCGCGTCCACTATGCGCGCCCCGAGAATGTTGAAGAGCGTCTCGCGCAAAGGATCACTGGTAGGCCGCGTGCGTGTGCCGGGGAGCGTTTTTAGCCGGCGGCTCTTGAATTTTCCCCCAATCACGCGCATTGCTCACCACCCTCGTCAACCTACCTCGGCTAGCCCATAGCGGCGTTGCCAGCTTTCGCGCAAGTAGTCCACTAGACGCCGGAACTCCTCTTCGCAAGCTGGCTGGGCGACGCAGGCGAAGGCTTCGCGGCGGGCTAAGCTCAGCCATTCGTGGTCGCGGAGCAGGTTGGCAACGCGGAAGCCGATGAAGCCGTGCTGGCGGGTGCCGAAGAATTCGCCTGGGCCGCGCAGCTTGAGGTCAATCTCGGCAATTTCAAAGCCATCGGTAGTCCGTACCATGGTCTCCAAGCGTTCGCGGGCAATGTCGCTGACTTTTTCCGGTGTCATCAGGATGCAGTAGGAGCGGTGGTGCCCGCGCCCGATGCGCCCGCGAAGCTGATGGAGCTGTGCGAGCCCAAAGCGGTCGGCGTGCTCGATGACCATTACGGTAGCGTTAGGTACATCCACACCGACTTCTACCACGCTCGTCGCCACCAGCACTTCAAGCTGGCCCGCGCGAAACTCACCCATTACGCGCTCTTTTTCTTCCCCCGGTAGCCGCCCGTGCAGCAGCCCCAGCCGCAGCTCGGGAAAGACTTTCTGCGACAATCGCTCATACTCTTTGGTCGCGGCTTTGAGTTCCCGCTTTGATTCTTCAATTACGGGATAGACGATGTAGGCTTGGCGCCCCTGGCGCACTTGTCTGCGCACAAAGTCGAAGACCCCGGCAGCTTTGTCATCGCTGACCCAGCGCGTTTCGATAGGAGTGCGTCCGGGGGGCAATTCGTCAATTACCGACAAATCCAGGTCACCGTAGAGCGTCAGCGCCAGAGTACGCGGGATAGGCGTGGCAGTCATCACCAATACGTCCGGCTGCACGCCTTTGCGGATGAGTTTCAGGCGTTGCAACACACCAAAGCGATGCTGCTCGTCCACGATCACCAGGCCTAAGCGATGAAATGCGACGTCTTCTTCGAGCAGCGCATGTGTGCCCACAACGAAGTCAAGCTCGCCCGCGGCTAGTTGTCGGCGCACATCGGTCTTGTTACTGGCGGGCACGGCGCTGATCAGCAAGGCCAAGCGGTAGGGCGTAGCCGCAAAACGCTCTTTGGCGTAGAGGTAGTGCTGCACCGCCAGAATTTCCGTAGGCGCCATCAAGGCCACTTGGTAGCCATTCTCGATGGCGATGCTCGCAGCTTCAAAACTCACAATGGTCTTGCCCGAACCTACGTCACCCTGCAACAGCCGATTCATTGGCACCGCTTGCTGCATGTCCTCGGCAATCTCTTTCAGCACGCGTTTTTGAGCCATGGTGGGATGGAAAGGCAAGATCCGCTTGATGGCTTCGCGAACGCGGTCGTTGAGTGCGAAGGCGATGCCCGTGGCTTGGCGGGCGTTGCGTCGGCGCAAGGCTAAACCGAGTTGCAGGAAGAAGAACTCCTCGAAGATGAGCCGCTGCTGAGCCGAGGTGCGAAACTGCTCCAGTTGCGCCAGATCAACCTCTGGCTCAGGAAAGTGCGTTTGCCAGAGGGCTGCCAGGCGATCAGGAAAGGCGAAACGCTGGCGCAAATAGTTCGGCAAAGGATCGGGCAGAGTAGAGTCAAGGTTTCGCAGCGTGTGATAAATCATGCGCCGGAAGATGCGGGAGCTGATCGGCCCGGCAGCTTCATAGATAGGGACGATGCGACCGGTTTCGGTGGAGTCGCCGGGCTCGCGCGCCGATGAAAGAATCTCGTGCTGCGGCTGGATCATTTGGAGCTGGCCAGGGCGGTAGGGGTCCTCTTCCACCTTACCGTAGAGCACTAGGCGTTGCCCGGGCTTGAAAAGGCGCTGCAAGTAGTCAGCGTGGAACCATTTTGCGTAAAGGATACCGGTGTTGTCGCTGGCTGCGAGATGGAAGATGCGCAGACGACTGCGCGCGAAACGCACTAGACCCGCGGTAGCCACTTCGGCTTGCACGCAGGTGGTGACGCCGGGGCGAAGTTCTTTGATCGGGGTAAAAGTGATGCGGTTTTCGTAGCGAAAGGGAAAGTAGTAGAGCAGGTCTTCGACCGTGTGAATGCCTTTTTCTGCCAAGTAGCGGGCGCGCGCCGGGCCGACCCCAGGCACAAAACGCATTGGAGAATTAAGTTGCAGCCCCATGGCTGAAATAGTCCCGCAAGCTACTATAGCATACGCCCGCCACCTCTCTCGGAGACGCTAGGCAAAGACGGGAGCAATCTTTTCCAGCGTGTGCAGTAGGCGTTGGGCGGTCTTTACTAAGCCGGGAAACCAGGCCCGCTCTTCTGGCTCAGCCTCGGGACGCAACAGCTCGTGGATGGTTTTGAGCTGATCATGGGTACGCTTCGCTGCGTAGCTGAGCATGTCGAAATGGGGCTTCCAGAGGTAGCGATGACTGCGATTCCTTTGGTAAAGGGTCAGCTCTTCTTCCATCCATGCCACTAGACCCAAAGAGAACTGAATGGTACGGGCACTGATCGGGGCGCGACCTTCAGCCGCGGGCGCAAACGCCGCGTATTCCCACGGGTAGAGCTCCACCTTGGTATGTCGGAGCGGGAAGACGATATGCCCGGACTCAACTTGTGCCGGCGAGATGGCTTCAACATGGCAGGCAATGCGCTTGATGATGCCGCGCAACTCATTCTCCTTCTGTAGCTCCAGACTGCGCCGAATCAGGCGATCCATGGGCGGGCGTTCGTCAATGATCTCCAAGGGGCGGCCAAGGCGTTCTTCACCTGCGGCTACTTCCGGCCTCACAGGTATTCCTGCGCCGACGCGTTCCACGTCCGCTACCGGTAGGGCTACGAAAGCGCTCTGGATGGCGTGGAAAATCTGGCGGGCTGCGGCCAGCGCGGCACGCGCCTGCGCCTTGACCTCCTCGACCTCACACCGAAAAAGTTCCTCAAAGTGGCGGCGGAAAGTGAGGTTGAAACTAATGACTGTAGGCAGGACTCGTGGGTGGTAGAACGTCTCGCCTAAATTGATCTTGAGGGCACGAGCACGCTCCACGATGCGTGCTTGCACTAACTGATCAAAATCCCGAAAGTCAGCGACACGCGAAGTGAGTGATTCCAGTTCGTGCAGCATAATTTCCGCCGGAGGCTCCAGCGCCGGTACTGGTCGGCTGAAGAAGCTTTTGACGCGGTCTGCCAGCTCGGCCAGGCTCGCAAAGCGTGGCTCCACGCCGGTGTCGCGCACTATCGCGAAGTAAGAGGTGAGCAAGTAATCGAGTTTGTCGCGGTCACTTTCGGCGTGGGGAGTCTTATCTAGGAAGTAGCGGATGAGAGCCCTTTGCACCGCTGGTGCGATGGGGTTACGTTCGAGATAGGTGCGCAGGACGTAGGGGCTGATGCCCAGATCAGCCATCGCCAACCATTGTCGCAGAGCCTGAAGCCCGGCTTCGACCTGTTGCCGCACTTGCTCCACGGCTGCTGCCTCACCGCGCTGCTCCAATTGACGCGCCGAATTGAGCAAGCCCGTGATTTTTTCTAGGTTGGTTGGAGGTGGGGGAGTACGTAATAATTCCTGGAGGATTCGCTCTGTCAGAGGCAGGATATGGGTGAGGTATTGGATGTGCTCTTCGAGTTCGCTCAGAGGTCTGGCCACTGCCACCGGCTACCTTCGCGCCCCCGCTTGGCACTGGGCTGTAAACATCCGGCGCGCAGACGATGGCCGATTGTAGCCGGGTTCGTTCTGGTCTGACAACCCCTCTAATCCGCTGCTGGCGGAGCGGCCAAGCTCTTGCGAAGCTAGGGACGATGCCTGGACGCAGAAAGACTACGGCGCAACGTGGCCTAGAGTTTGTCTTCGCCATTATCGTCGGCAATGCCATCTATTTCGCCCTGCAACCGTGGCTGCCAGCCGTGCTCCGACACGAAATCTTTCGCCTCGACCTAGGCTTGGCACTCGACTTCTTGCTTTGCGTGGGAATTTACTTACTGGCCCGGCGCTGGTTCTTCGCCCGCTGAGCGCAGTTTGACTTTGTACCTCTGCACGCGTAGGATAAAAATGGTGAACCTCGCGGCGGCGACCCGGGTGGGTTGCAGTCACGCCAACGCATCCCTGCTTAGGCGGCGAAGTGCGCCATGAAGAAGCGCATTCTGCTCGGTGTTCTTCTCCTCGCGTGGGTGGTCGGCTGGACGAGTTGCGGTGAGCCGATTGTGTATCGCGGCCCGATGCAACTCGCGCAACTGGCGCGCGAGCAGATTGTCAATGGGAACTACGTAGCCGCACTCAATACTCTCAGCCGCATCGCTAAAGAATCACCAGAATCAGACTACGCCCTGAAAGCCAACCTTCTGCGCGTAGCCTTACTAGGCGGTTTGGCGCGTGGCTATCAGCGGCTGGGCCAAATCCATCTCGAAGGCTACGACAACGCTATGACAGTGGACTACCGCGACGAACTCCATCGCACGGCGATGGACTATTTTGGTCGAGCGCAGACGCAAGTGCTGGAACTGGTAGAGACGCTGGACGCGTTGTTGCCCACGCTGGAAGGTAAGGCGCTAGTGATCGATGCGCCCCTGCCGACAGTACCTGTGGAAGCGAATCCGGCGGTGGTTCGCTTGCGCGCTGGTCGGCGCCTGCTCGACGCTGAACGGGTTCAGATAGAGCCGGAAGAGATACGCCGTAGCTTGGTCGAGATGCTGGCCGCGCTGGTTGGCGCCGCAGATGATCCCGCGCGTGCCCGCGCCCTCTACGCGCAGGGAAACACGCCGCTAGAGCCGGATATCTTTTTCTTGGCCGTGGGTAGAGAATTGATTGCGCTGAGTGGAATTTTCGCCTACCGGGCCCTAAATACTCCACATTTCCACCGCTTGCTTCACGAGCGCGCGCTCACCGCCGTGGACAAGGTGCTAGCGGCTGGCAGAAAGCCGCCCTCCCCCGTGCTGGAGGAAGCCCAGAAGCTGCAGCGCCAATGTCGGCGGGTGCTGCGGAAAAGCTAAAGGACGGGCTCCCGCCCGCGCTTACCTTTCCTGCTCGTTTGCGTCTAAACTCAATGTAAGCGGGAAAGAGTAAACTGGCCAATGGACGGTGTTTGTCTGGGGACGGCGTACACAGTGCCAGCAAGTAAGCCCGCGCTAGAATTGGCCGAAGAGCGTGTCCTGATTCGTCGTGCCCAACGCGGCGACACGGCCGCTTTCGAGGAACTTGTGCGCCTCTATGACCAGAATGTGCTGCGGCTCACTTTGCAGCTTGTGCGCTCGGAAGAGGACGCGCGTGACCTTTATCAGGAAGCCTTCCTCAAGATTTATCGCTCCCTGGAGCGGTTTCGATTTGAGTGTCGCTTTACGACTTGGGTCTATCGCGTCGTGATGAACACTTGCCTTGACTATCTGCGCCGCCACCGCAGCCGCGAAATGCTCCCACTGGAACTCTCAGATGTGGGCACAGAGTTAGTGGACAGCCTAGCTGATGCTCGCCCCGCACACGATCCCGAACAGGCTTTGCGCAGCAAGGAGATTAGCCAAAAAATCGAAGCCGCGCTCAATACGTTGAACCCCCGGGAGCGCTTGGTGTTCGAGCTGAAGCACTATCAAGGGCTAAAGTTACGTACCATTGGGGAAATGTTCGGGACTACGGAAGAAACGGTAAAGAATTGTCTATTTCGCGCCACGCGTAAGCTGCGTGCGCGTCTGTTGGAAGTTGCCTGAATGGGCTGGTGAAAGGCACGAGGGAAGAAACCATGAACTGCGCCGAGATTCGCGAACAACTCCCGCTTTACCTCTATGGTGAGCTCTCCGCCGAAGAGCAGGCGGCGGTAGAAGCGCACCTGGCAGCCTGCGCCGCGTGTGCTGCCAGCTTGGCAGAGGAGGAGCGCCTGCACGCATTGCTACGGCAGCGCCCGGTACGTGAGCTATCGCCAGAGTTGTTAGTGAAGTGCCGCGTGGCGCTGGCGGAGAAGCTGGCCGAAGAAGCGCTAGGCTGGCGCGGGTTGCTACGTGGTTGGTTTCAAACCGTGCCAGTGCTGCGTGCTTCTCGGGCGGTTACCGTGCTGGCATTACTGCTGTTGGGGTTTAGCGCTGGCTGGCTGCTGCGCCCGCCAGCAGAACAATTCTCCCGGACACGGACAGTAACCCCCACAGTAAGTCCATTCGTTGGTGCGGATCTCTCTGGGGTGCGAATTTCCGGCATCAGCCAGGTGGTAACTGACCCGGAGACTGGAAGGGTACGGCTGACCGTTGACGCCGCGCGGCGGTTGGCGCTGGAAGGTACGCTTGATGACCCCAACATCCAGCACCTGCTCGTCTCGGCTGTGAAGAGTTACGAAAATGCTGGCATCCGCCGGGAGACTCTAGAAGCGCTGCGAATCCGGTCGCAGAACCCGGATATCCGCGCGGCTTTGATTCACGTCCTGTTGCGCGACCAGAATCCCGGTGTGCGCCTGGAAGCGCTGGAAGCCTTACGCGGGCTAGAGTGGGACGTAGCCATCCGCCAGGCTTTTGTGCAGGTACTGGAGCGCGACACCAACACCGGTCTTCGTGTAGCGGCTATCAATGTCCTCGCTGAACATGCCGATGCTGAACTGCTACCAGTGTTGCGAGAATTAGCTTGGAAGGACCGCAACGCGTACGTGCGCTGGAAGTGCGCCAGCGCACTGCGCGGTATGCAAGAGGAGTTCTAGATTGATAAGAGCCATGAACGTAACGCAACACCATAAACCTTGGCTGCGACTAGTGGCGCTGGTGCTCGTACTCAGTGGCCTGACGGCCACCCTGGCGGCGCAGGAATCATCAGAGGTGCAGGTCTTCCATGATGGGCGGGCGTGGGTGGAAGAAACTCGCGGAGTGATCACGCTCCCTGCGGGAAAGCAATTACAGGTGTACTCCGAGCGCGGCAGCGTGATAGTGCATGTGGGCGAGCCGGGACAAGTTAGCTACCGCATCCGCAAACACGCCTATGAGCACGACGAAGAGCAGGCGCGTGCCCTCTTTCGCGACTTCACGGTCTCTGTGGAGCGCAGCAGCGCTGGGGTTGTTTTCCGCGGTGAGCAACGGCGACAACGGCCAGTGCGAGATTTCAGTGACTTTGTAGTCAGGTACGAGATCACTGTACCCGCCTCCTACCACGCCGACATCGAGACGCGTGGGGGGAAGATTGAAGTGGAGGAACTTGGGGGCAGCCTACGGGCGGTGACCGCGGGTGGCCACATCCGTGCCGGCCACTTAGGCGGCCAGACCACCGTGGAAACCAAAGGCGGCGACATCAGTCTGGGCAATGTTGGTGGCCCCTTACGGGCACTAACTGCTGGTGGCGACATTCAAGTGGAGAGTGTGCGCGGGGAGGCGACGCTTGTGACCAGCGGCGGGGAGATTATGGCTGGGCGGATAGAAGGTAATTTGCGCGCGGAAACTGCTGGTGGCGATATCTACATCCGGGGTGCACTGGGTGATATCAGCGCGGAGACCGCTGGGGGTCGTATTGTCATCGGGGAATCTGGTGGCCGAGTGCGGGCGCAAACCGCCGGGGGACGCATTCTCATCGACGCGGCGGGCGCGGTAGAGGCGGAAACGGCGGGCGGCGGCATTGAGTTAACGCGGATTCGCAAAGCGGTTCAGGCGGCTACGGCGGCAGGGAACATCGTAGCCCGCATCTTGGGTGAGGCCAGACAAATTGCTGACTCCTCTCTCGAAACCTCCTTCGGGGATGTTGAGGTCTATCTTCATCCTGAGCTAGCGGTGACGATCGAGGCCGTCATCGAGATGGCTGCCGGACACAAGATTGAGAGTGACTTTCCGCTCCAGATCGAAGGGATGGGAACCAGCTACGGCTTGGTAGCGAACCAGGTGCGTGGGTTAGGAGAGCTGAACGGTGGCGGCCAGCGGCTGCGCATCCGTACCGTAGCTGGCGACATCGAGATTCGCAAGCTTACCCCGCACACGCTGCAACGCATCGAACAGCAGCAGGAGAATTACTGGAAGCGCTGGCAGGAGCGCTTCAAGCGTCGGCAGCCGCCGAAGGAATAGTAACGCTAACGAAGCTATGGTGCGAGTGAGCAGGTGGGGAATTTTGCTGGTCAGCCTGGCGGTGGCGCCAGCGCAGGCAGGAGAGGTGCTGGCGCGTAATTTTCCCTTGGCTTGGGGTGGCACGGTGGCAGTTGAGAACGTGTACGGCTCGATCCAAGTAGAAGGGTGGGATCAGGCTGCGGTGGAATTGGTGGTCATCCAAGGGGAAGGGGCCAGGAAGGCGTACATTGAGATCAAGGATGCCCAAACCGCGTTACACATTCGCACGCGCTATCCGGCCGGGGAGGGTGAACCTGCTCCTGTGGATTATTGGTTACGCGTTCCTCGCCAGCTAGCTCTGCAAACCTTAACCACAGTCAATGGCAGCATCCGGGTGGAGCGGGTGGAAGGCGCCATCAAAGCCGGGACAGTTAACGGCGACATCGAGCTGAATGGCGTGGCTGGTGCCATAGTGGCGCGCACGGTGAACGGCACCATCGGAGCCGCACTGCGCGGGCTGGCGAGCCTACCGCTGCCAGTGGAGCTAGAGACTATCCACGGCGACCTCTGGCTGGGGCTAGCGCCACACCTCTCGGCGGACGTCGAAATGAGAACGCTCATGGGACGTTTTGACAGTGAGTTTCCGCTTGTGGTCAGCAGCGCCGCGCCGGATTCTGTGCGTGCCTTGGTGGGTCAGGGCGGGCCACGGCTGCGCCTGCAAACCGTGCGGGGACACATTCACCTGTTTCGGATTGAAACCGAGTTGTGAGCGAGGAGTTTGACGGGAGCAAGCTTTGAGTCGAGGAGGAAACTCCCATGAAAGTCGTGCACAACTGGAAGTTAACCATGCTGACAGCGACAGCCTTGCTGGTAGTGGTGGGGCTGGCTGCGTACGGGCAGAATCTGGGCGGTGCTTGGGGCCCCGCACAAGGTGTCAGAGTCGAGGTCTCACCAAGCGAGCAGGTGGTAGTCATTTCCAGCCGCGACGCCTGGCTGGGGGTGCAGGTGAGTGACGTGACGCCAGAGAAGCTGGCGGAGTTGAAACTCAAGGAGGAGTACGGCGCCATCGTCACCGAGGTGGAAGAGGGCAGCCCAGCGGCTGCGGCTGACTTGCGCAAGAATGACGTCATACTTGAGTTCCAAGGGGAGCGCGTGGAGAGTGTGGCGAAGTTGCAGCGTTTGGTGCGGGAGACGCCCTCAGGACGCACGGTGCGACTCTTGGTAAGTCGGGATGGCGGTATGCAGACCCTGACGGCGAAACTCGAGCAGCGGAAACCCTCCCGGGCACAGATTCGCATTCCTCCAGTACGCATCCCCGAATTCGAAATCGAAATTTTCGGCGCGCGGCCACAGCTTGGCATCTCCGGCGATGAGTTGACGCCACAACTGGCAGAGTATTTCGGGGTCAAGCAGGGCAAAGGCGTGCTGGTGCGTGAAGTAACCACAGGCTCGCCAGCCCAGAAGGCCGTGCTGAAAGCTGGTGACGTCATCGTGCGCTTGGATGAAACACCGATTGAGGATATGGACGATTTGCGTCAGGCGCTGCGGGGCAAGAAAGAAGGTGACACCGTCAGCTTGACTATTGTCCGGGAGCGCGCGGAAACTACCCTCAAGGTGCAGCTTGGGGAAGCGCGGCGTGGCCCACGCCGCATCACCACCACTTTAGACTGGTGGAAGGATTGGTCCGGCGACTATCAGGAGGCCCTGCGCGACTACCAACGCGCAATGCAGAAGTTACAGCAGCAGATGCGCGAGCAGCAGCGGCAGATGCAGCAGTTGCGCCTGAAGCTACGCCAACGAGTGGCCATCTAAGGCTGGCGGTGCACGACTTCCACCTGCGCCTGCGGCACGCTCAGGCGCACCAGTTGGCGCTTTTCATCCAACCACAGCCAGACTTCATTATCCTCGCTGGTCATCACTAGGCGGCGCAGCCGACCTGCCGCGCCGCTCTCTTCTCCGCGATCTTCTAGCGTCACCAAGGCGGGTAGAACTTCCTGCGGGATGAGAATGCGGATGGGCTGCGGGCCGCCGCGGGCGAAGTCGTAGCGGCGGAGGAGGAAGAGGTAGTGGTGGAAGACATTATTGTCGAGCACCACTAGTTCCGGAGTTTCAAAGAAGAATTCGCGCTGGTCCAACTCCTCTGCGGTAAGTGGGAACTCCATAGTGGCCTTGGTACCGTCGAAGGCTACGCGGGCGAAAGTCTGCTTAGGTTGTTGTTGCTGCCATTCATAGCGGCGCAGTTGGTAGGATGGGGAGAGGGTGAGGAGCGTGGTTTGTTTGAGTTGTTCTCCGGCGATGCTGAGTTCAACGTGACCATGCACTTCGATTTCCGTTTCCCGAAATTGAATCTCGTAAGTCTCAACGCCAATCTTCTGATCTTTCAGCCGAATCTCAAAGCTGCCGCGCTCAACGCGTGCAGCTGTCTCCTGTGGCCACCCGGAAACAACCGCAAGCCATGCTAAGAGCGCAACTCCCACGGCACACAAGCAAGCAGCGCTAAGGCGCCCGCGCCAATTGCTAGGGACAATCATTAGAACACCGCCAAGGCGAGTATCTTCTCCACTACCGCTTGCGGACTCAGCTCACTGACATCAACGGTGAAATCGGCTTGTGCGTAGTAGGGCAGGCGCTGCTGATAAAGTTGCTGGAAGCTGGCTGCATCGCGGAACAGTGGGCGATTGGTCATCGTGCTACAGCGGCGACGCAGTATCTCCACTGGGCACCGTAGCCAGACCGTCACACCACCTTCGGCGTGGATGCGGGCGAGGTTCTGCGGCTGAGTGACAGTGCCACCACCGAGCGCGACCACGCTAGGCACGCCGGCAACTTCTGCCAACGTTTCCTCCAATAGCGCGCGTTCGAGCTGGCGAAAATAAGGCTCTCCCTCCTCGGCAAAGAGCTGGATGATGGAGCGGCCCGCACGCTGCTCGATCTCCGCGTCTAGATCCACGAAACGCCACCCCAGGCGCGCCGCCAACAGCCGCCCGACCGTCGTTTTACCACTACCCATGAAGCCCAACAAAAACAGCAACTGGCGGATCCCTACCGGGCCAGTCGTCATAGCCATGTGCAACAGGAATTGAAATGCGCTGCTTGTGCTCAGCGCTTCTGGATGGTGATTTTACCACTGAAGGTGCTGGCACGAACCATGGCCGCGCCGTTCTGCACGGTACCTAGCAAGCTGTGGGCGTAACCCGGCGTGGCCACACGTCCGTGCGGCTTAGGTGCGATAGGAAATTCGTTGATGACTTCACCCTGTACAGAGCGCGCAGTGAGTTCAAACGAAGCCGAAGCCGGCAGGATGAGTGCGATGGCTCCCTGGTGATTGGAGAACTCGTAGGAGCCGCCGCTGACTAGTTCGCCCTCATAGCGGATGTCGCCCGAGGCGGTGCGTGCGGTGAGGACCCGGCTAGTGGCAGCAAGCAAACCGATCTCTCCGCTGACGGAGGTGATACCGAGCCGACCGGAGCAATTGCTGGCGATGACGTTGCCACTGGTGGTGGTGACATCGGTATGGCCGGCGAGAGAGTGCACTGACACCGCCGCCGCCAGCGTCTCGATCTTTACGTCACCCTGTAGCCCTGCAACCTCCACCCGGCCAGCGTCCAAGTGAACATAGAGGGCGGCACTGGCCGGCATCCAGATCTCGTAGTCCACCGTGCGCTCCCCACCAGGGATGTGCGTCTGTAGAAGCAGGGAATGGACTTGCACACGATTAGCACTTTGCTCCAGGTGAATTTCAACGGCGCGTGAGCGGCGCACGGCTACCACTTGTACCAAGAGGTGCTCCCAAGCCTTTACAGAAACAATGCCACTGTGACTTTGCACGTCTACAAGGACGCTTGGGGAGACTTTGAAAGTGCGTTCGATGCGTTCGGCGGCTAGGTTCGCCGGCAGCAGCAAAGCCGCCATTAGCAGGCAACACCTGAGCGCTAATCGCATGGAAGCCCTAGCGTACCGAGGTTCGCCAGTCAGGGTCAAGCATGGTTTGCAGCAAAGTAGTCTTCTGCTGGTAGAGGCGACTCAATTCTTCCCGAGTAAAATTATCTTCCGGGTAGCTGACCAGGCGCGCCTGGCATTGGTTGATAAAGCGGTCGAGCGTCTGCAAGCTCTGCTGGGCTACGGAACTAAGCTCGGCATTCGCCGGTGCGATGTCTTCCAGCATCACTTTTTCGATGCGAGCTAAATGGAGGGCGTAACGTTCGGCGTAACTCGGGGTCGAAACCAATTCGCTATGGGCCACTTCCACTGGGCTGGGTAGCGCTTCCGGTGGCAGGCTTACGTCCAGCGGTGGATAACCTACGAGCCACACCGCCACCGACAAAACTACCATCAACGCCACGGCAAAGGCGGGACTCACCGCCAGCGGTTGCCTCAACCCGAATGCCGTTCTGAGCCGTGCTGGCCAGGCGGGTGTGAGCAAGCCCTCGAGCTCGGCCGCCTGGCGGATGCGCCGCCACAATGCAGGCGGGGGTACGTAGCTCCGCAGGCGCGCGGCACTGCGGCTGATGACGTTCAGCTCATCCACCAAGAGGCGGCAGCGTGGGCAAGCCTCGAGGTGGGTTAGGGCTTCGGGCTCGTATTCGCCTTGCAGCACGCGGCCAAGCACGCGGCGCAACTGCTCACAGGTAATCATTCCAACCCTCCGCTCTTGGCTTACAACTACACCTTATCACACTACCTTGCTATGATGACAAAAAGCGGTTTCGCGTTTCCTCATGAGTGGTTTTTGGGGCTCTCTTCGCGGAGCAGGTCGCGCAGGCGCAAGCGGGCCTTATGCAGCTGGGATTTGGAGTTTCCAATCGAGCAGGCGAGCATTTCGGCAATCTCGTTGTGTTCGTAGCCCTCGATGTCGTGGAGTATAAAGATGAGCCGGTAGCCCGTTGGCAACTTGGCTAGGGCGCGTTCTAGCGTAACACGATCAATCGAGCCCGCCAGGCGCAGGTCTTCAGTGCCAATTTCTCGTCGTGGCTCTTCCTCGCCTTCGCCTTCGGCAGTTTCTTCTA
>Ga0315309_1001114_pt1 | contig 16052 bp, 14 predicted proteins | sample TDP4_MG_FD_203080 | JGI IMG/M metagenome (GOLD analysis project Ga0315309, IMG submission 203080) | Freshwater sediment microbial communities from Lake Towuti, South Sulawesi, Indonesia - TDP4 | ecosystem: Environmental > Aquatic > Freshwater > Lake > Sediment | place: Indonesia: South Sulawesi... | reverse complement strand
TGAAAAAGCCTCCTTCTCCGCCACAAAGATTCTTAAGAGAATTCAAGCTGAACGTCCCCATATCACCTATTGTCCCAACTTTCCTGCCTTTGTAAGTGGCTCCATGAGCTTGGCAAGCATCCTCAATCACAAACAGGTTATGTTTCTTGGCAATAGCCATAATGGCATCCATGTCAGCCGGCAGCCCCTGAATATGGACCGGAATGACCGCCTTCGTCCGTTCATTAATGACAGCTTCGAGTTTACTTGGATCCATACAGTAAGTCCTTGGATCGATATCAACAAATACCGGAACAGCATTTTGGTGCAGCGCGCAGGAAGCAGAAGCAAGGAAAGTGAAGGCTGAAGTGATTATTTCATCTCCGGGCCGAACACCGGCAGCAGCAAGCGCCATATGCAGAGCCGCGGTTCCGCTGCAAGTGGTCAGACAGTATTTCGCACCAGTGTATTCTGCCCACTCTTTTTCTAGCGTTTTGACCTGCCACGCCGTGCCGCCTGACACGATTCCGCTGTCAAGGACCTCATTGATAAACTTACGGTCATCCGCGGCGATCACAGGCCAGTTTTTATAGTCACTTCGTTGGAGAACAGGCGTTCCGCCCTCAATGGCTAGTTTTTCTGACATTTTAATCTTGCAATGCTTCTAGTCACAGTTTATATACCTTTCGAGACATGGTCAGGCTTCGCTCTACAATTACATCCGCTGCATCAGTATCTGCGCACCTAGCATCTATCTAGCATCTTTGTGAAGATCTTTCGTACCATCAACACTTCATTTTTGCTTGAGAGAGCCTGCTCCGAGCTTATATCTGTAGGGTCTTCCCAATGCAGGTATTCTTCGTAGTTAAGGAAGGTTTCCAGCGTCTTACCCAATTTATTCGCCTTAAGCTCGATCTGAAACCTCTTCGTCACTAGAAAGGAAACAATCTCAATCTGCGCAATGGTATCGAGAAACTGGTCAGGTTATCTAGCATCTTGACAATCTGCCAATCAATCCTAACCAAAGCGCTACGAGTGTAGGATAGTCAGCAGTTTTCATGGCGAGTGACAGACTGGATAAGTTGGTGCGCCCAAAAAGCGACTAAGTCGGGAAAGCAGATTGAGGCTACCAAACTAGAAATCAACCACACCGGCACAGAAAGCAATCTTCGTTTCGTTCAGAGTGAAATTAGTTCTCTTCGAGCGGACGAAAGTTCTTCGACTCCGCTCTCAGTGATTCTAACTCCGTCCTCGAACCTGATCCCCATGCTATTGTCGCCGAGAAAGGTGTCCACGCTGAAGACAATATCCGTTTGCAATTTGAACTGAGAGCTGGTTTCAATAAACGGAGGTTCACATTCCATAAGGCCGGTTCCGTGAGCGGGACCGTAGAGAAGAAATTCCCTGTATCCTCGGTTGCTTACAAACCTAGCAATATTCTTCGCTATACTGTCTGCCTCAACGCCGGCTTTCATTATTTGAATAGTCTGTTCCTCGGTTTCTAAACCGGTCTTCATCAGTTGCTTCAGCTTGGGCGGGATGAATCCTATTACGAATGGTCTCCCAATGCTTGAGGCGTATCCACCTACTCTTGCACCAATGCAAAGTTGAATTAGCTCCCCCGCTCTCACTTTCTTGTGTGTAGGTCTGCTTATTGCTTGGCTTGTGTTTGGGCCAGAAATGCACCAGAATGGATAGGCAATGGATTCAGCTCCTTGAGACAGCATGCTGTAAGTTGCCTCGGCAGTTATCTGTATCTCAGTCATGCCCAGCTTAACGGAGTCGAGAGTCCTTTCGATCGCCCTCTCGGTTATTGCGTAGGCTTCTCGTAACAGCTTCAACTCATTTTCAGTCTTGATCATTCTCATTTTCATTAATATGTCGTCTGCTTTGACCACCTCTTTTCCTTTCATCGCCTCAATCAAGCGCTCATAGACCGACGCTGGCAACGTGTTCAGCCCCGCTATTCCGAGTCGTTCGACGCCGTCATCTGACAACTCATCGAATATCTTCTCGAAAGAGCTGAGCTGCACCCCCGGATACTCGGGTTCAGAGGTCTCCCTGAATTCCAGAATCTGGTATATTGACGCTATCTTTGATCGGCTCGCTGCGTAAGTCTTACTTTCTGGCCCGATAACTAGTATTGGTTCGCCCTCAACGGGCACAATTACTGCAGCGGTTTCAAATGAAGGCCAATAGTCAGAGAGATATCTGACGTTTGCTGGCTCACTCTCAGTTGAGAACGCAAAAAGGGCGTCTAACTCTCGTGATTCCAGTTCTTGTCCGACTCTTCGAATACGTTTGTCAAATTCGCATTGGGGGATTTCCTGCGGCAATTTTATTACGCTCTCCCAGAGTGCAAACACGCTGAAATCTCAATAAATGATTTTCGAGTGCGATCTCGAACACGCCTGAGACGGAGAATGCGGAACTATACGGCGACCTGACCCGGCGTATCCTCTTGGAAAGATTTCTAGGATTGGAATGCTGCGCGCTTCGATGAAACTGTTTTCATCACTTAGGCGGTGGCAACGGCTCTCTCTTGAGCTCGAAGATAGCGATACCCTCAGGATCAGGACAACAAACCCTGCTCATCACCCCTTCCCCTCCAAATCTCATCGCGTATATGAAAGGAAAGAGGGCGTTATAAGCTACTGTACACACGTCCCCTTTCAGTATCCTGAGTCTCGGCCCGACGACTTCGAACGTATCTCCTACCTTGAGGATGTCGCATCCAGGCGGTTTTAATATCTCCTTGACTGTAACAACCACTTTGTATTGCATTATAGATACACCGCCTGTAAAAGTTGATATGAAACTACTTAAGTGTAATGGTCAGTTTCTTTGGAGTAAAGACTGAGGGCGTAAACCTAGTTTTCCTTCTACATATAGTGTAGAATTGAATTCCACGATCTGCGAGAATCTCTTATGGTCAAGCAAAGCATGGCGTTTTATGGCTTTCTCCAACAACGATACCACAAATGTTAAATCAAACTAAGAACAAAGCCACGAGGAACTAATATCGAAAACGATTGAACGCGTTGGTTCGAGTGGAGCTTCTTGATTCGTAGTAAGGTTCTCCGGGCATATGTCTATATCCTACCCGCACTGGGGTTTTTGGTCGCCTTTGGAGCCTACCCGCTGTTGTACGGAATCTATCTCAGCTTCTATTCTCTGAGTCCTATGGTTTCACTTGAACCTCAATTTGTCGGATTAGCTAACTTCAGGGAAATGTTTGCAAGGGAAGAGTTCTACCGTTATCTTAGCAACTCAGTAATTGTTGTCATAGGAGTGAATGCCCTAAATTTTGGTCTAGGATTGGGGACGGCACTCATTGCTAACGAAGATTTCAGGGGGAAATCCATCGTTAGAGGATTGATGATAATTCCTTGGATCACTCCTGTAGTTGTTGTTGGAGTAATTTGGAGGTTCATATACGACCCCTCTTGGGGAGTCCTTAACAAGATACTATTCGCTATGCATCTTGTGAGTAGGGAAGTCTATTGGCTCGGAGAACCGGAGCTTGTATGGTTTTCCGTCATAATAGCGAAATCATGGATGCTGTTTCCCTTCTTCTACATCTGCTATTTAGCAGCCTTGCAGGTCATACCTCAAGAACTGTATGACGCATCAAAGATCGATGGAGCAGGGAGTATAGACAGATTTCGGTATATCACATTTCAATGGCTGAAATTCCCAATCGTCATAACTCTGCTTCTGAACACCGTTTGGGCGTGGAATCACTTTGCCGCAGTGTGGCTTCTGACAGGAGGAGGGCCTGGCGACCGCACAGTAATCTTACCGATAGAGGTATACAAACAGAGTTTTCTAAATTGGAGATTTGGCTATGCCGCTAGCATAGGAACTTTCATGCTAGTTTGCATGATTATTTTCACAATAATATACCTGCGAATGACCTTTAAGGAGGAATGAAACATCCGCTCTAGCGGAATTTTGCTTTTCATAGCTCTTTCAGCAGCAGTGTTCTTCACAATGTTTCCGTTTTTTTGGCTGGTAATCAGCTCCATCAAACCAAATGTAGAGATCTTCGCGATCAGAGAATTACCTCTATGGGAGACGTTTATTCCAGAACATCCTACTCTTGAGCACTACATTTCGGCCTTCATACCCAAAGGGGGTTTGAAGGGCGCAGTGGCATTTCCCCGCTATGTCGTTAACAGCGTCGTGATATCTTTTACTTCGAGCCTCTTGGTTATTGCCTTAGTAATCCCAGGGGGATACGCTCTTGCCAGATACAAGTTCCGTGGGAAGAGATTTGTCTCCATTCTAGTGATAGTATTCCAAATGCTTCCTGCTGTTCTTCTCGTTTTGCCATATTACGTGATCATGAGAGTTCTCAACCTTCTGGACACTTGGTATGCGTTGATCATAGTCGACACAACTTTCGCGATCCCGTTCTGTATATGGTTAATGAGAGGATTTTTCAATGAGGTTCCTCGAGAATTGGAAGAAGCCGCCATGGTAGACGGGTGTTCCGAATTAAAAGCGTTTCTTACGATAGCTATACCACTCACCATATATGGGATTATTGCAGCTTTCATCTACGCATTCGTTTGGTCGTGGAATGACTATCTATTTGCTTTTATTCTGACTAGCACTATGAAGTCGAAAACAGTTCAGGTGGGACTATCAGAGCTATTGGTGTGGTATGGCGAAATGGAATGGGGGCTTCTTTTATCTCAATCGGTCATGGCTACCATTCCAATCTCCGTCCTTTTTGCGAGTGTACAGAGATACCTTGTTAGTGGCCTGACCGCTGGTGCATTAAAGGGTTAACAGCCACTTTGAAAACGCGAAGTTTAGGCTGTGTTTACTCACACTTAGTTTGAGCAGGGATGTTCATCTTTTCCATGAGAATGCTCACCCGAGTTGGTCTTTTACGGTGCTCGTGAAGATCGATAGCACCGCCTCCGTCATATGGAGAAAACGCAATGCAAAGGGTATTACGCAATGCTACTATCTTCATCGATAAGCATTAGGCATACAATTCCTGACTAAGACTAACCAATAAATCCTGAACCAATCAATTCATCAAAGGTAGACTTCCAACTCCTAGTAGCGAGCATATTATTGCGAGAGAAAGAAAACTTGTATAATTGCGATACACAAAACTGAATTATTCTCAAGAATCTTCGTCACTATCAGATTAAAGGGCTGATCTCTCAGATTCTTCCAAACGCTCCGGGAAATGTGGCATTGACAATATGGGTCGGTTCATGAGGTTGGCTTGGAGCAGGCCGATGACCGACCTTGTGCGCGCCTCATAGCCGCCAGCCTTGAGGGAGAATAACCCTAGAAACTTTCCTAAATGAAAGCTATTCTTTCCATACTTTCTGGAAAACTCGTAGGAAATTGTCACCGTAGATCTTTCTAATTTCTTGATCTGAATAACCCCTGCTGACCAACCCTCTGGCCAAGTTTACAAGCCTCTCCTCTCCCTTGCTCACGCCCGGGCCGTTCAAATCGGTCACTAGAATGTTTGCCCATGTGTATCCGTAGTCAAGAGCCAACTCGGGATATTGGTACGCAAAACCGGTGAAAGATGCTTCTTCAGCGGGGCCGTCAAGTCCAATACCGACATGGTCGACGCCTACTAAATTTACCGCGTATTCCAGATGATTCATGTAGTCTTTGATGGTGGGAATCTCTTTGTGTTTAACATATGGTGAATACGCAATTAGTCCTATTACTCCTCCTTTCTCAGCCATCGCTTTTATTTCTTCGTCGGACTTGTTCCTCAAGTTTGCCGGTCTAGTGCTCTCAACTGAGAGAACACCAGCATGAGAGAATATTACGGGGTCCTTCGAAAGTTCAATGGCTTCCATAGTGGTTTTGTGTCCTACATGCGACAGATCTATCGCAATCCCCAGTCTATTCAGTTCTTCTACCACTTTGATACCAAAGTTGCTTAGCCCCGAATCAGTTCTTTCCCCGCATCCGTCTCCGACTAGGTTTCTTTCTTGATATGTCAACTGAAGAAATTTCAGTCCGAGTTTGTGGAAAACTCGCAGTAAACCCAAGTCGTTCTCTATGGGGTCCGGTGCTTGAAATCCTAGAGCGAGGCCTAGTTTGCCGTCTTTCTTCGCGTCCTTAATATCTTGTACCGACTTGACCTGCGTTATTATGTCAGGCATTCGGTGAAGTCGGTCGTGGGTTTCGGTAACATGCCGTAGGGCCGTTCGAAGATCCTCTCGTCCCTCAGCCCCACTTATGCAGTAATTGCAAGCAGTCAACCCTTGATCTCTAAGTTTTGCCAACCATTCGTCTGTGAACGCGGGAGGCTGCAGTCCATTTATCAGAATCAATTTCTTATGAAGATCTCGAGCTCTTCGTTCTTCCTCTTTACTAAGAACAAGCATGCTTCATCACAACTCCAAGCTTTATGTAACCACAGGATATTAAAACACGATATTAATGTTTTTCCGTCCGTAAACTGGCACTCCTAATTTATGGATTTCCTTTTTACGTTGTATAGTCGGACTTGATTTGGCTTTGGATCAAATACAGATTGAGGTTTGGGAAGTCGTCCAGCGCAGTAGAGCTTCTCTGGTATGGTTGTATAGTGGTCGGCTAAGCATGCCGCAATAAACCTTGAATCCCGGCAGTATTTTGGTTGTTAGGCTTGGCTTTACATAAGCCGTGCTCTTCGAGATGATTCTTACACTAAAGCTTATATATGTCCATCGCCGAAACCAGAGGGCAACTAAAAGTTAAGAGGATGAATCTATTGACTGAAGAAAAGAAGATTTCTAGGCGCAAGTACGCAGCCTATGCGGGGGGAATCGTCGTGGTGGCTGCCGTGGCAGCCGCCGGATACTACGCCACGTTGCCAACACCCACTCCAACACCGACGCCTACACCAACCCCAACTCCTACTCCTACCGTCGCTCCCAAGATACAACTGCAATCATTGGACCCTCACGAGGCGAAAGCTGAGGTGGAATGGTATGACGAAAGGGTAGCGGAGTATCAGCGTTTACACCCAAATATTACCTTTAATACGGAATATGTGACCTGGGGAACCTTGCGAGACAAGCTAGTAACAAGGGTACTTGGAGGCAATCCACCTACAGTGCTGTGCTGCAGCTACTATGAAACAAGTGAGTTTGGCGTTACTGGTCTTTTCTATCCGCTGGACGACCTTCTTAAAACAAAACCTCGCTACGATGTTAAGCCCGATGTTTTCTACAAAAATGTTTGGGAAGCGTTTTCCTACAAAGAAAAGCAGATCGCGCTTCCGCACTTCTTTACAATACCCTATTCGGTGGTGGTTCGCGTGGACAAGCTTAAGGACGCTGGTTATAAATATGAAGACATAACTTCGTGGGATAAGCTTCTTGAGGTTGCAGAGACACTAACGATTAAGAAGCCTGATGGAACCATCGCGCAATACGGTTTTGGAATGCCTTGGGGCACTGCTAGGGGGGCTTATTTCACCTGTGAAGTTTTGGCTTTCAGCAACAACTTCTTCCTGCATGAGTTTGAAAAGAAGGACCAGTACATGCAATTGCTTGAATTCCTCCCGAAAGCAGTAAAGTTCGCACCTCCCGCCATAACTCAGTGGGGTATCACTGATTGTGTCACAGGTTTTGGAACAGAACTCTTTACAATGGCGATGCTGGGGTCGTGGGCTTTTGGAAACTTACGTACCTACCCAGCCCTGTTGAACCCGGACAAGATACGATTCGTGGCAGCACCTCCTGGCCCGAGTGCGTCAATAGGTCCGTGGGTTATGCAGAGCCTCTACTGCTATGGACTCACAACAGTAGGTATGCAAGGTCTCACAGATGCAGAAAAAGATGCTGCTTGGGATTTCATCAATTTCTGTACAACGAAAGAGGGATGCGCGCGTTTCTGCAATAAGGGAACGGGAATGCCTGTTAGATACGATGTCGACCCTACCTATATGAAGTCCCTTGGAGGTATGCTTGAAGGATACGATTGGTGGTTAGAATCTACATTGAAACTCGTTGAGGCCGCTGCAAAAGAAGACAGATTCAAGATTCCAGCGTTTCTGCCAAGACGAGGCGAAATAATGAACGAGTTCCACAAAGCATTGATACCTCTCATTGAAGGAAAAGTCACGCCGGAGAAGACTTACGATACCCTGAAGGAGAAAATAACACCCCTACTTCCTCCAAAAACCTAATCCCAACAACTCCATTGTTTTTTCTTAGAGAACAATTCTTTAATTAGTAACTATAAGACTTGGTATACATCTAGCTCCTGCTTCGCTATTGTTCTTAGTCACTTTTGAAGCGTACCCGCTGCTGTGCGCTATCGGTTTAAGATGGACTTCGCGGCCTATGTGAGAGCTTCATTCAGCCTCCAAGTGAACCTCGATCTAACCCTTCTAGTTGTCCGTAAGCTTTATTACTGTCATACTTTTAACAACGCGCCGTGATCACTCTTGATAATAGACGCGCACACCCACATATGGGAAGATGAAGATGTGAAAGGGAAGCATTATAGAGATGCGATGGAGTTCTGGGCTGGCCCTAAGGTGTTCCCGTTCAAAGTCGACGAGATAGTGGCAGATATCAAAGAGGCCGGTATGGATAAGATTGTATCCTTGGCGATGGATGCGGGTCCTTGGTGGAAAGCGAAGACACCGAATGAAACTGTAGCCAAATGGATGAAGAAGTACCCCGACGCGATCATAGGTTTTGCAAGCGTGTGCCCCATAAATGAAATGGGGCGATACAAGAGAGAGAGTCTGAAAGAACTTGAGAAAGCGATTGTGGATTACAGACTCAAAGGCCTCAAATTAGGTCCACCATACTGGGGCAACTATTTACCTACTGATCCCAAGTTATACCCGATTTATGATAGAGCGGTCGAGTTCAACATCCCAATAATGTTCCACCAGTCAATAGTCTCTATGCATCCTGAAACCATAGATCGTAGCTTTCCGCGTGTAGCGAATATTAGAAACGCTTTACCGATATACCTAGACGAAGTTGCGGATGATTTTCCAGAGTTGAAGATGATTATAGCTCATTGTGGGAAGCCTCACTATGAGGAAACGTTCTATCTTATGCACAAGAATCCGAATATATACACAGACCTCGCTGCGCTTCCGTTGTATGGGGAAAATGTAATACAGAGAGTTGTATTACTAGCGAAGGATTACGGCGTGATAGATAGAGTGCTCTTCGGCACCGATGGCCCAGCAGCTTGGTGTTCTGGAGGAATCAAATCACGATACTACCCAAGAGGCCATAGAGGCATAATGCCTCTGTCTTGGAAAGACTATCTTGACTATGTGAGGGTAAAGGTCAATCAGTATGCGGAAAGGATGGGACACACGCCGCTATCCCAAAAAGAGATTGATGGGATTCTAGGAACAAACGCCATGAGATTCCTTGGATTATAATAATCTCTTTCTACTTTGCGCAATCAAGTGGACTCAGGATCTCTGTTTTCGGCAATGAAGTTGAGAGCATCACAGCTCCTTACGATGGAATTGTTGTTACAGTGAGGACGCTTCTCTCTGTTACGTGCAACTCTATTCATGGCGAGAACTACGTTATCGTCTATGGAAAACAAGTGCAGTTACTAGAATTCTAGAAGACGATTGTTGAATAGGGGCCTAATGAAGTTCTTCCTTTTCAAGCAATCCTAGAAGAACGAGTGTTAATCTTTTCTATGGCTTGCTAGTAAAGTAGCTTGCCTCTAATAGCAGGCGACTTGAGTGTCAGTACTGACTCGACCTCGGGCAGTTGATAGAAATGTTAACTTGACATTTCTGGTCTTTTTACTTCTTGCCCATGTCTGCTTCGCCATGTTTAGAATGTCGATCGGTGTTGTGCTTCCTGAGATAGCTAAGGAGTTCAGACTAGTTGAAGTTCAGAGTGGAGCTTTCTTCTCATCTCTATTCTTTGGGATGGCTATGACCATGGCGACTGCCGGGTTCGCCTCCGATCGCCTTGGAAGAGGGATCACTTCCACCGCGGGACTTTCTCTTATCTCAATCGGACTTCTATTAGCAGGATATTCCAATTCATACTTCATGTCTCTAGCCTCCTTCTTCATAGCTGGCCTAGGCGTTGGAATATTCGTCTCTTCCTTGTATGCTGTTATGGGAGAAATTCTTCCCAGATCAAGGGGCTTTCTAACCGGCGTAACTAGCGGCTTCTATGCTTTTGGAGCTTTCCTTGGGCCTTGGCTTTCAGGTAATATCGCAAGTTATTACGGATGGCGAGTACCATTCTATGTTCTCGGCTTTGTAGGCGTCCCGATTGCATTGGGCCTTTGGTTTTCCAAGTCCAAGACCTCCTCAAAGAGCACAACGACATTGGGTGAAGAGCGCGCCAAAGCTTCATACCTTGAGATGTTGAAGACGCGAAATGTGCTGATCGTTTCCATAGCCATGTTCATCGCAAACATTGGGTTCGGCTCATTTGCCGCATGGGCTCCGACTTTCCTCTCTCTAGTTGACGGGTTTGACATGGCCCAGACTGGACTGGCTTTCGGAATATGGGCGTTAACCGGAGGGGTAGGAGCAATTGTTCTAGGTTGGCTATCCGATAGATCAGGTCGGAGAATAGTGATCCTAGCGTCTGGAATCTTCGCTTCGATCTTTGCATATTTCTATTTCATAAACGTGAATTCATTCTTGACCGTTGTCGGGCTTTCAGCGGCCCTCGGATTCACAACCTGTGCGTATTGGGGTCTCTTGATCTCTCTCGCCCAAGACTCTATCGACCCAGCTGCGATAGGCAGCGTGACAGGTCTCGTACAAAACATATCGATAATAGCTGAGGTAATTGCGCCCCTGATGGCTGCAACGCTGCTCATGGCCATAGGGATAATTTGGGCTATGATAGCTTCTGTTTGCATCCCATACTTGACTCAAGGATTCCTCATCTTGGCGTCTAAAGAAAGGTTGGCACCCACGTTAAATCGGTTCCAGAGAAACTCTGTAGCTCACGAACACTTCTTTTCGTTTTGAACAGTTTAGTATGTGCGATCAGTAGTAAGCACGCAGACACAAGAGATTACTTACTTCATGTGGCTCGAAAACTGTTTGACCCTTTCCCGGTTATAGCGATGCGATCCTCAATCTGGAGGCCCAAATTGCTCTCCGACAGCTAGATGTCCACGTTGAAGACCATGCTTGGTTCAAGAGTGAACGTGCTCATCGAATCTATCCAAAGCCCTACACAGGTTTCCGCGGTAGCCTTCCGTAAGTGCTTGGACTAAAGTCGAGAAAACATATAGGCGAGGACTTAGAGTTTCAACTTTACCATCTTCGCTACCGGTTCAAGGAAGGCTATAGATGACGAATATGCCTGATATTGAGATCCCTCGAAGCGTTATAGTCGCATTGCGCAGATTCACTGATCACTTCAAAGGCTTCGAGAAGGTTGAAGCGGTTAGACGGATGTTCGGCGAAAAGACTGAGGAGGTGCTTCGCAGCCTGAAGGTTGAGTTCTTCTCGTCTAGATGGGGGTATATGGGAGTGAGCGACGAGGACGGTCATCTGATGGTAAGTACATACTACTTGAAGCACGGAAATGCCAAAGAGATCTATCTGGATTTGATTCATGAGTTGGTTCATGTAAAGCAGTTCATGGATGGCGAGGAGCTGTTTGATGACAGTTTTGAGTATGTGGATAGGCCGACTGAGATTGAGGCATATAGGCATACGGTTCAGGAGGCTAGGCGGATAGGGATGAGTGAGATGGAGATCTACAACTACTTGAAGGTTTACTGGATGAGTGACTCTGAAGTTGCCGAGTTGGCTGAGAAGCTGGGAGTGAAACTGCCGGCTAAGATTTCCAGTTCTCAATGTAGAGAGGTGTAATCGACATTCGCTACTGCTGTCTCCTAACGTTCTTCTTCAGTAGTTCTCACACCAGACCTCGAAGAAGCTTTGGGGATGTGCGCAGGCTGGACACTTGGTAGGGGCTTCAGCACCCTCATGTACGTAACCGCAGTTTCGGCACTTCCACTTTATAACTGAACTCTTCTTGAAGACTTCTCCGCGTTCTATGTTAGTTGCGACTTTGAGGTATCGCCTCTCATGGTAGCTCTCGACACTCGCGACTCTTCGGAAAGCTTCGGCAACGTCTTTGAAGCCTTCTCTTTCAGCTACTTCAGCGAAATTGGGATATAGGGTTCCCCACTCCTCCTTCTCTCCCTTTGCAGCGGCCTTCAGGTTCTCAAGCGTAGTGCCGATTATTCCTGCAGGATACGTGGCTGTGATTTCCACCGGGCCGCCAACGAGGAATTTGAAGAAGATCTTTCCATGCTCCTTCTCGTTTTCAGCTGTCTCTTCAAAGATGGCTGATATCTGCTCGTAGCCCTCCTTTCGAGCTGCGCTAGCAAAATAGGCGTATCGGGTTCTCGCCTGAGATTCCCCTGCGAACGATGCTAAGAGATTCTTTTCTGTTTTGCTTCCTTTCAATTCCATGGCACAGTCTTCCTCCATTGAATGTGTTGCTATTGTGTTGATGGAGCAATAAGTCTATTTCGCTGGGCTCTTTGGAATTCTTTCTTTTCTCTTGTTTGTTGATGAGGGGGCGTTCTGCGTGGCACCTGATGTTGAGGGTTCTGTGTGAAATTTATTTCCAGACGCTCATTAACCAAAATCCTCTTAAAGAGCTGGAAACGTTTAGTGTCAAATCAAACGCTCACTTCTTGAGAGAAGGCGAAGAGTATGATTTATTGCCAGAAGTGTGGGGCGAAGAACGAGGATACTGCTGATAGATGTGTTCAATGTGGTGAGTCGCTCTACGTGACGCGCCCTCAGAGGTCTAGACGAGAAGAAGAGATGTGTTTTGGCGGGCGAGGTCCTTGGGGCTCCGTTGTTGTCGGCATAGTAATAATTCTTGTAGGTTTTGCGTTTCTCGCTCAGTACATGTACGGCATACCTTGGGGGAGAATGTGGCCTGTCTTCTTGGTCGTCATCGGCTTGGCGATAATTGTAGGGGCTGTTGTCAGCTACCCTCGTTGGTAGTTATTCATCTCTCCTTTATGAGATGCATTTTCGTGTGCAGTTGGCGCATATTCTTTCGTGGTTTAATTGGGAGAGTGATACCCTAGTCATAAGCCAGAGTACGTCAAGCGCCATCAGGTATAGGTCAATTTGTACGTTGTGTAGTAGTGTATCTGCGCCGACCAAGATTGAGGACATCCCTAGAATAAGCAATGCATTCGTGGCGAGTCTGGTGACGCCTCGTCCGGCTATAAAGACTGGAGTTAGCAAGCCGACGAGTACTGTTATGAAGCCGAATCCGACTAGAGGGACTGCTGCTTTACTAATTTGAACTTGGCTCAAGAAGTAGGCTGAGACCGTTACTAGAGAGATCAAGGCGCCTATAAGCAGTCCTGTGCATCCGGCGCAGAATGTCTTGTTTCCGATTTGAAGCTCATGATCGGAGAAGCTCTCGCATTTAGGATGGTGTCCGTGCGTCAATTTGAACCCGATTAGAGATGTCGTTTTATTTTCGTCAAGCTGTGATGTGTTGTAAAGCATCTTTGGGGCGGTCTCCCATTTCTTGGAGCGGATCATTCGTGAACACTTCTTTGGGAAGAATACAGCAGCAGCTCCAAGGATGCAGATCAATGCGTATGTTGAACTGATAATCAGCCGTCGCCAAGGGAAGTCTTCAGTAGCTGGCGTGTAGAAAATGAGCATCGACGCAAGGATCAGTCCGATCAGAGATACACCGACCAATGTGAGTACAGTGAGATTGCGGCGACCGGTTTGAGTCATAGCCTTTTCTCTGCTAGGCTTTGCCCCTAAGCTGATTCATAAGACCTCGACTAGCCATGTACCTGTAAGTTCTTCTCTTGAGTTGATTCGATGAGAAGATGCCTCCTAAGCGTCTGCTCCATGATCCGTAGAAGCTTCGGTAGCATCTGTACATTTCCTCGTACAACTCTGCTCTAGACAAGTTTTCCGTGGGCATTATAGGGTGGACCATATCGTAGTTGGCCCAATTGTAATCTTCGATCCATTTGTTCTCGCGAGCTAGTTTATAGGTCTCTGTTCCTGGGAAAGGTGTTAGGAGCATGAAGATCGCTAAGTCTGGGTCCACATCATCTGCAAATTTTCTGAGGTCTGCTATAGATTCAGCAGAGTCTTCGCGATGTCCCAGGATGAATGTTGTTTGAGCGAATATACCATTCTGCTTGAGTATTCTGACAGCTTCCCTAGTCTCTTCAGGGTCTATCTTCTTATCAAGCGATTGAAGGATAGATTTGCTATGGCTCTCCGCTCCTAGGAGTATCCAGCGGGTTCCTGCTCTCCGCATCTTCGGCACTAAATCCTTGTGTTTGACGACATCGTCGCATCTGGCTTGAACGAACCACATTATTTCATCTTCCAATCCGCGTTTCAGAATCTCATCGCATAGATCGCTAGCGCGTTTTCCTAAGGCGAAGTTGTCATCGGTCAGCCAGATGAATCTGCTATTGAACTCTCGATAGCAGAACTCCATTTCTTCTGCGATCCTTCTTCCTGATTTAGATCTGTATCTGCCTCCCCAATATCTCCATTGCGTGCAGAATGTGCAACGGTGTTGGCATCCTCTGGACCCTTCGATTATCAAGTATATGATTTCTGGACCCGCCATCATTGTGAAATGATACTTGTGGGTAACGTCTTCGACGAAGTGGTATCCGGGAAGGGGGAGGTCATCTAGATCTTCGATTAGAGGTCTAGTGGGGGTTTCCACGATTTCCCTGTTGCTTCTGAAGGAGATTCCTTTCACTTGAGAGAAGGGTCTTCCTTCTGATGCGGATTGGACTAATTCTGAAAGAGTTTGTTCGCCTTCACCGCGGACGATAACGTCGATCTCAGGGTATTCTCTCAGGCTTTCTCTGGCTGTGGCGGTGAAATGCTGGCCCCCAGCTAAGGTGAGAACATGCGGCTTCACCTTCTTCGCTGTGGCTAATGTTCGAGCTACTGAGTAAGTGTTGCAGGTAGCGAGCCCACTCGATGCGACGACCTCGGGATCGAAGGATTCGATACGTTGTTCCAAGCCTTTCCAGTCGAGCGATTCGGCTTGGCAGTCAACAACTTCTATCTCGGCGTCTGGCTTTTCTCTTTCGAGGTATGCTGCTAGCTGGAGTATTCCTAGAGGAGGCGGGAGGTATTCCCCCATCAGGAACCAGAATTGTTTCGGGGGTTCGATGAACATTACTTTCATGGCTGCAGTCTCTTCTTATCGGAGATCAAGCGTTGGCGAGATTTGCGACTTATGAGACAATGATTTGGCTTTGAGTTTTCTAGCGTTTCTGTAGGGCTTTCACAAGAGAGCTAATTGTGATTAGCATGCCTACGAAGATGATTATGACAGGTATAATTGTCCATGCAGAGATTCCTCCTCGGACGTATAGCCCGAAGAGGTAGCCGCAGAAGACCCAGAAAACGCCGCCTGTAGCATCGCTAGAGACCCCTCTGACACGGGTTACCGCTCGGATCGCCGCTAGGACTAGTAGCCATATGCCTAGAACATACGCGAAGAAGGTTGCAGGTTTAAATAGTATCGCAGGCGGTGCGACTGGATGACCGAATGTCTCGAAGCTTCTGAAGTAGGCTAATATCTCTGACGGTAGCCAAGGATGGTACATCCAGGTTACAGCGACTATGATAAGGACAGCTCCGAAGGAGACGGCGCTAAACCTAGATTCCAATTCGGGTTTCGATCCGGCTTTCGACATGGAATATTCCTACTCTTTTGGTCAATGGCGTGAAGGCTTAACTTATGGTTTTCTACATTTATGAACGTCGAAACCGATTATGGTCGCGTAAGAGGATTTAATATTCATGTGAAGACCAACTATAGACTGTGGAGGTTATCCATACGACAGTGTATTGTGCGAAGTGCGGAACTAGGAATGACGATACTGCTCAGAGCTGTATTCACTGTGGGCAGCCGCTCTATGCGACTGGTGTCGGAAGAACTAAGCGAGAAGAGGAGATGTGTTTCGGCCTGCCTCGCCATTGGAGCGGCATAATATTCGGTATATTCTTGATCATCATTGGATTTGTCTATTTCCTCCAGCAGTACTACAAGATACCGATAGACCTTTGGCCT
>Ga0315309_1001113_pt1 | contig 16061 bp, 9 predicted proteins | sample TDP4_MG_FD_203080 | JGI IMG/M metagenome (GOLD analysis project Ga0315309, IMG submission 203080) | Freshwater sediment microbial communities from Lake Towuti, South Sulawesi, Indonesia - TDP4 | ecosystem: Environmental > Aquatic > Freshwater > Lake > Sediment | place: Indonesia: South Sulawesi... | reverse complement strand
GCCTGGTGCTTTTGGAAACAGCGATGATGTGGTCCGTGTCCCGCACCGCCTGGTCAATCTGGCCGTAGTAGCGAGCGCTCTCTTTGGTCAGGAGGTTGGGGTAGAAGAGGAAAGCCAGGTCGTGGACGGTGATGACCGATTTGCAATTGCGGCGGAAAGGCGGGATGAAATCGGGGCTGTGCAACACGTCCAGACCCAGGAGTGAAATCTCCAGAGGCAGCGTCCATTGCTCCAAACGGTGATGGCTGGGCGTCCAGAGGGACGCTCTTTTGAAATTCAGTTGGTCAATGATGGTCTGCTTGTGCTTGCGACTTTGCAGCAGGATGAACTCGTTTTCCTGGTCCATCTCGGCCAGTGCCTCAGCCAGGTGCAGGATGTATTGCCCAATCCCTGCCTGCCGGTAGTAGACCAATCGGGCGTCAATACCGATGCGCATCTCTGATGTCCGTCCTCCCCACCCTCTCCGTCGAGGGAATGATCAAAAAGGGTCTCCTGCTTTGCAGCAGGCTGCACTCCGCTTACTCCGTCGAAAGTTCGGAGGATCGAAACGGTCTACGTCGTCCCTTTCAATCCCTGATTCCCTGGCCCCGATGCCTGGCCTGTGCTGCGGACATAATATACCACGTCTGGCTCTCTTCGTCAAGGTTTCGCCTGCGGCTGTTGCCGGTTGGGGACTAAATTTTCTTCTGGAGTAGCAAACTTGGTTTCGCGCCCGGTTGGCGCAGAACAAGTTCTGCTTGTATACTGAAGGTGCACTTTACCAACACGAATAGCAGTTGACACCAGACGATTCCGGGTATATCCTGCTACTCCGCAAGTAAGCTTGCACCGCCGTGAATCTACCCTAAACCTTCCCTTGTCAAAAGAGCAATTTGAGGATAAAATGGTATTGAGGTTGACGTAAGTGTGAAAGGTGCCATGTCTACAGTCATCTCTGGGAAGGAAATCCGCTGGGTCCTCCTGTGGTCCATACTCATCGTGGGGTTGGCCTGCCTGCCCTACCTTTATGCCTATCTTTTTGCACCAGACGACATGCGGTTCACAGGACTTATCTCCAATCCTACGGATGGCAACTCCTACCTAGCAAAGATGCGCCAGGGGGCGCAAGGAAGCTGGTTATTCCACTTGCCCTACACTTCCGAAGACCACGATGGGGCTTTTATCTTCACCTACTATTTGTTCCTGGGGCAACTCTCGGCCCTTCTCGGCCTGCCGTTGATCCTGACCTATCACCTGGCCCGAGTTGTCAACAGCTTGATTCTGCTTTTCGTCGCCTACTACTTCGTCTCCCTCTTTGGACTGGATAAGATTACACGTCGCACCGCCTTTCTACTCATCGGCCTCTCCTCCGGACTGGGTTGGCTGGCCGTTCCATTCAATGTCTTTGCCCCGGACCTTTGGGTCCCGGAAGCCATCACTTTCTACTCCATCTTTGCCAATCCTCACTTCCCTCTAGCGGTGACTCTGATGCTACTGACTTTCATTTTCGTCCTAGTTCCCCTAAAATTTATCGCTCCCGCCGGACCACAGTCCGGCGGCTTCTGGCGTGGACTGTGGTCCACGCCGAGCAAAATAAAATTCCTATGGTATCAAGTTGGAAACGAATGCGGTCAACCATCAGTGGGAAAAGAAGCTGTCCTGGCTGCCCTCTCTTCTCTGCTACTTGGTGCTATCCAACCCTTCTGCGTAGTGACGGTCTACAGCGTGCTGGGTGGCTACTTTTTCCTTTGCCTTCTCAAAGATAGACGCCTGCCCTGGCCCGAGATCCTGAGGGGTGTGGTGGCCGGGGCTGCCACCGCTCCCCTTATCGCCTATGACTATTACGTCTACACCTTTAACCCCGTCCTGCACGCCTGGTCCGAGCAGAACGTCACACCCTCGCCGCCCCTGTGGAAATACGCCATCGCCTACGGTTTCATCCTGGCCCTGGCAGTGGGAGGAGCGGTCCTGGCCATCAGACGTCGAAGCAAGGCCGACTTTTTCCTGCTGGCCTGGGTCATGATCAATGGCCTCCTTTCCTACACGCCCTTTAGCTTGCAGCGACGCTTGGTGACAGGGTTGCACGTCCCCTTGTGCGTCCTGGCAGCTATGGCGCTGTCTCGCTACGTCTTGCCCAGGTTCTCACCCGCCAGGAGGACCCTGATCCTGGGAGCCCTCATCGTCCTGACCATGCCCTCCAACCTCTTTGTTCTCATGGCCTCGCTGGCTGGCGCGGCCCAACACGACTCCCGCCTGTACCTGTATCGAGACGAGGCAGAGGCCATGACCTGGCTGGAGGAGAGCACCCAGCCCACCGACATCATCCTGGCCTCGCCCGAGATGGGACTTTTTATCCCCGCCTGGGCTGGCAACCGGGTGCTGTACGGTCACCCTTTTGAGACCATCGAAGCAGAGAAGAAGAGAGCATTGGCCGAGACGTTTTACCAGACACAGACTGAAGAGTCCGTCAGGCGGGGGATTATCGAAGGGTATCACATCACCTACGTTTTCTATGGCCCCCGGGAGAGGGAGCTAAGCGGAGATCGGCTGGAGACAGCTTCCCTGAGCAGGGAAGCCTATACGAATCCTGGCGTCACGATCTATCAAGTGAGTCCACTGAATCAGGATTTTGGACACGGACGAACACGGCCAAACACGGAGGAAGAGGAATAAGATATGGACCAACACATAAACATTGAGGAAAAAGGTCCGTTTTTATCCGTGTTAATCCGTGTCCTATCAAAGAAAGCCGATGGGGTGTGCATCGTTCTCATTCTGACTCTGAGCGCCCTTTTCTTCCTGCCAGCCATCGCCCACCCGGACAGCCTCATCTATCCCTCTTTTGCCCCGTACTCTGATCTGACCGTCATCCACTGGCCTAAGGAGTTCCTGATTGCCGAGACCTTCAATCGGTACGGCCAGCTTCCTCTCTGGACGCCTTTGATCCTGAGCGGGATGCCCCTGGCCAGCAATCAACTGGCCATGCTTTTCTATCCACCCAATCTGCTTTGCCTGTTTCTGTCCACCAATGCTGTCCTCAATGGCCTTTTCGTCGCTCACGTCTTTTGGGCTGGAGCGGGCCTGTACCTTTTCATGCGCCGGGGGCTGGTCGCCTCAGTTGCGGCTTCCTTCATCGCTGCCCTAAGCTTCATGTTCAGCGGGAAGCTGCTGGCCCACGTGGCTGCCGGTCACGCCAGCCTGGTTGGTGCCGTGGCCTGGCTGCCCTGGGCTCTCCTCTGCACCCATCTGGCCCTGGCTAAGAGGAAGCGGCTCTATTCGCTTTTCGCTGGTGTAATTCTGGCCCTCCAGGCCACGTTGCACACCCAGATTCTCATCTACACTGCCTACACCTTACTAGCCTACGCTCTGTTCGAGCTTCTGACCACGCCTCGTCAGAAAGATGCCCCCTGGCGGAAGCTGCTGAAAGCGAGTTTGCTCCTCGTTCCCCTTCCTTTGCCTTTTCTGCTGGTGGGGGCCATCCAAATCCTGCCCCTCATTGAAATGATGGGCCACAGCAACCGAGCCCTGAGTCTGGGTGAGGCTTCAGCCTTCTCTCTGTCCTGGCTCCCTCTACTGGTTGGCCTGTTCCTGCCCACGGGCAAGGGTGGGCACGAGATGGTCATCTACCTGGGCCTGGTCCCCCTGAGTCTGGCCCCCCTGGCCTGGTGCCGAAGGGAGGACCCTCGCGTCCTATTCTTCATTGGCTTGGCCGTCTTCTCGCTTCTCTTTGCCCTGGGCTCGCACACCCCCCTCTTCGGTCTCTGCTACTATCTGCTGCCCAGCCTGAGGTGGCTGAGGACGCCCGCCCGTGCCTGGTTCCTCCTGGCCCTGGCCACGGCTGTCCTGGTCGGTTATGGCTTCGACGCTCTGACCACAGAGGCATGGAGCATCCGGGTCAGGAGGAGACTCACTGTGGGAGGGATATATGTCGCCTTCTCTTGCTTGTTGCTGGGTGCAGGTCTCATAACTATTTACGGCCAGGCGTCGCGAGCCACCATCGGTTTGGCTCTCTTGCCCATTGCCAGCCTGGGGCTGATTATCCTGACCTTCCAGGGCAAGTTGAACCGCCAGGGCCTGGCCCTGACCACGATCCTCCTTCTCCTGGTGGATCTATGGTCCTTCGACCGTTCCCTCTTGTTGTTTCGGAGCCCAGAGCAGGCTTTTGCCCCCCAGCGAGAGGTGGCCGAATACTTGGCCGCCCAGGAGGGCCTCTTCCGCGTCTATTCTCCTAGCTACAGCCTGCCCCAACATCTGGCCGCACGTTCCGGCCTGCAACTGGTGGACGGAGTTGAGCCCGTCCACCTCTGGCGCTATGACCGGTTCATGTCTCTGGCAGGGGGCTATCCCTTCCCCGGCTTCAGTGTGACTGTCCCCCCCTTCCCTCCGGATCAGAACCTGGCCCAGGTCCACCGTGACACACGGCCCAATCTCACCCTATTGGGACTACTGAACGCCCGCTTTCTTGCCGCCGAGTTCCCGATGAATGATGAGGATCTAACATTGCTGAAGGTGATGGGCCGCACCCACGTTTACGGGAACGAGAGAGCCCTGCCCAGGGCCTTCGTGGTGGGCCAGGTGAAAGTGATTTCCGATGAAGAGAAGATTCTTTCCGAACTAGCCCTCTTCGACCCCAAGAAGTTGGCCATCCTGGAGGAGAAGCCCGGTTGGACCCTGGACAACCCCTCTCTTTTTCAGGAGGCGGAGGTGACTTTCTACTCGCCCAACAAAATCGTCGTCCAGGCTAATCTGAGCAGCCCTGGCCTGCTGGTTCTCAGCGAGCTTTGGTATCCTGGCTGGCAGGCCTACGACAACGGCCAGGGGGTGAAAATCCACCGGGCGAACTACCTCCTGCGCAGCGTTTATCTGGAAGCGGGCCGGCATACCGTCGAATTTGTCTACGATCCGCTTTCTTTCAAAGTGGGACGTTGGGTCACAGCCGGGGCGGTGCTCGGCCTGGTCGTTTACGTCGTTTCGGTCATCCGACGTCAAAAGGACTGAGGAGTCCGAAGGGGCTGAGGGACGCCCATCAGACCTGTTAGCCCCCTTAACCCCCTCTAGAGTGCACTGGATAGGTCAAAGTGAAACACCGACGCTTTTCCGCCAACGAGATACTATGGACCATCGCCTGGGCTCTGCTGGTTCTCTCCCTGACCAGCTTGCCTTATCTCCTGGGCTGCTATCTGTCTTCGTCTGACATGCACTTCGGTGGGTTTGTCATCGCTGTCGAGGATGGCAACACTTACATCGCCAAGATGCATCAGGGAGCGCGAGGGGAGTGGCTATTCCATCTGCCCTACACCTCCGAGGATCACGATGAGGCCCTACTGCTCACCTTCCACCTGCTTCTGGGAAAGTTGGCCAGGCTCAGCGGTCTGTCACTGGTCAACTTCTATCATCTGGCCAGGTTGCTCTGTGGCCTTCTTCTGCTCTGGATGATCTACGTTTTCATTTCGTACTTTGTCCCTTTCGTCGCTCTACGCCGGATCGCTTTCCTGCTGGTCTGCTTCTCGAGTGGGTTAGGCTGGCTGCTGATAACCCTGGGACTGTCATCCGACATACCCATAGATTTCCTGCTGCCGGAGGCTTTCACCTTTCTGATCATTTACGCCTTTCCGCACCTGGCCCTGGCCCGCACCTTGATGCTGGGAACGTTTATCCTCACCCTGATCGCCTTCAGACGAAACCAGATCACGCATGCAATGCTAGCTGGGGCAGCTTGCTTCTTGATGGGTCTCATTGTGCCCTTTTACGTCGGGGTGGCGTATGTTGTCCTGGGGTGCTATCTCCTGGCTCTGCTTTGGAAGAGGCAGCACATACCCTGGCGGGAACTGGGACTGACAGCTATCGTTGCTTTCATCTCCACGCCCGTCCTGCTTTACAATGGATACGTCTTTTGGACCAATCCCATCTTCCGCGTCTGGGCAGAACAGAATCTGATCTTGTCCCCCCATCCCCTGCACTATATCTCCGGGTACGCCATCGTGGCCCTGCTGGCCATAGGTGGAATGGGATATGTGCTCCGGCGTTCGGAAAGCGAAAAGCTTTTTCTGGTAAGTTGGGTCCTGGTTGTGCCTCCCTTGCTCTATATACCCTTCAACTTGCAACGGCGTCTGATCGAAGGCTTTCAGATACCCCTCTGCATCCTGGCTAGTTGGGGTCTGGCCCGTTATGTCCTGCCTGCCGTGACCCGCTCTGGCCTGACCAGGAGCCTGACACGTTTCCAACGGTACACCCGGCCGAAGCTGAGGCGCTTCGTGACCACGATCATTATTCTGCTGACCATACCGTCCAACCTTCTGCTCATTGCTACCAGTCTGATACAGGTCAGTCGCCTCTCGCCCCCTATCTTTCATGAGGGGATGGAGCTGGAAGCCATGGACTGGCTGGCCGCTCATACCAAGCCTTCTGATATCGTCCTTTCTTCCTACGAGGTCGGCAATTACATCCCAGCCCGGGCTGGCAATCGTGTCTTCCTGGGGCACGGCCCGGAGACGATTCACTCAGCGGAGAAGGAAAGCATCGTCAGGCAGTTTTTCCAGGCCCAGACCAGTGACGCCTATCGAGAGGAAATCCTACGCCGATACAACATCGCCTATCTATTCTACGGACCTGCTGAGAGAGCCCTGGGGGATTTCCAGCCAGCGACCAGACCCTACCTGGAAGAGGCTTTTACCAATGGCCGCTACGCTATTTATGAGGTCAATCCAGGTCGCTAGGAGCCCCGTTGTTATTGGAGGATGGAGATGATGCCCGCCAGGCGAAGCCAACGATGGATACCGATCAGCGTAATCATTATCTTGCCGCTTATCCTATTCTGGCCCCTGATCTTTGGAGGCAAAGTGCTCTATTGGGGCACGCCCCTGCTCCAATTCTACCCCTGGCGCAAGCTGGCTGTAGACATGATCCAAAGCGGTCACGTCCCCCTCTGGAACCATTACCTGGGAAACGGTACCCCTCTGGCTGCGAACCTCCAGTCGGCCGTATTCTATCCTCTTAACCTGATTTATCTGGTTGCTCCTGTCGAGCGGGCGATGGGCTACTCGGCGGTGCTGCACGTCATCCTGGCTGGCCTCTTTATGTATCTCTATGGCAGGACCATCAAACTCTCCCGCTTTGCCAGCCTGGTAGCCGCTCTGAGCTACATGTTCAGCGGCTTCCTCATTTCTCGGCTGGGGTTCCTCAGTATGACCAGTGCCACTCTCTGGCTTCCCCTCCTTTTCTGCCTGGCCGAGCGCCTGGTCAGCAAGCGGTGTCCGAGCAGCGTCCTCCTCCTGGGTCTGGCTATCGGGCTGCAACTCCTGGCCGGGCACGCCCAACTCTGGTATTATGGGTTGTGGGCGGTGGCGGCCTATGTGATCGCTCGCGGCTGGCAACTCTGTAAGATGCAACAGGGAACGTGGGAGACACACGGCCGGTCTCGCGTCTTGTGCCTGGCCTCCTCGGTCGCGAGAGCCTGGCTGCTATTGGCCCTGGCCGCGTTGGTGGGTCTGGGCGTGGCCGCCGTGCAACTGCTGCCCACAGCCGAATTGGCTCTTCTCTCCCAACGTCAGAGGGGCGCAGAGTACGAGTTCGCCATGACCTACTCCTTTTGGCCCTGGCGTCTCATCACCCTCTTTGCCCCCGACTTTTTCGGCAACCCCGCCAGGGGTGACTATTGGGGTTACGCCAACTACTGGGAAGACTGCGGCTACATCGGCGTTCTGCCTCTGCTCCTGGCCCTGATCGCAATCTCAATCTATCTCGGACAGAAAAGAGGGCAAAGGACAGGACTTCCCCTACCACTCGTCATTCATTACTCATCACTTGTCCCCTTCTTCTCCCTCCTTGCCCTCTTTTCCCTCTTGCTGGCCCTGGGCAAAAACCTGCCTCTGTACCCTCTGGTATTCCGTTGGGTGCCGGGCTTTGGCTTCTTCCAGGCCCCGGCCCGCTTCCTGTACCTCTACACTCTGGGGATAGCCACTCTAGCTGGCCTGGGTGCTGATCTTATGGTTCCTTCCCGTAAACTGGAGCGGGTCAGCGGTTATGGTGTCGTCGCCAGCCTGGCCATCCTCCTGGCCACGGTAGCCATTCGGTTTCTGCCGTTCCCTCCGGTGAAACTGACCTTTGTGTCAGCCTTGGTCAGGTTCGCTGTTTTGCTCACCATCGCTTCGCTTTTGCTGCTCTACCGAGGGAAGGCAGAGTTCTGGTCCGGAAAGACAGGGGCTATGAAAAAGCTCCCAGACCGCCTCGGCCTCTCTCCCCTTGTCCTCTGGCAGACCCTTGTCATCGGTTTCATCGCTGCCGACCTGATCATCTTTGGCCACGCCCTTAACCCAACCACAGAGCCACGCCTCTACAAACTTCCCACTATCAGCGGGGCCTTCCTCAAGAGAGAAGATGAGGGTCATCGAATATTCACCTTCTCAAGGTCTGCCCATGAGCTGAAGTTTGAGAAATATCTGCTGTTTGATGATTTCGGACCCGATGATGTTGACTGGCTGATGGGGTTACGAGAGACATTGATGCCCAACCTGACGATAGGCGAAGGGCTTTTCAGTGCCAACAATTTCGATCCTCTTTTGGTTGGTCACTACGAGAGGCTGACACAAGAGATAGATAAGGGGCTGCCTCGACAGGTTGATCGAGATCTGGGGCAAACTGTTGATGAGAACCGCCTATCTGTTGCCCTGCGCCTTTTGAGCCTGATGAACGTGAAATATATCCTCGATTATGGGGAGATCCCGGACCTGAATCTCATCTTCACCGACAGCGTACGGATCTACCGCAACGACGATGTCCTGCCCAGAGCGTACGTCGTCTCCCAGGCCCGGGTGATATCCGATGACGAGGAATTGCTGGCCGAACTTCTAAGTCAGACCTTCGATCCCCGCCGCACTGTGCTGCTGAGACCGGCCCCAAGCCAGGAGCCCTTCTCTTATCCCCCTATCCCCTGTCTCTTATCCCTTATCCCTTTGTCCCCTGAATACAGTCCCAACACAGTCAAAATAGAGGTCGCCCTGGACCGGGATGGCTATCTGGTCCTGAGCGACACCTATTACCCCGGTTGGCGGGCCTACGTTGACGGAGAAGAGAAGGAAATCCTGAGGGCCAATTATGCCTTTCGAGCGGTGCCTCTGGAATCGGGCCAGCACACTGTGCTTTTCAAGTACAACCCCCTATCCTTCAAGGTGGGTCTCGTCATCAGCCTGGCTACCTGGGGAGTCATCATACTTGGCCTGCTCGTTCCGGGCCTCCAGCACCATAGATGAGGACATTCCCTCGGGCGTATCTCAATGTTGGGGGAGCGAGCGCTTGAGTAAGAGTATCTCCGCTCTTTTTACACCATTACTACACTATTGCTACACATTGTGGTACTATAGTCTTATTGACGTCACTTTAGTATGTGTGTATAATGATAATGAAATGTGATGTTTTGTGAACAACATAACCTTTGAGCCGCGAGCGAAGCGATGTTACGGAAATTTGAAGGCATCATCGCCCTGCTATTTGTGGTAGACCTGCTCCTGACCCAGATTGCTCTCTATCTGAGCGATGTGGCGCGACGTTGCATCCCCATTGGCAAGGCTATTGATCCTACCAGGACTTTCCTTAACCCTTACATCTACCTGTTGGTAGCCCTGATCTGGCCTCTCCTTTTCCGAGCCCTGGGCGTCTACGACGTCAAACGCGCTCCCAGTCTCCGCGAGGAGCTAAAGACGCTGATGGTGGCTGTGCCGACGGCCATCTTCGTCTTCGCCGGATCGCTCTACCTGTCGTTCCGTGACGTTCCTCGCCTTCTGGTTTTCTATTTCTCTATCCTGGACCTGGCCTTCTTGGTCAGTTTGCGCCTGCTGGTCGGTGGGGTCTTACGCGCGTTACAGGCTCGGGGCCGCTATCTTAGCCGGGTGCTCATCGTGGGGGCTAACGAGATAGGAGCGACCGTCGCCGGAGCCATAGACTCCCACCTGGGCCTAGGCTTCACCTGGCAGGGTTTTGTGGACGATGAAGAAGACCCAGACCTGCCTATCCTGGGCAAGATCGCTGACATTGTCGAGATCGTCACCCGGCATGACATTGATGAGGTCATCATTGCCTTGCCTTCGGCTGCTTACCAGACGATTGAGCAGGTGGTCTATGAGCTGCAAGAGCTGCCTGTGCGGATACGCATCGTGCCCGATTTCCTGAAGCTGGCCGTCCTTCGCTCCAGCGTGGAGAGCCTGGCTGGCATCCCTCTCATTGGAGTGCGTGAACCGGTCATTGATGGCCTGGACCGGCTGGCGAAACGCACCTTTGATGTCGTGGTGAGCACAGTGGGCCTCCTGTTTGCCTGGCCTCTCATGCTGCTCATCGCCCTGGCCATTAAGCTGGACTCGCCAGGCCCGGTGATTTTCAAGCAGCAACGGGTGGGTGAAAACGGCCAACTTTTCTGGATGTACAAGTTCAGAACCATGGTCTGTGGTGCTGAGGAAGCTCAATGCGCTGGGGCTGTCAGAAGAGAGGACGGCAAAACCGTATACAAAGTCAAGGATGATCCCCGAGTCACGCGGGTGGGACGCATTCTGCGCCGCATCAGCCTGGATGAGCTACCGCAATTGTTTAATGTCCTCAGGGGCGAGATGAGCCTGGTCGGCCCACGACCGGAACAAGTCTTTATCGTGGAGCAGTACGAACCCTGGCAGCGCCGGCGGCTATCCGTGCCGCCGGGCATCACCGGCTGGTGGCAAATCAGTGGTCGCAGTGACTTGCCCATGCATCTCAATACCCAGTATGACCTGTTTTATATTCGCAACTATTCCTTGCTGCTGGATCTCAAGATTTTATGGAAGACGGTGGGGGCGATGATCAGGGGGAAGGGGGCTTATTAAGGGTCGTCTGACTCGGCAATGGCGTCTCGTGGGGGGGACTGGTGTGAATCCTAGGGTGGAGGAAGTCAACGGGCGCTTCTTTGAAGTGTTGAGCCAGTTTGAGCAGTTAGTTCATAGGGATTGGGGAACTGGAACCTGTGTCAATGCCTGAGGAATGTCGTCTGTTTATCGGCTGGATTGTGCTGCGATGAATCTAACCCGTTTGCGGATGCTTGTTGCTGAAAAGGGGGAAGGCGACCCTGTAATGAAGGCTCTCTTCGCTCTGGCTGGTGACTCACTGGTTTACCTGTCCGGTGCGGCAATGATTGGATTGGGCAACTTTGTCCTGGTGCCACTCTATACCCGCTACCTGTCGCCAGCCCAATTCGGCGTCTATGCCCTAGTGGACATTGCAGTGCTGATGATGGTTAGTGTTGTCGGACTGGGCTTTAATGTGTCCTATCTGAAATGGTATGCAGAAACAGACGAGGCCTCACACTCCAAATTATTAGGAACAGTAGTATTGACCGCTACGCTAGTTGCGCTGCTCGGCGGCACTCTGCTGGCCGGGTCGATAGCCAGTCCGATGGGGGAATGCTGGCTACAAACACCCACCTCGAGTTTTGCTTGGGTATTGCTGCCTATCGTGGCTTTGGAGAATCTTCAAACTTTGCTTTTGACCGATTTACGGGCCAGACGGCGGGCTCTGGCTTTTTCCACCGGTTCGGTGGTGCGTCTGATCGGGATGGTAGGAGCTAGCTTGTGGTTTGTGGCTATACAAAAGCAGGGCGTGACTGGGGTCTTTCTTGGGCGACTACTTGGCGATGTCTTGGGTGTAGTGATCTTGGCTGGTTTCTGCCTTAGGCACTTCAGCCCTAGCGTCTCCTGGCACTTGGTCAAGCCAATGATATGCTTTGGCGCTCCGGTTATCTGGGGTGCTCTTGCGGCAATGTTATTGGACGCTTCAGGGCGTTACTTTCTTAGTCACTATAGTACGTTAGAGCAGGTGGGCTTCTATTCGGCAGGTGTGAAGGTCTCTAACGTAATGAGAATACTATTGACTCTACCCTTCGGCATAGCTTGGGGGGGGGTGATGTTTCAAATCGCTCAGTGGCCGAAAGCACGAATGATTTATTCGAAGGCGTTTGAGCATGTGCTTGTGGTCGCATTACTCATCGCATTGGGCGCAGCCTTGTTTGCGCCAACTCTCTTTCACATATTCACCACATCCGCTTATTTAAAGGCAGTGCAAGTATTCTCGCTTCTGTTACTAGTACAGGTTTGTACCATTGCGCAGTATCCTGCATCTATTGGATTGTACCTCAAAGATAAAACCCTTCTTTTTGTACCAATTTACGCTATTTCTGTTGTCATAAACTTTATATTCAACTGGCTCTTGGTGCCTAATATAGGTATGCAGGGAGCAGCGATCGCCTTCTTGAGCGGATGGATAGTAACCGTCGGGTTGGAGCTATTGTTTACTTATAGGTATTATCCTTTGCAGATCAAGTGGGGCACGGTAGTGCTTGCTGTCATTATATTTTATCTTATCTCGCTCGCTGGGAAATATACCGCACTGGGTATCACGCTCAAGGACATCATGCTTCAAACTCTCTACTTTGTTACAGCGGTGATGGTGACCGGTGTGTGGGGCATTGCAGATTTCAGGCGACATTGGCGGCGGATTGATGATAGTGAGAGAATAAAGCCGAACCGACTAATCTCAAGGTAAAGCGATCTTGACATGGCTTCCAGAAGCCCGACTACACGCTCGTACATCAATTTGCCAGGCTACGAGGAAACTTTGACCTCATTTGAGTACTTATTGCCCCTATTAAAGGGGCATCGTGTCCTTGATTTAGGGTGTGGCAAAGGTAGCTACCTGGCTCAATTTGACGAAGGATCGATTGGCATAGAGGTGTCAGAACCTAATTTACAAATCTGCTGCCAGCATAAGTTAAACGTCCTGGCAGCGGATTTGAACGATTCTCTTCCATCGGCTGATCGTAGTTTTCCCGTAATTTTCTGCTCTCATGTGCTGGAACACGTTGATGCCCCAATTCACCTCTTACGCGAGTGCAACCGCGTGCTCCAAAGCGATGGCTTGCTAGTCCTGGGATTGCCAATTGAGAACAGTATTATAAATGTGTTGCGGGGCGATCACTATTTCCGAGGACACCCAGGACATTTGTACAGTTTCAGCCTCGACAATGTGGATGCGTTGCTTGAAAAGACGGGGTTTGTGCGGCATCTTTTGTTCTTTGAATTAAGAGGAGCACGTCGTTGGTATTTGCGGCGACTCCAGAGATTCATGCAAACTTTGCCTCCCCGCGTACTCTTTCCGTTGATGATGGCTTATTGGGTTGTTGCGCGAAAGCAGGGCGAGCTAATAGATGATCCTTAAACGCAGTTCCACTATTGGCACAAGAATCATGGATCAGTCACAGCCATGTATGGCGTTTGGTCAATTTGGAGGTCTGGTTGCGCCGATTCATGGGAGGGCAGACCGTATGGTGACCAGCCATTATTCTACTCGTGTTATGTTCATCACGAACTTTTGTCCTCACTATCGGGTCAAGACCTTTGAGCTATTTGCCCAGGTCTTTGGCGCCCATTTCATTTTTTTCTCAGCCGGGCGGGAGCGTTATTGGGACTCTTATCACGGGTTAAGAACCGGCGACTTTCCCCACACCTATCTGCGAGAGCGGCGTTTGCCCTTTGGCGGCCGGTTCACCCCCAGTCTGGTCTGCCGTTTGCTGACAGATGACTATGATCTCGTGGTCAAATGTATCAACGGCCGCTTTGCCTTACCCGTAACTTATTTTCTGACCCGCTTGCGCCGCAAACCGTTCGTGCTATGGACTGGCATCTGGCATCATCCTCAAACCCTGTTTCACCGGTTCAGCTTCCCGCTGACTCGCTACATTTATCATCATGCAGATGCCATTGTGACATACGGCTCCCACGTCAAGCGTTACCTGAGCCAACTGGGCGTGCCGCCGGAGCATATCTTTCCAGCCTATCACGCGACCGACAATGCTGTCTATCGGCAGACCGCCTCGTCGGAGTCATTGGCTGAGATCCGCGAGCGGCTGGCACTGACAGATCGGCCGGTCATCCTCTACGTTGGTCGCCTCTCGCCGGAGAAAGGGTTGCTCAACCTGATCGCAGCCGTGGCCCGACTCCGAAAGTGGCGCCCGGTTCTGGTGTTCGTTGGTGCTGGAGAGCAGCAGCCGATCTTGGAAGAAGCATGTCGCCAGGCTGGAGTAGACGCTCGCTTTATAGGGTATGTGAGGACTGAGCAATTGTATCAATATTATGCCTTGGCTTATGTGTTCGTTTTGCCATCGGTCACGACCCAAACTTTCAAGGAACCCTGGGGGCTGGTGGTTAACGAAGCGATGAATCAAGGTGTGCCGGTTATAGCGACGGACGCCGTTGGTGCGGCAGCCGGTGGGCTGGTACAGCATGATGAGACCGGTATGGTGGTGCCCGAAAGGGACGTGGATGCGCTGGCGGCTGCACTGCGACAGTTGCTGGCGGACCCGGCGCTGCGAGCGCGGTTGGGCCAGGCGGCTCAAGAGAAGGTACTGAAATGGGACAACACCCGGATGGTAGCCGGATTTCAAGCCGCCATCGCCCACGCATTGGAACGGGTAGAATAAGGGAGTCTGGTTGATGGATCCATCGCGCTTTTATCGCGATCTATGGGCCCGCAGGAGCGAGCCCAACCAGGGAAGGCAGCGCGACTGGCTGCACAGGGTTATCCTGGATCGGATCTTTGACCCGTATGCCAATCCACGCGGCGTCGTTGCCTTGAAGTTATTGAGTGGCGGCCATCGGCTGCTAGACATCGGCTGCTGGAACGGCTCCTTCTTGGCTCAGGTGGCAAGGGCCAACCTGTACACCAGCCTGTTTGGCGTAGACCTGGTGCCGAAAGCGGTCTCAGCAGCGGCCGGCCCGGGTATCTGGGGCGGCGTGGTAAATCTGAACACCGATCCCCTCCCGTTCCCAGAAGCCTCTTTCGACGCGGTGACCATGCTGGCAGTGCTGGAACATATCTTCGATCCCTACATGGCTGTAACGGAGGTAAGGCGGGTTCTTAAGCCGGGCGGGCAGTTTATAGTGGCAGTGCCTAACGTAGCGTCGGCGTCGAACCGATTACGTATTCTGGGCGGCCGCATCCCGGTGACCTCCACTGAATCCGGCTGGGATGGTGCTCATCTACACTATTTCACCCCTTATGATCTCAGGAAGTTGCTTCACAGTTTCGGCTTTGTCGTGGTCGAGCAGCGGGGGACAGGGGGACTGGCTTCTGTTCGAGAGAAATGGCTTTCGTTACTCTGTGGCGAATTCGTCGTCAGCGCCTTAAAGACAGCAGAATAGACTCATTGCCGGGAGTGGAGTTATTGTGCGCATTCTGCAAGTGAACAAGTATCATACCGTCCGGGGCGGTGCCGACCGGGTCTACTTCGAGACCATACGGCTGCTTTCTGAGCGTGGTCACCAGGTTGTGCCCTTTTCGATGGCTGACCAGACCAATGAACTTACACCTTACGAACGCTACTTTGTCAAAAACCTGGACTGGGCAGCCGTCAGAAGTGCTTCCTGGCCGGAACGGTTAGGCACAGTCGTACGGAGCCTGTATGACATCAATGCGCGACGGCAATTGGCCAGCCTGTTACATGGATTTCGCCCGGATGTGGTTCACCTTCACAACCTGCACTATCAGCTCTCACCGGCGATATTGCATACGCTCCACCGCTTCGGCCTGCCGGTTGTCATGACATTGCACGACTTTCGGCTCAGTTGCCCTAATGGGTATCACTACAATAAGACGATGGGTATTTGCGAAGCATGCCGGGGCCACCACTACTGGAATGCTGTGAAATACCGTTGCCTGAAAGACAGCCGGGCTGGCAGTGCATTGGCGGCGGCAGCGGTTACTTTACACATGATTCTACGTTTGTGGCGACTGGTGGATGTCTTTATCGCGCCGAGTGTGTTTCTGCGACAGAAGATGTTGGACAGTGGGGTAGTGTCGCCTGAGCGCATCGTCCACGCCTTCTACTTTGTGGAGCCAGCCCACTATGTACCAGCCGATAACCCGGGCTCTTATGTCCTCTTATTCTGCTATCTGGTGCCACAGAAAGGGATAATGACTTTACTGCGAGCATTGACCCGTTTTCCTAACCTGCCGGTTCGTGTTGCCGGTGAGGGTCCAGCAGAAACTGAGATGCGCACCTTTATCCGAGAGCA
>Ga0315309_1001111_pt1 | contig 16085 bp, 13 predicted proteins | sample TDP4_MG_FD_203080 | JGI IMG/M metagenome (GOLD analysis project Ga0315309, IMG submission 203080) | Freshwater sediment microbial communities from Lake Towuti, South Sulawesi, Indonesia - TDP4 | ecosystem: Environmental > Aquatic > Freshwater > Lake > Sediment | place: Indonesia: South Sulawesi... | reverse complement strand
AATACAAATTTTTTGATGGAGTATTAGCTGTGCTTGAAGGAGATCCTATGGCTCCGAATTTAGGAACAACAGAACTTTCTGATGAATACAAAAGTATATCCAATGATCTCACCCTTGAACCGACAACATATATTCCTTCAAATCTTGATGATAACTATGTTAGCTGGTTGGTTTACTACTATTATATTAATACCCACACAGGTAAAAGCTTTAGCATACCTCCTGTTCTCTATAGTATTTATAGAAGATTATTCAGGTTAGTTAAGGGACATCATGCGTTCGCCATTATTTTGAATCCTTCATTATATCCCTTTGCAGTCTTCCTTACCTTTTTAATAAAAGCAATGATTCGTCCTAAAAAAATTATGACTTTATTGAGACTACTGAAAAACTCTTCAATGACAAGCTCAATAAGGTTTCAATCTATTGTTATACAGAATCCTGAGATTCACCTTCAAAAAAATCAGCTTCAAATGTGTTATCACTGTCCTGATGCAACAATAAGAAATGGGATGCTGACGCCAGTTTGTCTGGCGGATCTTATTAATCCTTTAACTAATGATTCGCCTCATAATATCCGGGAAGATTTATATGAGTTAGTATATAAGCATTTAGAAGAGATATAGAAAGGGAAAGATATGACGTATAATTGGAAGGTAAGGGTCAGCCTCAAACGGAGAGGTACCCAAGTGGCTGAAGGGGCGGGTTTGCTAAAACCAAAAATCCCCTGAGCATAAACACAAGGCATAGAGGGTATTTATGTACCGTCGTTCACCAATATACTTCAATTTACACTTTTCATCGTCGGTGTTTAGATATGGGTTTTCCTCCTGCCTTCTCCCTATTTTTCTTAGGGAAAGGCCATGGCAATAAACGATAATGTGCTACAGTCCAGGGTTTTCTTTTTCTTGGAGCCGGAGCTTCTCAATCTTTTGGTGGGTGGCTCATGAAAGAGTTCATAATCAACTTAAAAAATGAACTTTACAACAAAGACGAATAACTACGTAGCTTACTCGGGACAGTTTCATAGATACTTCGGGTTGGCGTTCAAGAAAAGGTAAAGCTGGCGTAGCTCAGCTGGTAGAGCAACGGTTTCGTATACCGAAAAGGGGTAAAAAGAAGGGTCGCAAAAAGATAGACAAGAATCCCGAATCTACTAAAAATCAAGGAGATTTGGGATTTTTTATTTTATCTGAATTTATCGTGCTAACCAATGACCTCGACCTCAGCCTCAATCTCGACTGGGATGCCGAACGGCAACTCTGCCATACCCACGGCCGAGCGTGCGTGAGGTCCCCTCTCGGGTCCGTACAGTTCAAGAATCAGGTCGGAGAAACCATTGATTACCAGTGGTTGCTGGTTGAAGCCGGGCGCCGAGTTGACCATACCCAAAACCCTCAGCCAGGCCACCACTCGGTCCAGGTCGCCCAGTTCACGCTTGAGGCTCCCCAGGATAGACAGTGCGGTTAGCCGTGCTGCCTGGTAGGCTTCCTTTAGTGACAAGTCGGAGCCCACTTTACCTAATGGATGTGCGAGTGAGCCATCAGGGTTCTGAGGACAGTGTCCCGAGATATAGGCTCGATTGCCACGCACCCTTACCCACGAGATGGGTAACTTCACCCCCGGTGGGGCTTTTAATGGTTCTGGGAGGATGAGGCCAAGTTTCTGTAGCTTGGTTTCCACCTTCAAGAGATTGTTTTCTTCTGCTGACATGGGTAGACTCCTTGTTTGACTTGTGGCCGGTTTCATATAACGGCCAGAACGTATCTGAAGTCCAGCCATCAGGCTGGATTTGGGCGAAATGCGAAGGTATGAAGCCATATATGCTCTGTTAGGCGAGAGTGCAACGTGGTTCTACGAGCGACAACGAGGAGAAAGTTCGAAAACCTGCCGTTAATTCCGTTGTGCTCTTATTTATTTTTTGAATAAAAATAATTTATTAAAATCAAAAAGGGTTTACCAAATACGGGGTATTAATCGATATTTTACCTTTTTTGTATATTCTTCATAGCCTTCCAAGTCTCGTAACAACACCTTCTCTTCATCGAATATTCTAAAAACTATCAAGATTATTACAGGAACAAAAAAGATTAATGCAAAATATGAGCCTAGTGCAAGAGGAATACATAAATACATAGGCATAATTCCTGCATACATGGGATGCCTAACAACAGCATAAGGTCCTGTTGTAATGACTTTCTGTTTTTCATCAACCTCAACTATGCGTGAAGCATAACTGTTTTCCCTTAACACAAAAAAAACAAGCATATATCCCAAGAACATAATAACATCTGATGCTATGACAAGCCAAAATGGTACATTCGACCATCCATATCTATAATCAAGCCCGGGAATTAAGAAGCCTATGAAAAAGAATAGCTGTCCGATTTTGCTCATGGTTTTTTCTTGAGTTTCTTTTTCTTTAAATTTCATTCTTCTTTCTAAAAGTTCAGGGTCATTTCTTAAAAAATAGAATATTACGAAAATAAATGGAATGAATAAGACACCCATGAAAACCCATGCCTGCCAGTATTTCAATGAACCGGCTGGCAAAAAGAGCATTAATCCTAAGACTATAGTCACAAGAGGAACAAGTAAGAAAATCTTTTTCTTTATATCATAGAATTGTGATTGTTTCATATTAATCTTTTATTTATACTATTCTTATCAATGCTCTTCTTGTTAAAGATAGATTAGAAATTGAAGGAAACCAAGGGTATCTTGACAACCTCGATTGACCCTTGGGTTTCACGCTAAAAAATTATACCAATTAAAGAATGCCTGATGCAAGAAAAAATCAACGGTTACCTCTCCTTTAATGCCCATATTTAGAAACTGCCAAATTTAGAGAATTACTCCTTATAGAATGAAACTGGTATTAAAGGATACCTTGAGATGAATTCTGCCATTATTTCTCTTGCATTAGGCAGTTTTATTTTCATATAATTTATTATCTTTGAAACGAGGGCTCGGGATGGTAAAAAATGGGTAAAAACCATCGGGGCCGAATTTGTCAGAGGTCATCCCTCTAGACCGCTTGGGAATAGAGGAAGATTTGAGCGTGCCGGCGTAGCTCAGTTGGTAGAGCAACGGTTTCGTAAACCGAAAAGGGGTAAAGAGAAGGGTCCCAAAAAGATAGACGAAAATTCTGAATCTGCTGAAAAATCAATGCAATTTAGGATTTTTTGCTTTATCGGGGTTTATCACAATTTACCGCATTTTGGCGGAAATGTGGTAACAAAATGGTAATAAATTTTTAACAGGTTATGAAACCATCTTTAGCGTCTGCTAGGTAAAGAGAAAATCAGTCAATTCATACAGGCCTTTTTTTGACGAAAATTCCGCAAAGATGTAACCAAAGACCTATTGCAAAAAAGGAAAATATTTACTGAAATAACGCGGCATTTGTAAACGCTTATATGGGTAGGAAGTCGGCCGTTTATTATTTTTTGTTTGATTGAAATATAGATTTCTTTAATTCTTATTTCTACATTTCAACTTGGTGTTTTCTGGTCTTCGTTGCGTTGCTCGATATGATTACTAAGGGAAACGGATACTATATGAAAAGCGAAATCCTATTATTTTGACTTTCGGATCTCTTTTGGTCGTATATACTGGGTGGGCTCGCTTTTGTATATATTTGAAATTTTGAAAAAATTCTAGTTACAATAAGTAGAAGGGGCACTATGGAAAAGATTTGTCGGGAGTCAGTGGACTTTGTTCAAAGTAAAGTACGTGCAAAGATTTTTTGTAGATTTCTTACGAAGGCAGTTTTTCTGTGTTTTGTTTTTGCCTTATCCGCTTGTTACCTTGCCATCTTATCATCTGCCGTTTACGCTGGACTGGAGTGGACAGCCGATGGAGTAGCCATCCGCACAGCGAAGAATGGTCAATATGGACCTCAAATAGTCAGCGGTGGCGCTGTCGGAGTTCTAGAAAAGGGAAAATCAGATAAAGATCCTTATGTAGCAGCCTTTTTGTCTCTCGTCATTCCTGGGCTGGGACAGCACTATAATGGACAATACATGAAAGGGCTATACCAAGAGGCTTTATTTGTCGGTGGAATTCTGTTGATGGAGGATGGTCTTAATAACGAATTGCTCAGTTTGGAGGAGGCAGTGGGTGAGATCGGCTTAGGCGTCCTTCTGTGGGTAGGTGTCTGGGTGTGGTCTGTGATCGATGCCCCCATATCCGCCATCAACATCAATAGAGAAAGGAGTTGGGGTCGTTTTAGTGAGTTCAATAATCGTAATGGGCTGGGGTTGACTGTGACACCTAAGAAACAAGGAATCGAAGCGAGCCTTACCCTCCATTTCTAATGGGGAGATATACTACTTTGTATAACAAATGCTTGTCGGCTTCACTATGCTTACGCGACTGGCTTCGGTATTTGGCAAAGCCGGAATGGATTTTATTTAAGATGAAGGTAACAATGATTTCAATTATATGTTTCTGTTGAATTTTTCGAGCGTATTGGACTTTCGCCTAAAAAGGGCACTTTTGTCAAAAGGTAGCTTAGAAGCTAACGTAGGAAGCAGAATCAAAATATGAAAAAACTATTCCGGTGTTTTATAATCCTCTTGTTCCTATGTAGAGTGGTGATTATAGCACCGACGAAATCGTATGCAGAGACCAAAGCAAGCCTGTTAAAATTTATAGGGGGAATTATTTTAACTGGTGGTGGGATATTCTTAGCAATAGATGGATTTGAACCAGTTGATATATCTGACCCAAAACTAGACTTAAATGACTGGAACTGGGTAAAAAATCCGCTTGAGTGGGTTATTGCATCTGGAATGGTAAAAAATACAAGGAATGTCCGGCTTAATGATGTGAAAATCTATGCCACTTATTATGATGCTTCGAATAATTATCTAGGAAGGGATTGGACATATTTAGAGACATAGGGGCGCGACCCGTTACCCAAGGGTGCGGTGGATTCTTGGTATAAATGCGATACCGATTCTACTGAGACGGTAAGAGTGGAAGTCTCAGCGACATATAATTATGAAAAGAGATATAAGAATAACGATGTCATCAAAGGCAACACTGGAATAGCTGTAAGTTTGGTTGGAATCTATTCTATTTATGATTACTTTCGAGGTTTAGGATACCTTGCTAAATTAGAAGAAAAAGGAATTGATGTCAAACTCATAACTAAACCTGGTAGCATTCATATTCTTACCTCAGCCAGACTATTCTGAGGAGGTAAAAGCGGAAAGGAGCAAGTAATGTTTCGCCATTGTTTGTTCGTTATGGTGGTCTGTACTCTCCTTATAGGATGTGCGGTCACTATTAAAGACCTCTCAAAGATACGGTATATGAAAGAAGAATTTGGCCCAGACTCTCTTAAATCTGGGGGGATTGCCCTGCTTCCACTTGTTGTAAGGATAGAGCAAGAAGGCTACCGGAGACCATTCACAGAAGCTCTAAACCGTGCTGTCCAGTCATTGAGGCCTGAACTGAAGTTTCTCAAGTATGAGGAAACTATGTCCCTTTTGAGCGAACGAGGAATTGTGGGAAAGTATCAGAGTGCCATTCTCAAATACCGTGAGACAGCAATAATCGACAAAGAGTTGCTCCGAGAAATTGGAGAAGCACTGGGTGTCAGGTACGTGTTATTCGTTACGCTTGAGGAAGTTGGGAAGGTTACCGAGGTGTACTATAGTTTCTTGTGGGGCCCGACTACTCGCACTACAACTAAGGTAAGCGCCTTTGCTCAGATCTGGGATTGCTCAACAGGGGATATCGTTTGGGAAGGATTGGGGACGGCACAGTCTAAAGCAGGCGCGCTCACCACTGAAAAGGAGTACGAAGAGTATTGCCGGATTGCGACCAGAGGGTTGGTTCGTAAACTTCCGTAGTTTCTGTTGAAAATTTGTGAGCATATTGGGCTTTCGCTTGGAGAAGCTTACCCTATGGAAAATGACTAAGAGTAAGCTCAGCGTCTGTTAGTCGTGGTTGCGATTTCGGTAAAAATATGGTATAAATAAAATAAAAGCCGACGTAGCTCAGTTGGTAGAGCAACGGTTTCGTAAACCGTAGGTCGAGAGTTCGACTCTCTCCGTCGGCTTTATTTTTATTGGGTTTTCCGCAAGGTTTATTTCTGATGCTTCTTGCGGGGCTATCTCAGGGGCTGTTTGGTAATTATCAAAGTCCAAAAGAGATACTGCCTGCCCGTCGACCTTTCAGTAGCTGGGGGGCAAAGCTCCCCAAGACCCCTCTCTTTTATATTTCTGCCTTGACGAGAAAAAGATTGTACTTGACAAGAAATAGTGAACCTTGTAAAATTTTTTGGGCATAATGAAAAAAGGAGGTATTCTTTATGAGAAAAATAACGACACTATTCATCGCGTGTACGCTTGTATTATCCCCATTTTCACTAGGAAAAGCTGAAGACCTTCAATATCCAAAGGAAATTCCATCTATTATTTATGACATTTATGACCTTGTCATTAGGGATAATCCGCTTAAATTTATTCCAGAGGATCCAAATGATTATTGGCAAAGTCCAGCCGAAACTGAAGCTCGCGGTGGAGGAGATTCTGAAGATCTGGCCATCTGGGTCTATAAAAAGCTCTGGGATATGAATTATCAGGTAAATTTTATGACATGTCGAATTCTGGTATGGGGAAAAGATCAGTTTCATATGTGGGTACGGTTTAATACCTACGCGCTTCTTGGGGGACCCGTTGACGTTTGGGATATTGATCTGACTACGACAGACAAAATTTTTCCTGCAAGAATCGGTTTTGAGCCCGGTCCGGAATACAAAGCCAAGCTGAAAGAGGCTCTTGAGAGGGATAAATAGGTCGGTCGCACTCATTAGCAAAATGCTCTTAGGGTTCAGAGAATGGGGCGAGGCACTCGCCATTTTCAAAGTAAATCTCGGTAAACTTAATCTCCCACATTTTTCTCTCCTAAAATAAAAAGGGCAGGAAATGGTCCGACTTGCTGAAGGAAGCATCGGCAAAAACCTCGCCTTTTTTTCTTTTTAAAGAAAACGCCGAAATTTTCCGGAGACTCAGGTCGTATTATCCATTTTTAGGAACAATACGGCCTTTTTTTATAAATTCGTTGAATTTTTGCAAAAAGTGTGTTAAAATAATAACGGATTTTGAGGGGAGAGGAGTTGCTAAGGTTATGGATAAGAGATTAATCAAATATTGCAATATGGTCATAGAGTTCGGGCTACCAATCCTGGCCTTCCTTATGGCTCTATCTTTCTATTTGAAAACCTACGATTCCTGTCAGATAAAAATTACTCTTCTCCATATTGGTGCTACAATAATCATAGCAGCCTGGATTGTTAAGTCGATTGAAAAGGGGAGGCTACTGGAAAATAGGGAACAGCGTCTTTTTGCAATTCCTGTTCTCTTTTTCCTCCTTTCTGGCATTATCTCCTACATAATCTCTCCATTTAAATTTTCCAGTTTTGAAGAACTTACAAGAAGAATTCTTTATATAGGAACATTCTTGGTCGCTCTCATTGAATTTGATACTTCCGAAAAAGTGAATAGAATGTTCCGCTGGGTACTTGCTGCTACCCTTATTGCTGTGTTCTATGGCTTGATTCAATTTATTGAGATGGACCCCTTTATCTGGAGACAGGCATTTGGAGATAGAATCTTCTCCACTTTTGGAAACCCCAACTTCTTTGCCGCCTTTCTCGTGCTCGTCACCCCTTTAGTTCTGACATTCTTCGATTTTTCCAATGTGGAACAGACAAAAAAGACAATCATTTCTTTAATAATTGTTGGAGCCACTGGGATTATCTACTGTTTTATGCAATTTCTGGGAAAAGAAGGTCTTATGCGTATGGGAAGTCTGGGAGCCACAGCATTTTTCTTCTTTGTGGAAAACAAGACCTACGCCTTCTTCTTCCTACTCCTTGGCTCCTTATTCCTGATGGTATTATCCGGAATGAAGTCGAAGAAGTTCTTGATTCTCTTTATCTTCATCATTCTCGTCAATCTCCTTATGACCAGAACCAAAGCTGCCTATATTGGATTTGCCGCTGGGGCATGCTTCTTTGCTGTTGCCACGACGCTCTTTATCGTTCCCGCAACAAGGAAGCAGAAAAGGGCTTTCCTGGCAGTCTTTCTCTTAGTGGTGTTGGTTGGTACATCAGTGGCGGTAGCGTTCCTTATAAGGGAGCGGATAGATTCTGTCCGTTTCCGGGTCTTTACCTGGCTTTCCACTTTAGAAATGATTAGAGATTATCCCGAGCAGGGCACAGCACTGAAATCGACGCCTAACAAGGAATTGGTTCACAAGTTCCTGGGGACGGGAATTGGCACTTTCAAGATAGTCTATCCAGCTTTCAGGCGTCCGGAGATATTCCATATTGAAGGAAAACATAATACTGAAACGGACCATCCGGAAAATGAATTTCTTGAAGTTTGGTATGACGAGGGAATTGTGGGATTAGGAATATTTCTCTGGCTTCTCATAGTATTCTTCTATACTGGACTGAAGAGGTTAAAGCAAGTGACTGGCTACTGGACAGAGGCTCCTCCTTCTTCCCGGGTTTCTCGTACAAATCCTCATTCTCCGAAAGGCCCCAAATTCAGGTTAGGTGAGCGGATAGAGAAGCTGACCAGGCGTCGGTATCTCCTCCTTGGTCTACTTTCTGGCCTTTTTGGGCTCCTTGTGCATAATCTGATGTGCGTGAATATGAGATTTGTCTCCTCAGGTTTTGTCTTCTGGCTTTTCTTAGGATTACTTGGAGGTCAGATAGTGGGAGGAAAAGAAGGGGGCAATCCGAGTGTGGAAGACAATAAGAGAACTAGGTTTTCAGCCAATTCTCGCTCCCGGCAGGTAGTTCAGGCTATTGTTATAGTTCTTGCTCTATTTCTGGTCTCTTTCTTCAGGCGGTTCTTCTTAGCCGATATCCACCACAATATAGCCATCGCTTATTCTAAAGCAGCAGTGTGGGAAAATGCTTTAAAGGAGTACCAGACAGTCTTGAAATATAACCCTTACTACACAATGACTCACTACTTTATGGGCAATGTGTATAACGACCGTTGGGATATGAGAAAAGTCTACGACCCTCGTTGGGATTCGGTAGACCTCAAGCAGAAGTACTTTTTCCCCACCTTTCACAAGTTATTCGCCGGGGAGGAAAAGGAGAACCAGGAGCCCCGCACAGATGCTGATAGGGCCCTGGCAAAGTATGCCGATTTGAAGAAACTTGCTCCCAACTATGTGCAGGTTCACTTCCAGGAAGGAACAGTCCACATTAAATTGGGTGAATGGGATAAGGCAATAGAGGATTTTGAGAAGTATTTAGACCTCGACCCCGTATATGCGCCTACCTATTTCAAGATGGGCTGGTGTTATGTGCAGAAGAAGGATTGGGCTAAGGCAGAGGAGACCTATAAGAAGGCGGTGGAATGGAATCCCAAATTGGGCCAGGCCCACACAAATTTGGGGAATGTCTATTTTATGCAGAATAAATTTTCTGAGGCAGAAGATAGTTACAAGAAAGCAATTGAAGTGGATGATTCCGATCCCAGTGCTCACAGGAGCCTCGCTGCTTTCTATTGGAATCTGGGGAGGTACGATTCTGCTCTCAAGGAATGGGAAAAGACCTTAGAGTTGAATCCCGAAGATAAAGAAGCAAAGTCTATAGTTGAACGGATGAAGGTTAAGAAGGTGGAAGTCGGCAAGTAGCTTTTAGTCTTCACCTCTCCGCCAGTTTTGCCAGTACTTCTGGCGAATGGCGGTTTTTTCTATCATAAAAATGGATTTAGACCGCATAGCAAAATATATTTTCTTTCTTGTTCTTTTGATTTGCCCTCTAATCTTTCTTACCAATACGACCCGCAATCCTTATGTAATCCAGGGTGTAATATTCCAGATTGGTTTATCCTTGATTTTGGCTATCTGGTTGGTAAAGATTAACCTCAGACGCCAAATCGTCTTGCCCAGGACATATCTCGACAGACCCATATTGCTCTTCTCTTTAGTCTGTCTCCTTTCGGTTGCTTATTCGTTCCTAATCCATCCAGAAATGAAACTTGCCATTCTCTCCTTTGCTGGAAGAAATCTCCTATTCCTATTTCTTAATTGCATATTTGTCTTTTATATGACTGTTTCCTTGCTCAAAGACGAAAGAAATATCAAAAGGTTAACCTATATAGGCCTTGCGGTGGGAACGCTCGCTTCTTTCTATGCGATCCTCCAGCATAGAGGAATTGAGCCCATATGGCCAACGAAGATAGAGCCATTTGGAACCCGTAGCGTTTCCACATTTGGCAATCCGAACTTTCTGGCAAGTTTCCTTATCCTTCTATTGCCTCTCGTAGCGATTCTCGCGCTTCTGGAAAAGTCTTCTATGAGGAAGCTTTTTCTGGGAGGACTCTTTGCGATTAATTTCTTTGGCCTTCTAATAACTCGCACTCGCAGCGCCTGGCTCGGCCTTTTTGTTGCCCTTATTTTTATTCTCTTATTTCTATTTTTACAGCAGTTATCTCTCCTTTTGAGGAATAGAAAGTGGTTAATTTTTCTTTCCTGCATCTTGCTCCTTGCCATACTCTATCCCGTGAGGGTGGAGCAAGATGGAGAAAGGAGAGTTATGGTGGTAAGGCTTGCTATGGAGAAAGTTAAAGGGCTTACAAATATCAAACAGATGGCCTATGTTCAGAGATTTCTCATCTGGAAGTCAGCCTGGTCTATGTTCAAGGAGAGGCCGATTCTGGGCCATGGTTGGGGGAATTTTGAGATTCTATATCCATTCCATCAGGGGAAGTATTTGAAAATAGAAGAATACCAGCCTTTTCGCACTCATGCTAATAATGCTCATAATGAGATTCTGGAGATAGTATCGCAGACAGGGATTCTGGGTTTGGGAATATACAGCTGGCTATTCATTCTATTTTTTAAGATGGGAATGGCTGGTTATAAGAGGCTCAATATTGAATATGATAAGTCGCTCGTCTTAGGACTTCTTGCAGCCATTCTTGGCATGCTTCTTGATAATTTGTTGAATGTTTCCTTGCATTTTCCGATGCCAGCCCTGCTCTTCTGGATATTAATGGGATTGGTTGTAGGGATATCCCAGAGAAATGGCGAGCGGGAATATAGAATTTCCATCGGGAAACCGTTTGTCCTTTCACTAAATGTCCTGTGCGGGATATTTATTTTGGGGATTATCATCTTCAATATTAGATACTTCCGAGGGGAAATTCACTATTTTAAAGGTTTCAAGTATGCAAAAAATAATGCTACGCTGGGAAATGCAATCAGGGAATGCGAGCTATCCTATAGATTCTATCCCTTAAATGTAGATAATAATTACGAACTGGGAAATGCATATGCGCGCGTGGACGAAAAGGAGAAAGCTATCTGGGCCTATCTTGAAGCAATAAAGGCAAATCCTGGTTATGACGAGATATATTCAAACCTGGGAATAATGTATGGGGAGAGTGGGAAGATAGAAAAGGCGATTAACGCTCTACAGAAATCTATTGAGATAAATCCCCTATCAGTACCGACCCGCTCTTACCTTGCTGAGGTGTATGTTAGAAGAAAGGACTGGGAGAAAGCGGCCAGTCAATATAGGGAGATATTGAAGATTGAGCCAGAAAATTTGAAAGCTAAGACGAATCTCACATTTGTCCAGGCAGAGATGGAAAGGAGAGAGCCCATACTCAGGGAATCTCAGGAGCTTAATTTTCTCTTTGAGAGGGGCGAAAAGTATGTTAAGGAGAGAGATTGGAAAAAAGCAGAAGAGATTTACGAGAAGATTGTGGAGATTGCGCCCAAAGATATAAAGGCGCACCTATATCTGGGAAATATATATTTCAGTCAAGGCAGAATAGAAGAAGCTATTAAACAATATAGCACGATAGTTGAATCTTCTTCCACATTCAATGTCGGAGTGCACAATAACCTCGGCCTTGCCTATTTAGAGTTAGGAAAGATAGACCTGGCAAAAGAAGAGTTCAAGAAGGTTCTGCAGGCTGACCCTGGTAACGAGGTAGCTAGGAGAAAATTGAAAGAGATAGATTCAAAATCTAAAGAATAACAACAGAGAGAAGTTTACCTATTTCTCTTCAAGCGAATACCTTGACAAGACAGATGAAATCTGTTAGGATTTAACCGCATATTTTAAAATGGTAGAGAACCCAATATTGATAACCCGTTTACTAAGGAGGGGAGAATGAAAAGAAGCTGCCTTCCGTTATCAGTTATTACAGGGTTGATTGTCAGTACAGTCATCTCTTCTGGCTTATATGCTGGGGAAGTGCTCGATTTGATTGATACGCCCACTCCAGAAATAGTGGAACAGGGAGGATATAATGTGAATTTTCGCTTCTATAGCTTCGAGACTAACGGAGAGAACAATAATAATGGACTTCTTCTCGGGCTATTCTTTGGGGTGTTGGAACATATGAACCTGGGAGTAAATCTTGATATTGAGAATATTATCGGGAATAGTAGCGTAAAGCTCAGACGTCCTCGTCTTTTTGTGAAATTTCGCATTTTTAGTGGGACCGAATATTTCCCGGCGATTGGTGTCGGCTACGACGACCAGGGTTATGGAGAATATAGCCATAGGAAGTATGAACATAGGGAAAAAGGCTTCTTTATAGTTCTTTGCCAAGAGAATTTCATTCCCAGATTAGAAGTCTCTACTGGAATTAATGGCTACGATTTTGATGAGTTCAAAGTGAGAGGGTTCATTGGTCTATTTTCCAGATTCGGAGAGAATTTGATTCCAATGTTAGAATTCGACAATCTGGGTGGGGGAAGTGAAAACAGGATAAATATAGGCGTGCGCTATTTTCTCACGCCAAGCCTGAACATTGAGATTGATGGAAAGAATATTGCTGATGAGTTTGACCGCATCTTCAGGATTGGATATATGAGTGCATTTTAATATAAGTTTGTAGTGTAGGGCTTTATGCCCGTAATTTGAAATTTATACCGTAGGGCTTTATGCCCGTCCCGATTTATTGGGACGCCCATAAAGGGCTACACTACGGATCAACGAGAATTACGCCCATAAAGGGCTACACTACGAATGAAGAAAAATTATGCCCATTAACTGTTGAACGGGAAAAAGGAGAATAGATGCCTGAGGTCGAAGGTTTAGATTTTGAAAAGCCAGTGGTAGAACTGGAAAAAAAGATTGAAGAACTGAAGAACCTTAGCGTCAGTAACAAGGTGGACTTTTCTCAGGAAATAGCGAGTCTGGAGAAGAAATGTGACGAACTTAAGAAGGAGATTTTCGGCAATCTCACTCCCTGGCAAAGGGTTCAGCTTGCCCGGCATCCTCAACGGCCATACGCATTAGACTACATAAATTCACTTATGACCGATTTCGTGGAACTTCGCGGAGATAGAGGTTTTGCTGAGGACAGGGCTATTGTGGGAGGAATGGCTAAGTTTGAGAACGGGACAGTTATGGTTATTGGCCATCAGAAGGGCCGCACACTTCAGGAAAATATGATGAGAAATTTCGGTATGCCCCATCCCGAGGGTTACCGGAAGGCGTTAAGGTTAATGAAGCTTGCGGAAAAATTCTCAATTCCTGTGATTAGTTTTATAGATACTCCGGGTGCCTATCCGGGAATCGGTGCAGAAGAAAGGGGTCAAGCCGAGGCAATTGCTCATAATTTGAAGACTATGTCGGAATTGGAGGTTCCCATTATTGTCATAGTTATTGGAGAGGGTGGCAGTGGCGGGGCGCTGGGAATTGGTGTTGGAGATAAGATATTGATGTTAGAGAATGCTATCTACTCTGTTATCTCTCCTGAGGGGTGTGCTTCTATTCTCTGGAGAGACGCAGCGAAAGCTCCGGACGCTGCGAAGGCACTGAAGCTTACCGCCCAGGATTTGTTGGAACTGAAGGTGATTGATGAAATCATTACGGAGCCGCTTGGGGGAGTTCATCGGGATATAGGTTTTGTGGGTAAGCAGTTGGCTGAGAAATTGAAAATATATTTGAACGAATTGAAGAGTCTGCCTGTGGGCGAACTTTTGGAAAAGAGATATCAGAAGTTTCGCCTGTTAGGGGAATTCGTAGAGGAGCCGACCAAGAAGAAAAAAAGCGAGATAGAGGTAGATATAGAGGAAGAAAAGAAATGAAAAGGATTGGTGTGACAACTGCCGGTGGAGATGCCCCGGGAATGAACGCCTGTCTTAGAGCGGTGGTTCGCACGGCAATCTATTATGGATTGGAAGTAACTGGATTTGATGAGGGATATTCTGGTCTGATTGAAGATAACAAGAGAAAAATGGATTTGAGGTCGGTTAGCGGGATTATCGGCCGGGGCGGGACAATATTGAGGACAAAAAGGTGTGAAGAGATAAAAACGAAAAAAGGGATAGATACGGCGGCCAGAGTCTTGCGAAGAAACAGAATTGATGGTTTAATTACCATAGGAGGGGACGGCGCTTTTAGAGGTGGAGTAGAACTTTACGAGGCGAGCAGGATACCCATCGTGGGAATACCTGCAAGTATTGATAACGATATCGCAGGGACAGAAGATACGATAGGTTTCGATACGGCTGTCAATACGGCTCTGGAGGCAATCCAGAAAATTCGGGATACCGCTTTTTCCCTTGAGCGAATCTTTATCATTGAGGTAATGGGAAGAGAGAGAGGGTTTATTGCTCTTGCTGTTGGACTGGCTAGTGGGGCTGAGATAATTTTGCTTCCCGAAATAAAATACGACCTGACAAAAGTCTCTAAAGAACTGGAAAAGGGCAGAGATAGCGGAAAGAGAAGCAGTATTATAGTTATGGCTGAAGGCGCGGGAAGTGCCTATGCCATAGCACATCAGATAAGCGACGCTACCGGATATGAAGTCAGAGTAAGCGTGGTTGGCTACATCCAGCGCGGTGGTTCTCCCACTGCGCATAGCGTGAATTTGGCCAATTTCTTTGGCCACGAGGCAGTGAAAGTTTTGATGAGGACGAATTCAGCCAGGATGGTGGGATGGAGGGATGGAAAAGTTATAGTATTACCTTTGGACTATTCAGTAAAAAATAGAAAAGAGATAGACAGAAGTTCTTACAGGTTAGCCCAGATACTGGCAATCTGAAGAGAAAGGAGAAAGGGATGCCTCTGGTAACGACAAAGGAAATTCTGGAGAAGGCGATGAGGGAGAAGTATGCTATAGGAGCTTTCAACGCCAATAATATCGAAATGGTACAAGCAATTATTGAGGCAGCAGAAGAAGAGAATGCACCATTAATTCTCCAGGCAAGTCAGGGTGCAATCCAATATGCCGGCCTGGAAAATATATCTGCAATAGTGAGGAATGCTGCAGCGACGGCAAAAGTCCCCATAGCGCTCCATTTAGACCACGGGACCGACTATGAGCAGAATGTAAAGTGTCTATGTATGGGGTTCACTTCATTGATGTTCGATGGGTCGAAACTTCCTTATAATGAGAATGTCTCCATTACCAGAAAGATAGTGGAGATGGGACATGCTGTGGGAGTTCCTGTGGAAGGAGAGATAGGTAGGATTGCAGGAACTGAGGACCACATTACAGTGAGCGAAGTGGAAGCAAATATGACCGAGCCTGAGGAGGCCTTGCGGTTTTTTCGGGACACTGGGGTTGACTCCCTGGCAGTAGCCGTGGGAAGCGTCCACAGGATGAAGAAGAAAGAAGCCAAGCTTGACCATGAGCGGATAAAGAGTATTTCTAAGCTGGTAAAAATTCCTCTTGTCCTGCATGGCTCCAGTGGCGTAATGGATGATGAGATGAAGAAGGGAATCAGCGAAGGACTGTGCAAGATTAATGTTGCTACCCAGTTGAATATGGCTTTCGTTGAGGGAATGAAGAAGGCTTTGAAGGATAAACCAGAAGAGGTAGACCCCAGAAAGATACTTAAGGTGTCGAAGGAACTACTGAAAGAGGTAGTGAAGGACAGAATAAGGGTTTTCGGTTGTGGAGGCAAAGCATAGGGTAAAGGAGGGAAAATCAGATTAGTATGAAAGTAGGAATATTGACTGGTGGGGGAGATGTGCCGGGTCTGAATGCGGCGATAAGGGGATGTGTATTCCGGGCAATCGATTTCGGTTGGGAAGTAGTTGGAATTAGCGAGGGTTGGAAGGGACT
>Ga0315309_1001110_pt1 | contig 16091 bp, 18 predicted proteins | sample TDP4_MG_FD_203080 | JGI IMG/M metagenome (GOLD analysis project Ga0315309, IMG submission 203080) | Freshwater sediment microbial communities from Lake Towuti, South Sulawesi, Indonesia - TDP4 | ecosystem: Environmental > Aquatic > Freshwater > Lake > Sediment | place: Indonesia: South Sulawesi... | reverse complement strand
GGCATCGATGAACTCAGAAGCCAGACCTTCCGAAACCACCTTCTTAAGGATTGTCTGAGTGGCTGGGATGATAATCAGTCTCAACCCTTTCGCCACCTTTCTCCTCTTAAGAATTTTGGCGGCTATCCGAAAATCCTCAATGCGACCATTCGTACAGGAGCCTAAAAAGATTTGATCGATTGCAATGCGGCCAACCTCCCTCGCCTTCTTTACACAACTGGGAAGAGGAGGCAATGCGACCAAGGGTTCGAGATCGGAAATGTCATATTCAAGGAGATTTGAATAGGTAGCATTCGAATCGGATTGGAAGAGGCGATGCCTTCTCTTTGCTCTCCCCTTGATATACTGAAGGGTTATTTCATCGGGCTCGATAATTCCATTCTTGGCACCTGCCTCGACAGCCATGTTGCAGATGGTGAACCGGTCCGCCATCGCAAGTTTGGAAATCACTTCACCCGAAAACTCCAAGGCCTGATAACGAGCACCCTCTACTCCAATATCTCCAATGGTATGAAGGATCAGATCCTTTCCTCCAACCCACTTTGGAAGTCTCCCTTTATAGATCACCTTGATCGTCTTAGGGACTCGGAACCAATTCTCCCCTAAGGCCCATGAAGCAGCCAAGTCTGTGCTTCCAATCCCAACAGCAAAGGCCCCCAGAGCACCATAGGTACAGGTATGAGAGTCGGCTCCTACGACAAGGTCACCCGGAACCACCAAGCCTTCCTCTGGAACCAATTGGTGACATATCCCGGAGCGGCCAACCTCAAAGTAGTATTTGATCTTATACTTCTGAGCAAATTGCCTCATGGCTCTCGACAACTCTGCTGATGCGATATCTTTGGCAGGGACGAGGTGGTCATTGACCAGAACGATCCGGTTTGAATCAAAGAGGCGATCCGCACCCATCTTCTCGAAAATGGGGATGGACATGGGTGTGGTGATATCTGTGGACATGGCCAGGTCGAGCCTCGCAAATACCAAGTCACCCGGTTTCACCACCTTTAAACCAGAGTGGGCGGCCAAGATCTTTTCGGTGATCGTCATATTAGACATCGAGGACTTGGGCCACCCCTTTACAAAATTCGTTGAAAGAGACCCCAAACCGATCACGGGGTCTCTCTATCTCAACACAAAAAATGGTTTTCACCTTCATCGGTCTTTTGGTACAGACCACAATTCGGTCCGAGAGGAATACGGCTTCGGAAACATTGTGCGTAACGAATACGATGGTCTTTCTTGTAGAGGTGAAAATCCTTATCAGCTCTTGCTGGAGGGTGACCCGGGTTTGGGCGTCGAGGGCTCCAAAGGGCTCATCCATGAAAAGAACTCTTGGGTTAAGGGCAAAGCCTCGGGCAATGGCCACCCGTTGTTTCATGCCGCCGGAAAGTTCGTGGGGATAATGATCCTCAAACCCTTCGAGATGGACGAGTTGAATGTGCTCCCGGCAGATGGCTTCCCTCTTCTCCGGCGGGATTCCTATAGCTCTTAATCCCAATTCGATATTCTTTTTAACCGTCATCCAAGGGAAAAGGCTATAATCTTGAAAGATCATCGTGTGATCCGGTCCTGGCCCGGTGATCAAGCGATCATCCAGGTAAACCTCTCCTTCATCCTGCTTATCGAGTCCAGCCAATATGTGGAGAAAGGTCGACTTCCCGCATCCGCTCGGACCCAGAATGGAAATAAACTCGCCTTCCGAAATGGAGAGATCGATGCCAGCCAACACCTTGAGAGGTTCTCCTCTCTCCCCCTTTGAAAAAGATTTTTCCAAATGGATCACACGTATGATCGCTTTAGAGACACTCATATCACGATTCCTTTTTGCCACTTCAAGATATATTTATTCACAAGTGCCCTGAAGAGCTGATCCAACCCCAGTCCTACCATCCCAATGGTGAGCATCCCCGCGATAATCGATTCAGGTTCTAAGGTGGTCACTGATAGAAGAATCATATAACCTAACCCGGATTGCACAGCGATCAGTTCCGCAATAATCAGAACCATCCAGGCAAAGCCGAATCCCATTCTTAATCCCACTAAGATGGACGGGAAAGCAGCCGGAACCACAATATTCCGCATGAGTTGCCTTTTCCCCAATCCCAGAGTGAGGGCTGCATTCACATACCTCCTCTCCACATTCTGAACGCCATTGATCGTGTTCAGCAAGATGGGGAAGAAAGAGCCATAGATGACGAGAAGCGTTCCTGGCAGAAGGCCGATGCCCCATACGAAGACGACTAAAGGAAGCCAAGCCGCAGGAGGAGTGGGTCGAATGAGATTGAGAAAGGGGTTCAGATAATCGAAAACCTTCTTATTCCAGCCCATTAAAACGCCGAGGGAGATGGCGATGATAGCAGAGATGGAAAAGCCATACCCTACATGGAAAAGGCTTGCCCCAATATCTTTAAGCAGGTTCCCATCTTTGAAGAGCCACCACCATTTTTGAAAGGTGAGCCAAGGGGATGGAAAAGGCCAGGTCCCGAGATGCACGAGCCTGGCAAAGAGGCTCCAGAGGATGAGGAGGCATGGGATCCATATCCATCTCTGACCTATTTTTAATAGTTGACGAAACGACATCTTTTCCTCGAAACGAGACCAGTCTCTCAATCAGATCACCAATCCCTTTTGCCACTTCAGGAGCCGCTTCTGAAGATGGAGGATTCCTCGTTCCAACCCATAAGCGATCAAACCGATGAAGATAATCCCTGAAAGAATGATATCCGGCCTCATGACCAAATCAGCCCTCCAGATCAAGGCGCCCAGACCTGTTTTTACGGCCACAATTTCAGCAGCCACGACCAGGCCCCATGCCATTCCAAGTCCAATTCGAACCCCCGTGAAAATCCCTGGCAGAGCAGATGGGATGACCACCTCTCTGATCAACTGGTTCCTTGTCAAACCTAAGGTGAGGGCCGCATTGATATATTTCTTTTCCACGTTCTCGATAGCAGCCATGGTATTCAACGAGATAGGAAAGAAGGCACCGATCCAGATGACATAGATGGAAGTGAGGTTACCCGGTCCTAAGAAGAAGAGGGAGAGGGGAACCCATGCGAAGGGAGGAAGAGGTCGCAATACCGTATACATGTTTTCTAAGAAGGCCTTCACCGTCCGATTCCATCCCATCCAGAAACCAGTGGGAAAGCCAATGGCCAAGGCTAAGAAAAATCCGACGCACACCCGATAAAGACTATCCTTGGCCATTTTGAACATGGTCACCTCTCCCAGTTCACCCACATGAATTCCTTTGACCAGGAGAAAAAAGAAGGTCTTAAAGACCGTGTGGGGAGCAGGGATGTGGAAGACCTCGAGAAGGCCAAAAAGGGAGGCGATCTCCCACAGAGAAAAAAACGCGATAATCGTTCTCAGTCCTCGATTCAATTTAAACATCCCATCTCCCCTACGGCATGCATCCTTATTTCACAGTGGGATACTTATAACTCGTATCCCAAGCAGGAGGGAGTAACAGTGGAGTCTTCCCTTCTGGCTCTTTCCAGTTCGCTTCAGCGGCCCCCCTTCTGTAGAAATCATGAATGATCCAATCTCTTGGATTTGGGACCTTATCCGTCTTTCCAAGGGCCACCCAAAGCTTTCCGACATTTTCGAACTCTTTTTCTTCAATGGCGTAACGGAAGGCGGTATTGTGATAGCCTGCTTCAATAATGGGCCTCCAGTCTTCACTGTAACCGAACATCTTCATGGAATCGTCGATCATCTTCTTTGTATTTTCAGAATAGAACTTCATGACTTTGATGTTTGCGGTGACCACGGCTTGGACAAGGTGAGGATTCTCTTTCACAAATTTTTCTGTCGAGTTCAACCCTCCGCTGATCGACTTCCAACCTGGCTCATAGGCAGTCAAGTAGTCGAGAGGCCTTCCGAATCCCCTGACGATAAGGTAGGAGGGATAGGGTTCGGCTGTGGCCACTGCGTCAAGTTGCTTCTTCTCGATCACCTTGGTATGATCGGGGTAGCGGACCTGAACGATCTCCACGTCCTTCCCAGCCTCCAAATTGTACGCCTTTAAGAACCCAAGCAACTGCATGTGCATGATGGAATTGAGTTCTGTGCCAACCTTCTTCCCCTTCAGGTCAGAGGGTTTCTTGATATCGGAATCGGTCTGGACAACCAGTACATTCGCTAAGGTGCCGGCATTACAAATGAGGACAAGAGGTTGTCCTTTCGATCTTAACAGTGCGGCCGAAGAGGGACCTGAATAATTGATATGTGTCTTTCCGGCAAGCATGGCGAGGGCCCGCTCTGTAGAGCTGGAGATCTCAACGAGCTCGAGCGTGATCCCGTAATCACCTTTTAAATACTCGTGAATTTTAAACGAAGGCAGATAAGGGAGGACATGAACCGTTCCGATTTTTAAAGGATTAGTTTCAGACCCTAACTCTCCAGGTTTGGGAGGCAAGGTCTTGAGTTGTGAAAATGAAAATGTGGGGAAACTAAAGAGAATAAGAACCGAACAAAACAATAGAAGATAGAAGAACTTTTTCTTATCCATCGCTCTCACTCCTTTCTTTTCGATAATAAAACCTCTCTGATTTTAAGGAATTCGTCTCATCACCTCCCTTCCGTTCAGAATTTATTAAATACCCCTCCCCAACATCTCCTTTAAGGTACTGCCGATACCAGCCAGATGGTCAATAACCCTAACCCCAGCGGCCCTCAAGGCCTCGATCTTCTCCTCTGCCCTTCCCCTCCCCCTTGTGATGATCGCCCCTGCATGGCCGAAACGAATTTCAGGTCGGGTATAACGGCCTGCGATATAGGCAACCAAGGGCTTCGTAAAGCCTCCTCCCTTGATGAATGTGGCCGCATCCTCTTCGATCGTCGTTCCTATCTCACCGTAAAAGGCCACGGCTTTCGTTTCCTCATCCTCTTCGAAGAGCGAAAGAAGTTCCCAAAGGTTCATCCCCACATAAGCATCCCCACCCATTCCTATAGCCGTGCTCTGCCCCAATCCCGAGCGGGTCAAATAGTAGCAGATGGTGGTTGCTGTCCCTCCGCTTCGAGAGATGACTCCGATAGGCCCTTCCATAAAGAAATCCCTTGCGAATTCGGCTCTCCCACCGAGGCCTCCGATATTTGCCTTTCCAGGGCTTACAATACCGGGGGAATTGGGGCCGATCAGAAAGGCTCTAACCTCTTTGCTCCTGGCGATGACTTCTAAGATATCTTGATGCGGAACCCTCTCTGTAATGAGGACCACCACCTTGATGCCTGCATCCAATGCCTCCAGCGCTGCGTTCTTGGCAAAACCGCGTGGAACTAAGATGGCTGACAGACTGATGTTCGGATGGCGTTCCAAGGCTTCTTTGACGGTATTGTAGACCGGAATCCCTTCTGCATCTGCCCCGCCCTTTCCCGGAGTGACCCCTGCCACGACCCTCGTCCCATACTCTCTCATACAACGCGTCCGTATGAGACCCTCCCGTCCAGTGATCCCTTGGACAACTACCTCTGTCCTTTCATTAACAAGAACCGCCATTTCAATCCTCCTGATAGACCAATCGATATGGGAGCTTCTTGAGATATCCCTCCAGTTCCGGTTGGGAAAGAACCACGCGGACCCCTGCTTTTCCATAGAGTTTGCAATCGAGTTCGCAACTTAAACACTCAGTGCAGGCTCCCTTCTTAGCATCCTCCTCTGAGACTTTCAATTTGGGCAGGCCATTTTCGAGCGTCAAAATATTTCCCATATTGAGGCGATTGCAGGCCTTTATGCATACCTTCGAAGAACATTCTTCACAGCGGGAGAGATCGAAACAGACCTCTCCTCCCGATAAAATTTGGAATTTGTAAACTCTCATCTCCACTTCTCCTTTTCCCAAACCTGATGGAGTTGGTGGAACGCCTCAGCCGCCTCCTTTTCGCTGACGTCCCGGCCCAAGACCTTTACCCAACGAGAATCAGCGATACCATGCTTTTTGAAAAGCTCTAATGCCTCTTCGTCATAGGCGCCCCTGAAGACAAAGACCATTGGGATGTTCGGCTTCCCCTCGGTTTTGGAATAGACTTCAAGGAGGGCCTTGATCATCCCCCTTGCCGTATTGTCCAACTGCTGGCTTGAGACGCAGGAAACGAAGATAAATCCTTCGATATGGGGCTGTGAGAGGATGACCTTGGTCACCCGGTAGAGTTTTGCCGAAGTAGGGTTGCCAGAGGAATCACAGAAGTTCAAAGGGAAGTATCCCAAAGGAACCAGTTCATCCATGGTGGTGAGTGCCGCACCCGTTCCTACAGCATTGAGCCCCACCGGTACTTTGCCCAGGGATCTGGCATACGATCCATCAGGATCCACCTGGATGAAATGGGCCGTGCCCCGATGGTCATGGGCATCGATTTGACCGGCTGCGATCTCCAATTCCGTAGAGGCTCTGCTCCCAGACTCCTCGGCACTTTCAAGATGGAGTTCGGGATGTCTGAAAATGGCATCGTCATCGATCTCGATCCGGGCATCCAGAGCCACAACACGCCTCTTAGAGAGAACGAGAGGATTGATCTCGATCAGCCTGGCATCAACACTCCGATAGACCGAATAAAGCTTCACAAAGATCCGGGCCAATTCAGGAATGAGAGGGCTCGAGATCCCTCCTGCCATACGAATGAGATCCATGGCCTGATAATCGGAGAATCCTCGAAGGATGGGGATAGGATATTTGAAAAACGTTTCAGGAGATTGATCCTCCACCTCCATCCCACCCCACGTTGAAAAGAGGGCTACCGGTTGACGGAGCGAGGGATCTGCAGTGAGGGCCATATAATATTCTTTTTCGTAATCGATCTCTTTCTCAATTAACAAAGAAGAGGCCGCCTCCCCATCAAAAGGATGGGATAGAAGTTTTTCTGAGAAGACTTGAACAGCTTCTGGAGTTTCTGCCCTAAGGATCCCTCCCCTCTTCCCTCTGCCACCACTCAGGATCTGAATCTTTAGATAGACCGGCAGGCCCAATTCCTGTGCTGCCTTTTTGGCAGTCTCTTCATCTTTGACCAATTGGCCTTGAGGAATTTCGATCCCCGCCTTTTTGAAAAGTTCCTTCCCCTGATATTCATATAATCTTGGCATGTTCCGGTCCTCTATTCCTTTTTAAACTCTTTCGGGAGTTCCCTCTCCTCCGGTCCTTCATACAGAAGCTCTTCCTCCCAAAGCTTCATGGGCATTGGACTCTTCAATCTCGACCCCTGAAGAAACTCCTCTAAAGATTCTGCCACCAGGCCGACCCCTCTCGACAAACAGAAGAGACCCTTTGCTGACTGCCATGGAAGTCCCAGTTCGCATTGAATAGCTGCACAGGCGCCATCAATATTGATTGGGACCTTTCGATGGTAGAGGTCTTTCAAAACTTCCTCCATCGTCTTTACCATCTCCACATATTCACCTTTTACTTCCCCCTTCTGCCGCGCTTCTTCAACGAGGCCAAAGAGCCGACGTACTCTCGGATCATCATCATGGACAGGATGGCCAAAACCAGGGATGAACGCTCTCCTTTCTTTGAACTCTTCACAGATCTTTCGGATGAGCGTTTCAGCCGTCTCTCCTTCCTTTCCTATCCTTTCATTCGATTCATAGAGCATCCTCATCAGCTGTTCAGCTGCTCCGCCATGGATGTCTCCCAAGAGATTCATCCCTGTTGCTACACAGCAGTTGAGTGGAATGCCACAAGTGGCTGCAATTCTCGAGACGGCGACCGACGGAGCAGGAACACCATGATCCGCTCCAGCAATCAACGTGGCCTCCAGGAGATGGCCTTTGATCCTTGTCGGGAGTTCCCCCATGATCAAAAGATAGACCAGTTCCCCATAACCGATATTCCCGATCAACTCTTCAACTCGGTAACCTCTCATCATGAGCTTGTTCTTTCCCGATTGGATGATCTTTGTTCTCCACCAAGGCTGTTTCTCACTTCCCATACGGGTTGACCTCTCTTTCACCAAGAAATAGTCTTTCCTCTTGGAAGATCTCTCTCACCGTCGCCCCTTGTATAAAAATGTCAATCCCTTTTCAATATCCTGGAAATCACTTCTGGAAATTCGGTCACTTGATCGATCACAATGGCTCCTGCCCGGCCAAGCCTTTCCCTCTTGGCCCTGGCCGTTCCCCTTCTTCCAGAAACAATAGCACCGGAATGGGAAAACCTCACACCTTCCTTTGCTGAAACTCCTGCAATGAAAGCGACCAGAGGTTTTGTAAATTTTCGATTCACCATGAGATCGGCTACTCTTTCCTCTTGGGTTGTCCCTATCTCGCCAAAGAGGGCCACACATTTCGTCTCTTCATCCTCTTCGAAGAGGGGCAGAAGATCTGAAAACGTGCTTCCCACAATGGCATCCCCTCCAATGCTGACAACCGTGCTCTGTGCAATCCCTTTTTGGGTGAGGAGATAAGAGATCGTTGTGGTCATCCCACCGCTTCGGGACATCACTCCCACAGAACCCTTGCGAAAAAAACGACGGGCGCTCTCGAGACTCCCTCCAATCATGCCCACCAAGCACTCCTCAGGACTGATCACTCCCAAGGTATTCGGGCCAATGATCCTCGTCCCCTTTTTCTTCGCTAAGGCAAGAACCTCGAGGACATCATGGACAGGCATCCGGTCGGTTGGAACGATCACCAATTCGATCCCTGCCTCGATGGCTTCGCTCAACGCTCTCTTCGCCATAGGAGCTGGAACAAACAGCACACTTGCCTGAATAGGACCGACGGATCCCATCGCTTCTCGAATAGTATTGAACACGGGTATCCCGTAAACGCTTCCCCCTCCTTTTCCAGGAGTGATACCCGCCACCACCCTTGTCCCGTACTCTTTCATCAAACGGGCCCTCTCCTCTCCCTCCCTTCCAGTTATCCCTTGGACGAGGACAGTGGTCCCCTGGTTGATCAAGATGGACATATCATTTCCTTTATTCTACGGATGCAAAACTCCGTGGTCTTTTCCTCTGTGTAATATTCCAAACGAAGGCCCAGACCCTCGGTCCCCTTCAATACGATCTCCTTTGCCTTTTCGTCGTTATTTCCAACAAGACGGATGATGATCGGAATCTTTGGCCTCATCTCCGTAAGGGCTTTTACCAATCCTCTCGCGCCGTGGGTTAGATCCTGACTGGCTACCCCATCACTGATCCAAAGATGACCTTCGATATTCGGGATAGAAAGGATAATTTTTATAGCTCGATAGATTTTCGAGGCAGGAGGATTTCCACTCGTATCACAATAACAAGCTGGTTTCAAACCATTTCGCGTCAACTGATCCAGACAAGCCATTGTGCCGCCTCCCCCTCCTCCATGAAATCCAACGTATCCGTGCCCTTCCCCTACTTCCGCCAGCTCGGCGAAATAGAAGGTTCCACGATAGTCCTCCTTTTCCACCTCCCAGGCTGCCCTTTCCAAAAAGGTGGGAGGGTGTCCTAAATCCCTCGGAATGTCGATCATATTGAGCTCTGGATGTCTGAACAGAGCATAGTCGTCTACCGTTGCCTTACAGTCTCCGGCGATAAAATCCCCCTTCTGGGTAAGAATGAGGGGATTGATCTCCAAGGTCGTCATCTCATAGGTTCGAAAAACATGACAAAGTTTTTTGGAGAGATCGAGCCACTTACGGACGATATCTGGTGACACCTTCCATTCGAGAAGAGTCCTCTCAATCTCTTTCTCATCAGGACCATTTAAATAATCAATTTCAATTTCTTTAATTTTCCATGGCTCCTTCTCAGCAAGCTCCTCTATCTCCACCCCACCTTCCAATGAGAGCAGAAGTACAGGTCCCTTTGTTTCGTCACTCAGTGTGATGCCGATGAAATATTCCGAGGCAATATCCAGCCTTTCCTCCAGCAGGATCTCTTCCACTTTATTTCCTTTTATCACCCTTCCAAAAAGATCTTTTGCCATTGGATAGGCTTCATCTGGATTGAGGGCGATTCGAACTCCTCCCTCTTTCCCTCTCCCTGTTGAAAGAACTTGGGCTTTGAGGACAGCCCCTTGAGGAAATTCACTCTCTGCATATCTCGCTTCCTCTGGTTTCCGTACGAGTATCCCCTTGGGAGTGAGGATCTTCTCTTTTGCTAAAATCGATTTACTCTGATACTCGTATAGCTTGGCCAATTCTTTTACCTTTTGGGAAAAATTTTTCTAATTCTGAAAAGACCGAACTCATTTCTTAAATTCCAGACCCCTCTGAAATGAGCCCGAATCTTTCTTGAATGGCGCGGTCAAAGCGAGGCCGGTAGATCAATTCAAAGGTCTCCTCCTTGCCTGGAAAAAGGTTGCACGCTGCCCGTTTCGCATCCTCCACTCTCCTCAGCGCTTCTTCGAGGGGGAGGTCGTCCTGCTGAATTGAAAGAAGTGAAAAATCGACCAAAAATCGGAGAAACCGTATCTTCCGATCCTCCTCTCTAACCTCAACCTCTTTCTCTCCCATTTTCGTCTCCTCGTGTTGTCTTTATAACAAAGGGCCGTTTCCGTGTAAACCCCGTTAGATGGTCTTTGACCTTCCAACGGAAGGAATCACACGCGGCTTTAAACCCCGTGCTCGCCCCGCTTAGAGATAAATCTCTAACGGGGTTCGCTCCAAAAGGCATTTTATCTTTACCCCGTAAGAGACCAGAGGTCTTACGGGGTTTACCTCCGCTGCAAGCCCCGTTTGAAGTAGGTTACCATAGGGAACTCCTGGTTAACAATGAAAAATTTCTAACAGGGCAAGCGGTGGGGCTTTCTAACGGGGTAAAGGACAATTCAAAAATGAGGTCTCTTCCAGAGACCTCTGATTACACCGATTGCGAGCAGATTACACAGATTAGAACGCATTGAAACTGAAGAAAAATCTGTGAAATCATTTCTTGAAATCTGCGTAATCAGACAGCAAAAATTAGTTTTTCAGAGCTCTCAAAAATTATCCATTGACAGCCTATTCCCAACCCTTATATGATAGCTTACCTATGAGCCCTTCCAAGGCCGATCCCAAAGACAAGATTATCTTCGCTCTCGACGTGGACCATTTTTCAGAGGCCCAACGCTGGGTGACCCTCCTAAAAGACCACGTCGGAATCTTTAAGGTTGGAAAACAGCTCTTCACCCACGCCGGACCGAAGATCGTCGATATGATCCGGCAGAAGGGTCAAAAAGCCTTTCTCGATCTCAAGTTTCATGACATTCCCAACACAGTGGCGAAGGCAGGGGAAGAGGCGACCAAACTGAATGTGGCCATGTTCAACCTCCATGCTTTGGGGGGGGTTGAAATGATGCGAAAGACCGTGGAGGCATCCAGGGCCACAGCCAAGAATCTTGGTATCCCCAGACCAATCATCTTAGCTGTCACGATCCTCACCAGTATGGATGAGGAGACCTTAAAAGAGGTTGGCGTTCAGGGTCCGCTTTTAGAGGAAGTAGGCCGCCTTGCATTACTCGCATCAAGAGCAGGAGTCGATGGAGTGGTGGCTTCTCCCCAGGAAATCGGGATCATTCGGCAAAAATGTGGAGAAAAATTTCTCATCGTTACTCCAGGCATTCGTCTTCCCACAGACAAAAAAGATGACCAGAAAAGGACTCTGAGTCCAAAAGAGGCCGTTGCTGCAGGGGCGAACTACCTTGTGATCGGCCGACCCATCAAAGAGGCGAAAGATCCGCTCGAAGCCGTTCAGAAAATAATAGAAGATATTTCATAAGTTAAGTCCAAATTCCAAAATCCCCGCCTACCGGCAGGCAAATGTCAAAGGAATATCAAATTACAAAATATTTTGAAATTTGAGCTTTGGATTTGATTTGAAATTTGAACTTTGAACTTTGGTATTTATGTCTAAAATTATCTACGGTATTCACCCTGTCCAAGAGGCTTTAAGATCACCTCACCTCCAATTTCAAAAGATCCTGATCGCCACACAAAAACCTACTCCCCTTATTCAATCGATCCTCGATCTGGCTACAAAAAGGCGAGTCCCAGTCACATTTGCAACAAAGGACCTCCTGAATCAGATGGTGAAGGGTGGCCTTCATCAGAACGTCGTTGGAATCATCAAAGAAACTTCCTATGCCGACCTGAGAGAGATCCTGTCTCACTGGAAGGAGGAGGGAACGAAGGCCCTTATCCTGATTCTTGATGGTATTCAAGATCCACAAAATTTCGGATCCCTCATCCGGACGGCCCTGGGATGTGGAGTTCATGGGATGATCATCCCAAGAGACAGGGCCGTTGGAATCACTCCATCCGTGGTCAAGGTTTCAGCAGGCGCAGCTCTCCACCTCCCAATCGCCAGGGTTGTCAACATTACCACTACCATCGAGGCCTTAAAAGGAGAGGGAATCTGGGTCTATGGTGCGTCCGGCGAGGCAAAGGATCTGGTTTACCAACTCGATCTGAGCACCGATCTGGCCATCGTTATTGGTGCAGAGGGGAAAGGTATTAGACCTTTGGTGAAGAAGAAATGCGACCGCCTCTTCTCGATTCCAATGAAGGGGCCTATTTCTTCCTTTAACGCCTCCGTATCGGCCGGAATGATCCTTTACGAAGTGATGCGGCAGCGTGCTCTTCATAAATAGCCACAAGGGCGAAGGTTACGGTGAGGGTTAGGAAGCCAGTTTGGGTGAAGTTAAGGGGCAAAGTGAAAGCTTTAAGACCAAAAACCTAACCGACCTACTAAACTGGCATCTTTACCTTTACCTTAACCTTTTCCTAAGACTTATTTTTTGAGGTGGTTATAAGTATTATGATCTTTATCCAGAGACCTGGACAAGAACCATTAGAGATTGAGTTCATCCTCATAGATTTTGAGGGAACCCTTGCTTCCGATTGCAGGGTGCATCCGAAAGCAAAGGATAAGATCAATCTTCTCTCCAGAAGGACGAAGATCTACATCCTGGCAAAGGGAGAAAAAGAGAGGGCAGAAGAAGCTTTAAGAAGGACGAAGGCAGAGATAGTCTCTTTAAAAGAAGGAGAAGCTTCCAAACAGAAATTGGATTTATTGCTAAACTTGGGAGCCCCAAGGGCAGTGGTCATCGGGAATGGGATGGATGACGTCCCAATGATGGAAGAAGCAGGCTTCAGTATGGCCATCATTGGAAAAGAAGGGACATCCGGAGAATTGATTCAAATAGCAGACGTTGCCTTCACCAATATTGTCGATGCCCTTGACTTCCTACTGAAGCCTCTCCGCCAAAAAGCCACCCTCGGCAAGTAGAGATCAATGAACAATTAGCAATTTTCATTTTAAGATCTCGTTTTCCATTAATAATTGCCCATTGATAATTGACCATTGGTTTTTAAGTAGCTAAAAAGAGGAGTGAAAAATGGAAGTACCTCAATCATTGTGCTTTCTGGAGAGATAATAATGACTGACTCCGGCCCATTTCAATCGATCCTATCGAATCCGGGACGAATAAATGACCTTGCCCTGGGGAATGTTTGTTCGATGGCTTGCCTCAAAGGGTCGAGAAAAGAGATCATTTTCAGAGCTTCCTCAGTATAGCGAGGGTGATGGTGCGAAATCACTGCCCAGGCACCGATCGAGCGGTCAATGGCGATGAGTGCTATCTTAGCGGAGCCATCCGAATCGCTTGGGAATTCATCGTCTCCCTCCTCGTCCTCCTCTTTTTTCCCCCAAATGGCTCGCGTAACCTTCGCAGCAATAAAGTATTGGTACCACCGGATCACCTCCAAGGCCTCTTCGAAGTCCACCCCCTCTGGTGCACCAACCGCTGTTTCAAAAAATAGCCCTTCCCTTTCTTTGAACCAACCTTCCACCATTTTGCCGTAGCTCTTAGCGGCGCGGCAAATCACGTGCTTTTCCGCAGCTTCATCACTCGCCCCCATGCTTTCTTTATCACTCGCCAAATCCAAAGTCTCTAAGTCTATCCCCCATTTCTTACCCGCCTCCCTCAGCAGCTCCAGGGCTTCCTGTAGGATCTCCGATAACTTTCTCCAGAATGCCTCATTTCTAATATCCCGCGTTTCAGGATCCGAAAATTTCTCCTCCGAAAGCGAAAAATTCAAACAGTGGAGCGTTTGGGGGCAACGTTCACACCATCGATCGCAATAATTATAAATTCCTGGGATGAATCGCTCATCCTCCGCAAGTTTTTTAAGCCGCTCCCTATCCAAAGATTTTCCTCCTCTCTAATTTATCCGGGGGGAATTCGTATTAAATCCACATTCGACTGAACCTACTTTTTAATCAAGTACAGCTTTTCATCTATCATGACTGAATAATTCAGTCAAGCAATGGGGACATTGAAATGGACAAACAAAAGTAACCCCCCTCCCCTGGTGGGAGGGGATTGAGGGGAGGGGGAACCCGACGGGTGACGTAGCCCCCTCACCCTGCCCCTCTCCCCTGCCTACGGGCAGGCAGGCGTCAAGGGAGAGGGGGAAGAGGGCTATATCAATGTCTATTTTCAGGTGTCAAGTTAAAAATGAGAGTGGCTCTACTTGTCCAAAAAACTTGACTGAAAAATTCAGTCAACTGCTATGCTTCTGGTTTGAGGTTTAGGCGCTTCGCTATGCTCTGTGCTCCATGCGTGCTCACTACAATTACAGACGACCCTCACGTTTGGCTTGGTCAATAAATTCTGCCGCCAAGAGCGTTCGGGTTCGCAATGGAGCAGGAAACTTCACCGGTTGAAGGCGTCGCATCCTCTCCTCAAGAATAACAATAGCCTGTTGAGACATGGAGCGGCGATTTCTTCCAGCTTCCCGTTTCAGCCACTCATGAACTTCACGGGGAACATCTTTTATCAGCAAAGAAGACATAGCTCACCTCCAATAGCATTCTGCCATAATAATAACTATAGTTGGTCAAACTATCAATTTCTTTAATGTCGGCATTGATCACAGCCTTTCCTTTGAATCGCTCGTCTGCAGCAAGTTTTGTAAGCCGATCCCGATTCAAAGATTTTCTTCCTCTCTAATTTATCCGGGGGAATTCGTATTAAATCTGCATTCGAATTCCCCCGGGGTTTCGAATAATTCAATTGTAGAAATAAGAACCCATCCTCAATTCCCTCCCCAATTCATACCCAAAGAAGCTAAATAATTTAAGTACCTCCCAGGACTTAAGTGAGGAATTTTGGGTTTATACTTTAATGACCACAGGGAGTTCCTTCAGTGACCCTCGGAATTCACTTTTCCGCATCGCATGCTTTACTTGATTCTGAACAACTTCTGGGATACTCTCCCATAGATCAGGGCTAAAACATGTATCCTCTGACTCAGCAATGGCACATTCGTTAATAAGTCCCTCTAAACTTGCCCTATCAGCTATCGCTTCCCTTATCCAAACTGTATGCTTAGAATCCTGTTCATGCCAGGATATTATAATGTGAGTCTGGTTCTCTCCTGGGACAAGATTGAACACCACAAGCGGCCCGGGCTCGCCCGGATGGTTAAGTTTATAATCTACATGATCATCCCGAAGGGGTGAAAAGCAACAGGAGCAAGACGCCATAACGTTTTTCGGAATTATCTCCCATTCGGTGATTAGCCAATCTAAATTGTTTTTAAAAGTATCGAATGCGGCTCTCAAGTAAAAGGGTCCATCAAAATCTACAAAACCCTCCATCCCTTTTTGGAAATACGCCATTTCTTCAATCAATTCTGCTTCAATGATTCCGCTTGCTGCACTTAGAAACCATTTTAGCCAAATGGCTCCCTTGCGCTTCTGTGCATACTCATAAGTTATTCCTCTGAGAAAGAGAAGCAATGCTTGGGTTGGGTCATTCCTTGTTAAGGGGCGGTCCTCTAAATCACTAAATAATTCTTTGTCGTGATGGCTACAAAACCCAGGAAATGTTGACGCTTCAGCAATGCCAGTTAAAATAACCGTTAAGCCAATTACGTGGTCAGGTCTGACAGATCTGTAAAAATTCCTTTCTAAAGCATAGACCATGCCTTGTCTGGCAATAGCTCTCAACTGCCCTTCCTTTTGTTGAGAGTGAGACTTGATTGCAGAATTTTTGCACCCAGGAGCCAAACAAGGGAAGGACATCCCCCTCATTTTCTTCTGAAATTTTCCCATTTCGCGCTTCAACAAGCGGCGTTCTCTTCTATTCACCCCGGCACCGCGGATTCCGAAAATTACTTTCTAATATAGATTTT
>Ga0315309_1001108_pt1 | contig 16117 bp, 15 predicted proteins | sample TDP4_MG_FD_203080 | JGI IMG/M metagenome (GOLD analysis project Ga0315309, IMG submission 203080) | Freshwater sediment microbial communities from Lake Towuti, South Sulawesi, Indonesia - TDP4 | ecosystem: Environmental > Aquatic > Freshwater > Lake > Sediment | place: Indonesia: South Sulawesi... | reverse complement strand
TGACCTCCTGAACGATGAAATCATCTCTTATGAGATCGGATACCTTGGGCGATACCGGGATGTCCTCCGCTATTCTCTTACCCTCTTTCACGACGAGTTGGAAAACAGTATTGAATTTATATTTGAAGCCAATGCACCGCCAAAAAAATCAAAGGCTACTTACTTCAATATCCCCCGAGACACCCGGGTATTTGCAAACGGCGGAGAGCTGGCGCTTGATCTCTATCCCTCAAGATACCTTCATGGAATCCTGTCCTATACTTATGTCCACAACTTTGCACCCGAAAAATACCCTTACTGGAATACCGAACGCCACATTGTCACATTGGGGGCCATTGCCCAATTCGCCGGAATAGGGGTTTTAAATAATGATGACCTCTCTATCGGGACATTCGGTCACTACTTAATCCATGAAAGGCCCTCGGTCATGAATCCAACGGTCCCTGTAGGCGAAAATAATTGGAAGTATGTGGATGTCACAGGCCACCTTCTTCTGAGCATCAAGGCAGGATATACATTCTGGAAAAATATTGAGGCAGGAATCTCTGCCTACAATATCGTAGGGGACAAGGAGTTCAGGGAATACGGAGGATTCACCCAGGGAGATAAAAACTACGCTGCCGAGGTCCTGCCTGTCAAGATAATGGCCTTCCTCTCCGCAAAATTCTGACAAAATACAAATTTGTCGCTGATCCTGTTTTTTTGCCCTCTTTTTTCAAGGACAAATTAAATGGGCGCTGTCCCTATTTTTATTTTATGGTGCGGGTGCGAGCCCTGATCATCCTTGCAACCTCTGATGGGGACGGCCCGCCTGCGCTGACCCTTGACCTCAAGCTTTGTATAGGGTCTAAAATGCGATTGATCGTCCCCTGAGGGACGGCCACCTTCTTCCCAAGCTTCTTTTTTGCAAGGGATGTGAGCTGGTCCGAGGTGATTGCTGAAAGCCCTTTTCCACGATTCATTGTCTCCCTGACAAGTAAGCCCACAAGGAAATGCGCCTCCCTGAACGAAAGTGATGTGTTCATGGCAAGGTATTCAGCAAGGTCCATGGCCGTCACATTATTCTTGAGGACAAGCTCCAGCATCCTTTGCTTCTTGACGATTAGGGTCTTCAGGGCCTTGGTCATCACAGCAACGGAAAACCGGGCATCGTCCATGCTTTTCCAGAGCGGCCTCTTCATCTCCTGAAAGTCCTTGTGATAGCCGATCACAAGGCCCCGTACAAGGCTGAGGACATTGGCGCAGGAGCTTATGGCCTCGTTCGCCTTGCCCCTGATCGCCTCCATTGGGTCCGGGTTCTTTTTCTGGGGCATGGCGCTGCTCGTGTCTGACATCTCGTCTGAAAGCTCAACCATGCCGAACTCAAAGGTTGACCACAATATAATGTCCGAGGCAATCCTGCTGAGGCCGCTCATAAGAAGTGCAATGACGCAGGCTGCCTCCTGGAGAACATCACGGCTTGAGACGGCAGTGGTTGCATTCTCCACAATCCCGTCAAAACCAAGGAGTTTGGCCGTGTAATGCCTGTCTATGGGCACACTCGTCCCTGCAAATGCGCAGGCCCCCAACGGGCTGAGGTTCATGCGGGAATAACAGCCCTTGATACGCGCCACATCGTTCAGGAGGACATCCACATGGGACAGCAGGTAATGGGCAAAGGAAGTCACCTGCGCGTGCTGGGTATGTGTATATCCGGGCATGACCGTCTCACGGTGTTTCCCGGCGAGGGAAAGCATCGTTGAGATCAGCGAGAGCAATTGTTCATTCAGCTTGAGGAACTCGTCCCGCATATAAAGCCGGATATCTGCCATGACCTGGTCGTTTCTGCTCTTGGCAATATGGATCTTACCTCCCACATCCACACCAAGGTCGTCAATGACGAACTGCTCAATAATCGGATGGACATCCACGAACCTGGGATATTTGGGGAGAAGCAATCCCCGCTTGTGCTCGGCCCTTGCCCTTTCAAGGCTCTTTACGATCCTGTCGGCGGACTTTTTGTCTACGATTCCCTTCTTTTTCAGCATCAGAACATGGGCTTGGTTGACCCTTATGTCGTATTCAACAAGCCTCCTGTCTTCTTCCATGCCGCTTATGAATGTTAGGGCAGTCTCGTCAAGCCCGGTGCCCAGGCGCCCCCTCCATATGTCCCGCGATTTCTTTGATGATCCTTTTTGTTTCATATAAAAGCCTCCCTTGTGTTGCGTATGGTCCCCTCTACAATGGGAATCCCTTCTCGAGCCAGCACCCCTGCTGCTTCGCAAAGCTCTTTCTCTGAAATGGGTTTAAAATCTGCATAAGGATATGTGCGGCCAAACAGGCCCTGTTTTGATATAGCAAGACGGTGGAAAGGAAGCAACCTTACAGGGGGCAGGCGATCACCTGTCTTCAGCCACGAGGAAATGGAAACGAGATCATGGTCAGAGCTGTTGAATCCCGGGATCAGCGCAATCCGCACCTCTACTGGAATGTCTTTTGACAGAAGCTCTTTGAGGTTGTTCAGGATTATTGTGTTGTCTTTACCGATAGCATTCTTGAATTTTTCTGGATCGCTGTGCTTGAGGTCAAAAAGGACAAGGTCAATTCTATTAATAAGATCCTCAATAAGCTCAGAGGGCCACAGGCCCGCCGTCTCCACTGCCACATGAATGTCCCTTGCCCCAAGGGCATCAGCGCATGCGAAGAGGAACTCGGGCTGGGCCAATGGCTCACCGCCGGAGAAGGTCACTCCCCCGCCCGTGCCTGCGAAGAAATCATTCTCGTCAGCCACCTCTGAGACAAGCTCGTCAACCCCATAGCTGCGGCCTACAAGCCTGCGTGCCTTAGACGGGCATACCGCTGTGCATCGCGCCTGGACCTTGCAGCCGGTGCGCCACGCATTGGGGACATCAAACGGCCAGTCCCTGGGGCAGGCCTCAAGACACCTCTTGCAGCCAATGCACCGGCTGATGTCGTATGAGATCTCCGGCTCGAACGATATTCCCTCTATATTGTGGCACCAGGGACACAACAGGCGGCATCCCTTAAGGAAAACAACCGTCCTCAGGCCGGGGCCGTCATCAACGCAACCCCGGGAGATATCAAAAATCCGGCCGGTGATGCCTTTCACCAAATCACCTTCCGAACTCTGTACGGGCTATGATGTCTTCCTGGATGGACCTGCCGAGGTCAGTGAAAAATGCCGAATACCCCGAGACCTTGACGATCAGATCGCGATATTGCTCCGGGTGCAGCTGTGCGTCGCGAAGCGTCTCGTTAGAGACGACATTGGGCTGGATATGCATTCCGCCCTTCCTGAAATATGTCCGTATCATTGAGGTAAAAGTGTCAAGGCCCTGCTCGGTCTTGATGAAGTTGGGGTAAAACCGCATGTTCAACGCTATGCCCGATGAGATCTGAGGCGGAGGGAATTTGGCCACGCTCCGCATTGGCCCCGTGACCCCGCCGATGGGCTCAACAAGATTTGAAGGGGAAACACCATTGGATATCGGCTCCCCCCTGAGGCGGCCGTCGGGCGTCGCCCCCAGCGTGAAGCCGTCAATGACATGGTTGCCGTAGGAATAATAACACATCCTGAAACGGCCCTTGCGGAAATTGCGGTATTTGGAGGATTCCTCGGAGAACCACTGAAGATTCTGGAGGGCCATGGCATCGGCTTCATCGTTTCCGACGCCGAACTTTGGGGCCTCATGGATGAGACGCTGGCGAAGGACCTCGTGGCCCTTGAAGTTTTTATCGCAGATACTGATGAGCTCCTTCAGAGTCAGCTCCTTCTTCTCATAAACAAATATCTTAATGGCCAGAAGGCAATCAATCAGTGTCGCCATGCCCCTGACATCTATGGATGTGAAATCGTATCTTGCCCCGCCTGCCGTAATGTCAGTAGCCCTTTCAATGCAGTCATCCATAAATGCCGAGACATAGGGCGCCGGAAGAATATCCCTGTATGTTTTGTCTTTCCCAGCTACGGCACCCACAAGGGTCTTCACCTGATAGGACAACTGCCGCTTGAAGGCAGCCATGAAATCCTCAAATGTGGCGAGTTTTGCAGGATCTCCGCTGTCATATCCCTTCTGCTGTCCTATAAAGGGCGGAGGATATTCCCCCCGGCTGAGGGTCAAAAGGAGGACTGCTGGGAGGACGAATTCATGTCCCCCGACACAGCCATGGGTATCCGCCTGACCTGATGTCTCAATGCATCCGACAATGACATAATCCCTGGCGTCTTCAGGGATGAGTCCGTCGGCAAGCATGCCTGCAATTGTCGCCTCATCGTTATGTAGCGCTATGCCGTTCGTCTTTCTGAACACCTCCATGGTGCGGCGGACAAAGGCGTCAGGGGAACCGTTGTGGATCCTTACAGAGAGCTGGTTGATCGCCCCGTTCATCTCCTCAAATGCATCGAGGATCAGCATGGAAAGATCGTTTGTGCCGTCCTTGCCATCAGGGGTCAGCCCGCCTATGGTCACAACATGCTGGCTGTTTCCAAGGGGCGCATTAGTTTCCATCCCGACCTCTGGGATCGGCTCCACATTGGCCTCCAGTTTCAAGAATAGTTCCTGGATAAGCGCCTTAGCCTCATCCCGTGTGATGCGGCCGCTTTCAATGTCCTGTTTATAAAAAGGATAGAGATACTGGTCTGTCCGTCCTACAGCAAAGACCTCATGGGTCCCATACTGGATCGCGCCGACCAGCAGTGTCATGTATAGCGACTGGATTGCTTCGTGGAAGCTCGTTGGCCTGTTCCGGGGAACACGGCGGCAGTTCCTGGCGATTGTCTCAAGGCGGCGTTTTTCCCCGGCGTCCCTGGCATTTGCTGCCATGGCCTCTGCAAGGTCTGCAAAACGCTCAGCATAATGGATGGCTGCCTCAAGGCTCATGATGACTGCCTCAAGGAAATGCTGCCCACGGAGATTGTCCGGCTCGCTCCTCTCAAGGCTTTTCATCTGCGCCTTTGCCTCGGCTATTATCCCGCCCATACCCTTGGCGATGGCCTTGTCAACCCCAAGGCTTAGATGCCCCTGGACATCAAAGCAGAAAACAGCCGGGTTGGGGTTGTTATTGGCAAGCTCATAGCGAACGGAACGAAGGGTGCGAAACCTCTTGAGCGTCTTGGGGGCCTGGCGGTTTGCGCCCATGATCTTGCGCAAACTCTTTCTGCCCACATACCGGAGGAATCTAACCCTGTTGCGCAAGCCCCGAAGCCAGGTACGGATATTATCCTCTTTCTCGATGATGCCGTTCTTCTCCCATTCGCGCGCCTTGTAATCCCTGACGGTCTTGCCGTCCCAGTATGGAACGATCTCGTTCCAGAACAGCTCCTTTTCCTCCTCTGTAATAAGAAATGGGCGGTGTTTCAAATGGAGGATGTCCATCTCCATTTGAAGGATTCTCAGGAAGTCTCCTCGCTCAATTGAAAGAGGCCCTGCAAGGAACTTCTCCGTCATAGTTCCGGCAATGTATTCGTCTGGATAAATGAAGATCTTCTGTTTTTCCAGGGTGCGCTTGAGCGCAAGGGCATTGCGAAGATGCGGGTCCATTCCCTCAGTCTCTTTATAGGAACGGGTGAAGTGGAGCGCCCGCGCCATGCAAACCTCATAGGGCGCTGTGAGGAGACGCTCCTTCATGCGGGCAATCCGCGAATCAAGTCCGTTCCTCTTTTGCGGTTTCATTTCTAACATTTCATTTATCATAAAAAATAGCTCTATCCCATGTCAACCAACCCCTTTTTAAATTCCAAGTCCAATCACTGCTTGACATAATGGATTAATATTATAAGAAACCAACCAACAGGTGAGGGAGAAACTAAGGATGTTATCGTTATGAAGATTCCCAGGTGGGTTATTTGTCTCGGCGCAATCATCACAACAATCCTAATAGGAAGTTTTACCCATGCCCAGAACAAGCCTGTTGTCATGGTGGCAGACTTTGAACTTGTGGATGTTCCTCAACAACTGAAGGCCTCACTCTCGGGACAGCTCCAGGCCGCGGTGGCAGCCACAGGAAAATATCGGACGACCGACCCCACAGTAACAAGAAAGGCATTGTCGGAACAGTCCCGGCAGCAGAAGATGGCGGACTGCTATGCCGAGGAATGTCTGGCAAAAGTAGGAAAAGCCCTCGGCGCCTCGGAGATGATCGTGGGCACGATCACAAAGGTAAAGGAGAATTTTTATACTGTTAATCTGAAGCTCGTGGACATCTCCCTGCTCACGAGCGTGAATACAGTGAGCGAGCCCTGCCATGGCGATATAGAGGCGACTTACGGGGCAATAGATCGCGCAGTGGCCCGGCTCCTGGGCGTAGATGTGACCGCCCCACCTTCGCCTCCCCGCCAAGAATTTGGCGCCCTTTCTGTAAACACGGGGGTTGGCGGCACTCAGGTCTATCTGGATGGACAACTTCAGGGAACCATCTCACAGGATGGACAGCCCTTGCAGATTCAAAATGTCATCACTGGCAAGCACACTGTGGGGGTAGAGCACCCTGATTATCAGGCAAAGGAACAGGAGGCCTGGGTGAGGCCCAATGTTACAGAGGAGATTCGCATTGACCTTGAAGGGAAGCCTGGAAAAATAATCATCGCCTCCACACCTCCCAAGGCCAGGGTGTCTATTGGGGGAGAGGAGAAGGGGGAGACGCCCTATACGGCCCTCCTCTCTCCTGGAGAATATAGGGTACAGGTGGCTCTCAGCGGCTTCAGCCCCCAAGAGAAGGACATAGAGATAAAACCCAATAGGGTCTTGAGGCTCAATGTTCCCCTTGAAGCCCTTCCCGGGATGGAGGAACAACCGCCGGAAGTGAGAAGAGGGATTGAACGGGAGATCAAAGAAAAGCCCAGGGCTGAGATAAAGAAGGCCATCGGGATCTATATTTATCCCCTGGTGAGTTTATATCTGTCCGATATTAAAGGAACGAATTATGGAGGAGGCATCGGCTACAGGATCATCAAATATATTGGGGTGGGGACACAGTATGCCGGTGGAGAACTGGAAAAAGATACTGTGAAGGGGTCAGCCTCCTTCTTGGAAGTGTATTCTACCCTTCATCTTGCCATCGTGAAGGATTTTGGTGTGTATCTGAAACCCAGTGTGAATTATCAGAGGGTCAGTGGGAACGGGATAGAGAAGTCCGGATTCGGGGCCAGAGGCGAAGGGGGTGTCTATGTGTTTTTCAAGCCCATCGGCCTCCTCACAGGGTACTTCATGAGCAGAGATGCCTCTGGCCTCTCCCTCTCTATAGGTGGGTACTTCTGACATGAATACAAAAATATTCCTTCTGTTTATTCTAATTATTCCAGTCCTTGGCTGCGACCCTGCCCTGAAGGATTATTTCACATGGATTAATAAAAGCCAGTCCAACGCTCCCTCAAATTTAGTTGCCACTCCAGGATCAGATTCACGGATAGATATAACTTGGAAAGACAATTCAGATAACGAAGAGGGGTTTGGAATAGAGCGAAAAACAGACACAGGTGAATATATCTTAATAGGAACGGTTGGAGCGAATATCACCTCCTATTCGGATACCAATGTAATTCCCTGTTCCCCCTATACCTATCGTGTCTATGCTTTTTCTGCTACAACAAGGACTGATTACTCCAATGAAGGCATCGGTAAAATAGACATTCAATTCGCTTATTCAAGAGAGGTAACAATCCAGGAATTGTCTGGTGCTGACCTTCAGGATTTTCAGGTAAAAGTCAATCTTGATACACAATCACTCATCGCAAATGGAAAGATGAAAGGAGATGGCTCTGATATAAGATTTTTTGAGTCTGCTAACGATGATAAATGCACCAATGGTCTCCCATACTGGATTGAAGAAGGCGGCATCAATACGACCAATACAACTATATGGGTTAAACTCCCTTTACTATCTGCTAACCAGACAAAGAAGATATCTCTTTTTTACGGTAATCCTATAGCCCTACCTAAGAATAACGGAGATGCCACCTTTGTCTTTTTTGATGATTTTAATTCTGGAGTCCTTAATCTATCTAAATGGCAAATATACCAAGGAACCGTTTTTGTCCAGAGTGGACAGCTTGTAGTTGGGGATGGTATGGCTGGAGCTGATGTGGTTTGGGGGATAGGGGAAGGATTTACAGGACAAACATTGGAATTTATTGCTATGCTTCCTTACGATAATCTTAGTTATCCTGGAGCAGGATTTGGTAATGGTTTAACTGCGGAATTAGGGTTCGTTCAGCCATATTCAGATACGATCTACTGCCACAACACTAGGTGTGGATCGGATATAACTATCGGTACCTGTAGGGATACCTTTCACCGCTATCGAATCGATCTGTATCCCTCAGGAGCAGATCAAGGAGTAAGATTCTGGATGGATGGTGCTGTTGTTCGTGATTCTGTTGTACCCTTCGATTGCCCGCCAAATGCCATTTTTAGGGCAAATTCTTATGGACCTAATGTCTATGTCAATTGGGTCTTTGTCAGAAAATGGGCATCGGTAGAACCGTCAGTTGTCGTCAGCCCCTGATTCATGAAGAAAAGGGGACAGGCTACTTTTTCTAATGGCCCGCTCATACAAAACAAAAACAACGCCCTGAGGGTTAGGTCTTTCATCTTGACAGCCGGTTTTCAATTTGCTAAGATTCTTGGTAACAAGGAAAGCTGACTATGGCAATCACTCGTATCAGTCCAAAGCGTCAAATAACGATTCCAATGAAGATTTTCAAGGAGCTTCAATTGGAAACCGGCGATTACCTCGAAGCCAAGGTCGAGGGAGGAGAGGTCGTCCTGACCCCTAAAAAGCTTATTCCGAAGGATCAGGCCTGGTTTTGGACAAAAGAGTGGCAGGAAAAAGAACGAGAAGCAGAGGAAGATATTAAAGCAGGGAGGGTCTCTGGCCCCTTTACCTCAGGAAAAGAACTCATCAGGTCTCTGAAATTTAAGCGATGAAGGTCTTTTATACGAAGGCCTTCAAGAAGGATTTCAAGAACATTCCTCAGGAATTTCAAAAAATAGCGGAAAATAAATTGGCGCTGTTTGTGGATAATCCTTCCCATCCTTCCCTGGGGGTGAAGAAAATGAAGGGATTAAAAAGTATTTGGGAGGGAAGAATCACTATCAACTACCGGTTTACATTTCATATCGAGGGAGAGACCTATGTGCTCCGCAGAATCGGAACTCATGACATTCTTAAAAGGGAGAAGGATTGACAATAGAGATGATTTTTCTCTGTTTTTTCTCTGTAGGATTTGGGGGGAAAAGGAGAGACGCCCTACACGGCCCGCCTCTCTCCTGGGGATTATAGGATACAGGTGGCTCTCAGCGGCTACAGCATGCAGGAGAAGGACATAGAGATAAAGCCCAATAGAGCCATGAGGCTCAATTTTACCCTTGAAGCCCTTCCCGGGACGGAGGAACACCCACCGGAGGCTGGGAGAGGAATTGAACGGGAGATCAGGGAGAAGCCAAAGGCTGAGATAAAGTGGTAACGACGGAGTCAGGTCTTGCAATATCATATTTTTCCTGACCCTTTTATTGTCATCCCTAACATATTGACTTTTTAGAACATGAGATTGTTTCGTCATCCGCCTAAGACGGACTCCTCGCAATGACCTTTTTGATGTTTCTCAGATACCTTAAACATAGGACTTGACATTGTGTCCATTTAGTTGTACATTTAGAGGGACAAATAAAGGAGGTGATACAGTGCCCAAAGAACTTTCCATTACAGAGGCCAGGCATAAATTGACAGGTCTTCCGAAAGAATTTTCCAGGGAAGCAGAACCGGATGCAGTGGCTGTGACTCGCAGGGGGAAACCTGTCCTGGCTATCCTGCCCTGGGATCTCTACGAGTCTCTTGTTGAGAGCCTTGAAATTATGGGAGATGAAGGGCTCATGGCCGCACTGCATCAAAGCATTAAAGAAATCCGTGAGGGTAAGACATACAGCATGGAGGAGGCACGACGGAGACTTAAACTGTGACAGAAGGTGTCCATCCCGTTCGCTGGACAGCGTCGGCCCTGAAGATGCTGGAAGATATAATGAATCGGCGTATCCAAGCGAAAATTTTTGAACGGGCCAAGGGTCTGAACCATGAACCAGAAAAACAAGGGAAGTCTCTAATAGGAGAGTTAGCCGGTTTTAGAAGCCTTCGCGTAATTGGTCAACGATACCGTATCATATTCAGGGTGGAACAGGGGAAGGTATTTATAACAGCGGTTGGAATCCACAAAGATGGAAGCCGCTCGGATATCTATTCCCTTGCCCGGAAGCTTTTACACCTAAAGTTTGTATAATCGATCAGGTTTCCAGAGCTGTCAAAACGATGCTTGACATAATGGATTAATAAGTGTAAATAGTGAGACACATAGTAAATATGCAAAGAAAGCTCACTGTTCTTTTCATCTGTCTCTTCATTTTACTTCTTTGGGGAACCATCGCCCTATCACGGGAATCTCCAGGAGCAGGTGGATATGTCCTTGATTTCACAATCTCCTATCTCTTTGACGAAAATAAGGAATTAACCTTTTCACATTATTATGGCGAAAAGGCAAAAGATCCCAAGAAGGCAATTATCCTCACCTTTTTCGGATCATGGTGCAAGCCGTGCATTCAGGAGCTTCCAATCCTTGAGGCCCTATACAAGAAGCACAAGGAACACGGTCTCCTCGTGATCAATGTGTCAGTGGACAAGGGGGAGGCGAAGAAGACAAAAGCGCTCATCAAAAAAGCCAAAGTGACCTTTCCTGTCCTCCACGACAGTCTCCAGGTGGTCATGGAGAGGTATGGCGTTGTGCATCTGCCCAAGATGTTTGTCATTGATGGATCAGGAAAGGTCGTAAAGGTCTTTGTGGGAATGAATGAGAGCAAGAAAGCCGAGCTTGAAGAGGAGATAGAGAATCTACTCAATGAATAGCCAAAGAGAACCAGTGAACCGGAGAGGGGGTCTTATTATATGAAAATCCACAGAATGGTTTTTTGTCTTGGCGCAATCACGATAACAATTCTGGCAGGAGGTTTTACTCAAGCCCAGGAGAAGCCCGTTGTCATGGTGGCAGACTTTGAGCTTGTTGGTGTGCCTGCACACCTGAAAGCCTCACTCTCGGGAAGGCTCCAAGCTGGGGTTGCAGCCACAGGAAAATATCGGACGACCGATCCTACAGTGACGAGGAAGGCATTGTCGGAACAGGCCCGACAGCAGAAGATGACGGACTGCTATGCCGAGGAATGTCTTGCCAGGGTAGGAAAGGCCCTTGGCGCCTCAGAGATGATCGTGGGCACGATCACAAAGGTAAAGGAAAGATTCTATACGGTTGACCTGAAGCTCGTTGACATCGCGCTCCTCACGAGCATGAATACAGTGAGCGAGTCCAGCCGTGGCGATATAGAGGCAACATACGAGGCAATAGATCGCGCAATAGCCAGGCTCCTTGGTGTAGATGTGTCAACCCTCCCTTTGCCCCCCCCCACAGGAATCTGGTGCCCTTTCTGTAAACACTGGAATAGGCGGTACCGAGGTCTATCTGGATGGTCAATACCAGGGAACAATCTCCGAGGAAGGAGAGCCCTTGCGGATTTCCAATCTCACCTTGGGAAAGCACACCGTGCGGGTAGAACACCGTGATTACCAGGTAAAGGAAAAAGACATAGTTATCAAGCCCAATGTTCTATTGAAGCTCAATTTAACCCTTGCGGCTATCTCCGGGGAAGAGGAACAACCATCAGAGGCCAGGCGAAGGGTTCAACCGGAGGCCATGGAAAAGCCCGGGGCAAAGACAAGGGGGTGGGAGAAAGGATCACTTGCGCCAAAATTTATCGGATTTATCCCGAACAGCGATGAAGAGGGATTGAAAGACTTCAGCCCTGGTGCTGGGATCGGAATTGACGGACGTTTTAATATTGCGAAAAATTTCGCCATCGGAGCAGAGCTTGCCTATATTGGCTACTCAAACTTTGACGGAACCTATAGCTATTACGACGAATACCTGATGGAATGGTATGATGTGTCCCTTAAAGCAACATTCTCCACTATTGTATTCGAGTTGAATGCTTTGGCAACTTTCCCGACTGGAAAGTTTACCCCTTTCGTCGGTTTTGGACTCGTTTATAACAGTGCAACCATTGACATGGAGCTCTCAGAGGAAGACCCCTACACATATGAGCTCATAACATATGAAGAGAGCGCAAGCGGGTCCGGAGCAGGGTTCCAGGTAGTTGGTGGTTTTGATTATCATTTTTCCAATAAAGGGGCTTTGACAGTGGAAATCTCCATCCCCATCAGCCAGGAAATAGATGTTGAGATGGAAGGGGTGTCATTAGGAACATGGAATATTGGCGGTTACGAGCTTGTTGCCGGATACAGATTTTTGTTCTAATAAAAATAAAAAAATGGAGGTTTTGTCATGGTAAAAAAGATCGCGATCGCTATTGCGCTATTCTTTGCTCTTGCATCCTGTGAGAGGGGAACCTTCCAAAAACAGAGGCCGGAACGCTGCTTGACCGGCATAGCAGGCCCAGGAGAGAAGGTGCTTCCTACGACGGCGGCAATTACACCGACTGGCACCCAAATTCCTGTAGGCTCTCAACCCCAGGGCATGGCGCTGAGTCCGGCAGGAGACCTGCTTCTCGTGACCGAGAATGGTATGTTCGACATGGGCATAAGAGCCATTGACCCTATTGCAGGAAAGGTTCTGGGCTTTAAAGATTTTAGAAATCTTTTCATCGGAATAGCCTTTTCTCCAAACGGGAAGACCGCCTATGTATCTGGTGGGACAGAAAAAATCCTTTATCAGTTATCCATCTCTGGACAGAACTTCTCTCTGAAGAATAATCTTGCCCTTCCTGGATTTGCTGCCGGCCTGACAGTCAGCCCATCGGGCATTGTATTCGTCGCCCTTCTTGACCAGAATTCTGTCATCGCGGTTGACCCTTCTTCCTGGACAATCACCAGGACTTTTTCATCACCGGATGGAATCGGCCAATTCCCATGGACAGTCGGGGTTTCACCTGATGGTGAAAATCTCCTCGTACTCAACAGGGGAGCCGGAACAGTGACCCTCATCCCCTTGACAGGTTCCTCCCAATCAACAATCATCCCTCTGGGAGAGCCCGCCCCTCAAATCAATCCTTCCTCAGTAGCTTTTGATCCTCAGAAAAAGAGATGTTACATCGCCAATACCAATACAGACACGATCTCAGAGATTAATCTTGAGACAAAATCTATTTCATGGGTAATCTCCCTTTCTCCTTATCTCGGTGCACCTTATGGGAGCAGTCCGGTTTCAATCGCCCTAAGCCCTGATGGGAAATCACTCTATATTGCCCTCGCCGGAGAGAATACTGTGGCAGTGGTGGATACTGTCCTCAGACGGGTCACCGGCAAGATCCCCTCAGGATGGTATCCGAGCTCCATCGCCCTGAGCCCTGATGGAAAGCGCCTTTACATCGCCAACATGAAGGGAGAAGGGCAGGGGCCCCACTGGCCGCCTACATTTGACAATAAAAACACTGTATGGGGTGTGATGGGGACTATTTCCCTTGTTGACATTCCTGACGAAGATACCCTTGCCGCAGGCATCATTCAGGTAAGAAATAACAACTGCTTCCAGTTCTTGAAGGATGAGGACCAGTTTCACAAGGCCTTTAAAAACATCCACCATGTGGTATACATCTTCAGGGAAAATAAAACATTTGACCAGATATTTGGAGATGTGCCATCTCTTGGTGAGCCCTACCCAACGAGCTGGGCATACTTCTACGGTCCACGAACCATCACTCCGAACATCCATTACTTAGCAGAGCGCTATACCCTGGTCCCGAATTTCTATTCCCCCATTGAGGTCTCCGTCCAAGGGCATATCCACGCAGTTGCAGGGACCGTCCCTGACTGGACGGAACGCCTCTGGCCCCTGGACTATGGTGCGGAATTCCCCGGAAGAATCCCCATCCCTATCTCCTCATACAACAATAGGGTGGAAGCATATCCCGTCTCAAGATTCATCTTTGACAGGATCGTCCAGGCAGGCCTCACATTCTCCAATTTCGGGGAGTTCCTAAGTGTAGATAGGCCGGAGCTCCAGGCTTTCAATGTGAATGTTGACAAAATGACGGATGTCACCAGGGCAAAAAAATTCCTTGAGGCGCTGGACTACTTTGAGTCAAATGAAGAGATGCCCTCTCTTGTCTTTATCACTCTTCCCAACGACCACTGTCCCCCCTGCTTCCTCGCCATGAACGACTTGGCCACTGCCATGATCATAGAGAAACTCTCAAAGAGCTCCTTCTGGAAGGAGAGCCTTGTTATCGTCACAGAGGACGACCCACAACCCGGATGGGATCATATTGATACCCAACGGATGTTTGCTGTTTTGATCGGGCCGTATGTCAAAAGAGGATACATGAGCCCGAGGCGCTACAGCTTTCCCAGCGTGCTCAAGACCATAGAGATGATCTTAGGGATCACTTCACTGAGCCTGAACGATGCCAATACCCTGATCATGTCAGACTGCTTCACCTCTAATCCTGACTTTTCAGCCTTCAACTCGCTCCCTGTTCCTAGGGAATATTGGGCGGAAAGCATGCTCAAGATCAAATCCCTTGAAAAGAAATGGTGCAGGGATCGTGATAGGCTGTTCCCTGAACCCCACCCTTTGTGCACAGGGCATAAGTTTCCTTCTCCAAGATACGAGGACGACTGAAAGCAGACGTAAGGCCCCTTTTTTATGATATACTGGTGACATGGAAGAACGGGAACATCTTGAGGTCTTCTTCTTTGTGTCGCTCCTAATCCATTTTCTTGGCCTCGTGGCCATTAGGCATGCATTCCCAACCCAGGGGGTTGAGATGGCAAAGGAGCAGATTATTGAACTGGTCAATCTGAAAGACATCCAGCTTCCATTCGCTCTTGATAAGCAGGTTGTTGAGCTTCCAAAGCCTGATAAGCAGGAGGAGCCCGCTCGGACGCGTTTCCTTGACGATTACTCAAGAAGGGTGGCAGAGGAGACACGAAGCAGGCATAAGGGATGGAGGGGAATGCCGTATCTTGAGAAGCCGGCTGGCGGCGGCGCCAAAAAAGGGGAGGAAATCGCCAAGCTTAACGCAAACGATACCTTTCTCCAGAGGATCCTTTCCGGCAAAGGGGAGGGCGGGCAAACGCCCGGGGCAGGCCGGGAGAAAAACCTTCTCCCATCCTACAGCCAACTGAAGGGGTTTGGACCGCCGGGCGAGTCACAGTTCCTCCCGGATGTCAAAGAAGGCGAGATCACGCTCCTCAACACCAAGAGCTTCACCTATGCAAGCTTTGTCAGAAGGGTCGCCTACAGGATATTCGACCATTTCATCCTCAACATAAGGAACACCCCCTTCAAGCCGGAAGACATCACAAGGATCAACGGCTTCGCCTATGTAGAGGCCGTGATGGACACGAAAGGAAACCTCGTTGAGATTAAACTTCGCCAGTCCTCAGGCTCGGAGAAATGGGACACCCTTGCGCGTGATTCATGCAAGGCAGGCGCCTGGGACGGCAACCCTCCAAAGGGGGCAGAGTCCTCGGACGGTTATATCCATTTCATCTTCGCACCATCTACCGATCTCCTCGTAGTAGGGCTTGAGGATTAGTTTGACAAAGACCTTTGACATCGCACTCCTAATACCCAGCATCTCCAAAAAGATCCCCTTAGTGGAAGGATTCCTTAACCAGCTAAAAAAGGAATATCCTCATCCGATATTGCAGTCCGCCGACCTGTTCTGCTGGTCTTCCAGCGATTCCCTTGGGATTATAATTTCTTTTGATTTCTCACTTTTTCTTCCCAATTACTTCAAAGTTATCGCAGCCTGGGCTGAAAAAGCCGGGGCCAATATCTATGAACTCATGAACCTTAATGAAAAAGAGAGACAGGCATTCAAAGACAAATTCATCCTCACATCTGACAACAAGTACTTCGGAGAATATGATATTGCCTTTGTTCTCAAGGCCATCATTAAGAGGATAGATGCCACCCTGGGAAGAAAACACACGCGCTATGATGCATCCATCAAGGTCGCCTTCAAAACAGAGAAGCAATTCGTCTACGAATACGCCAAAAACATCTCAAAGGGCGGAATCTTTGTGGCAACTGACAAACCCCTTCCTCTCAGGACAAAAG
>Ga0315309_1001106_pt1 | contig 16129 bp, 14 predicted proteins | sample TDP4_MG_FD_203080 | JGI IMG/M metagenome (GOLD analysis project Ga0315309, IMG submission 203080) | Freshwater sediment microbial communities from Lake Towuti, South Sulawesi, Indonesia - TDP4 | ecosystem: Environmental > Aquatic > Freshwater > Lake > Sediment | place: Indonesia: South Sulawesi... | reverse complement strand
GGGCTCTTCCAAAGGAGGAGAAGGTGGTCGAACTGAAGGAGGCCACCATACTTACAGGGAGCACCGTCACTCCGACTGCCTCGGTGCGCGTCGCCGTGCGGGGCGAGGAGCGCATGGGCTCTGCAACCGGCGTTGGGCCCATCGACGCGGCAATAAACGCAATTCGAAATGTCATGCAGGAGGTCTCGGCGCTGAGGCTGAAGGAGTACCACCTCGATGCCATCACGGGCGGGAGCGATGCCCTAGCTGAAGTGACGGTGAAGCTGGAGGACGACAAGGGCAACCTTTACATTGCGAAGGGCGTTCGAGAGGATGTCGTCATAGCCAGCGTCGAGGCCATGATAAACGGCATAAACCGCTACTTCGCGGGCCGTAAATAGGGGGCTGAATATGGAAAGGCGAGGAGGGTCCGAAAAGCGAGAGCAGAGGTTCCCGGTGCTTCGGCTCAGCGTTCCTAAGGATGGTGGTTACCAAGACTTTGAAATACCCATCAAGGCCAGGCTCACGATGTTCTTGCCGAAGGACAGCCACATTCAGGCGCGCGATAAGTTCATTGAATATGTGCGCATTCCCATCGATGAGAGGCGAAGCGTGTTCATTAACTTCGGGAGCAAGGGGAAGCTCGGCTTTTACGCGTCGGTCAGGGTCCATGAGCGCCCAACGGGGGAGAAGACCAGCGTTTAAGTGTTGAACAATAAAACTGCTAAAACTTCTTAATGGATGAGCTCCTTAATTTCTTTGGGGCGAAAATCCTTAGGAGGCCGCAAGTGAGGACCAGACATCGTAGGAAACATTTACCGTCGGCTTTAGTGATCACTTTACTGCTGGCATCTCTGTTGAGCATAATATCTGTACAAACAGGAGGTCACAGCTCCGACACACTAGCCGCACCAACCCTCCTATCGCCATTAAACGGAGAGAACATCAAAGATAATACCCCTCTCATGGACTGGTTGAGTGTCTCCGGAGCGACCGAGTATTATCTACAAATCGACAACGATAACGATTATTCCTCACCCAATGTAGATAACGATAATATACCCACTGATAATTACGAGGTTCCCGCGGAAAACGCGTTGCCTGAGGGCTGGTATTACTGGCGCGTTAGGGCGGAGAACGCAACTGAGAACGGTCCTTGGTCCGAAAATTGGATTTTCCAAGTTGACGTAACTGCGCCCCCCGCGCCAACGCTTGCCTGGCCGGCCGATGGGGAGAACATAAACGATAACACCCCGAACCTCGACTGGAGCCCTGTCACTGACCCCAGCACGCTTGTGATCTACGATGTTCAGGTTGATGATAACTCCGACTTCTCATCGCCCGAGGTGAATGTCACCGGGATTACGACGGACAACTACATCACCTTCGAGCTGATCGACAACCTTTGGAACTGGCGCGTCCGAGCTCGCGATAATGCTGGCAACATCGGCTCTTGGTCGTCATCGCGATCGTTTAGGGTAGACACGCTAGCTCCTCCCGCTCCGACTTTGGTGGCACCAGCCGATGGTACAAGGACGAACGATAACTCCAAGGCCTACGACTGGAGTGATGTAACGGATAATAGCCTGCCTATAACCTATGAGTGGCAGGTGGACAATGACAATGATTTCTCATCGCCTTATTCGACCGTTAACGGCCTTAGCACCAGCCAATACGGGCCAGTTGCGCTTCCAGATGAGAATTGGTCGTGGTACGTCAGAGCTCGCGACAATGCGGGCAATTACAGCACCTGGTCCTCAGCTTGGACGATCCTCATCGACACCACCCCTCCAGCTGCCCCGACTTTGGAATGGCCGGCTAATGGCGAGAACATCAACGATAACACCCCGAACCTCGACTGGAACACGGTTACGGAGAACAGCTTGCCAGTGCTCTACCGCTGCCATGTTAGTGACAACTCTGCGTTTCCATACGATAACTACGATTCTGGCTGGGTATCCAACGACAATTTCCAAATCACGAGCGAAATGAAGGAAGGCGTTTGGTGCTGGCGAGTTCAAACGAAGGATAACGCGAGTAACATAGGGGACAACTCAGCTTATCGCTCATTCAGGGTCGATGTGACCAAGCCTACGACGCCTTCGAACGTTTCTCCGGTAAACGGGGAAAACACGAACGACAACACCCCACTCCTAGACTGGAGCGACTCCACCGATGTTAGCCTCCCGATCACCTATAACCTCTACGTCGACAACGACTCGAACTTCTCCTCGGTGGATTACACTCAAACCGGCCTCACCTCATCCCAGTACCAGTTCACGAGCGAGCTAGCTGAGAAAGTGTGGTACTGGCGAGTCCAAGCGAGGGACAATGCGGGCAACGTGGGCGATAACTCGACATCCCGCTCGTTCAGGGTAGACGTGACCAAACCCCAAGCTCCGGCCTTGGTGTGGCCTGCCAATGGGGAGAACGAGAACGATAACACCCCGACGCTTGACTGGAACTCGGTGAGCGATAATAGCACTCCAGTGCTCTACCGATGTTACGTGGACAACAACTCGGATTTCTCATCCGTGGAGCGCGACTCGGGATGGATTTCGGCCACCGAGTACACGACCCCAGCTCTCGCCGAGAGTATTTGGTACTGGAAGGTGGGCGCGAAGGACAATGCAGGCAACGTGGGCGACAATTCAGCGTCCCGCTCGTTCAGGGTAGACACAACCCCACCTGGAAAGCCTACCTTGGCCTTGCCTGAGAACAACAAGCTCGACAACAGCATGAGCCAGACATTTAAGTGGACCCAGCCGCCGGAGAATAGCCTGCCACTGACCTATCACATCCAGATCGACAACGAGGCCAGCTTCACCTCCCCCTATGTGCGCGAGAACATGGGGGTAGGCGAGAACTCTTACATCTACTCGTTCACATCCGCGGGCACCTACTACTGGAGGGTCCGCGCCAAAGACAATGCTGGCAATTGGGGGGCTTGGTCGGACAACTTCAAGCTCGCTATTGTTATTCCGGTGGGTGTGTCGCCAACAAAGCCCGTACTTGTGTCGCCTGCAAATGGGGCGAAGATCAACGATAACACCCCCACGTTTCAGTGGACTAAGGGCGAGAATGCTGAGAACCATCGCCTGCTGGTTGATAATGACCCAGACTTCTCGTCGCCAGCTGACAACATCTTGCTCGGCGCAGCTGACAATATATGGACGAAATCAGCGCCGGGCTATGTCGACGGCACCTATTACTGGAGTGTCGTGGCAGTCAACGCTGCGGGCGAGAACAGGTCGTTAAAATGGGCCTTCCGCGTCGAAACTGTACCCCCGGTTGCCCCCACGTCCGCGAGATGGCTACTCATAGCTGGAATTTTAACGGCTGTAATGATCGGTCTTGCCGTTGCTCTTTACACAAAAAGACGTCGTGTCAGTGGTAAGCGGCGCGGAATACTCCGGGGCTTATAGGGGTAAAATACGGCGAGTCGCTATTTTCCCTCCATTAATTTCATGGCGATGGTATCCCCGACCTCAGATGTACTCGATCTACCGCCCATATCGCGGGTTCTGACCTCGCCTTCCTTTAAAACTTCGATCATCATTTGCTCGACCTTATTTGCTGCCTCAACTTCACCCAAATGTTCGAGCATCATCTGGCCAGCCAAAATCGTGGCGATCGGATTTGCGACGTTTTTGCCCGCATGCTTTGGCGCGGAGCCATGGATGGGCTCGAACATGCTGACGCCATCTGGGTTGATGTTGCCCCCAGGGGCGAAACCGAGGCCCCCCTGGATCATCGCCCCCAAGTCCGTGATGATGTCGCCGAACATATTTGGTGTGACCACCACTTGGTACCATTCAGGATTTTTTATAAACCACATGGCGATCGCGTCCACGAAGGCGAACTCCGTCTCTATGTTAGGGTAGTCCTTCGCCACCTGTCCGAAGACCTCCCGCCACAGGCCGTAGACGTGTGTTAGGACGTTTGCCTTATCGACCGAGGTCACGCGCCTTTTGCCCTTTTTGCGGGCCAGCTCAAACGCATAGCGTATGACGCGTTCGGTGCCCTTGCGGCTCACGACGCCTATCTGGTAGGCAATTTCGTCTCGGTCGACATCTATATCCAATCCGAACTTCGCCTTGTAGATCGAGCGCAGGACTTCGAGCTGCGCGCGAGAACGACCCCTAGCGCGCCCGCCTATCCCGACGTAGAAGTCCTCGGTGTTTTCCCGGACGACGTAAAAATCGATGTCTTCAGGGCGTTTATCCTTCAGTGGACATGGGACTCCGGGGTAGAGCTTGACCGGGCGTAGGTTGATGTATTGCTCGAAGTAAAAGCGCAACTTTAGCAGTATGCCCTGCTCCAAGATACCGGTTTGTACTCGAGGGTCCCCAAGTGCCCCAAGGTAGATTGCATCCATCTTCGCCAGCTGGTCAAGCCCCTCCTGCGGCACCAGCTCACCGGTTTTTAAATAATGTTCTGCCCCATATGGAAAGTTCACAAATTCGAGATCTAGGCCCGGAGTGACCCCTGCGGCTGCACGCAATACCTTGACGCCCTCGCGGATGACTTCGGGACCTATTCCGTCGCCGGGTATCACAGCAATTTTATGTTTCACATGACCACCATTTGTTTTGAAAGCAGATTACCCTTAAATTCCACTAAATCTTAAACGCTTCGGCAGGTGCTTGGGTGGAGCCCTTGGCCTTTCGAGGAGAAAATATTCAAGGATGATGCTTTCCTACTTGAAAAAGGCGGTTTTTGTGCACCGATGGGTTCTTGCGCCCTCATCTTTGCTCTCCTTCCTCTCCACGTTTCTATTCTTTTTACTCTAGAAGGAACGACGCTTTTTCATATATCGAAGTAGGCCACCTGCATGAACTATCTCGGAGAGGAAGTCGGGCAACGGCTCGGCTTTGAACGTCTTACCCGTGCTCAAATTTTGCACCTTGCCGCCCCGCACGTCGACCCCGATCTTATCACCTGTTTTAAATCCCTTGTGCACACCAGCGCATGTTAGCACGGGCAGACCTAAATTAATGGCATTGCGGTAAAATATCCGGGCAAATGATTCAGCGACAACCGCTGAGATGCCAGCGGCCTTTAGGGCCAGGGGCGCCCGTTCACGGCTGGACCCGCACCCGAAGTTACGCCCAGCGATTATCACGTCCCCCTTGCGCACCTCGGATGCGAACTTCGGGTCGGCTGCTTCCATAACGTGTTTGGCAAGTTCACGTGGGTCGAGCTTGACGAGGTAGCGCCCAGCGATGATCTGATCCGTATCGACATCATCCCCGAAGACCCAAGCTCGAGACATCACACATCCCTCGGATCGGTTATCTTCCCTTTCAGTGCGGACGCAGCAACAGTTGCTGGGGAAGCGAGGTAAATTCTTGCCTCCGGACTTCCCATGCGCCCCTTGAAGTTGCGGTTCGATGCTGAGACGCAGACCTCGCCCGGGCCGAGGACCCCGACATGTCCCCCTAAGCAGGCCGCACAGCCGGGGGCCTCGATGAGCACTCCAGCTTCGGCGAAAATGGAGAGGATGCCCCGTCTTAGCGCCTCCAGATATATTTCCCTCGAAGCGGGCACAACTAGCATCCTCACCCCCTTTGAAACCCGCCTGCCCTTTATGAGTCTGGCAGCCTCGATCAAATCCTCGAGCCTCGCGTTCGTGCAGCTGCCAAGAAAAGCTTGGTCGATTTCCACGCCTTCTACCTCCCTCACCGGGCGTACGTCATCAACCCTATGGGGGCAGGCTACCTGGGGTTCGAGATTTCTTACATCATAAGTGTGCTCCTCGACGTACGTGGCGTCGGCATCGGCATACACAGGCTTGTACGTGCCATTAGCCCTGCCACTGAGGTATCTCTTCGTTAGGTCATCTGGGGGCACTATCGTGGCCTTCGCCCCCATCTCAACTCCCATGTTGCACATCGTCATCCTCCCCTCCATGCTTATGTAGCGCATGCCAGCTCCAACTAATTCGACGGAACGATACGTCTCGCCATCCGCTCCGACGTCCCCGATTATTTTCAATATGAGATCCTTCGACGCAACGCATTTCGGCAGTTTGCCCTCGATCGTCATCCTTGCGCTCTCGGGTACGCGGAACCAGAGCTTGCCCGTGACGAAAACAGCGACCATGTCTGTGGAGCCGATGCCCGTGGCGAAGCATCCAAATGCACCGTAGGTAACAGTGTGGGAGTCCGTGCCGACTATCAGGCGTCCTGGCAGCGCGAAGCCCTTCTCAGGTAACACCACATGGCAAATGCCCTCGAAGACATCGTAGAAATTGGGGATCTTCTGCTCAGCCGCGAACTCCCTAAGCATGATGTGGTTCATCGCTGCGTCGATCGAGTTTGCAGGTACCTGATGGTCGAAGACGATGACGATTTTACTTGGATCCCAAACCTTCTTGGCGCCGAGTTCGCGAAGCCCTTGTACGACCATGGGGCCTTCGATGTCGTGGGTCATCGCCACATCTATTGCTGCATCGACAATTTCCCCAGGGGCGACCTGCTTGCGACCCGAGACTCGAGCTAGGATCTTCTCCGCGATCGTCATATCCACGTGATCACCTGCGAATCGCGCCCTCTGCCGCGGAGCTAACGGTGCGCGAATAGAGCGCTAAATAACCTTTCTTTATCTTTGGCTCGGGTAGCTTCAGCCGCTCCAACCTATCCTTGATCTCATCGCTCGAGAGAAGTAAGTCCAATTTTCTGCGCCTGACGTCTATCGCGATCCTGTCACCATCTCGGACGATTGCTATGGGCCCACCATCCGCAGCTTCTGGTGATACATGGCCGATGCAAGGTCCTCGGGTTCCACCTGAGAATCGCCCATCGGTCACAAGAGCGACGGATTCCGAAAGTCCCATGCCGACTACAGCAGCCGTCGAGCTCAGCATCTCCCGCATCCCCGGGCCGCCCTTGGGGCCCTCGAAACGGATGACGATGATATCACCTCGCCTTATCCGCCTGTTCAAAATTGCCTTGAGCGCGTCTTCCTCGCGGTTGAAAACACGTGCAGGGCCCTTATGTTTCATGATCTTCGGGCTGATCGCGGCATATTTGACAACTGCTCCACGTGGGGCCAAGTTACCGTAGAGGATGGCTATCCCTCCTTCTCTATGAAATGGCCTTGTCGTGGGCCTGATGACCTCGGCATCATGGATCTTTGCATGGCGAAGGTTATCACGAACTCTGCGACCGGTGACGGTGACGGGGCTGAGGTGAATGAGCTTCCCCAAGCGCTTCATCACCGCTGGCACGCCTCCCGCGCGCTCCAGATCGAGCATCACATGCTTGCCTTCCGGTCTAAGGTTACAGATCTGCGGCGTCCTTCGGCTTAGGCGGTCGAACACATCTAGACAAAGTTTTATGCCTAGCTCATGGGCGATCGCCGGCAGATGGAGCACGGTGTTCGTGGACCCGCCCATTGCCATATCGATGACGATCGCATTCTCGAATGCAACACGGGTCATGATCTTGCTGGGTGTTATCCCCCGACGTAAAAGTTCAACCACCTGCTTGCCGCTTTGTTTCGCCAGCCGCCGTTTCTTCGCATCGATTGCGTGGGCAGTCGCCATCCCCGGCAGCGACATCCCCAGGGCCTCCGTTAAGCATGCCATCGTGTTTGCTGTGAAAAGTCCAGCGCATGAGCCGCAGCCCGGACAACAGCGATCTTCGATCTCCTTTGCCTCGAGCTCGGTCATCCTGCCCGCCTTGACCGCGCCAACTGCCTCGAATGCGCTTATGATATCAAGGGGCTGCCCCCGCCACTCGCCCGGCATCATCGGGCCGCCCGTGAGCATGATCGCTGGGATGTTGACTCGGGCCAACGCCATGAGCATGCCGGGCACGATCTTGTCACAGCTGGCTACTGCGACGACGGCGTCAAAACGGTGGGCCTCGAGCATCAGTTCCAGGCTATCGGCGATGACCTCCCGCGATGGAAGCGAGAAGCACATGCCCCGAGTGCCCATCGATATGCCATCGCAGATGCCTATCGTGTTGAACTCGAGCGGCGTAGCTCCTGCAGCTTTAACTCCCGCCGCAGCTTCCCTCGCAAGTTCGCGCAGGTGTATGTGTCCGGGGACGACTTGGTTATAGGAGTTCGCGATCGCGACGAACGGTTTTTCAAGGTCAGCGTCTGTCAAACCATCTGCCTTCAACAACGCCCTTCGAGGCAGGCTCTCGATACCTGATACGACTTCCCTGCTGCGGAGCTTCACAAAATCCCCAAAAGTCTTCGCCCTCGCTCTACAAATACTTTTATTTTTTAAGAATGGATCTGATTTTTCTTTAAACTCACCTCAAACTATAGTTTAATTAATTATCTTGTCAGTGTAAATTGGAGTTAACATACCGAGAAGCTTGGGGGGCTGGACGGCGAATGGTTAAAATTTTACGGATACGCGCTTCTGGACCTTTACAGGTGGCCGAGATCGACTGCCACGGCTGCGGAGGGACAAGCACTCTCGCCGACTCGCGCTGCAGAGCATGTGTACTTGAGGGGCTTGGGACGGAGGGCGCGGTCGACCGGGTGGTGTTAAAGCGGAGTTACCAGCGTGTCTACGACTCACCTGGGCTGTCCAATTTGGCGAGGACCTTGGCGGCCATGAAACAGCTGGCGCACGACCGAACGCTCTACGCTTCGGGTGAAGGGGGCAAATGCAGGGAATGTGTAAGCCGCCGCATGAAGGAACTCACGGGACTATGGCATCGCCTGCTCGAGAACCCGCACGACATATCGCCGCTCGATGAACTGGGGGAAAGAGAGGGAAAGCTGGAGGGGGAGTGTGTGAACTGCACCGCCGAACACTTCGCCAAGCTGATGGACGGCATCAGAACTGGTTTGAGGACCCCCACAAGAAAGGAGCTAACAGCGACCAATTACGACGAACTTTTCGTTGGGCGTTCAATGCCCTTCTTCGTCGAGGGCGTCTGGCATCCGCCCAAATGCCCCGCAAAGCTAATCGACAATTACGCCTTGCCGGAGGGGCGGGGACAGGTTCGCATTTATGAGCAAGTCGATCGCCCCGTGCCCTTTTATGAACTCGATCTGTCTGAGTTCAAATTGCCAGCCGAACAGCTTGAGCTGCTCGAAGAGGCCTTTAGGCTCGAAATAAAGGAGGCACCAGGGCACGCACGTTTTGCCTATCCTACGCGCATCGCTAGCTTCTCCCAGGATTGGTACAACAGCCTGCTTCACATCGCGCGCGAACATTCAAACGTGAGAATTTCGTCCGCTGGGCTACAGGAGCTCGCTAAGAAGATGGCGAATTGGCTCACGTACCGCGTGCTCGAGCCCCTGAGCTATGATGACCACATCACAGATATCTACATTCCAGCGCCGCCCGAGCTACAGCCGATCTACATCGTGCACGATAGATGGGAGACATGTGAGACCGGCATCTACTGGACAACTCCCGCGCTCTTGGGCATGGGGGAGACGCTCTCGAGCCGGCTTGGCACAGCTTTCGACGAGGTGAGGCCGCAACTCGACGTGGAGATACCCGAACTCGGGATGAGGCTTTTCCTGAGCCGATATCCCGCGATGTGGCCCCAGAGCGTGAGCATTTCCATCCGCAAGCGTCGGAGGCATGCATGGACCCAGCCATTGTTCATTGAGAGGGGGACGCTGACGCCCCTGGCCTCATCGTTGGTCAGCAACATCATCCGAACTGGTGCTTCGGCTTTCGTCATCGGCGAGAAAGGTTCAGCCAAGACATCTCAGATAGAGACGTTAATTCCCGAGATAGGCCCAAATCATCGCATCATCTGTTATCAGGATACGGAGGAGCTTCATCTCGAGGAATTCATCAAATATGGCTACAAGCTGGAGAACGTGCGCATAGCCGATCCAGAGCACCTACAAAAACAGATCGACGCCTTCCTGCGAGGTGGCGAGGCATACTGGTTGATAACAGAGATTCGCGCGATAGAGGCGGTCAAAGCGGCTTTGGGTGCCGCGGCGCGCCAAGGGAGCCAGCCCCTTGTGACGAGCTTTCACGTCAAGACCAAACGTGAGATGTATGACTTGATATGCCACATCATGGGCCTGCATGAAGCTGCCTACAAATACATAGATCTGGTCATAAGCACCGCCCGCTTTTCCACGCAGAAAGGTTCAATTCGGCGCGTCACAGAGATCGCGGAGGTATTGAAGGGGTGGGCAGGTGAACCCGAATATGTCGACCTGTTTGAGGATGATCGGAAGCACGACTTGCTGATGCCGGCAAACTTTCTGCGGGGCAATAAAAGTCTGACGAAACAACTTAACTCCTATGATTTGTCACGTATCGACGTAATGGCAGCTGCAAAGCGGGTCGAATTTCTCCCGCCAGAAAAGGGCGGCAGCCACTATATCCCGGCCGCGTGCGAGAGGCTAGCCATCGAGCAACAAGATTTCTTAACTTCTATCCTGGCAGAGGCGAGGATGAAATCAGATCTACTCGCGCTTACCCGCCGAGAGGGCAACACAGGTTATTTAGAGCTACCCTTTGTGAGTAAGGCCTACGATGTCTACTTCGCTTTGGTGAAGAGGCATGCACCCGATTATAAGCAGGTGTTGAGGGGCTGGCACACTTGGATAAAGGCCCAATGAAGGTCGAGGAATGGCTGCCTATCTCCCGCGATGTCAGGGAAATCCTGGCTAAACTTAAGGAGGCCGAGGAGCGTCCACCTAATTTTTACGAAAGGCTATGTCGGTACGCTCGCCGATATCTGGGCAGGCTCACGAAGGACATGAAGTTGACCGAAGGTACCCTTAGGACCCTCTCCATGGCTAAGCTGAGGGTGAAGCCTGAGGAGTGGTGGGCTGGCTTTCTGTTCACATTCGGGGCGCCGATACTATTGGGCTTCAACGGTTGGCTGCTCGTTGGCCTATTGGGCGCGGACCTATTGGCGCTATGGTATCTGCCGGTCTTCGGCCTAGTGCTCGGCAGCCTCCTCGGAATGGCATTTTACACTTACCCATCTTCACTCGCGGAGATAAGGCAGAGCGAAGCCCAGAGCCAGGCCATTAATACCATCATGCTGCTCTCCTTTGCCCTTTACCATAGACCTGACCTGAGAGGAGCTACCGTCTTCGCAGCGGACACGAGCAAGGGTAAGCTCGCTGAGGATATGCAAAAGGGCCTGCTCGAGCTGGACGAAAAACGAGGTTATGAGAGCGTCCGCCACCTTCTGACAGTGCTCGCACATCATTGGGGAGAAATCGATGAGGGAACGCGCTTGGCCATCTTTGACATCCTCCGTTCAAGCGGGCAAAGCGAGGAGGCGGCCCGTCTACAGGATATAGTGAAAGCTCCGGGACGGGTTCTCGAGAGCTCGGAACTTCAGCTCAAAAAGCGTTTGAACACGTTGCTGATGCCAACTATGGCATTCATGGTTTTCGGTTCCCTTGCCATCGTCGGGGCCATAGGGCTCTCGCCGATCTTCGGCATGATTGGTCTTCACTTCATAGATCTCAAGTTCTTCGCGCTGGTTGCAGTCGCATTGGTGATAATATTCCTCCTATTTACGACCTACATGAGCAGGAAAAGGCCCGCGACGTTACCTCCCCCTGAGATCCCCCCGCAGGATCCTCGCCTGCCGCCCGCCGGCAAGGCGAAGCTCTTCGGCAATTTGCTGCCACTTTGGCTGTTGCCGCTGTTGGTCTTCGTGGCCCTAGCTTGGCCGGGAGTTCTCTACCTCGCTGGGGCACCTCAACCTGGGGCAATTAAAACGCTAGCGCTCAACTTCAACACATTCTGGTTTATCTGGGCCATCGCATGTTCAACGGCGATTTACGCTCACCTCTACGCCAACCAGCGCGTCAAACTGAGGAAAGAAGAGCGGAGGAACGTCGCTGATTGGGAGATCGCATTCAACACGATGGGCGGACGGATGCTTGACGGCAAGCCGATGGCTCAGGCAATGGTCGAGACGGCTGAACTTATGCCGAATACAGCTGTCGCGGGGCAGCTCCAGCAGACGAGCGCTGTCATGGATAGGCTGGCCGTCGACGTCCGGACCGCACTTTTCGAGCACGGCATCATGGAGCGCATCTATAGCCCGCTCGTGAGGAGCTTCTTAACGGTGATAACTCGCATTCGTCGGGGCTCAGAGGCAGCAGCTGGCCGGGCCTGCATGATGGCGGCGGAGTTCCTCGGCACCTTGCGCAGGGTTGAGAACAAGTTCAAGGAAAGCATGGACGAGGCGATCGGCAATTTATGGCTGGTCGCGATCATCTTACTCCCAGTGGTATGCGCCATGTCAGTCTGGGTGATGGAGTTCATGTCAGGTGTCTCATTTACGATCGGTGCTGAAGCTTCGGGTGCAGGATTGGCGAACCTGCCCTTCTTGTTCGGGAGGATGGAAGCCAACGAACTCGCGCTGCTGAAACTCGTGATGGGGCTGACAGCTATAGCACTTGCTTTGGTCGTGGCGCGGTACATTGCAGTGATTCGAGCAGGGCACGATAGGGTTGAGTTTTGGTCGACTGCGGGCAAAACTATATTAGCTTCAACGGCTGTCTTTACCGCTGCGTACATCGGGTTCGGGTTCATAAGCTTGACATAGCGGAGGTGATGATATGCCGTGCGTCATAATCGCAGGCGGACAATTTCGGTGATGAGGGCAAGGGAAAGATAGTCGCGTATCTGGCACTTCACGACAAGCCGAAAATCGTCGCTCGTGCAGGCGTGGGACCAAACGCCGGACACACCGTGATATGGCGAGGTAAAAAATTTGGGCTCCGCCAAGTGCCGTGTGGGTTCGTGTACGAGGGGGCACGATTGTTGGTCGGCCCAGGGGTGCTGATCAATCCTGAGGTCACGCTGAAGGAGGTCGAGGAAACCGATGTCGACAAACGATTTGGCATAGACCGTCAGTGCGCGATCATCGAAGCGCACCACATCGAGCAGGACCGCACCTCAGAACACCTCAAGGGAAAAATCGGTTCGACCGGCACTGGCTGTGGGCCGGCAAATGTCGAGAGGGTTGGCCGCGTCGCGAGGTTAGCGAAGGATATCCCCGAACTGCAGCGCTTTTTGGTCGATGTACCCAACGAGGTCAACGGGGCCATCGAGCGCGGAGAACTCGTGATCGTGGAGGGCTCGCAGGGATTCGGGCTCTCGTTGCTTCATGGCACCTATCCATACGTGACGAGCAAGGACACAGCCGCAAGCGCCTTGGCCGCGGATGTCGGCGTCGGACCCACCAAGGTAGATGATGTCATGCTCGTCTTCAAGGCATACGTCAGCCGTGTTGGCGCTGGGCCGTTCCCGACCGAGATGCCGCCTGAGAAGGCCGAGGAGCTTGGCATCGTGGAATATGGCACCGTGACCCAGAGGCGCAGGCGCATAGGTGAATTCGACTTCGAGCTCGCAAGGCGTTCGGTCATGATCAACGGCGCAACCCAGCTGGCATTGACGTGCCTGGATAGGCTCTTCAGGGGATGCAGGGGTGCTCGAAGCCTAGACAAGCTCACCCCAGAGGCGAGGACCTTTGCCGAAAAACTGGAGGATGAGCTAGGCGTGCCCGTGACGCTCATCTCAACAGGCCCGGATATTGGGGATACGATAGACCTGCGCGAGAAGCTCGGATGAAATTATTCGGCTGGAGGTCCCCATGACTCGACTTGTGATTGCGGTCAGCGGCACTCCGGGCACTGGGAAATCCGTGTTCGCGCGAGCCCTGGCGATGAAGCTCGATGCTCGGCTGGTTGACCTCAATGCCTTGATCAAGAGGAAGAAGTTGTTCAAGCTCGATGTCGATGGTACCCGCATCGCCAACCTGCGCGGCATGCGGGCGGAGTTTTCTCGGATTATGAGGGGTTCTAGCGACCCAATAGTGGTGGAGGGGCTCTTGGCGCATCTCTTACAGACTAAAAACCTGACGCATGTCGTCGTCCTCCGCACCAGACCAAAGGTGCTCGAGGAACGCCTTCGCGCCCGCAAGTACTTCGGGGCCAAGCTTCGCGATAACCTCGAGGCAGAGGCATTGGGCATAATCCTCTGGGAGGCTGTCCAAGAACATGGGGAGGCGAAGGTTTACGAGATCGACATGACAAGGGTAAAGGTGACGACGGCTGTGGAAATGTTTTTGAAGGCGCTTGCAGGTAAAACATATCTTCGGCCTGGGAAAATCGATTGGCTCGAGGAATTTTACGGGGTTTAATTGAGGGAAAATTCTTAAATGCTCGCATACAACTTAGTTTGGTGACAAAATGGGCGCCGGCGCTAGGACAGCGCTGCTCATGGGCGTGCTCACAGGCCTCTTGCTGGCCGTGGGCTTTGCAATCGGCTATTTTGTGGGCAATGTCATCTTGGTCCTCACGATCGCTTTCGCATTTGCCATGTTGCTGAACATCTGCGTCTACTGGTTCGCCGACAAATGGGTCCTCAAGCTCTACAAGGCGAAGATCGTGAGCGAGGCGGAGGAGCCCGAGCTCCACGAGATCGTCGGGCGATTGGCGGCAAATGCCAAGTTGCCCAAGCCGAAGGTGGCAATCGTCCCAAATGATACTCCTAACGCGTTCGCGACCGGGCGCAATCCATCGCATGCTGTGGTCGCGGTGACCCGGGGCGCGAAGAGCCTGCTCGACAAGGAGCAGCTCGAGGGAGTGCTAGGGCATGAGATGGCCCACATAAGGAACCGAGATATGCTCGTCAATACCATGGCGGCGATGATAGCCGGGGCGATAGCTTACGTCGGCATCGTGGGCCGTTACTCGATGTTCTACGGGCGGAGGGATCGCGACGGGGGCACAGCGCTCCTGGCAATGGTCGCCTTGATTTTGGTACCCTTCGCGGCGATGTTCGTGAGGCTCTCGATCTCCCGCACGCGAGAATACGGCGCGGATGAAGAGGGTGCGAAAATTTCGAGGAAACCCCGAGCCTTGGCCAGCGCCCTGCGTGCCCTAGAGTCAGCCGCTAAAAGTCGTCCGATGCAGTCGGGCAATCCAGCTACCTCCCACCTATTCATAGTCAATCCGTTCCGAGGGGCCAGCTTCGTGGAGATGCTATCGACTCACCCATCGACCGAGAAGAGGGTCCAGCGGCTCGAGGAGATGGCAGCGACTGGAAAATTCTAAATTGTCATCGGTAGCTCAACTTAAATTTCATTGGCTCGTCTGTGGCAATAGGGCTTTTTGTAGCAGTACCCGTTTCTCGAGAGGATTGTTTAAAAGCCGAGCAGCGACTTCCCGAAGAACCGCAGAAGGATCTCGAAGACGACGATCCCTAACGTGAAAAACAGCACACCTTTTGGGGGGATTTTGAGGCCGTGGCCCTCCTCGCTGAAATATCTCATCAGGCCGGCTCCTGTTGGGGGCATCGCTTCTCCTCGCCTTCGCATAGCGGCACCGAACATCGGTAGGATTTGAACGGTTTAAGCCTTTCTTGCGACGCCCCCGTGTCGCGACATCCCCATGTCGCAAGTCGCTACATATGGCATGTAAAAATCAAAAACACAACTTTCGATCTCATAACAGTGCGCTGCTACGACGCCCCCATGTCGCAAGGAGATAACGATTGTTAGCGACATCCCCATGTCGCGACACCCCCACGTCGCAATCCAAATGCCCGAAGTTTTCGCCTTTTAAACCATCTTCTTCCAAAACGACGGGGGGATGTCGCATGAGCTACAGGTTCGACGGCTTGGCGGAATTCATCTCCAGGCGGGCTAGGGTCAAACTCGTCGAAATGCTCAAAAACGTCGGGCTATCCGCGGAACAGATCGCTGAGGCCGTCGGCGTCACGGCGCGGTCGGTCCAACGATGGTTAAGCCCAGAGGACACCCACCCGCGAAACTCAAATTTAGATAAGCTCCTGGAGCTTGCCCTGACGGTCGATCGAGCAAAAACCATCGAGATCCTGCGCCAAGAAGTCGAGCTCTTCTCATCCCTGTTTAAAATGTTCGAAGCGAATTCCCTCCGTGTAGAGCCCAATCGAGCCGAGGCGAAGGCCGACGTGAGCTGAAATATCAATCTCGAATGCCGGCCTCGACTATCTGGAACGTCGCGCTCTCGGGCGGCAGTCCCGGATGGTCGACGAGATTTGCGACCCGCGTGTTAGCCTTGCTCTTCCTGAAGTAGATCCGGGCTGTGGCGGAGTGTCCCAGGACATGACCCCCTACGGGCCGAGTGGGATCGCCGAAGAAGACATCCGGCCTCGCCTGCACCTGATTCGTCACGAGCACCG